>SAMEA3663246__coassemble_29_pt1 | contig 121664 bp, 105 predicted proteins | sample SAMEA3663246__metabat2_low_PE_033 | metagenome-assembled genome bin SAMEA3663246 (sample SAMEA3663246) | pig gut metagenome | biome: pig gut; feature: pig-associated habitat; material: faeces | place: China | collected 2013
CGCTTCGGAGACTGCATACGGCAAAAATGTACCGATGATGGCATGAAAAAGCGCGGTAATGTCAAATGCACAAAAGCTCAGGCGTTATGGCAGATTTTCGACGGCAAGTGTACGGGTTTTTCGGCCCTGTGGGTGACGCACTGTGACCATAAGAATAATTGTATATTAAATATAACCCAATGAACATAAAAGGAACGTGCGACCGGGCGCGGGGTGATTAAAAATGCAGAATGTGTGTTTATAAGCGCAAATAAAAGAGAATTCAGACAGACAAAATTTTTATTTTGATTAACAAATATATTGTATGCAACCGAGTACTTTGATATAATAGTAAAAATTGAGACGGAGGGGATGAAATACGAATAATACAGAGCTTAAAGAGCGAATCGACGCTGCGCGCACAGGCAGTGCAACTCTCGTAATCAAGAATGCAAATGTTGTAAATGTATTCACTCATGAGATCATAAAGGCTGATGTAGCCGTCTATGAAGATACGATCATTGGAGTGGGCGAGTATTCGTGTGAAAACGAGTATGACGCCAAGGGGGCATATCTGTGCCCCGGTTTCATAGACGCCCATGTACATATAGAGTCGTCTATGGTGACGCCCAATTCGTACGCGAGGGTGGTGCTTCCCCAAGGTACGACCGCAGTTATAGCAGATCCGCACGAAATAGCGAATGTCTGCGGCACTGAGGGCATTTGGGCGATGTACAAGATGTCCAACATGATGCCGCTCTGGGTGTATTTTATGATGCCGTCTTGTGTGCCGGCGACTCCGTTTGACCACGCGGGCGCGAGCATATACGCGGACGACATGAAACAGCTTGCGCAGAAGTCGAGAATGCTCGGACTGGGAGAAGTGATGGACTACGTCTCCACCACTAACGGCGAGGAGACCATGCTTGACAAGCTTACACTCTTTGACGGCAGAGTCATAGACGGTCACGCTCCGCTGGTATCGGGAAAAGAACTCAATGCGTATTGTGTTGCCGGACCGGGTACGGATCACGAGTGCTCATGCTTTGACGAGGTTTTGGAAAAGCTTCGTGCGGGCATGAGCATTTTGTTACGCGTAGGTTCTGCGGCAAACGGCATGGAAGAGCTGCTTTGTGCCATAGCCGATGCAAAGCTTCCGACAAAGAACATGATGTTCTGCACGGACGACAAGCACATAGAGAACATACTCCGCGAGGGCCATATAAACTACATAGCAAAGCTTGCGGTCAAATGCGGTATAGACCCGATAGATGCCGTATGTATGGCGTCGTACAATGCAGCAAGGACATACGGGCTCAAACGACAGGGCGCAATAGCACCGGGATATAGGGCAACTATGGTGTTGTTTGACAACCTGCGCGACTTCAATGTAATAGACGTGTTTGCAATGGGCAAACGCTACACCGACAGGTCGTGCGACATAGGACATATACTGCCGGCGGACGTATTGAACACGGTAAACATGGCGCCTCTTACAAAAGAAAGGTTCTCGCTCAAGGCGAGCGTCATTGGTGCATCGGAGAACAACGGCGACTACACCGTGAAGTTCCCGGTGATCAAGACCGTGCCGGGGCAATTGGTGACCAAACTCGTATACGAGGATGTACATTTCAGAGACAGTGAGTTCGTACCCGACAGAAGGTTCGACAAGCTTGCGGTCATAGAGAGACATCACGCGACGGGCAACATCGGTTTGGGTATAGTCGAAGGACTCTGTATAGAGCGCGGCGCCATTGCGGCAAGCGTCACCCACGATGCGCACAACATCGTGGTACTCGGCGAAAACAACGATGACATGATGCTCGCAGTCGAAGCGCTCAAGGAATGCGGCGGAGGATTTGCGGTTGTTCATCAGTCGATAGTGCTTGCGAGACTGCCTCTGCCGATTGCGGGACTTATGACCGATGCCCCTATAGAGGAAGTTCTTAGGAAGCAGAGGGCACTCATAGATGCGGCAAGACTCGTGGGCGCACCGGAGGGCAGCGATCCGCTTATACTTCTAAGTTTCTTGGCGTTGCCGGTCATACCGGAAGTAAGGCTTACGGACGAAGGATTGTTTAATGTGACAAATATGAGTTATATATATAAGAACTAAAGGAAGGAAGCAGCATGAGTATTGGAAAGAGCGTAAAAAGGGTCGATGCCTACGACAAGGTCACCGGACGTGCAAGGTACACCGATGACTTTTACGAGAAGAAGTATCTTGTTGCAAAGATACTTCACTCGACAATAGCAAACGGCAGGGTTATCCGGATAGATACGAGCGAGGCGGAGAAGATCGACGGCGTGGTTAAGATAGTGACCTGCTTTGACGTGCCACAGAACAAGTTCCCGACGGCGGGGCATCCGTGGTCGACGGACCCTGCACATCAGGATGTCGCGGACAAACAGCTTCTTACATCGAGGGTACGCTATTACGGAGATGATATTGCGGCGGTAATAGCGGTCGACGAGGTAGTTGCAAAGAGGGCTTTGGCAGCGATTAAAGTAGAGTATGAGGAATATCCGTTTGTGCTCGATCCAATAGAGGCGATGCAGGAGGGCGCACCGCAGCTCCATGAAAACTTTAAGAACAACATCCTCGCCCATTCAGGTTATGAAAACGGCAATTACGAGGAAGCCATAAAGCAGGAGGGACTGCTCTGCTACGACAAGTGGTATTCGGTTCCTACGGTGCAGCATTGCCATATTGAAAATGCAGGCTCATATGCCTATATGGAAAACGGCAGGATAGTAGTCGTAAGTTCGACTCAGATACCTCACATAGTAAGGAGAGTCGTAGCGCAGGCACTCGATATACCGTGGGGCAATGTAAGGATCATTAAGCCGTACATAGGCGGCGGCTTCGGCAACAAGCAGGATGCGCTGTATGAGCCGCTGAATGCGTATCTGACGACCCTCGTAGGCGGACGCTGTGTAAAGCTCGAACTCACGCGTGAAGAGACGTTTACCTGCACGCGCGTGCGTCACGCAATGCGCTTCCACATAACGACGTATTACAGACCCGACGGACGTTTTGTGGCAAGGAGACTCGAGGGATTCTCGTGTCAAGGCGCATACGCTTCACACGGACATGGCGTAATCGCAAAGGCGTCGAGCGCATTCGCACAGCTCTATAATGACGAACTTGCAACTAAGGCGGATGTATACACGGTGTTTACGAATAAGCCTGCCGCGGGCGCAATGAGAGCTTACGGAATACCCCAGATAACATTTGCCATGGAAAGCCACGTTGAGGACATAGCAAAGAGTCTCGGCATGGATCCTGTTGAGTTTAGGCGCATCAACATGATGAAGGAGGGCTTCTACGACGCATTCTCCAAGAACAGGAACTATTACGACAGTCTCGGAGAGTGCATCAAGAAGGGTGCCGCATATATAGATTTCGAGAAAAAGCGCAAGGAATACACCAACCAGACCGGCGATATAAGGCGTGGCATAGGCATGAGCATATTCTGGTACAACACTGCGGTATGGCCCATATCTCTCGAGGCGTCATCCTGCAGACTTGTATTGAACCAGGATGGCTCGGTACAGCTGCAGATAGGCGAAACGGAGATAGGCCAGGGTGCAGATACTGCGTTTGCACAGATGGCGGCTTATACCATAGGCATTCCGTTTGAGAGCGTTCATGTGGTATCGACTCAGGACACCGATATTACGCCGTTCGGTACGGGCGCATACGCTTCTAGACAGACTTATGTCGGCGGAATGGCGATAAGGCAGAGCGCGGAACTGCTCAAGGACAAGATACTCAAGCAGGCGGCGAGAATAGCGAACACCGAAGCGGATTTGCTCGATATAGAAAACGGCAATATAGTCCGTCAGGATACCGGCGAAACGCTTATGACGGTTGGAGACGTCGCGACAGAGGCGCTCTACAGTATGACGAATGCCGAGCATATCACGGCCGAGAGCACACATCAGTGTACTTCAAATGCATTCTCAATGGGATGCGCGTTTGCGGAGGTCGAGGTCGATATACCGCTTGGCAAGGTAAAGATACTGAAACTCATAAACGTTCACGACGCAGGTATGTTGATAAATCCGCAGCTTGCCGAGGCACAGGTGCACGGAGGAATGAGTATGTCGATTGGTTACGGACTGTACGAGACATTGCAGTACGACCAGAATACGGGCAAACCGCTGAACGGCAATCTGCTCGACTACAAGCTCCCCACGACTATGGATCATCCGCATCTCGAGGCGCAGTTTGTAGAGTTCTATGAGCCTACGAGCGCATACGGTACAAAGGCATTGGGCGAACCCCCCGCGGTACCCGCCGCACCTGCCATAAGAAACGCGATACTGCAGGCGACGGGCGTAGGTATAGATGAGGCACCCATGACGCCCCATGTGCTGTTTAAGAGGTTCAGTGAAGAAGGGCTTATAAAGTAAGGAGGTAGGCATGTACGATATCAGCGCAATTTACGAAGCAAAGAGCGTAAGCGACGCCGTAAGCTTGCGGGTAGAACACCCCGATGCGGTAATAATCGCCGGCGGAAGCGACGTTCTCATAAAAATACGCGAGGGCAAACTGAGCGGTGCGGAGTTGATTTCAATATACAAGCTCGACGAGCTCAGAGGCGTGAGTATGGGCGACGACGGTACGATAAGAATACTGCCTCTTACGAGCTTTTCGCATATAACCGCAAACCCGATACTGCGTGAGCATATGCTCGTGCTCTGTGAGGCGGCGGATAAGGTCGGCGGCCCTCAGATAAGAAACATAGGCACGATAGGCGGAAACATATCAAACGGCGTGACGAGCGCAGATACCGCTTCAACGCTTCATGCGTGGGATGCCGAGGTAGAGTTGACAGGTCCCGACGGAGTAAGGCGCATAACCCTCAGAGAGTATCAGGTTGGGGCAGGACGTGTCGACCTGCGTCCGGGCGAGCTGCTCACCGCGATACTGATTAAAAAGGAAAACTACGAGGGATATTTCGGCCACTATATAAAATACTCGATGCGTTCGGCGATGGATATTGCGACGCTTGGCTGTTCCGTAAACGTAAAGCTGTCTGCGGATAAGACCGTATTTGAGGACGTAAGAGTGGCGTTTGGCGTTGCGGCTCCTACAGCGATACGCTCACACAGTGCGGAACTTGCGGTAAAGGGCAAGCCCGTATGTGAGGAGACGTTTATGGCTTGCGCGGACGCGGCACTCAACGATGTTACGCCGAGAACGAGCTGGCGTGCTACAAAGGAATTCAGACTGCAGCTTGTACATGAGCTGACACTCAGGGCATTGCGCGAGAGCGTAAGACTTGCGGGAGGTGTGCTGTAATGGAAAAGGTGAAAATAAGCTATAATCTAAACGGTAGAGATTACGAGTCCTATATAGACCCGCGCCTGTCGCTCACAGATCTGCTTAGGGGCGATGAACACAAGCACACGAGTGTCAAGAAGGGTTGTGAGGTAGGTGAGTGCGGAGCGTGCACCGTAATAATCGACGGTGAGACGTACAACTCCTGCATCTACCTCGCCATTTGGGCGGATGGCAAGCACATAAGAACGCTCGAGGGACTTACCAATCCCGACGGCACGCTCACCGATTTGCAGCAGGCATTTGTCGACGAGGCTGCGATACAATGCGGCTTCTGTACCCCGGGCTTCCTGATGAGCAGCGTCGCGCTCTTAGAGCAGAATAGAAGGTTTTCCGATGATGAGATAAGAAAACTGCTCTCGGGCAACATGTGCCGTTGTACGGGTTATGAGAACATAATCCGCGCGGTCAGAAAGACGATGGAAAATAGGCTTGACGGCAAGAAAGAAGAATAACGCATAAAAAGCCATATGCAGCGGCAACCGGTGCAATGCCGTTGTGCCGCTGTTTTTCCCGAAAGGATTCGGAGCGATAATCGGATTGAGGGGTACGTAACCGTGAGAAATATGATTGCATACTGCGGATTGGATTGTGAAAAATGCGATGCATATATCGCAACGATAAATGACGATCAAGCGTTGCGCGAGAAAACCGCAAAACTATGGTCCGAGTTAAATAGTACTCCCATTTTGCCCGAACATATCAACTGTAAAGGCTGTCGTGCCGATGGGGTTAAAACCGTATTCTGCGATAGTCTTTGCGGCATTCGTCAGTGTGCGTCAAAACAAGGTGTGGCGACATGCGGTGACTGTCCGAAAATAGATAAGTGCCAGACTGTCGCAATGATCATATCAAATAATCCCGAGACTCTGAATAATCTGAGGGGATGAACGACACAGTCTAAAACGTCTCGTTTATCGGAGCGTTCAATCAGAGAAGAATCCTGGACAAACCGGGATTTGTTTTACTTTTGCCATATAGTATTCATCCAAATATGCCCCATCGACACAAACCGATTTGCGTCTGATGCCCTCTATCTCAAAACCGCTGTTGGTATACAAGCGTTTCGCGGCCTCGTTTTCACAGATTACCGTCAACTCCAGACGGGTTACTCCTTTTTCCTCAGCCCAGACATTCAGCCTTTTGAAAAACTCCGTACCGATACCTTTACCGCGATAATCCGCCAGTATGCCGACAACTATATATGCTGAATGAGCGATGCGATTCAACATGCCCCTTTGCGCTGATATATATCCGATGAGTTTGTTATCCGCCTCGGCAACAAGAAGAAAGTCGTCCACTTCTACGGAATACCGTATCAAAGATTCTGTTTTAGGGAGGTTCTTTGGCCTCTCGCCCGGTTCGAACAGCATGTACTTTGTTTCGTAGTCCAACTGATTCAGCAGATTCCAAAACCGTTCTGCATCTTCCGCGGATAATGTTCTGTACACCATTTACGCCTCCCACAAAGATTGATTTGTCGCGGCTTTTATCGAATTGAGCATATCAGAAAAACGTGAAAGATGCAATCGTCGATAAAACAAAGACTCTGGCACTTCTGTTCGGGTATTCCCGGTATCAAGCAAAAGAAAAGCGGAGATCTCCTCTCCGCTTTTCGCGCCTATTTTGCTTTGTAGCTGCCGCAATAATTTTCTTCCTCTGCACAACCTGTATGATTACAGTTGCAGGGCATGACTTGAATGCGGTTGAGTCTGCAGTCACAGCCGTTTTCATTGTAAGAACAGCTTGTAACGGCGCAGCCTATCGATTGATTTCCTGTGTTGCTCATATCTCTACCTCCTCGCTACATTTACAAACGGGCTAATTGCCCTATGCGCAAGTTTAGGGTCAGCACATCGGCGCAAGATTATACATGAATAATCTGTGAACAATAAAAAAAGAATTGTTATTTGATAGCGGCTAACATATAATCGTATTCATAGAAGTATACGGTGATTTTACAGATAAAGGAGACAATCAATGACATTATTGATCGCGATAATACTGGGTTTGGTTCAGGGACTCTGCGAGTTTCTGCCGGTATCAAGCTCGGGACATCTCGTACTCTTGCAGAACGTCTTCGGTGTTACCGAAAATTCGTTGTTTTTTGCCATAATGCTCCATTTCGGAACACTGATAGCGGTAGTGGTGGTCTACAGAGAGAGTCTCTGGGGGATTATAAGGGCTTTTTTCAAGCTCATAGGTTTGCTGTTCTCCGGCAAAAAGGAGGAACTTAAGGCACATACGGCGTCCGAAGACGTATGGAAACTGTGGCTGCTTATAATCGCTACTGCGATAACGACGGCAATGGCTCTGGCGTTCGGAGACCTTATCGAAGAGTCCTACCAGGGAACATATTTAGGCTTTGGGTTCTTAATAACAGCCATTGCGCTCTTCCTTATGAATTTCGTGGGTCAGGGCAAACACACAATCGGGGAAACGAAGTGGTATAAAGCCGCTGGTATAGGCTTAATGCAGGGAATAGCTATACTTCCGGGCATTTCAAGGTCAGGTTGTACTATCGCAAGTGCAAGTTATATGGGACTTAAAAAAGAAGCGGCGGCGGAGTTTTCATTCCTGATGTCAATACCTGCGATACTCGGCTCGCTCATACTCGAGGTTCCGGATGTAATTCGCGAAGGCGCGGTCGGCGTTGACTGGCTGAACGTTACAATCGGAACACTTGTGGCGGCAATCAGCGGATTCTTTGCAATTAAGCTAATGATAAAGCTTATTGTAAATAAGAGCCTCAACGTTTTTGCGATATATACACTCGTATTGGGAATTTTGGTCCTGCTCGACCAGTTTGTATTCAATCTGGTGTTTACAAGCCCACTTATAGGATAAAGGAGAGCCGTTTTGGAAACTAAATCAAGCGCTTCGGCTAAATCTGTTAAGAAGAGAAATATGACCCCTATTGACAATGAGACGATGAAAAAGGATGCGATGACGCTCCTTATAATGGTTTTGTCGTGCATGATACAGGGCCTCGCGGTGAACGGCTTCTATGTTCAGCATAGCTTTCTGTCGGGTGGTATAACAGGATTGGCGCTTTTGCTCAATTACACGATGGACATACCGACATGGCTTCCAATACTCATACTGAACATTCCCGTGGTAATAGTGGGCTTTAAGTATATGACGCCTAAGTTTGTGATTTTCAGCATAATAGGCACTGTGCTTTTGACCGCCGCAATCGTTTTGACGGACGGATTTGTCATACCCATAGAGAATGAGCTCGTGGCGGCAATAGTCGGTTCGGCGATAATAGGAGTATCCGCTGCACCGGTAGTCAGACGTGACGCGACACTGGGCGGTCTCGACGTTGTGTCGATGATACTTGCTAAGAATACCTCTATATCGATGGGCACGATAAATATTATGTTCAACATAGTCATAATGGCGTGCTTGGGCATTGTAAAGGGCGTTGAAATCGCTCTCTGCTCGATGATCGCAATGTTTGTGAGCAACGTCGCATTTAACTATGCGCTCATGGGTCTCAACAGGACGGTCTCCGTATTCATCATTTCGGACGAGTGGGACGAGATAGCTCCCGACGTAATGAACATACTGCACAGGGGCGTTACCTATATACCCGCAGAGGGCGCATACACAGGTATGGAGCGCAAGCTCGTATACTGTATAGTAAAGACGTCCGAACTCGCCACATTGAAGCGTATCGTAAAGTCTAAGGATGCCCACGCCCTGTTCTCGATACTCGAGACAAAGGAAGTTGTCGGCCGCGGCTTTAATGCATTGAATTAATACAGAAGTGATAAAAAAGGAGAGATGGTATGTCAAGGAAAATAGACGAGTGGATAAGTGCTCACATGGATGAGCTCACCGTTGCCATATGTGAGTCGGTAAGAATTCCCAGCGTAAAGGGTACACCTGAGCCCGGTGCACCTTTCGGCAAGGAAGTAACGAGGGCTATAGAGCACTCCTTGGATATAGGCAAGCGCTATGGTATGGAGACGAGGAATATGGACGGCTATATAGGCCTTATCGATTACGGCGAGGGCGAGGAGACTCTCGGCATAATGTGCCACATGGATGTAGTGCCTGAGGGCGAAGGCTGGAAGCATCCGCCCTATGGCGGAGTGATAGCCGACGACGAGATCCACGGCAGAGGCACGCTCGACGACAAGGGCCCCGCGATTTGCGCACTGTACGCTCTGGCAGCCGTAAAGGAATGTGGATTGCCCATGAAGCGCAAGGTCCGCATTATGCTTGGCGGCGATGAGGAGAGCGGCTGGGGCTGTATGAAGCACTACAGGGAGAATGAGAAGATGCCGGACCTCGCATTCTCGCCAGATGCAGAGTACCCTCTCGTAAATTCCGAGAAGGGCATTGCTCAGATAACCATGAAAGCGACATACGGCTCACATATCGAGCTAAAGGGCGGCGAGAGGGCCAATGTCGTGTGTGACAGCGTTACTGCGATAATACCGCAGAGCGCAGACGACATAGAAGGCCTCGCGGCTGACTTTGCTAATAAGACCGGTTACGGCGTTGTCACCGATTCCAAAGACGGCAAAACGACCATAACCGTCACGGGTGTTGCGGCGCATGCCTCCATGCCTGAGATGGGTAAAAACGCTATACAGGGAACGCTCGCATTGCTAAACATTTTGCCCATCCCCGAGGAGGATAAGCATGCTGTATGCGCACTTCACAGGTGTTTTGGGTTCGATATGCATGGCGAGAGCGCCGGCATAGACTGCGAGGACGCTTCGGGCAGGATTACAGTCAACCCCGGAATAATCAAGTGGGATGAAAACGGCTATACGCTCGTAGTAGATATGAGAGTACCCACAACGCAGTCGCTTGAGGATATCTCAAACAGACTGTGCGCAAACGTAGAGGACGCGGAGCTTATCGATAAGCACTTCCAGGAAGGTCACTTCGTGGCGAGGGACAGCGAGCTCGTCACAAAGCTGTTGGAGGTATACGAGAAGCATACGGGTCGACCCGCAGAGCCCCTCGCGATAGGCGGCGGCACATACGCCAGAGCAGTTGAAAACGCCGTAGCATTCGGTTGTGAGAGACCCGGCGTACCTGCGCTGATACACATGCCCAACGAGTCGATAAGGCTCGAAGACGTGGAATTCAACGTAAGGGTAATCGCAGACGCGATAATAGCGCTTGCATGCGAGTGATGCGCCTCTGTGGATGGCAAGTGATTTATCGGTTTACGGTATTCGATTTCGGTCGGGTACCGTTTTGTAGTTTGGAAATGGCAGGTTTTCCGGCAAAGTCAACGGTGACAGCGATGTGCTGTTTTTGCATTTGTCACAATTGAGAGCTTTGCGGACTGCTATAATACTAACGAGGAAAGAGGTGAGCGCATGAAGAGGTTATTGGCGGCTATGGCAGTATTGTTATGCTTATGTTTGCTCGCAGGCTGTGCAAACAAGCTCAAATCGAGCGAGAAGTACCATGAGGGAATGCCCGACGTGGATTTTGCCGACGAAGCCGAAGTTTTGAATGGGGTGAACATACCCGAATTCAAGGCGAGCGACATGGACGAAAGCGTCCCGGAAAATGCGATGAGGGTCGATCTTGCGAGTGCAGACAAAGAATACCGCATAACGAGCGGAGGCACATATGTGCTTTCGGGCGCTCTGAACGACGGCAGAGTTATAGTCGATTCCATGGATGCTGTACATATAGTGCTTAACGGAGCTGCAATAGCCTGCAAGGGAGGCCCTGCACTTTATTGCAAAAATGCGGATAGGCTCATTATCACGCTCGCCGAGGGTACGGAGAATTTTATATCCGACAGCGAGGAATACTTTCTCGATTCGGGAGATGAGAACGAGCCGAATGCCGCGATATTCTCTCAGTCCGACCTCACGATAAACGGTAAGGGTAGGCTTACCGTCACAGCGAAGCACAACAACGGGATAAACTCTCGGGATAAGCTAAAGCTGTACTCGGGCGATATAGAGGTAATCTCATCCGATGACGGCATAGTGGGCAAGGATTGTCTGCTTATAGGCGGCGGCAATATAAGTGTGACATCTGGCGACGATGCCCTCCGCTCTACCAACTCAAAGGATGAGGAAAGGGGCAGTATAGTCATTCGCGGCGGCAGTATAGGTATTGACGCGAACGGCGATGCGCTGAATGCTAAAAACTGCATAGTCATCGACGGCGGTGTGATAAATGCTAAGTGCGGCGGCGGAGCAAATGAAGTCGAGTTTATTTTACAAAATGACGGAAAACTTACAAATGAGCAGGCACAGCAAAACTCCGACAGTTGCAAGGGATTGTCCGCAAAGCGCGGCATAGTAATCCGCGGTGGCGTGCTTGAACTCGACACGTTTGACGACTCAATACATTCAAACGGGAGTACAGTCATATCGGGCGGCGAATTCAATATCAAATCAGGTGACGAGGGCATACATTCGGATGCGTTCACGGTAATCAACGGAGGCGTGTTTAGAATCGAGAGGTGCTTTGAGGGGATACAGGGCGCAAATGTGCGTATTTCGGGAGGAGTTCTCGATATAGCTTCCGCTGACGACGGGATAAACAGCACAGGCAGTACGGAAGAGCCTGCGGACGCCGAAAACAAAGACGGTCTTGTAAAAATCGAGGGCGGCGTCATTTCGGTATGTGCAAACGGAGACGGAGTGGATTCAAACAACGCAATATGGATAGTCGGGGGCGTACTGAGCATCACTAACGCAAACTCAAGCACGGATACGCCGTTCGACTGCGAGGGAGTGTTTGCAATAGATGGCGGTTCTGTTTTCGGCTGTGGCGGTAGCGAAAGGCTCGTAACTGCGAGCGGAGACTCCGGGCAGTATTCGGCATTCGTGGTGATTGACGGCAAAGCAGGCGATGAGATAACCGTAAAGAACGCAAGCGGAGTTGTCCTATTCGAGCAGACAGCAGGGTTTGACTTCTCGTGTGTGGCTTTTTCAAGTGCAGATATGAAGCAGGGCGCGAGCTATACAGTGTTTATCAATGGCGCAGAGTCTGTGACATTCGAGCTTACATCGGTGTGTACGGTTAAAGGGGAGTTTTAGTCGTTAAGCGTGCGCAGAGTGCATAGGCTCAGGGCTGTTTTATTCTGCGACGATATCTGGTATACTTTTGTCCGACTAAGGGAGGCATTATGAGATCGTACTTGTTGGATTTGGCAAAAAAGCACGGGTTTTGTCGTGCAAGGGCGGTAAGGCGCGGCGGCTCGACATTGCTTTTGCTAACTTGGAGCTACATACCTTTTAAGCGTGGCGAAAGGATACCTGCATACTATTTGGCGTCTAACAAAATGTACCAAGCGAAACTTAGTCTCATTGAAGAATTGAGAGAGCAGGGGATAGCCGCAGAGGACGCCGATACATCCCTCAAGGCTGAATTTATCGCGCGGGGACTCGCTTCGCCGTGCCTCAATGGGCTCGTAGCTATGGATGAGCTCGGTACGAGGACTATACTTTGCGGCTTGAGCGTAAACTGCGATATAGGGGACGAGCGCGAGACCGACAGTCAGTGTGGGTCGAAACTAAATGGCGGCTGTGATAAATGCATGGCGTGTGCCAAAGCCTGTCCCGGTGGGGCGATAGGACCCGATGGCATAGACTACTCAAAGTGCATAAGGGCGGGCATGAACGACACTTTGCACCCGATAACGCTCGCGAATAAGCTAACGACATATATGGGTTGCGAGGTATGTCAGGCGGTGTGCCACCTCAATTCGCACTTGGGATTTGCCGAGCCCGACGAGAAAACGAGGGAGGCATTTGAACTAAGGCGGCTTTTGACAGGCGACACAAAGGAAGCCAGATTGCTTGTTGGAAAGAACAAGTCCGGCAGCGGAAAGCTCACCGCCCAGGCGATAGCCTTTGCATCGAGGGACGGCGGCTATGAGAGTGAGATCGAGGGCTGTCTCGAATCTACCTTTGAGGACGTAAGGCGAGTTGCGGAGTTCTTTAGAAATAAGGCTTGATTTTCTGTGTTGCGTAAACGGTTCATGTGAGTTTTTTGCTTGAAGTTTAAACAAATATATTCGAAAATGTGTTTTATTAAAATATTTATCAATGTATAATGTAATCAGTATTGCTAAGAATTTACATTGGAGGCAGTTATGGACGAAAAAACAACGACCGACAGAACTCTGAAGTATCTTTCTCTCATGGCAAGGGAATATCCGACCATACCGACAGTGTGCTCGGAGATAATCAATTTACAGGCGATATGTAACCTACCTAAGGCGACAGAGCATTTTTTAAGTGATATTCACGGTGAGCACGTGGCGTTTCTTCACGTTATAAACAATGCGTCGGGCGCTATAAGGGACAAAATCGAGAGCGTTTTTTGTAATTCATTTAGCGAACGTGAGAGGTCAGCGCTTGCAGCGCTTATTTACTATCCCGAAGAAAAGATGGACGAGCTCAGAAACAGTGGAGAGAATATGGAGGATTTCTACCGTGTCACGCTCCACAGGCTCATACTCATCTGCAGGGGAATAACCTCCAAGTATTCGAGGTCCAAGGTCAGGAAAGCGCTTCCCAAGGACTTTGCATATGTTATCGATGAGCTTCTGCATACCCACTATGTCGATCAGGACAAGATGATGTACTATGAACGCATTATTGCGAGCATCATTGCACTTGACAGGGCGGAGGACTTCATAATCGAGCTGTGCAGTCTCATAAAGCGCATGGCTGTAGACCATCTCCACATTGTGGGAGACATATTCGATAGGGGACCGCACCCCGACGTAATACTCGACAGGCTCATAGAGCATCACAGCGTCGATATACAGTGGGGCAACCACGACGTAATGTGGATGGGTGCGGCTTCTGGCAGTGCGGTATGCGTTGCGACCGCGCTAAAGACGAGTCTCCAGTATGACGCGCTGGACATGATAGAGAACGCATACGGAATTAACCTGTTGCCGCTTGCGCTCTTCGCTAACGAGTATTACGGCGACGTCGACTGTAGCGTGTTTACGCCGAGAAACATGCCCCGTGAGCACTATATGCCCAAGGACAGGACGCTGTATGCCAGAATGCACAAGGCGATGTTTATTATTCAGCTCAAGCTTGAAGGTCAGCTCTTAGCGCGCCACCCAGAGTACAATATGCCTGACAGGGATATGCTCAACAGGATAAACTACGATGACATGACTATTACGATTGACGGTGTGAAGCATGAGCTGCTTGACAAGGAATTTCCGACGGTAGACAGAAACAATCCCAATCAGCTCACAGAGGGCGAACAGCTTCTCATGGAGCACCTCGTCAATGCATTCGAGAACAGCGACAAGCTCCAGAAGCATGTGAGATTCATATACTCTGCCGGCAGTATATACCTCTGTTACAACGGAAATCTGCTATTCCACGGCTGTGTACCGTTAAACGAGGACGGCAGTTACATGGAGTTTGAATTTGGCGGCAAGAAGCTTGCGGGCAAGGAGTTTTTGGACTACGCCCAGGGCATAGCGAGGGATGCGATGTTTGCTCCTGAGGGCTCTGAGGCGCGCGCAAACGGACGCGACTTCATGTGGTTCTTGTGGTGCGGAAGAAATTCACCCATATTCGGCCGTAAGAACATAACGACGTTTGAGAGGGCGCTCGTTGCGGACAAAAATACTCATAAGGAGCCAAAGAATGCCTACTATTCCTACTGCGACAAAGAGGAATTCGCACTCAAGATATTGAACGACTTCGGCCTCAACGAGGGGTATTCAACTATCGTAAACGGACATATACCCGTAAAGGCAAAGGCGGGCGAGGACCCCATGAAGGCAAACGGACGCAGAGTAGTAATAGATGGCGGCTTCTGCAGGGCCTATCAGTCTCAAACGGGAATTGCGGGTTACACAATGTTCTTCTCATCAAAGCGACTGAGAATAGTGGAATACGAACCCTATAATACTTTGGATTCCTGCTTTGCAAACAACGACATATATACTCGCGACGTAATGGTAAAGACGCTTCCGCAGAGGATGCTCGTGGGCGACACCGACACAGGCATGGCACTCAAGGAGAGGATTGCCGACCTCGAAGCGCTTCTCGATGCGTACAGAACGGGTCTTGTAAAGGAATCATGATTGTTATATTATACAGTATTAGTTAGTATGCGCCTGCTTCCTGGCACCTATGGGAGGCAGGCATTTTTAGGGAAGGTGTGTATGAACGATAGAGAAACACGAATGGCGACTGCTCCAATGCCATCGCTGATGATAAAAATGTCGCTGCCCATGATGATGTCTATGCTTGTGCTCGCATTGTACAATATAGTCGACAGCGTATTCGTTTCGATGCTAGCGGACGGGGAGAACGCACTTGCGGCACTTGCACTTGCTTTTCCGTTCCAAATGCTCGTTACGGGCATCTCTGTAGGAACTGCGGTTGGTACTTGCTCGCTGGTTTCGAGAAGGCTTGGACAGGGAAATAGACTGCAGGCGGACAGTACAGCCACAAACGGCATGATGCTGTCGATTCTAAGCGGAATCGTCGCACTCGTCTGCGGACTAACGCTTTCAAATGGGTGCATAAATCTGGTAAACGGCGGTGATGCGATATCGCCCGGAACTATGGGTTACGCCACGAACTACCTCACGATATGCATGTCATGCTCGATGTTCCTGATGGTGCAGGTAATGAGCGAGAAACTCTTGCAATCCTGCGGCCACATGGTACTTTCGATGCTCGTACAACTCATTGGCGGCGTTGTGAATATAGTGCTTGATCCGATTATGATATTCGGCTTGCTCGGCTTCCCGGCGATGGGAGTTGCGGGCGCGGCTTTGGCGACTGTAAGCGGACAAGCAGTCGGCATGGTCGTGGGTGTTATACTTTTGCATAAGCATGCGACGGTAAAGCTTCGCCCGATAGTCGTAAAAGAGATAGACAATAATTCCGTAAAGCGCCTCTTTAAGCCGGATGGGTCTATTATTAAGGACATATACGACGTAGGACTCCCGAATATAATAATGCAGTCCATAGGCTCGGTGACCACGATATGCCTGAACGCGATACTGATAACTTTCTCGGAGACAGCCGTAACCGTGCTCGGTTTGTACTTTAAGATACAGTCGTTCATATTCATGCCGGTGTTCGGACTGAATTCGGGAGCCATGCCCATAATGGCATATAATTACGGTGCAAAGCAGGGCGACAGGGTGAAAAAGTCTCTGTTTGCAGGCGTACTCTACGCGCTCGTGCTGATGTTGATGGGACTTTTGATTTTCCAGACTATACCAAACGTGCTTCTCTCGCTGTTTAATGCCCATGACGAGCTCATGACACTCGGCGCCAAGGCATTCAGAATAATCAGCCTATGCTTCCCGTTTGCAGGCGTATGCATAATGTGCTCGACGCTATTCCAGGCACTGGGCAAGGGTATTTTCTCACTCATAGTGTCGATATGCCGTCAGCTTTTGGTTATAATTCCCGCCGCCTACTTGCTTGCGACACTGACAAACGACGTCAACGCGGTATGGTTTGCCTACCCCATAGCGGAGCTTATGTCGCTGACAGTAACTTCGTTGCTCACCGTGATCACATATAAGCGGCATATAAAGCCGATATGCGGTAAAAAACCGGGAAACATGTTGGCGAGCTGACGAAAAATGTTGACTGCCGTTTGCTGTGATGTTAACATAAATTAGCAGATGCACATATGTGTGGTTAGTTAAAATTTTCATCTGGGGGTAAACAAAATGAAGCAGGGCTTCGCAACAAGGCAGATTCATACGGGGCATATTCATATGCCGGGAATCAATCCGCTGGCAACGCCGATATTCCAGACATCGACATTTGAATTTGATAGCACCGAGCAGGGTGCAAAGAGATTCAGCGGCGAGGAGCAGGGTTACATATACACGCGTCTGGGTAACCCAAATTCCAATCAGATAGGCGAAAAGCTCGCGGCTCTCGAGGGCGCTGAATTAGGTATGGCAATGAGCTCGGGCATTGGTGCAATAACTACCGTTCTTTGGACGACATTGCGCGCAGGCGACCATCTCTTGGCGGACGATGCACTCTACGGCTGTACGTATTCGTTCTTCATGCACGGTCTCACGAGATACGGTGTTGAAGTAACTCTCGCAGACTTTTCCAATATAGAGAATGTAAAGCGTGAACTCAAGGCTAACACGAAAGCGGTGTACTTCGAGTCACCGACAAACCCCAACCTTAAGCTCATAGATATCGAGGCGGTAGCGAGCATTGCACACGCCCACAATCCCGAGATCAAAGTCATAGTAGACAATACTTTCTGCACACCCTTCCTGCAGAGACCCGTTGAGCTCGGCGCGGATGTAGTCATCCACAGCGCGACAAAGTACTTAAACGGTCACGGAGACGTTATCGCGGGTATGGCGGCAGGAAAGGCTGACTTTATAACCGAGTGTACGATGTTCGGGCTCAAGGACATGACGGGCGCAGTAATCGGGCCGTTTGAAGCCTATCTCATCTCGAGAGGCATGAAGACGCTCGACATAAGAATGGAGAAGCATTGCAAGAACGCCATGGCAATAGCCAAGTACCTCGAGTCGAATTCCAAGGTTAAGCGAGTAATCTACCCCGGACTCGAATCGCATCCTCAGCATGAGCTCGCGAAGAAGCAGATGCACGGCTTCGGCGGCATGGTATCGTTTGAGCTCAACGCATCGAGAGAAGACAGCGCGAAATTCATCAACTCGCTTGATCTCTGCACTTTGGCGGTAAGCCTTGGTGACGCAGAAACGCTCATAGAGCATCCCGCAACTATGACTCACAGCACGTATACTCCTGAGGCACTTGCGGAAGCGAATATTTCAGAATCGCTCATACGCCTCAGCGCAGGTCTCGAGGAGGCAGAGGACATAATCCACGATCTCGAAGAAGGGCTCAAGCGCATATAAACAAGCGCAGGTAGCAACGCTTTAACAAACAAACGGCACTTGTACAATTAACGACAGTACGAGTGCTTTTTTATCTGTGTGTATCGTAAGGGCTTTCTGTTTTTGCTGTTTTGCGCGTTTTACTTTACGATTTTAGTCTGACTGCAAGCTCACGGAGCCCCTTTGCCATCCTCGATATCTCGCCGGGCATCCTGTTACGCTCGTCAGGAGAAAAGTCTTCAAGCATTGTGGTGAAAAGCATCTCGTAGTCCACCTCGCACCAGTAGGCGTATTCTTCGCCCTTCTTCGTGAGCGATACGCGTATACAACGCGTATCCGTCTTGTCGCGCGTGCGCTTGACAAATCCGCTCGCTTCAAGCCTTCTTAATGACGTGCCTATCGAGGCCTTCGATATACCGATCTTTTCTGCAAGCTCGTTTTGAGTGAGTGCATTGCCCGAATCCCTCACAGTGATGAGCAGTTGGGGCTGACCGGGGTACAGATTATATTTTGAGAGTATCTTAGTGAGACAAGTATTATACAGATGAAGCATCTCGATGAACTCGAGAGACATATTGAGTGTTGTAGCTCTGTAATTTTGAAGTTCATTATCCATGCTGTGCCACCTCCTGACTGTGTACATTATAATAGACAGGAAAAATGTGTCAACAAAAAAGTAAGCCGGCTGTTTATAAACCGACTTACCAAGCTTGATTTTATGCTATTTTATGCGGAAATATTAGCCTATATCCTTGAGCATAAGAATTTCGACGGTTTCCATGGTGGCAGCTTCTTCGAGCGTCATTGTAATGTAGATTTTATACATTGACGATCCCTTCTGGTTCGCAACCTTATCGTTGGCACCTGCCGTTACCACCGTGCGAATGCCGATCGAGAAGTTGGTGGATGTACCCACGATACCTACGACCTGAGGCTTTGCAGAAACTTCGTCGTAATCGATACCGCAAATAACGAGCACATTCTCCTTAAAGAATGCTTCGTCGTAGTTGAGCTTCTTAGCGCCGCTGGAAGAGCCGCTTTCAGGATGCTTTGCGACAAAGTCCTTATACTCATCCAATGTGCGGATTATGAAAGCTGAGGGTGATGTATCATCCAAAGCCTTGTCTGTTTTGACGACAGACGCATTAAACTTATGGCTTGTTTCCTTGGGCATAAGCTGCATATAAGCATTCCTGAGCTCATCTGTAAGTTCCTCTCCGGGAAGCTTGTTGGGTTCTTTCTTGCCGGAATCGACATTTACGGGTGCTGCTGATTCTTTGGGGTCTGCCGGTGAGCAGGCGACTACCATTGCTATAACAAGCATTATTGCTAATACGGATATTAATTTCTTCATAAGTACCTCCTTGAAGTCCTTTACTAATAACACGATTTTACTAAATAAAGGTTGCATTGTACAGGGAAAACATTTATCTTTCATAATTTTGACACAAAGGGTATAATAAGGACAAACAAATGCAGTGAGGTAATATGGGAAGGATTCGTGTTATAGGTACGGGCGGAACTATAGCCTGCGTACAGACTGAGCATGGGCTTGCGCCGAGGCTCGGGGCGAAGGATCTGCTTCAATATTTGAGCATAGATACGAGCGACATTGACTGTATCGATCTATTTAAGATGGACAGCTCCAACATACAGCCGGAGGAGTGGTGCACGCTTGCGGGTAAGATACATAAGACCGCATGGGATTACGACGGTATAGTCGTCACCCACGGCACGGATACTATGGCCTACACCGCATCTATGCTTTCGTTCATGCTTCAGGGAATAGATATCCCGGTAGTGCTGACGGGTTCGCAGTATCCTATAATAAACCCCGATTCAGACGGCAAGAGAAATCTCGAGGACGCAATAGTTGCCGCACGTGGACTTTCAGGCGGCATTTACGTCTGCTTTGGTTCGGATGTCATGCTTGGTTGTCGTGCGGTAAAGACGAGAACTACTTCGCTCAATGCATTTGAATCGATAAACTATCCCATGATTGCAAAGATACAGGATCACAAGCTTATTAGGCTCAACGAGCCCAAGCGCATATGCAGGCAGCCTGAGTTCACGACAGATATAGACCCCCGCGTGGCTCTCATTAAGCTCATACCAGGTACGGGAACAGCACTTCTCGATAATCTGCCAAACTGCGGCATACGAGGTGTCGTGGTAGAGGCATTCGGTTTGGGTGGAGTACACAACATAAGGCGAGACCACACCGAGAGCCTCGCTAGGCTTATGAGAAACGGCATAACTGTCGTGCTTTCGTCGCAGTGCCTATACGAGCCGTCGAGTCCCGATATTTACGAGGTGAGCCGCGTACTTAGGGATGCAGGTATAATACCGTCCTACGATATGACGACGGAGGCGACCGTTACAAAGCTAATGTGGGTGTTGGGTGCTGTATCCGATCCCGAGCGTATACAACAGCTCATGCGTACGAATCTGGCAAATGAGATGGTTGAAGTAGAGAAGCAGAAAACTCTGATTTGCGTTTAGTATAAAGCTTACACAGAACAGCAACATGGGGCGCTTTGCGTCCCTTTTTTGATGCACGGAGTTTTTCTATAGTGGAATAACGATAACTTGCGCAGGCCGCAAGACGAAAAACGCCTCTCTTATTATAAAGGGAGGCGATACAGCGAAGCAGTGTCTGTGGAAACAAATTCCGAAAGCAAGGCGCTACTTCAGCATCTCGCGCGCAATCTGGAACTTAAGTGAGTTGAACTCCTCTGTGTTTTTGATATCGAGGAGCACGAGTACGAGCCTCGCTTCATCGACTCCCACACCTGTCCTGTAGCCGGCAAACCAAGCGAGAACCCGGGATTTGTCGCTTCCGATTTCGGCGGTACCCGTTTTTCCGGCGATTTTATAGGTAGATACCCTAAGGGGTCTGCCTGTGCCGTTGTACTGCGGGTCTACGACGTCTTCAAGCATAGGCTCGATCGTAGCAATTGCGCTCTTTGAAAGCACACCCTCTCTAAAAACAGTGGGCTCTGTCTGCATGATAGGTACGTCGCTTATGCCGTTGACCTCGTAGATGCCCTTGATTATGCGTGGAACCATTATGTCTCCGCCGTTTGCAAATGCGCCGAACATACACGCCGCCTGTAGAGGCGAAAGCAGAAGCTCGCCTTGACCGTAACCCATATCCGCCAAAAGCTTGATGTACATTTCGGTGCCTTCATTGACTATGTTTGGCTTGGAAACAGGCAGATCAAACGGTATCGCTTCATCCATTCCGAGACGGTTCAGAAAACTTAGGAGCTTATCTGAGCCGGCTTTAAGTGCCGCATACGCAAAATAAATGTTGTCGGAGTGGAGCAATGCGTTTCTCATGTTGAGCACGGGCTCGCGGTTGTTGACTTTTGCGCGCTTTATTGCAGGGTATACCCATGCGCCGAAGCCATCGGGTGTCCAGTAGTCATTTTCGATTTTCCAGGTAAATTCGGAGTTAGCCGTGAGCACATTGTCCATGAGCGCTTCTGCGGCGATAAACGGCTTGAATATAGAGCCGGGGGGATATGTGCTCGAAGTTATCTTGTTTAGGAATGGCGCGCGCTTGTCGTTTACATACGCCTCGTACGCTTCGCTCGAAATACCCCTTGCGAACAGATTCGCATCGTAACCGGGGTCGGATGCCGCCGCGAGTATTTCGCCCGTTATGGGATTCATAACGACAACTGCGGCGGAGGTCTCTTCTCCGTAAAGCGTGTTTTCGATCACCTCATCGAGCCTTATTTGGAGGTTAGCATCGATCGTCAAATGCAGGTCATAGCCATCGCGCTTCTCTACTTCGCAGACTGTTGAGGAAACACTGCCGTCGTACTTTTTTATGACAAACTTCACGCCGTCGATGCCTCGGAGCTGCTTTTCGTGCTGTTTTTCGAGTCCTGCCTTGCCGATTACGTCTCCGGATTTATATGGAGTCTCTCCAGCTTCGAGATTTGCGTTGAGCTCGTCAAGCTCCTCGCTGCTGCCATAGCCGGCGTAGCCTACCATGTGTACGAGCATATCTCCGAAGGGATAATAGCGTCCCGTCTGCGAGCTTTCGATTACTTCAATGCCCGCTATGCTTTCAAGCGTGCTCACCGTGTAGCTGTTTGCCTCGTCGGGATAGAGATAGCCCAGTGTCACGACGTCGGACCCCATGTCGAGCTTATTGAGTATAGATTCTTTCGACGCAGACGTAAGATCGGAGACCACACCTGCTGCGGCATTGATGTCAGCAAGCTCCGCGACCGTTGCATTTATCGCAAACAGATTGACATTCTGCGCCACAACGCCCTCACTCATTGCGATTTCTCCACGGCTCGCAGTATCTGTCACTTGAAGGATTGAATCACCCCATTGCATATCGGGGAATATCAGGGCAGGAGTCCATGCGAGCTCCCACTTTCCGGCGGAGGATTTCTTGAACGATATCGAGTATGTGTTGGTTATGTCTCCGAATATTTCGGTATGGTATGTGAGCGTATAGTGACCGCCCACGAGGTATATCCCGTCGTTTATAGGTTCAAGCGAGTACGAGATGCTATTAACTCCAAGTGCATCGAATATCTTTGTGTGCTTCGATACAAATTCGTCCTTGGATATGTTATTGTAGGTGTATTGCACATAGAGCTCGTCCGCTATGCGCGAATTGTACAGCTCGTCAACCTGTCTAAGCTGGTCTTGAGTTACATCGTGAGGGATGACATATGCAAGCTCAGAGTCGCTTTTTTCGGGTTTAACACCGCATATATCGTAAAAAGCTGTGGCATACACATCCTCATCCATCCGCTTTGCATCGTCCTCGTCCCTTGCACTTTTTGAGTTGAGATAATCAAAACAGGCTTCAAAATCCTCAGCGGCATAGCTTTCGAGATAGCCACTGCAGATAGACATGCCCGTAATTGTGGTAGAACATCCTGCAAGTATCGATATGAACGGCAACAGAATCGCGCCGACTAAAAGGAGTGCTGTGCTTCGTCTCATGTGTTACCTCGATATATTTGTGTCAACATTATAAAGCGGATTGAGCTGTTTAGCAAATAAAAAAGGACCGTGATGAAACACGGTCAATCTTACAAAACAAGCAGATGCTTGAATTAGCGCTGTTTTGACGTCATCAGCCCTGACTCACGTTTGCCGCACCGCCTGCAAGAAGCTGTGCAAACGTATCATCGGCTATGACGACCCATGCGCCGTTCCTCATGGAGAAAAGCACGTCAGCGGTAGCAGTTACCAGCTCGACATCGCCGCTCTCGTATATGGTCTTCCAACGCGCAAGCATTTCAGCGCCGCTTCCGGGGCTCGTGAGACCGTCGCGCACACAGCTATCGAGATAGAGCTGACCGGCAGAGGAGTTGCTGTAGGTCTGTATTGTAACGCTCGCCTTAGCTGCTCGCGCATCGCCTTCGCCCGTAACGCTCAGGTTGCTGAAATCCGTTACCTTAAGCGCTCCGAATGAGAGCTTCATGAGTTCAATGAGCTCGGTATGCTCCTCTGAAGGCATATCACCGAATACAGAGCCACCCGTCGTCTCATTGCCCTTGTCGATGCAATGGCTCTGGAGCTTCTCCGCATCCATTTCACGGAACGCCTTAATGCAAAGATTGAGTACCTTCTCTGGTGAGTTTCCGTTGACATCGGGATTAGATACACAGCCTGCGACGGTAAAAAGCATGGTACAAATCAAAAGAACAGCTATCGTCTTTTTAATCATTTATCATTTCTCCCAAAGTTATTTTTTCAGTGCATTCGCAAGGAGCATAAACTCCTCAACACATATTGCCTCGGCGCGCACATCTTCCCTTATGTTTAATTGGGAAAGTGCTGCTGCAATGTCTGATTTATCGTATCCGGCAGATGAAAGCGCATTGACGAGTGTTTTGCGTCTACCCGCAAATGCCGCCCTGACGAGCCCGTCCAAGTTGTTTGGAAGAACTCTGCCTCTCGATTTGAGCGTAATTACTGCTGAGTCTACATCGGGTTGAGGGTAGTAGGATGAGGGTGAAAGCCTGAGCACCGTCTCCACATTATAGCGCGCCTGCGTCATTACCGAAAGATGCCCGTAGACGCGCGCACGGGGAGGTGCGCTGAAGCGTTCTGCCGCTTCAGCTTGAACCATGAGGCACATTCCCTCTATGGGCAGGGGCGACGTAACGAGCTTCGTGCTTATCGGCGTGGTTATGTAGTACGGCAGGTTTGCTACGACGTGAAAAGGCCTTTCTCCGAGCCTTGCGTAAATTTCGTCGAGCTTAACCCTCAAAAAATCCGCGTATATTACCTCCGTATTGGGATAAGGCGCAAGCCTATCGCGGAGAACCTCCGTCATGCGTTGATCTATCTCTACCGCAACGACACAGGAAGCCCGCTTAGCGAGCGCCACAGTGAGTTCACCGAGTCCCGGTCCTATTTCGAGCACCGGCTTTTCGTCGATATCCGCAGAGTTGACTATGGATTCGAGTGCATCACCGTCGCACAGGAAATTCTGCCCGAGTGACTTGCTTGCATTAAGCCCGTACCTTGCCAAAAGCTCCTTTGTGTTTTTCATTACGGATGTCTCGGTACATATACCCAGTCCTGAAGGACATATACTTTGTAGTTGCGCTTGCGCCCCCATCTGAAGCACTCTTCGGCGGTATCCATGAACAGGTCGATGAGGTTGAACATTCCGCCCTCGAGGAATCTGAATCCGCCCGTATCGAGCGCCGTGCCGTAGCCGTAGCCGGGAACGTATATCTTGCTGTAGTAGGGTATCCTTCTGGGGTTGACCGCCATAGTACCGAGACACGGCCATGTGCCCATTGCGGTTTGGTTGCCCGTATGGGTGTAGGCGGTGCACTCGACATACATGACTTCCTTAATCATGTCGGGTGTCGGAGCGGCTCGCCATCTGCGCCACTCGGCTCTCAGACTGGTTTGCAGACGGATTTTCGTGCCTACGCGCAGTACTCTATCGACAGCGGGTGTCAATACGACTTGGTCGACGACGCGCCTTGAGATTTCCTTGCCGTCTCTGATGATAATGCGCTGTGTGATTTGCTTTTTGCCGTCGCTGCCCTCTACGAGCACCTCCTGGTTACCCTCGTACCAGTTGGGGTCCTCCTGTACGATCTCTTCGTGTTCGAGCGTTCTGTAGGTGGTGTTGTACGCTATCTCGACATTTGCGTAGTTTATGACCATTCCGGGTTGTATGTCGTCAAACGGAAGATATGATATTTCGTCCTCTTGGCTGTAGTCTATGTTGGCGGCTTTGAGTGCATCGCTTACCGTTCCGTCAGCGAGCTTTATTACGTGTACCTGGTCTTTTGCGGTAACAACAACGGGTACTGCCCTCGTTACAACCACCGTCTGTCCGTCCGTCAATGCACTTGTAAGCTCGGCTGAGACCGTGTCCTCGGGATCAAGCTCCGTACCGGTGAGCTCCAGAAGCTCCGATACACTCATTTCACGCACGGTGTACGTCGTCTCTGCGCCATCGCAGTTGAGCGTGACAGATATTCTTCCGTCGTCCGCCAAAGCTGTTACTCCGAGCAATACCGATGATGCAAGGGTGAGAAGCACAAGTGAAATGCTCACCAAGCTAAGGACAAAGCGCTTTCCGCGGGCATTGTTGTCCGGTGTGGGCAAGTCATCACCTGCCGGAGTTTGCTGTGACGGCTCGGTATTTTCATTTTTCTTTTTGCCAAACAGCTTTGAAACGAAGCTTGCGAGCTTTGGGCAAACGACTTTGATATATCCCCATGCGACGGAGGCGAAGCACTTGACCTCGCTCGCAAACATGCGTACAGCTGTGCATATGAACTGTATTATTTTAGAGAAAAAATCCTTACATCTGACGGCCGACCTCTTTACAAAATCGGTGCATACGGCAAGTTTTGCGGTGAGTGCCGAAATCAACGCAGGTTTTTTCGCTTTGGAATCATTTATAACCTGCGATTGTGAAACCGCACTTGGTTCGTTTGCCATAAAACCTCCTTAAAAATAAACGGTATATAATCCGCTTTGGAGTAATGTTATCACGGTATAAGTATGTTGTCAAATCGACGACTTAAAAAAGCCGCAGAATCTCAGCGAAAAAACGATAATATGACAAAAGAACAGAGCATTCAGAAGCGAACTGTTGCATAAACATGAACTGACAACTGCATAATGCGTTATGAATATGCATTATAATCCAAAAGGAGCGAATAGTATTAAAACCGGCGCTGCATTAGGAGCATATTTTTTCGAGCTTTACGCCGTAATAGTAGTAGGTCAGTATCTCCTCGTATGTGCTTCCCGAGCTCGCCATCGCATTTGCGCCGTATTGGCTCATGCCTACGCCGTGGCCGAAACCTACCGTGTTTATTGTGACTTCGTCATCGATTGAAATCGTAAACATCGCGCTGTTGAGTGACAATGCCGTACGAAATTGTCTGCCTGTGGCAGTGGTATTCCCGAGCTTTATTGTTTCAACTCTGCCGCTGTCAAAGCGTGAGAGCACCTCAACCTGAGAATTGAGACCGCTCTTTTTCAACTTCGCTTTGGGGAATGCGCGGTTTATTTTGCTCACGAATTCATCCGCCGAAAGCTTTACCTGTTTCCTGTAGTTTTCGCCTCCCCCATCGGGACTGTATACGCTAACCAGATACGGCATTGCGCTTGAGAAAACATTTTCGGAATTCTCCGTATAGCCTCCTGAGGACGAGTGATACAGTGCGTCTATGGGCATTGAATCATATGTGATTATAACGCCCGAGGTCGAGTAAACCGCATCGCGTATCTTATCGAGCTTTGAGAGGTACTCATCGCCCCATGTTTGACGCATCTGTTCATTTGTCCGATACGCCTGACAGCACGTACTGTCCGCACAGAGGTCGTGACCGTACGAGCAGGGGTTTCCGCCGAGAACCTCAATTTTCTTTACGGCGTATGTGCGTGCTGCGACCGCCTGAGCTTTTAGCGCCTCTGTCTCGAATGAAGCGGGCATTTCTCCTGCGACTACGCCCACAAGATACTCTTCAAGGTCTATGGTCGATACGCTTCCGTCGGCTTCGAGCAGTCTTACATCGATTTTCACATATTCATCTTCATCATCGTCCGTCGGCACGTCGTTTACCACGGCAGAAAAAAGGCACCCCCTGATGAGCAGTATCAGTGAGCCGAATACGATGAGCACTATTATGAACCTTTTCAAATCAATCTTGTACTTCACACTTAATAGTATTCTACCAAATCCATTTTAAAACTGTAATGGGAAAAAACGAACCAAAATGTATTTGAATATAAAACGCCTATATAGTAAACTAAGGATGAAAATGCGGATGGAGGCGAAAATGGCGGAGAATTGCGCAGACCGTATCAATGCAGGTGATAAACAGGCACTCTATGACTTTGTTTCGGGAATAGCGGGAAAGCTTTTTGACGAGGCTATGAGCGTGGTGGGCGATAAGCACATTGCGCTGGAAGCCGTTAAGCGCACTGCTGGGCAAATAAAGCGCACTGCAGCCTTAGGCTCGTGCCCCGTACAACTCGAAGAATGGGCGATATCGATCGTACAGGAGACCTCACATAAGCTTTTGACGCAGGACTGCGGCGATTCCGAGGAAATCTGTGAAGCGGAGACGGAAACCCCTAAGCAGAGCACGAAAGAGGCAGAGGACGAGAGCGCACAAGACGAGGACGGAGAACATGTACGCGAATGCGATTTCATGCCGCCTCTCTTGACAGATGAAGACGACGCTGAGGTTCTTGATAATGAGACGAAGGTACCGAAACATGGGAAGTTTTCGGATATTGCCTTGACAGTATTTCTCGGCGCCATAATAGTTGTTCTGCTGTGGTTCATACTCGTCATGCTCATCGAGAGGGAGTTTATACCGAATTTTCTCGGGGATGTGGTACACCGCTTCGCGCAGTGGTTCGACGGCGCGGTTTTCCCGATATTCCGCTGATTGTATTGTGCAGAAAGGAACATGAATGTTAGACGCAATTGTAAATTACCTTGCAGGCTGGAACGTGCTTGCGTTAGTGCTTTTGGTTATCGGGCTTGGGCTTGTAACAGTTGAAATGTTCCTGCCGGGCTTCGGTATCTGCGGCATAAGCGGCGTGGGCTGTCTTATCGCGTGCATCGTGGTAAGCGCAAACAGCATCACACACGCATTCATAACGCTCGTACTGATAATAGCAATAGTAGTGCTTTTGGGATACATAGTATTTAAGAACTTTGGAAGGGTAAAGTCGCCCATCGTACTTAAGGATAGGATAGACTCGGCTTCCACAGAGCTTTCAAACGATGACATAAAGAGCCTCGAAGGCAAGTGTGGAGTTGCCGAAACGGCATTGCGCCCCGTGGGAAAGGCCACTATAGACGGAAAGCAGTACGACGTAGTCACATCGGGAGAGTTTGTGAATGCGGCTCAAAGGATTGAGGTCGTGAGCGTCAAGGGACTGAGGATACTGGTGAGGAAGGTCGACGATGAGTCTGAAACTCTATGACAAAATCGACAATTCGGGCAACCACGACTCAAAGGAGGAGACGGCATCGAAGCTCGATTGTGATATTTCATCCGATGAGTTTAAGCGTCAGAGGCTGAGTTCCTGGGCACAACTTTTAATTGGCATACCTGCATTCATGGGCTTGGTGTATCTCATGTACTGGATCATGAAGCAGATTGTATAGAGTAGTTTGAAAGGGGAAGAATATGTTTTCTGTTTTGACACCCGTTATGGCGGAGATTGATCCCGTCGCAATCATTGCAATCGTAATTGCAGCAATAGTATTTTTAATTATATTCTTCACATTTGTTCCGATAGGGCTGTGGATTTCCGCCGCCGCATCGGGCGTGCGTGTTGGCGTGTTCCAGCTCGTCGGTATGCGCATCAGAAAGGTTGTGCCGCAGAGGATAGTCAATCCCATGATAAAAGCTACAAAGGCCGGGCTTGAGCTTTCCATAAATAAGCTTGAGGCGCACTACCTCGCAGGCGGTAATGTAGACAGAGTTGTAAATGCACTCATAGCCGCACAGAGGGCAGGCATACCGCTCGATTTTGAACAGTCATGCGCTATAGACCTCGCAGGCAGGGACGTTCTCAATGCAGTTCAGATGAGCGTCAACCCCAAGGTAATAGAGACGCCTATAATCGCCGCAATCGCAAAGGACGGCATCGAGCTTCGCGCAAAGGCAAAAGTCACTGTGCGTGCGAATATCGACCGCCTCGTAGGCGGTGCGGGCGAAGAGACGATAATTGCACGTGTAGGCGAGGGCATCGTTACCACAGTCGGCTCATCGCTGAGCCACAAGGACGTGCTTGAGAATCCCGACAGCATTTCAAGGACTGTACTCGGCAAGGGCTTGGACTCGGGCACTGCATTTGAGATACTTTCCATTGACATCGCTGACGTGGACGTAGGACGCAACGTTGGCGCACAGCTCCAGATAGATCAGGCGGAGGCGGATAAGAGAATCGCTCAGGCGAAAGCTGAGGAGCGCCGCGCAATGGCCGTCGCGCAGGAGCAGGAGAACAAGGCGGCCGTACAGGGAATGCGCGCAAAGGTTATCGAGGCAGAGGCCGAGGTACCGCAGGCAATCGCCGCCGCATTCAGAAGCGGCAAGCTGGGCGTAATGGATTACTACAACATGAGAAACATCCAGGCAGACACTCAGATGAGGGAGTCCATAGGCGGTACTGCAAGTACAAAAGCGCCTCAGGAGTAAACCGAGATTTGCGAATAAGCCGCAAAAGGAGGTGAGCTTATGGATGTACTTATTATATTCGCCATAATATTTGGGGTCATAAAGCTAATTGCATCGACCGCGAAAAAGAGTGGACAGCAGAAGAATACGGGTACGCAGCATACGGAGACGAGAACTGCTCCCACACCTCGACAGACGACCGATAACAGGGCTCCCATAAGCCCTACCGTACATACGACCGTGCATCCGCACGAGAGCTCGTTAAGGCAGCCGAGCGTATTCGGCACTGAAAAATCCGCGAGCAGGGCTTGTCCACACTGCGGAATAAAGGTGACGGACCCGAAAATGCGCTTTTGCATGAATTGCGGAAAGCCGCTTGTCCCCGTTACGCGGACCGAAAGCACTGTGCGCACGACCGATGCGAAGCCTCCCGTGCAGTCTGCGATGCGCCCTCATGTAGTTGAGTCATCGTTTACGCCGGGTTCACATGCTCATATGGAGACGAGCATGTCCGGTATAACGGATTGCGGCATTTACGAGCCGGTTTCGGCTTCAGGCACGGATGACGGACAGAGCACCGTGCAAAAAAAGGTGATAGGCAGCGGAGACGACATCGTAAGGGGCTTCATAATGGCGGAACTGCTCATGGAGCCTAAGGCAAAAAGAGGTCGGTAGTTAAAACAAATAATACTGTGTTCGTCGGGGGGATGTCCCCCCCGGCATACCGCGGAGGACACGTGAAAAAGGCATTTTACATCTGTTCGTCCGCCTGTTTGGCGGCGCTAGCCGTGTGTTACGGCGTTTGGGTAAGTGAACAGAAAGACATCGGCATACTGTCTGTTGTGACATCGATACTGGTTACACTGCTCTTTGGGGTACTGCTGATTTGGCTCGTGAAGGCGATTATAGACGCGTGGTTCGGAAAAAGGGATGAGGATACCGTTCGCCCGCTTTTACGAACAGACGGCGCGAGACGTTATGAAGTGCTTAAAGTAGGCGCTTATATACTGGTCTCGCGTTTTGTTGTATTTTTGCTGGTCTATCTTATGTATACGGCAATGCACGGCTACAAGGGCGGTATACTCGATACGCTTGAGGAGATTTGGAAGCGCTTTGACTCTCCGAGCTACCTCGGCATAGCGGAGAGATGGTACGTCACTTCGGGTGACCCACAGTATCATATAGTGTTTTTTCCGTTATTCCCGATAGTTATAAGGCTATTCAACTACATAACGGGGAATACGTTCGCTTCGGCGATGCTCGTTTCGCTTTTGTCGTCGGTTGGCGCAGGCATGATGCTCTATAAGCTTTTGCTGATAGACTATTCCGAGAAGATATCGAAGTTTACGGTGCTTTTGGTATTCATATTCCCGGCGGCGTTCTTCTTCTCTGCGCCTATGACAGAGAGCCTGTTTTTGCTCATCAGTGTGACTTGTCTGTATTTTACGCGCAAAAAGCTTTACTTGTTCGCAGGCGTTTTCGGAGCGCTGGCGGCGTTTACACGTTCGCAGGGTGTACTGCTTATGGTTCCCATGGGCATAGAGGCTGTGAGAGAGCTCATAATCATGTTCAAAACCAAGGATAAGAATGCGTGGAGAGGGCTTGCGTCGAGGCTTACAGGAATTATAATCGTGCCCGTAGGGCTTCTCATGTATATCTGGGTCAATTACTCGGTCTGGGGAGACGCATTTAAGTTTCTCGAAATACAGAGGGAGCATTGGAGTCAGGGGCTGAGTTTCTTCTTCAATACGGTTTCGTATCAGACAGACCTGTTTATCCGCAATCTCGACAAGGTCAACGTGGAGACAGCTTGGGGACTTTGGTTTTCTAATCTCGCGGCAATTTTCGGCACTCTGATAATTGTGATATGCGGTGCAAAGAAACTCAGGGCTTCATACTTGGGATACTTTGCGGCGTATTTTGTAATGTCGATAGGGGCGACGTGGCTGCTCAGCGCACCTCGTTATATGACGGTGGCATTCCCTGTGATGCTTGCACTTGCCACAATGTGCAAAAAGTGGTCAAAGAAGATAATTACAATAGTTGTGATTGCGGCAATGTCGCTGCTCTATACGGCGGCATTCGTGGCGGGCAACTATCAAATTTGGTGAGGTATGGTTATGAAAAAGGTTCTTTTGGTAATAGACATGCAGAACGACTTTATATCGGGCTCTTTGGGTACGCCCGAGGCTCGAGACATCGTACCGCGCGTGTGTGAACTCATAAGGCAGGCAAAGGCCGAAGGGGCAAAGGTAATATTTACGTTGGATACACACACAGAGGACTATCCGGATACACTTGAGGGAAAGAAGCTTCCCGTAAAGCACTGCATAGAGGGCGAATGGGGTCACGAGCTCTGCGACGAGATAAAGGCGGAGCTTACCGACGATATGATAATGGTAAAAAAACCGACTTTCGGCTGTGTCGCACTCATGGGACTGCTTTTCCCGATAGTAGACGAGGATACTGAGATAGATATCGCAGGTCTTTGCACGGATATTTGTGTCATAAGCAACGCAATGATAGTAAAGGCGCTCTATCCCGACAATACTATAAGAGTGCATGAGGATGCCTGTGCGGGAGTAACTCCACAGAGCCACATCGAAGCGCTCAACACTATGCGCATGTGCCAACTTGATGTTGGTATATAACCGCAAAAGTATTGCTATTGGTGCATATGGGAGTATAATTTAAAATAGCTCAGCAGTGAAATAAGTTAAAAAACATCATGTGCGTGAGGAGGACAAAAAGATGAAGGAATACATAGAATCGCTCGGCATAATTGCCCCTAAAGCGGTTTATCGCAATCTATCGCCTGCTCGACTGGTGGAGCATGCGATACTGCGCGGCGAAGGCAGACTGTCTGCTACCGGTGCTCTGACCGTGACGACAGGTAAGTACACGGGACGTTCACCGGAGGACAGATTTGTAGTCGATACACCCGACGTTCATAACGAGATCGACTGGGGCAAGGTAAATGTACCGATATCTCGCGAGAAGGCAGATAACATCTACAACAAGATGACGAGCTATCTGCAGGGCCGTGAGATATTCATTTTCGACGGATTTGCCGGCGCAGACAAACAGTACAGCCTGCCCATTAGGGTCATAAATGAGCTTGCGAGCCAGAACCTCTTTATTCATCAGCTTCTCGTAAGGCCGACGGAGGATGAGCTCGAGAGTTTCGCACCCGGTTTCACGATAATCGCGGCGCCGGGCTTTAAGTGCGTTCCAAGCGTAGACGGTGTACATTCGGAGGCTGCAATAATCGTCGACTTTGAAAAACGCAGAGTGCTCATCGCAGGAAGCCAATACGCAGGTGAAATCAAGAAGAGCGTATTCTCCGTAATGAACTACATACTGCCCCACAAGGACGTTTTCCCGATGCATTGCTCGGCAAACATCGGCCACGACGGCGATGCGGCGTTGTTCTTTGGACTTTCCGGCACAGGCAAGACAACCCTTTCCGCCGACCCGACGCGCTATCTCATAGGCGATGATGAGCACGGCTGGTCCGGTACGGGTGTATTTAACTTCGAGGGCGGTTGTTATGCAAAGTGCATAAACCTCTCAAAGGAGCACGAGCCTGAAATCTATGGCGCAATTAGGTTCGGCGCGCTTGTGGAAAACGTCATAATGGATGAAAACGGCGAGTACGACTTCAATGACAGCAGTCTGACAGAGAACACCCGCGTGGGTTATCCGGTGACATACATACCCAACACAAAGATACCCGGCGTAGGCAGTCACCCCAAGACGGTCATATTCCTTACCGCTGATGCGTTCGGAGTATTGCCTCCCATATCAAAGCTCGATAAGAACATGGCGATGTACCACTTCGTATCGGGTTACACTTCAAAGCTCGCCGGAACGGAGCGCGGCATAAAGGAACCTCAGACGACGTTCTCAACATGCTTCGGAGCACCGTTCCTGCCTCTGCATCCTTCCGTATATGCAGAAATGCTTGGCAAGCGCATTGAAGAGCACAATGCAAACGTGTACCTCATCAATACGGGTTGGAGCGGAGGTCCCTACGGCGTGGGAAGCCGCATAAAGCTCCCGTACACAAGGGCAATGGTTTCGGCGGCACTTAACGGCGAACTCGAAAAGGCGGAGTTTGTGCTCCATCCCGTGTTCAACGTATATGTACCGACATCCTGCCCGAATGTACCCGACGAACTGCTTGATGCTCGTGCGATGTGGGCGGATAAGGAAGCCTACGACAAGCAGGCAAAGCTCTTGGCTTCAAGGTTCGTCGAGAACTTCAAGAAGTATTCAAATATGCCAGACTACATAGTAAACGCAGGTCCCAAGGCATAAGTAAGATAAAAAGAGGCGGTTGCTTGCACTGCCTCTTTTTGCACCGCATCTTATGTCAACAAATGGCGATATATGGTAAAATACAGAAAAAACGCATGGAGGTGTTTATGCGTGAGTTTTTCGAGTCTACGGCATGGCCTATGCAGAAGCCTGAACCCTACGGAGCATTTCATCTTGTATTCACATTTGTCGGTCTGGCGGTAGCGGTACTGCTCGCTTATTTGCTCAGAAAAACCAATGAGAAACAGAACAGAGCGGTTCTGCTCGTGACGGGTGTGTTTCTGTTCGCCTGCGAGGTGTATAAGCAGCTGTTTTATTACTATGTGATAGGCAACGGAGCCTACCAATGGTGGATATTCCCGTTCCAGCTTTGCAGCGTGCCGATGTACTTCTGCGTAATCGCCGGACTTCTAAAGGACGGCAAGTTGAGGAGCGGGATTTACAACTTCATGCTGGCGTTTAACCTAATGGGTGGCTTCATGGCGCTGACGGAGCCGTCGGGACTCGTGCACGAATACTGGATGCTTACGCTGCACGCATTTATATGGCATATCGCGCTCGTGTTTATAGGGCTTTATCTGGGATTCTCCCACAGGGCGGGAATAAAACTCTCCGACTATAAGGGCACGGTAATTGTGTTTGCGGCTATGTGTGTTATCGCGTTCATAATCAACGTATCGCTTGGAGAGGTCTCAAACCACAGCGTCAATATGTTCTTTATAGGGCCGGAGATATCGCCAATCGTCGTGTTTGAAGATATCGCGGCAAAGTATGGTTGGTATGTCAATGCCCCGATATATATGGCGTGTGTATGCTTGGGCGCATTCATATTCTATTTGCCGTTTACATTGTACAACAGGGCAATCGAGAAGAAAAAGCAGAGTGCGGTTGTAGTGACAGAGTAAGAATGTCAAGCGCCCAAAGAAGAGGGTAGTCAAATCGAACGAAAGTGGAAAAACACAGAGTCGTATGGACGATCCCATACAAAGTGCAATTTGTCCATAATGTGTCAACACCACAACCTGCTTGCATTTTGAGAAAAATACGATAGAATCGTTAACGATACATATTCTTGGATGAATTTAGTTACGGAGGTATCAATGAAAACATTAATTAGGCGCATCGTTGCTTTGATGTTGGCTATGCTATGCACCTTCGCCGTGTTTGCCTGTAAGGCCGTAGAGCAGCCCGATAGTAGCAAAGAGCCCGGCAATACCAAACAGCCGGACGCAACTCCGACCGGCACGCAGTACACACCTCCCACAAACGGCAGTCCGTACAATGTGACGATTGAGAACGAAATAGACTGCGGGAGCTTCATAGAAGCCAAAGCTTCGACTGTGTACAACCCCGAGAATATCGACATACAGATACTCGAAGCGGGGAAAAATACACTAATTGACGGCACATGGCTGAGGCTTTGTGTAGCACCGAGGCAGGAGAATGGCGAGGAGATTTGGGACATATACCTTGCAGTCAACGATACGGCGCATAAGCTCGGCACGATAGAAGAGCCCTTCGACGGAATGTACTCGCGTTTTTATGCGGTAATCGCGGACGTCAACGACAACGGTTTTGACACGAGCGACATATTCGTACAGCTTGTGAGCCTCAATGAGATGTACACATTCCGCTGTGATATGGAAATGGTAGAGGGCGTGCTTTTTACCGTAGGCACGGGGAGCGCGACTATAACGAACTATGCCCAGCTCGCCGGAAAGCGTTACATCACTTGGGAGTACGGTTATGAGGACGGAAACTTCGTGTTGAAGAATCCGGAAGCAACTATCAGCTCCTACTTCGTCTATAAGCACTATCAAGATATAGAGCCGCCGAAGTTTAGCGTAATAAAGGAGTTTGAGGCGCAGACCAGAGATGAGAATCGTGAACTCGTAAATATGACGATACCCGTAGGGCATACCGTTTATGTCACGATGCCACCTATATACCGCGACGGCAATACCGATGTTACGATGTATGCATATGACCCGGCGGACGAGTCAAGCGTTACGCAGTATCTCGTGGATTACAATCTTCTCAGGGATGGAGGCGTACTCGACGGGGATATTACGATAATAGAGTACTACCCCGTATTGACCGACTTTGCGGTAGAGCTTATGGGCGCCGATGGAACATATGCCATGGGCATGCTCACAAAGGACATGAACATACGCTTCCGCACATATTCTCCGCAGGATTCATACATCTATTTTGAGACATATGACGGACAGAGCGGAAGACTCGTATTTGCCGACGGCAAAATCGACGGCGCTTCGCCTTGGGATTTGCTCGGAGGATTGGGAACGGATAGGTAAGGGCGCTTTGCGCCTCACTTCCGGGTATGCACTCGCAAGTGAGTATTTGCTTACAAATCGCTTTGTAGATATGATAAATCCGTGTCGCACGACCGCCACGGTTTTTTTATTTGGAAGCTCTTTCACAACAGTTTCTTATCAGCTTATGAGCGGAGCAAGCCTCCCTCGTGTAGAGTTTGAGTACAAAAAACGGCAGGACTGTAGCCCTGCCGTTTTCCTTGCTTGTTTTACGGATTGAGCAGTATTCGCGCCAGAGGCGAATCGGGTCCCAATATTATGGTCTTCTCCTCACCTGTCAGTGATGCTTTGAGAGCGTCGAGTGCGAGTATAAACTCATAGAAATCTCTCTTGTCGGGGCTGTCGTATGCCGCCGCAAGCAGGCGCATGTATTCGGCTTCGCCCTCCGCCTCAAGCTGTGCGGCTTCGGCACTTGCGTTAGAAATCAGTATGTTTACCTGCTTGTCGACATCGTTTCTGATTACGGAGGCCTCGTACTCGCCGTCGGCCCTGTACTTCTCGGCTATCTGCTTACGCTCAGATATCATGCGCGCATACACTGCCTGTTCGTTTGCCTCGGGAAGATCGAAACGCTTTATCTTGACGTCAACTACATCGATGCCGTAGTTCTTTGCCAGTTCGTTTACGTTATCGGAAATCGCTTGATATATGTCGTTTCGTTCAGCACCGTCATCTTGATTGATTATGTCGGACTGTGCGAGCGTTCCCATGAAGTTCTTCAGCGCATTGTATGTTATGGCGTCGAGTCTCTGCTCGGCTACGGTGGTCGTTCCGAGCGTCCTGTAGAACAACAGCGGATCGGATATCTTCCACATGACATAGCTGTCGACCGTCATATTCTGCTTGTCGGAGGTAAGCACCTCGGAGGGGGGTATGTCGTACAGCATTATCGCCTTTGGGAATACTTTAATACTGTCCACGAAAGGCACCTTGAAGTGAAGCCCTGCCGTTGAGGTCGTCTCGATTATCTTCTCAAAACGCACAACACACACGTGCTGACTTTCCTGCACAGTGTATACGGAGGAAAGCAGGCATATGAGCACGAGCACTGCGACTATTGCAACTATTACTATAGTCCCCTTTTTCATCAGTTTCCACCTCCTGAGGCAAATGAGTCGAGCGGAAGTAATGTCTGCACTCCGTTCTCCGTCGTAACTATGTAGAGCCTTACATTGGGGAGGGTCTCCCTTATAGCTTCGTAGTACATGCGGAGCTTGGTTATATCGGGATTCTGCATATATTCCCTGTACATAGCTTCAAACATGGCAACTTGTTCTTTGGCCTCGTTTATACGATTTTGTTTTAGATACTCGGCATTTTGCAAGAGCTGGTCGGCTTGCGCCCTCGCTGCGGGAAGCTTGGCATTCTGGTATGCCTTAGCCTCGTTTATGACCGTCTCTGCGCCCTGCTTAGCGGTCTCGACCTCTTTGAATGCGAATGTGACATCCTCGGTCGGAGGCTCTGAATCCTGTATCTTGACGTCTGTGAGCATAAGCCCTATGTCGTATTGATCGAGAACATCGGTTATGAGTTCCTTGACCTGCATCTGTATGGCTTCCTTGCCGTCCGTCAGCACGCTGTCGACGTTGGATGAGCCTACGACGTTTCTCACCTGGCTCTGTATGAGGTTTCTGAGTATCATCTCGGGCTCGTATGATGCGAACAGATACTTTATGGGGTCTGATACCTTGTACTCCACGAAGAACTCGACATTGACTATGTTATAATCGCCGGTTATCATCATGCTCTCGTTCTCGTTGAGCGTATAGCCTTCCTCGGTATTGTTGTCCGTCCTATAGCCGAGTTCTATCTTTTGATAGACATTTACATCGACTTTCTGCACTTGCTGTATGCCAAACGGAAGCCTGAAATGTATACCGGCATCGGAAACGCTTGTCACCTTTCCGAATGTCGTCACAACCGCTTGCTGCTTGTCATCTACCGTATACCAGCATGTCGACGCCAGTATTATTAAGACCAGCACAAGCAGACCGTAGCCTATAAAGCGACCTATCTTTTTTCTGTCGGCTTTTCTCCTTGGAGGATTATCATTTACAACATAATTATCCATTTTTAACCACCTTTCAAGACTCAACAAATTATATCATCAGTCAGGTACATAGTCAATTATGGTGTATTAGTAAAGCGACACAGATCACGGGTTCGACGCAGTTTTGTCGGTTGCAATGCAAGAGGAACTGTTCTATAATCAAATGTATTTAATCAATCATCAGTAAGCCGAAAAGTATCCGAAATAGGTTGAGGGCATAGTTGCGGCGGAGGAATAATTATGAAGCTATACCTGATAAGACACGGCATCAGTACCGCAAATCTCCAAAGGCGGTATGCCGGTGTTTGGGATGTAGACCTCGCACCCGAGGCGTTTGACGCGCTTGAAGAGCTTAAAAATCAGGGGATATACCCGTCGATTGAGGGCAAGGCGCTGTATACCTCTGGTATGAGGCGTACAGAGCAGACGTTCAAGGCGATATTTGGAGATGTGGAGCACGAAGTCCTACATGAATTTAAAGAGATGAATTTCGGAGTGTTTGAGAAGAGCTGCTATGACGAGCTCGAAGGCGATGAAGCATATATGCAGTGGGCTATGGATACCACGGGCGAGTTTTGTTGTCCACAAGGGGAGAGCAAGCGCATGGTGTTTGACAGGGTTATGAGCGCAATACAGATGCTCAAGGCGGATGGAAGAGATGCAATAGTCGTCTGTCACGGCGCGGTAACGGCGATACTCCTGTCGTACCTGTTCGGCGACGGCAACGGAACGAATTACTTCGATTATCTGCCGCTTCAGGGCAGGGGCTACTGCATAGACTTTTCGCCTAATAGCATAACATACGAAAAAATCGGCTGATGCCGAAGCAATAAAGGAGATCGAGATGGCTGAAGAATGCACACATGACTGTTCGAGCTGCAGTGCAAATTGTTCGAGCAGAGAGTCGGAAAGTATGATAGAAAAGTGCAACCCACTCTCGCACGTAGGTAAGGTAATAGCTGTTGTAAGCGGCAAGGGAGGCGTAGGTAAATCGCTTGTGACCTCGCTTTTGGCAGTCCTTGCGATGAGAAAAGGGAAAAAAGTCGCGATACTCGACGCGGATGTCACAGGACCGTCGATACCGAAGGTGTTTGGCATTAAGGGCAGGGCAGGCGCGACAGAGGACGGCATTTATCCGGTAAGGAGCGAGGCAGGCATAGAGATTATGTCGATCAACCTCCTGCTTGAGAACGATACCGACCCCGTAGTATGGAGAGGTCCCGTAATTGCGGGCGCAGTTAAGCAGTTCTGGACGGATGTCGTCTGGGGCAATGTTGATTACATGTTCGTGGATATGCCTCCGGGAACGGGCGATGTGCCGCTTACGGTGTTCCAGTCGCTTCCCGTCGACGGCATAGTCGTCGTAACTACACCGCAGGAGCTCGTATCTATGATAGTCGGTAAGGCTGTCAATATGGCGGGACTGATGAGCATACCGATTTTGGGCCTTGTGGAGAATTATTCGTACTTCGTTTGCCCGAACTGCTCGGAGGAGCACGAGATATTCGGAGAGAGCCATGTTGCACAGGAGGCAGAGCAGTTCGGCATAGAGAACTTTGCGCGTATGCCTATAGACAAACGCATTTCAGCACTCTGCGACAAGGGAATGGTAGAGAACATACAGGCGGAGTGGCTCGTTGAGCTTGCGGACGCCATAATCAAATAGCATTGTCGAATAAAAAAGCGCTGAGGTTGTATCCGCGCTTTTTTGCTTGTGCGTCACTGCATTAAAAAAGCGGCTGTATGCCGCTTTTTATAGATTGTAGATTTTGTTAATCTTATCGTATCAGTCCAATTTCAGGGGTGTTACCGGTCCTCCGAAGCTCAGGTCAAACAGCCTTTCGGGAAGATGCCCGAACATGTACGCCATGGGCTCCCTGTCATGTATTGTACGGACGGCTTCCGCAAACAGAGGTGCTGCCGATATAAGCTTGATCTTTTCGGGGATATTCATTCCGGTCGTGTCTACTGTGTCAGTCGAAACGAGCAATTTGAGCGGACTGTTCTGAATCCGCTCCATGCCCTTTTCGCTCAAAACTACATGGGACAGGAATGCGAATACGTTCTTTGCGCCCTTGTCGAGCAAGCCGTGAGTTACGTCGCAAATTGTGCCGCCGGAAATTGTGAAGTCATCGACTACCAGGCAGTTTTTGCCCTTTACGTCGCCGATTATCTCGAGAACCTTTGCGTTCTCATCGTGAGATGTTCTGACCTTGTCGCCTATGGCAACGGGACAGCCGAGTTCGTTTGCGAATATGCGCGCACGCTTTGCAAAGCCGGCATCGGGAGATACGACTACGAGGTCATCATTTACTATACCGAGGCGTCTTGCATACTCGCACAGGAGGCTCTGACCGTAGAGGTGGTCGACGGGCTTTGAGAAGAAGCCCTGAACCTGCGCACTGTGAAGGTCCATCGTTATAACTCTGTCTGCACCGACGGTCTCTATGCAGTCGGCACATACCCTTGCGCGAATACTGACGCGAGGCTCGTCCTTTTTATCTGCTTTAGCGTAGCTGAAATAAGGAATAATTGCAGTAACGGAGTTCGCGCTTGCACGCTTGAAGGCATCAATCCAGAACAGCAGCTCGACGAATTCGTTGTTCGGGCTCCTGCCGATGGACTGTACGATGTAAACATCGCTGTTTCTTATGGACTCATCCACTTTGACATAGGTATTACCCTCAGAGAAGGTAATCGTTTTCGATTTACCGAGGTTTACGCCGAGATAGTCACACATCTTCTGCGCAAACGGCATGGAGTTCTGACCGGCGAAAATCCTAATATCAGACATACTAAAAAAAGCCCCCCCTTTTTTTCTAAGCCTATATTAGCAGATAGTTTTTAAATTATCAACACTTTGGAAAGTATATCTATTTTGCGCTTGCAGGCTTATCTTTTTGCCTTTGGCTATTGTCTGTAAAAAGTGGAAATGATATGATATGCGAATGATTAATAGACTAAAGAACATGGGTAATAAGGGATTGTTTGACGACAGGGAGTTTTGGCAAGCCATATGGAAGCTCGCCGTACCCCTTGCGCTTCAGAATTTGCTCACAAGCTCGCTCTCGCTCGTCGATACCGTAATGGTTGGCACGCTGAGCGGCGTTGCGATTTCCGCCGTAGGCTTTGCATCTCAGATTGCGTTCTTTTCAAACATCGTAATGTTCGGCTTCGCCTCTGGTGCGGCGGTATTTATCGCGCAGTTCTGGGGAAATAAGGACAGGGATGGTATATCCAAGACGTTTTGCCTGACGCTCCTTTGCAATGTGCCCGTATCATTGATTTTCTTTGGTCTCGCTTTCTTTGCGCCGGAGATGATGATAAACATATTCACCGACGATCCGATGGCGATAGCTGAGGGCGCGGGATACTTGAGGATCGCGTCATTCTCATACATCGGAGTTGCAGTTCAGCAGACAATGTCTATTGCGCTCAGGTCGACCGAACACATTAAGAGTCCGGTCATAGTAAGCGCGATTTCTGTAATTATGAATGTCGTGCTCAACTACATACTCATATTTGGAAAGCTTGGGTTTAAGCCCATGGGGATCGTAGGTGCGGCATATGCTACGTCCATATCGGGAATAATTGCACCCATATTGCTGATTATAATATCGGTATGCGAGAAGAACATACTCATAGCGCCCGTAAAAAAGCTATTTAACCTTAAGGGCGGCTTTGTAAAGGAGTTTTTCTCACGCGCTCTGCCCGTGCTCCTGAATGAATCGCTGTGGGCGCTCGGTGTAGTGGCGTACAATATGATACTGGGAAGGCTCGGCACGTCGAACTTCTCTGCGGTAACGATAGCGAGAACAGTGGAAAACCTCGCATTCGTTTTCTTCATTGGAATATGTAACGCCTGCAACGTGCTGGTGGCTAAAAACGTAGGTGCAGGAGACATACACAAGGCAAGGCGGCACGCGTCGCGGTTTATGGTGCTCGTACCCATACTTGCCATAGTGTTGGGCGTGACCATCGTGATATTGAGGGCGCCCATACTGAGCGTATTTAACATAACGGATGCAGAACGAGCTATCGCTAGCGTACTACTGCTCATATACGGCTTTGAGATCGGATTGAGAAACCTGCCGTACATAGCGATAGTCGGCTGTTTCAGAGCCGCGGGAGACACGAAGATAGGAATGAAGTACGACCTGCTGTTCCTTTGGGCGGTATCTCTGCCGCTTACGTTCATCGCCGCATTCGTGTTGAAACTGCCGTTTATAGCCGTATATGCGATAATGCTGTTATGTGAGGATATACCAAAGACCATAGTCTGCCTCAAGCGATTCTTCAGTCTTAAGTGGATAAAGCCGGTGACTGAGGAGGGTCTCAGAGGATTAGCCAAGTACAAGGAGGAACAAAGTGCCGGTAGTATTGTCAAATGAAGTAAAAGAAGCATTGGAATCGGGAAAGCCCGTAGTGGCGCTCGAAAGCACGATAATATCCCACGGAATGCCGTATCCGAAGAACGTGGAGACGGCGATGCGCTGTGAGGAGATGGTCCGCGAGGAGGGTGCGGTACCCGCTACATGTGCGGTAATAGGAGGGCAGCTTTGCGCAGGACTCGACAGCGACATGATAGAGCATCTCGGCATGGCAAGAGGTGTCGCCAAGGTCTCACGCCGCGATCTCGCAAGGGTAGCTGCCGCAGGCGCAGACGGCGCAACGACAGTCGCCGCAACTATGATAATCGCACACATGGCAGGCATAGAGCTCTTCGCTACGGGCGGAGTAGGAGGTGTACACAGGGGTGCGCAGGTCACAATGGACATCTCCGCAGACTTAGAGGAGCTTTCAAGGACGCCTGTGACAGTGGTCTGTGCGGGCGTAAAGAGCATACTTGACATAGGTCTTACGCTTGAGTACCTAGAAACAAAGGGCGTTCCCGTGGTTTCCTGCGGCACGGAGGATTTCCCCGCGTTTTATACAAGAAGGAGCGGATTCTTCTCCGACGCGAGATACGATTCGCCCGAGGAGCTTGCAGCGCTTATCGCCGCTCAAAGGGAGCTCGGGCTTAATAACGGCATACTGATAGCCAACCCCATTCCCGAGGAATACTCTATGGATGAAGCCGAGATAAATGCGGCGATTGAAACCGCACTGAAACAGGCGGATGAGCAGGGCATCAGGGGAAAGCGCATAACGCCTTTCCTACTCGAAAGGATTGGACAGATAACGGCCGGAAAGAGCCTTGAATCGAACATTCAGCTTGTTTACAATAATGTAAGGCTCGCGGCGAGAATAGGCGTGTGTCTGAACAAGGGCGCATAACGCCTTCAGTTCACGAATAGTTTACGATTCGGTCGAATAAGTTGCAGTTGCGGCGTTTCAATTATGTTAATTATGTGTTAACATAACTTTTAATGTTGCACTGCTGAATTTGGAGGATACAACTTGGCAAACAATAACTCAAAAGGCTCACAGAAAAACAACCGCAGGAAGAACGGTCTCAGCGGAGCGCTTTTGTTGCTTCTTATCGTTTTAGGCGTAGTCATTCTTATGAGCACTACGGGGCTGTTCAATTTTAACAAGCCGACCGAAATAAAATACAAGGACTTCATCACGATGGTAAAAAACCACGAGGTGAAGGCGATACAGTTACAGAGCGGTACTGTGTACGGTCAAAAGATGGACACGAAGCTCACCGATAAGGATTTCTACGATAGCGGAAGATACGACTTCTACTGTGTCATAACCTCAGAGGAGGTATTCGCAAACGATATGGCGGTAATCGTCAGTGCCGAAACGGGCGTGGACCCATCCATGGTGACGGCAGAGGATTACCCATTTGAGTACAAAAAACTACAGCCCGTTGAAACATCGGCGTTTGAGTACATTCTGATAAACGTCATTCCGATACTTATCATGTTCGTGCTTATCTACTTGTTCGTGATACGTCCGCAGATGGCCGGCAACAGGCAGGCGCAGAACTTCACAAAGAGCAGGGCGAGAGCGACCATGGGCGGCGCAAACAACGTCACGTTTGACGACGTTGCGGGCGCAGATGAAGAAAAGAACGAGCTCCAGGAGATAGTCGACTTTCTGAGAAACCCCAAGAAGTTCACGGACATGGGCGCGAGGATTCCAAAGGGCGTGCTGCTCGTAGGCCCTCCCGGCACGGGCAAGACATTGCTTGCAAAGGCGACTGCGGGCGAGGCGAATGTTCCGTTCTTCTCGATTTCGGGTTCGGATTTCGTTGAGCTCTATGTCGGTGTAGGTGCAAGCCGAGTCAGGGATATGTTCCAGACTGCGAAGAAATGTGCACCGTCGATTATATTCATCGATGAGATAGATGCCGTAGGACGTCAGCGCGGCACGGGCCTCGGCGGCGGTCACGACGAGCGCGAGCAGACGCTCAACCAGCTACTCGTTGAGATGGATGGATTTGCCGCGAACGAGGGCATAATAGTCATAGCGGCGACAAACCGTCCCGACATACTGGATCCCGCACTTCTGCGTCCGGGCAGATTTGATAGACAGGTAACGGTGAATTACCCCGACGTAAAGGGCCGTGAGGCAATATTGAAAGTACATTCAAAGAAAAAGCCGTTGGCTCCCGACGTGGACCTCAAAGTCATTGCCAAGATGACGGTAGGCTTTACCGGTGCAGACCTTGCAAATGTGCTCAACGAGGCAGCCATACTCTCTGCCCGCTACGGCTTGAAGAACATATCAAACGAGGAGATAGCCGAGGCTATAACAAGGGTCGAGATGGGTCCCGCTAAGATAAGTCTCGTAATCTCCGAGGATGATAAGCGCATTACCGCATACCACGAGGCAGGTCACGCTATAGTTGCAAGGATGCTCCCCAACTGCGATCCCGTACACGAGATAACGATAATCCCCAGAGGCATGGCGGGTGGTTACACAATGACGCTTCCCGAAAAGGATAAGTCTTATGTCACGCGTGGTAAGCTCTACGACAGAATCGCAGAGCTCATGGGAGGCAGAGCCGCAGAGCATCTGACACTTCCCGATGTTACAACGGGCGCATACAGCGACATTAAACGCGCAAGCGAGATAGCCCGCAAGATGGTCGTGGAATACGGCATGAGCGAAAGAATTGGTCCTTTGTTCTTGGGAGGAGAATCCGAAATAGTCATAGGCAAGGAGCTGGGTCATTCGAGGAATTACTCCGATGACACGGCACACGCCATTGACGAGGAAGTACGAAGAATACTCGATGAGCAGTACCAGAGGGCTCTAAGCACGTTGAAAGATAATCGCGAGATGCTCGAAAGAGTCGCCGCGGCACTTATTGAATACGAGAATCTCACGGGCGAGGAATTCAACGCCATATGCGAGGGCAAGGAAGTTACTATAGTGCCGTTTAGGAAGAAAGCCGAGGAGCGCGAGGCCCAGATGCTTGAGGCGAGAAAAAGGGCCGCCGCCAGACAGCAGAGGACGTTCGACGATTCGTATAAGTACGGAAGTCAGCAGGAGGATAGCATTCCTCATGCGCCTGAACAACCCGAAAAAACAGAAACCGAACCGCCCGAGCAGAGCAACGGAGACGATACAAATTCAGACGGCGAAGAGGAATAAAAAACTACAAGCTCGGGCGTGCGCTGCGCGTCCGAGCTTGTATGCAAAAGAGGTATTTATGGTAAAGTACGAGCTGCATTCACATTCGATAATGTCCGATGGGTGCGAGACACCGACGCAAGTCGTCAGAGATGCCAAAAAAGCGGGGGTCAGACTGCTTGCGCTGTCAGACCACGACAGCATGAAGGGCGTTGAAGAGGCGATTGAAGAGGGCAAGCGGATAGGTGTAACTGTTTTGCCCGCAATAGAGATAGACACCGAGCTTTTCGGTGAAGAGCTTCACATATTGGGAATAGGCGTAGACATACACGAGCAGGCGCTCTTTGAAGCAATAGAAGCACAATGTCAAAAGAGGCTCGAGAGGCTTTGGCGTATGGTAGATGTCGTTGAGAAGAAGGGCATACCCGTAAGGGAACACATTAAGCTGTCCGGTGGAAGTGCATCGAGAGCGGATATAGCAAAAGCTCTGTTCAGTATGGGCTATGGTAACAGCGTGTCGGAGGCATTCAATATGTTCCTGACAAAAGACCTCGATGTTAACTGCGAATATAAGAGACTGCCGGCGAAGACTGCGATAGAGCTTATAAACGGTGCGGGCGGTATAGCGATACTTGCGCATCCCTGTCTTTACGGCACGGAGACCGAACTTATTGTAAAGGAGCTCGTGCCACACGGACTTATGGGCATAGAGGCGTACTATATAAGTGCGACGGAGGCTCAGCGCAGGGAAGGTGTTGCGCTCGCAGAAAAGTACGGGTTAATTGTGACCTGTGGCACGGACTTCCACGGCATGGCGATAAGGCCTACTTCACCTATGGGAGGTGCCTTTGTCAATAATGAGGACGTCCGAAAGGGCTACGAATTTATAGTAAATAAGTTGGGAATCAAATTTTACGAAGCAATAGACGATTGAAAAATGGAGTTCCTGGATTATCTCATAGAGCAGGCGGAACGGCACGACGGATTTGAGTGTGCGGACGCAATAAAGCTGTGTTATCAAGCGGCATTCGGCGCGGAGCATATGGTAAGCGACAATGCGCTCTGTTATCTCGTGGAAGAGGCAAAGGCTGTGGGTACGACCGACGAAGTGCTGACCGAAGCGATATCAAACGACTACATGAGGGTCAATTTGAGTGCATGGAACGCTCTAGGACTATGTGAGCGTTGGCTGTTCAATATGTTCAGGGATACCGCAAAAATGGGAGCTGTACACGATGAGGCGTATATGACGGCGCTCCTCGACACGGTCACCGATGCCGTATCGAACGGACGAGTGGATTTAGACGCGCACGAGTGGAACGCGTACCTAAAGAAATACCGCGCAGGCGGTTACAGACCCGTACATCACAGCGATGACTACAGAAAACTCGGTTCGCCCCATTACAGGGTGGTGAGCAGAGAATACGCGCCTGTAATCGAGTTGCTTAAGCTCGGTGTGTGCAGAACGAGACCTGATTGCCCGCTCGTTATAGCGATAGACGGCAGAGCGGCGTCAGGAAAAACCACGCTTGCAGAGCTTATTCGCGGAGTGGTCGGCGGCTGTGTGATACACATGGACGACTTTTTTCTGCCGTTTGATATGCGTACTGACGAAAGACTGGCAGAACCCGGCGGAAATGTGCATTACGAGAGATTTGCAGATGAGGTTGCGTGCAAGCTGAGTGAGAAAGGTACGATAACGTATGGGGCATTCGATTGCTACGACGGTAGTATGAAATCGGTGTCTGCCGATATATCTGAATTCGTGATAGTCGAGGGTTCGTACAGCCTGCATCCGAAGCTCGGGGACTATGCGGACATAAGCGTTTTTATGACCATAGACGGCCAAGCACAGCTCGGCAGAATAGTCGCAAGAAACGGCAACGACATGGCGGAGCGCTTCGAGACGACGTGGATACCGCTCGAGGAGAAGTATTTCGAGTACTATTCGATAAAAGACAAAGCCGATTTGATTATAAGTAATTGATCAGAATAAAACGCCGCGGTTATAGCCGCGGCGTTCTCTATGCCTTTCCAACTACTCCGTCCAGATTACTCTGTCGGGCTTTCTCTCTATCTCTCTGGGACCCGCGTCGGCATAGCCAATTGCGGCAGAGCCGTATACCATGTTTTCCTCTGGCACGCCTATCTCCGTAAGCACCTTCCTCACTTCGGGGTAATCACAGGTGGGGTGCGGACAGTTTATCCAGCAGGAGCCCAAGCCCAATGCTGTGGCGGCAATGAACATATTTTCGAGCGCACACGAGCAATCCGCGTAGCCGAGGGGGTTGTTCCTGTCCTCGCTTGCGATAATGAGCACGGGAGCGTCATAATGCGGACGGAATGTGCCCTGTTCATTTGCGCGGAAAGGCAGTCTGCCGTCTGATGCGAGCATGCCCATCGCCTCGATGAAGCGGTCGAGCGTTTTACCGCGCAGAACCGCAAAGTGCGTCTGCTGCCTGTTCATCGCGGTAGGACCGCAAAGTGCCGCCTGCAGGATTATGTCGAGCTTCTCCTGTTCAACGGATATGGGCTTATATGCCCTGATACTGCGCCTGTTGAAAATCCCGTTAATTACCTCGTTCATAGCTTACCTCCGTCATGAATTTTTAATATTCCTTTTTTGTTTGCATTTCCTTCACCGGGCGTTCGCCATGCGTACAGCCACTTGCCCCTGTAGAAGCGTATCAGCGAGAGTATCCCCCTCATCGTGAGGTCGAGGAACATAGCATACCATGCGCCAATAAGGCCCAGGTCGAATACATACGCGAGCAGATATGCCACACCTATTCTTACGCCCCACATACCTACGAGTCCTATGTAGAACGACCACTTCGTATCGCCAGCACCTCTGAGTATACCGGAGGTTACGTTGGCGGCGGCAAACATGGTCTGTGCAAACGCTTCAATCCTGAGCACCCTTGAACCTAAAGTTATGACTTCGGGGTCATTTGACATTATAGCCAGCAGTGGTTCGGCAAAGACATACAGTACCACCCCCATAAGCGTCATGAACACCATGCCGTAGTACAGGCAGTAGTTTGAGAACCGCTTTGCCAAGTCTCGACGTTCAGCTCCGAGAGTTTGGGCAACGAGCGTCGTAGCCGCCGTTGAGAATCCGAACACGGGCATATAGGTTATGCTTTCTGCGGTTATGGCAAGATAGTGGGCGGCGAGCACTTTGGTGCCTAGTCCCGTTACCATCGATGTGACAACTATCTGTCCGCCTGAGAGCGCCATTCTCTCGAGTGCGACGGGATAGGCGAGTGTCAGCATCTCTTTCCATACGCCGCCGTCGAACTTGTATTTATCCTTTAGGCTTATGCGCGCGGGATAGTCCTTGACAAACAGCGTGATGAGCATTATCGTCGCAGAAACCGCCATCGAAATGACCGATGCGAAGGCAGCGCCCCTTATGCCCCAACCTGCGCCCCATATTGTAAACGATGTGTCGATGAGTACAGTTTCAGTAAACGGTATCTTAATAAACAATGATATGTCGCGAGTCGGGAATATAAAAAGGAAGTTCAAGCCGACATTGAGTATGTTTGCCGTCAGATTGCTGAACATGGGCGTTCTTGTGTCGCCCGCACAGCGGACTATCGCGCCCGATATGGCATTGGGTACGTTAAAAAGGTATATGAATGCGATTATAGACAAATAAGATGCGGCATCGTTTCTCAAAGACTCATCTGCGCCGAGCCAACCCGGAAGATAGCCGGATATGCAGAACAGTATTGCACTTATAGCCGCTCCGAAAACCAGCATAGCCATGAGCGCTTGCCTGACTATCTTCTTCGCCTTCTCGTGGTCTCCTGCGCCTATGTTGCGCCCGACGAGTACAGAAAAGCCGACGCCAAGCGCGCCGCAAATACCGTTTATCAACCATGTTGTAGACGAATTGAGCCCTACCGCCGCAGATGCGTCCGCGCCCAAAGCACCTACCATCGCCGTATCCACGTACATTACGGCAGACATGAGGAATTGCTCAATTATCGTAGGCCATGCCAGCATGAACATGACCTTTACGGGACTTATGCCCTCTTCGAAAATATTTAATTCTCTCTTCATATCAGTGATTATATGTCAATAATAAATACTTGTAAATAACCCATGATATACCAAAACCAAATCATTACCGACTGTTATCTAAGCAGAGAGTTGAGAGCTTTAGGCATATATTTGTCACAGGATTACGGCATCGTGCAACGCTTAGTATTATTCCGGCTTTATTGACGATTGGGCGGCAAAAAAGTATAATCAAAGCAGCGTACTTAAGCGTTACCGCGCTGTATTTTTTAATTGTGAGGCGCATATGGATTTGTTCGATAACAGAAGAAAATCACCGCTTGCAGACAGGATGCGCCCGAGAAATCTCGACGAGTTCATAGGGCAGGAACATATTGTCGGCAAAGGCAGACTTCTAAGGCGTGCCATCGAATCGGACACGCTTCAAAGCAGCATATTTTTCGGTCCTCCGGGTTGCGGCAAGACCACGCTCGCATCGGTTATTGCAAACACCACCGGAGCGGCTTTTGTCAAGCTCAACGCCGTGACTTCGGGTGTCAAGGAGGTTCGAGAGGTCATTTCGCAGGCCGAAGACAGGCTCGGCCTCTACGGACAATACACGTATCTCTTGCTCGACGAGTGCCACAGATGGAGCAAGGCGCAATCGGACAGCATTTTGCCCGCGCTCGAAAAGGGCACTATAAGATTCATCGGCTCTACTACGGAAAACCCCATGATAAGCATGACGAACGCCATAGTGTCCAGGTGCAGAGTGTTCCAGTTCCTCCCGCTCGGCGACGACGATGTGAGAAAGGCGGTCGAGGCCGCGCTCAAGGATAAAGAGAGAGGCTTGGGGGCATATCCTGTAGATATAGACGAGGATGCGCTCATGCACATCGTGAGGATATCAAACGGCGATGCGAGGTGTGCGCTTAACGCAATAGAGCTTGCGGTACTGACGACAGAGCTTAAAGACGACCGTATACATATCGACATCAGTATTGCGGAGGAGTCGATACAGCGCAAGGTAATAAACATAGACGACGAGAACTTCTACAATATGCTGTCGGCGTTCTGCAAGAGTCTGAGAGGTTCGGATTCCGACGCTGCGTTGGCGTGGTTTGGGCGGATGATCTATGCCGGAGTCGATCCGAGGATAATATGCAGGCGACTTATCGCACACGCGTCCGAGGACGTAGGGCTTGCAAATCCCACGGCTATGCAGCAGGCTGTAGCGGCGGCGCAAGCACTTGAACTCATCGGAATGCCGGAGGCTAAACTTCCCATAGCACAGGCGATAATATTTATCTGCGAGTCTCCGAAATCAAATTCCGTTGTGATGGCGGTCGACTCGGCTTTTGAAGATTCCGCACTGTATAAGGACGAGCCAGTACCTATTCACCTAAGAGACACGAGTTACAGAGGAGCAAGCAAGTACGGCAACGGAGTGGGCTATAAATACCCTCACGATTATTCCGGACACTATGTCGAGCAGGAATACATGCCGCTGTCTGTTAGGGGAAAGCGCTACTATATACCGTCTGAGCAGGGCACGGAAGCGCGCATAAAGCAGAGACAGCAGGACCGAAAGAGCAAATAATCGCAATATTCTTAACAAAAAGCGGATTTGCAATTAGTATTTTCGGTTTACAACTGAGAATTTTGCTGTTAAAATATTAATTGGCGTGGTTTGGGCCCTAAATTCATACCTAATTTACTCTATAGGGGGATGACATACAAATATGAAAGCTTATACAGCAGAGAGCATTCGCAACATAGGCGTATTCGGCCATGGCAGCGAAGGAAAGACAACACTCACAGAGGCTATGCTGTTCAATGCAGGACAGATTGAGCGCATGGGGCGTGTGGAGGACGGCAACACCGTTTCCGACTATGATCCTGAAGAGGCAAAGAGAGCCATATCGATAAGCACTTCGGTAGCACCCATCGAGTGGAACAACACGAAGATCAATGTTATAGATGCGCCTGGCAGCTTTGACTTCTACGGTGAGGTAGCCGAGGCATTTGCACTTGCTGACTCTGCTCTGATAATAGTCGGTTCGGTTTCCGGAGTTACAGTCGGTGCCGAGAAGGCTATGGCGCTCTGCAAGAAGTATGCCAAGCCCCGTATCATGGTCGTCAACCAGATGGACAGAGAACACGCCAACTTCGATAAGGTGATCGATGCATTGGTGGAACGCTTCGGTCCCTCTGTAGCACCCATTCAGCTCCCCATCTGGGAAGCAGGTTCATTCAAGGGCTATGTAGACCTCACAACGATGAAAGCATACATGTTCGACGGCAAGGGAACAAAGGAAACAGACATTCCCGCAAACCTCAGCGACCGTGCACAGGAACTCCTCGGCATGCTCACAGAGGCGGCTGCAGAGACGAGCGAAGATCTGATGGAAAAGTACTTCAGCGATGGCGAACTCTCTCAGGAAGACATCAAGACCGGTCTTAACGCCGGTGTTATGAATGGCGACATCACACCCGTTTGCTGCTGCTCATCACTTGCAAACCTCGGCGTACGCACACTGCTCGACGACGTGGTCCGCTACATGCCCACAGCTAAGGACGCAGCAATGAGACCATGCACGGACATGAAGACGGGCGAAGCCGCAAAGGTCACAGAAGGCAAGTTCGCAGCTCAAGTCATGAAGACCGTTGCAGACCCCTTTGTAGGCAAGATTTCAATTATGAAGGTATTTTCGGGCACGCTCACAAACGCGACAGTGCCGTTCAATTCACGCGAGGAGAAGGCAGAAAAGCCCGGAACCGTATACATCATGACAGGTAAGAACCTTACCGTGGCAGACAAGATTGAGGCCGGCGACATCGGCGCAATGGCAAAGCTCCAGTACACAAATACCGGAGACACGCTCTGCGACGCTTCCGCACCCATTGTATTTGAAGCCATCGACTTCCCGAAGCCCTGCATTTCACTGGCAGTTTCCGCAAAGAAGCAGGGTGAGGACGATAAGATAATTGCAGGTCTCAGAAGGCTCACCGAGGAAGACCCAACAATCAGCATCGAGAAGAATGCGGAGACGGGCGACGTACTCGTCTGCGGTATAGGCGAAACACATATCGACGTTACCTGCGCAAAGCTCAAGAACAAGTTCAAGGTAGAAGCACAGCTCACAGAGCCCCGTGTAGCCTATCGTGAAACCATCCGCTCTTCTGCAGAGGCAGAAGGTAAGCATAAGAAGCAGTCCGGCGGCGCAGGTCAGTTCGGTGTTGTTCAGATGCGCTTTGAACCGCTCGAAGAGGGCGACTTTGAATTCGTTAATGCCATCGTGGGCGGCGTAGTTCCCAAGGAATTCATACCCGCAGTAGAAAAGGGCCTCCGCGAGGCACTCGTACACGGCGTATTGGCGGGCTACCCCATGATAGGCATCAAGGCAACACTGTATGACGGCAAGTACCATCCCGTCGACTCCAAGGAAGTTGCATTTAAGAGTGCCGCAAGACTCGCATACAAGGCAGCTTGTGCAAAGGCATCACCCGTGCTTATCGAGCCGATTTATCGCTATGACATTACCGTTCCCACGGATTACTTGGGCGATATAATGGGCGATATGAGCCGCCGCAGAGGCCGTGTTATCGGTACAAATCCGACAGACGAGGGCACAACGGTTGTCGCAGAGGCTCCGCTTTCCGAAATGGTCAAGTACGCAACAGACCTGCGTTCAATGACGCAGGGCCGCGGATCGTTCGCTTCCGAGTTCGTACGCTACGAGGATGTTCCCGCCAACATCGCACAGAAGATCATCGAGCAGGCCAAGAGGGAAGACGAGGACGACGAATAATTACGACAAAGCCGTATTTTACGGATACGGACAGACTACATACACGAGCCGTCAAGCGAGTAAGCTGGCGGCTTTCTTTTACATTTTGTAGTGGTTCGGAACCCCGAGCCGCCTATGCCTTTTTACACTTTTGTCAATCAAAGTTTGCATAATGCAACCATATTTACTATTAAAAACACACGAATATATGGTACAATTACTTTAATAATCGGCGGTAAGTTCAACCGCAAAAGGAGGATAACTTGACTGATCAGAAAACAGCACGCTTGGTGCTCGGCGAAGCGTTGCGAACGGGCGGAGATTTTTCGGAACTCTACATGCAGGATACCGAGAGCAACAACCTTTCGATGGTAGACGGAAGCGTTGAGGAAGCAGCCTATTCACGTATCAAGGGTGCAGGCGTCAGGGTACTTAAGGGTACCAAGTGTGCTTATGCTTATACCGCGGATACCAGTGAAGAAGCGCTTATCGCGACCGCGAGGGCGGCGGCCGCTGCCATTGACGACGTGTGTGAGGGCACTACGACAAGCTTTGCGGTACGCGACTATAAGACCGCACCCAAAGTGGCATTTTCAGATATCGACAACGCCAGAAGAATCGCTCTGCTTAAGGAAGGCACAGCCGCGGCAAAGGCATACTCGCCGGAGATTTCACAGGTCACGGCAAGGTACCTCGATGTCGACCACAAGATTATGGTCTGCAACAGCGAGGGCGTGTGGGCGGAGGACAGAAGACCCAGAACACGCGTGTTCGTTCAGGCGATAGCTTCTAAGGACGGCGAGGCTCAGACGGGTTACGTTTCTCCCGGCCTCGGAATGGGCTTTGAGGCGTTTGAACATATCAATATGACCGATGTAGGCAGAGAGGCCGCAAAGACAGCTGTCACAATGCTGCATGCACCTCAGTGCCCTGCAGGTACAGTGCCCGTCGTGATCGACGGCGGCTTCGGAGGTGTTATTCTTCACGAGGCTTGCGTACATTCACTCGAAGCGACGAGCGTATCTAAGGGCAACTCCGAATTCTGCGGCAAGCTCGGACAGAAGATAGCCTCCGACATAGTAAACGCCGTAGATGACGGAACTATGCCCGGCGAATGGGGTACTATCAATGTAGACGATGAGGGCACACCGGCACAGCGCAATTTGCTTATCGAGAACGGCGTACTTAAGTCGTATTTGTTTGATATGCTCGGCGCAAGGCGTATGCCGCATCCGCTGACGGGCAGCAGCCGCAGACAGAGCTACAGGTATGCACCGACATCGAGAATGACGAATACATTCTTCGCACCGGGCAATCACGACAGCGAAGAGATGATAGCGACAATGGGTGACGGTCTGTTTGCCGCAAAGATGGGCGGAGGCTCGGTAAATCCCCTCACGGGCGAATTCAACTTCGCGGTACTCGAGGGCTATTGGGTAAAGAACGGCAAGATATACTGCCCCGTCAGAGGTGCGACGCTCATAGGCAAGGGCGCAGAGGTACTCCTCAAGATTGACAGGATAGGTAAGGAAATGTGGATGGGCCAGGGAATGTGCGGCTCGGCGTCGGGCAGCATACCCACAAACGTAGGTCAGCCCAGAATCAGGGTAGAAAGCATTGTAGTCGGCGGAAAGGGAGGTGCCCTGTAATGACGGTTATCGAATTTAAAGAACAGGTTTTCAAAAAGGCACTTGAGAGCGGATGTACCGCTGCCGAGATTTACTTCTCCGAGGGCGAGAGCTTTTCGGTAGACGTGCGTCAGGGCGTAGTTGATGAGTATTCTGTCAGCAAGGAATTGGGTCTGAATCTGCGCGTAGAGTACGATGGAAAGAACGGTTACGCATATACAGAGGCGCTCGAAGATGCCGATACACTCGTTGCAAAGGCAATAGACAACGCAAAGTCGGTAGAATCTTCGGATATCAGTCCCATGCAGGGAAAGTGCGAGTACGAGATGATTGAAAAGCACTCACATCCTATAGATGCACTCAGCGAAAAGGAAAAGATCGACCTCGCCATATCGATAGAGCAGAAGACGCTCAAGAGGGACCCGAGGGTTGACAGGGTCGAATCCGCAAACTGCACCACTACCACAGGCAGGACCTGTATTTACAACACGCTCGGCCTCGATGCGGAATCCGACGACGATATCAGCTACACATATGTACTGCCGATCATGAGGGACGGCGAACAGGTCAAGAATTCAATGGCGTTCAGAAGCGGCGGCAAGGCGATGGAGATAGACAGCCTCGTAGATGAAGCCGTTGCGGAGTGCGCACTTCAGTTTGGCGCAAAGACCGTACCTGCGGGCAAGTACAACATAATCATAAGGAACACAACATTCGTAGACCTGCTCACGGCATTCTCGCCCATATTCTCCGCAGACAACGCACAGAAGGGTCTGTCACTGCTTGCAAACAAGGAAGGCGAGGTCATAGGTTCGTCGCTCCTCACTATTGTAGACGACCCGTTACATCCCGAAGCTCCCAGGGCATTTGATGCAGAGGGTGTACCTTCCGTGACAAAGACCGTGGTTGAGAATGGCGTATTCAAGACACTGCTCTATAACCTTAGGACTGCAAAGAAGGCGGGCTGTGAGTCCACATCAAATGCGAGCAGGGCAGGTACATCCGCGCCCATAGACATCACGCCGTCCGTCATGTACGTCAAGCCCGGCGACAAGAGCTATGATGAACTCATTGCACAGCTCGGAAACGGACTTGTGATTACGGATATGTCAGGTCTGCACTCGGGACTCAATACCGTTTCGGGCGAGTTCAGCCTTCTCTCACGGGGACTGCTCATAGAAGGCGGCAAGGTAGTCAGGGCTGTCGACCAGATAACCGTAGGCGGCAACTTCCTCGAACTGCTCAAGTCTATCGAGGCAATAGGTAGCGACTTGCGCTTTGGATTGCCGTTCGGCGCAGTGGTCGGTTCCCCGAGCATTCTCATTAACGACGTCATTATATCCGGCTCTTAAGAACTGATAGTGTGATAGTGTTTAGGGCCGCGTGTCTCGGCGATGCGCGGCTCGTATACTGTATTTTTCCGTTAAATTGGTAAATATTGGCTATATTCCGTCACCGCTGTCTGATGTGTGATGCCGGGGTTGCGTTGTTCCCCAAAAAAGTCGGGCAAACTTGACACAAAGACAACGATGGTATATAATAATATCGGGTTAATTTTTACTCTAAAACAGCGAAGATCTATACTGTGTATGAAGGAGGAATAAAGCGTGTTTTCGGTAGGCGATATCGTATGTTACCCAATGCATGGTGTCGGTACGATTCAATCGATAGAAGAAAAGACTATTCTTGGGGATACGGCAAGCTATTACATAATACGCTTTGTGTCCAACAATATGACCGCCATGGTTCCGGTGAATAATGTCGAGCAGGTTGGTTTGAGAAACGTCATAGACGCAGACGAGTGCGACAAGGTATTTAAATACTTAGACGGCGAGGCTACGGACGAAAGCGACAACTGGAATCAGAGATACAGAGACAACATGGATAAGTTGAAGCGCGGCTCGATATACGAGATAGCAGATGTTGTTAAGTCCCTTAAGAAGCGTGAAACCGAAAAGGGGCTTTCGTCTGTAGAAAGGAAGATGTTCATTTCCGCAAAGAACGTGCTCATAACCGAGTTGTCGTACGCAAGCGGAAAGACTGTTTCCGATATAGAGATGTGCTTTGATTCGCTGTGTCAAAAGTAAACAAATAATTGAATAGAGAGGTATAAGATGGCAAAACGGCTTGCTAGGTTTTTTATTGCGCTGGTAGGTGCTGGTGTTGGCGTTGGTCTTGCCGCTTCTATTAACGAGCTCCTGGGGAGTCTCATCAAAGACATCGACAATTGGGCATTTTATGCGAGTGCGGTCATTATAGCTTATGTCGTATTTGGGCTTGTTTGTGGCATTATAACTTTTATTTATTTTTCCAAAATCACAGAGGCATTCGCTTCACTCGCGCACAAAATTCAAAACAAGTTGTCTGAAATCCCTGCATCCGACGTTTTTCTCGGCATTGTTGGACTTATTTTAGGCTTGGTAATCGCGTTTTTGGTGAGCACGTTAGTCAACACGATAGGAGTAGTGTGGGTTGAGATTCCGATCAACGTTGCCGTTTACACCGTCTGCGCTTATTTGGGCTGGAACATAACGATAAACAAGCGCAACGAGATAAATGTTCCGAATTGGTTCAAGCGTACAAAGGGGCATAAAAACGCCGTGACGGTAGCAAGACCCAAGCTGCTTGATACATCCGTTATAATTGACGGCAGGATATTGGACATATGCAAGACGGGCATAGTTGAGGGTGAGATAATCGTACCGGAATTTGTGCTCAAGGAATTGCAGAACATCGCAGACAATGCTGACTCGACGAGGCGTACAAGGGGCAGAAGAGGACTCGATATGCTCAACATGCTCATGGAGGAGCTGGACGGAAAGGTGACTATCGACAAGAGGGATTATCCCGAGATGGAAGAAGTTGACCTAAAGCTTCTGAAGCTCGCTTCTTCAATAGGCGGTGTGGTAGTGACAAACGACTACAATCTCAATAAAGTCGCATTGGTGCGCGAAGTGCCGGTTCTCAATATAAACGAGCTTGCAAATGCGGTTCGTTCGGTAGTTACCAACGGTCAGGAGCTTGAAGTGCTCATAGTAAAGGAAGGTAAGGAGCACAATCAAGGAGTAGCCTATCTTGACGACGGGACTATGATAGTAGTAGACAGTGGAAAGCCGCTCGTGGGCGAGACCGTGGTTATTGTCGTGACGAGTGTACTTCAGACATCTGCGGGAAAGATGATATTTGCAAAGCTTAAGCAAAGTGAGTGACAATATGGGCATGCCTTTGGGTGTGCCCATATTTTGCGTCGTAAGGAGACCGTGCAGACGATAGCGTTTCCACTGGAAGTTGTCAGGTCGATGCGAAAGCCTAATGGGCGCATGCGATTGCTGCGCACTGAGGAGATGACACCGGTTGTAGCATAGGCGAGAAATTGCTGAGAGATCACCTGCGATACTGTGTGAAAATAATATATTTTAGAAAATACAAGGAAATGCCGTGGTTTTGCTTGACGATGTTGACAGACAGTGATACACTACTAAACTGCATTAGCATTGGCATACTGCCCTTTTTATACTTATGCGCGGGAAAAACAGGCACTTAAGTATATGTTATGCCAAAAATGGAAACAATTGACCGGAGGCATGCCTCGACTTTGCTTTTGTTTTAAAGGGCAACGATCCACATACGTCGGACTTATTTTAAAAGTTAGGAGTGAATGCGATGGTGCAAATGGTGAAGGATGTGCGATTAGGCAGGCGCGTGCGTAAAAGCTTTTCCAAAATCCATGAAGTAATCGACATGCCTGACTTGATTGAGGTTCAGAAGAACTCATTCAAGCGGTTTGTGGAAGAGGATTTTGCTGAGGTCTTGAGAGATGCATCTCCGATTATCGACCATAGTGATAAGCTTATACTCGAGTTTGTCGACTACAGCATCGATTTTGACCACCCCAAATACAGCGTTGAGGAATGCAAGAGCAGGGATGCGACTTATGCGGCACCGCTGAAGATTAAGGTGCGCTTAATCAATCGTGAGACAAACGAAATAAAAGAACAGGATGTCTATATTGCCGATTTCCCGCTCATGACGGATTATGGTACGTTTATCTATAACGGAGCCGAGAGAGTTATCGTAAGCCAGCTCGTCCGTTCTCCGGGTGCATATTACGATATGGCGAGGGACAAGAACGGCAAGGAACTTTTCACATCGCAGATAATACCTAACAGAGGCGCATGGCTCGAGTACGAAACGGACAGCAATGAGATACTGTACGTCAAGATCGACCGTCAGCGCAAGATTTTCCTAAGCACATTCATAAGAGCGCTCGGCATAGGCACAAATACCGAGATCGTCGAGCTTTTCGGCGAGGATGAGCGTCTCCTTTACACACTCGACAAGGATGCCACAAAGGATGTCGAGGATGGTCTTAAGGAGATTTATAAGCGTCTTCGCCCGGGCGAACCGCCGACCGTTGAAGGTGCGCAGAATCACGTAAACAGCCTATTCTTCGATAACAAGAGATACGATCTTGCGAGGGTAGGACGCTATAAATTCAACAAAAAACTCGGTCTGCTCCACAGGATTGACGGACATATAGCCGCAGAGGACGTAATCGACCCCTTGACCGGCGAGATACTCGTTTCAGAGGGTGAGGTCATCACTCGCAGCATCGCAAAGACGATTGAGAATGCCGGCATTATGGGCGTTTATATCATCGCACCCGATGGCAAGCGCATTAAGGTGCTTGGCAACGGCTTTGTCGATGCCGCAAACTACCTCGACTTCGACCCTGCGCGTGCAGACATAAACGAGAAAGTGCACTTCAATACTTTGATGAGCCTCCTCGAACAGGCAAAGGCAAACGAGCTTTCACAGGAAGAGCTCATAAAGCTCCTCAAGAAGAACATCAATGCGCTCATACCGAGGCATATAATCCCCGATGACATATTCGCCTCAGTGAGCTACTTTATCGGTATGCCCCACGGCATAGGCAAGACGGACGACATCGACCACTTGGGCAATCGTCGTATCCGTTCGGTAGGCGAGCTTTTGCAGAACCACATCAGAGTGGGTTTCACAAGGCTTGAGAGAAACGTCAGGGACAGGATGTCATCACAGGACCTCGACGCACTTACACCGTCAAACCTCATAAACACGAGACCTATCTCGGCAGTAATCAAGGAGTTCTTCGGTTCATCACAGCTCTCACAATTCATGGATCAGAACAACCCCCTCGCAGAGCTTACGCATAAGAGGCGTCTGAGCGCTTTGGGTCAGGGCGGTCTGAACAGAGACAGGGCCACATTCGAGGTCAGAGACGTTCACTTCTCCCATTATGGCAGAATGTGTCCGATAGAGACACCTGAAGGACCGAACATCGGACTTATTAACTCGCTGTCGACATACGCGCGCATAAACAAGTACGGCTTCATTGAGACCCCGTACAGAATAGTCGACGCAGAGCATCGCCGTATATTGAACGATGCCGCCGACGTAGTTTACCTCACGGCAGACGAAGAGGACGACTTTATTATCGCACAGGCAAATGAACCACTTGAAGAGGATGAAAACGGAAACGTATGGTTCAAGCGTGACCGTGTTGTTGCAAGGCTGCTCGATGAAATAATCGAAGTTCCCTGCACAGAGGTTCATTACATGGACGTATCGCCCAAGCAGCTTGTATCAGTCGCAACGGCTATGATCCCCTTCCTCGAAAACGACGACGCAAACCGTGCTCTGATGGGCTCGAACATGCAGCGTCAGGCAGTACCGCTCCTTAAGCCCGAAGCGCCCTTTGTAGGCACGGGAATGGAGTATATTGCGGCGAGAGACTCTGGCGTTGTCGTCGTAGCTAAACAAGACGGAATGGTCAAGAGCGTCAGCGCAAGCAAGATAGTTGTCGCAGGAAACGACGGCTATGACCACGAGTATAAGCTTATAAAGTTCAAGAGATCAAACCAGGGCACCTGCATCAATCAGCGTCCCCTCGTGAGTGTCGGCGATCCCGTAGCAAAGGGTGACATACTCGCAGACGGCGCGGCGACAGAGCAGGGTGAAATTGCGCTCGGCAGGAACATACTCATAGGCTTCATGACCTGGGAGGGCTACAACTATGAGGACGCTGTACTTATCAGCGAAGAGCTCGTAAGGGACGATATCTACACCTCGATACATATTGAAAAGCACGAGCTTGAGGCGAGAGACACAAAGCTCGGCAAGGAAGAGATTACCCGTGACATCCCCAATGTCGGCGGCGAAGCATTGAAGGACCTTGACGAGCGCGGCATTATCCGCATCGGCGCAGAGGTAAGACCGGGCGACATACTCGTAGGTAAGGTAACCCCCAAGGGTGAAACAGAGCTTACGAGCGAGGAAAAGCTTCTTCGCGCAATATTCGGCGAGAAAGCACGCGAGGTTAGGGATACTTCCCTCAGAGTACCTCATGGCGAGGGCGGTATAGTCGTTGACGTAAAGGTATTCACACGCGAAAACAAGGATGAGCTTGCCCCGGGCGTAAACGTCATAGTAAGGGTCTACATAGCTCAGAAGCGTAAGATATCTGTCGGTGATAAGATGGCAGGTCGTCACGGTAACAAGGGTGTTATTTCAAGAATACTCCCGCCAGAGGATATGCCCTTCCTGCCCGACGGCACACCACTCCAGATAGTGCTTAACCCGCTGGGCGTTCCTTCCCGTATGAATATCGGTCAGGTTCTCGAATTGCACCTGGGCCGCGCGGCAAAGGAACTCGGCTGGCATATAGCGACGCCGGTATTTGACGGTGCGTCAGAGGATGATATTGCCGCACTGCTCAGGCAGGCGAATCTCGATGAGGACGGTAAGACATGGCTGTACGACGGCAGAACCGGTGAAAGATTCGAGAGCAGAATCACGGTTGGCTACATGTACTACCTTAAGCTCCACCACCTCGTCGACGACAAGATCCATGCAAGAAGTACAGGACCGTACTCACTTGTAACGCAGCAGCCTCTGGGCGGTAAGGCTCAGTTCGGCGGACAGCGCTTCGGCGAAATGGAAGTATGGGCACTCGAAGCCTACGGCGCGGCAAACACACTGCAGGAAATCCTGACAATCAAGAGTGACGATGTAACGGGACGTGTAAAGGCATATGAAGCCATAGTAAAGGGCGAAAACGTGCCAGAACCGGGCATCCCAGAGTCGTTCAAGGTTCTTATAAGAGAGCTCCAGTCGCTGGCATTGGATATAAAGGTGCTCAATAACTCGCAGGAGGTCAAGATCGGAGAGTCTGTAGAATACTCCGAAAGCGCACCTCTGGGCGTTAATATCGCAGGTAGAGAGGATGCCCCGAGCGAGGATGTAATCGATTCGGATAACGGCTTCTCGATATTCGATGACGACGAGCCTCAGGACATAGACCTTTCGAGCTTCAAGCTGGAAGACACCGACGATTTGCAGTAACGCAGGGACTACGAAGGGAGAGAAAGCAGTGTTCGAACTCACCAATTTCGATGCTATACAGATAGGTCTTGCATCGCCTGAAAAGATACTCGAATGGTCGCACGGCGAAGTTAAAAAGCCCGAAACCATAAACTATCGTACGCTGAAGCCCGAGAGGGACGGATTGTTCTGCGAACGCATTTTCGGCCCGACAAAGGACTGGGAATGCTATTGCGGTAAGTATAAGCGCGGCCAGTCTAAGGGAATTATTTGCGATAAGTGCGGCGTCGAAGTTACCCGCTCCAAGGTTCGCCGCGAGCGTATGGGACATATAAAGCTGGCTGCCCCTGTATCACATATCTGGTACTTCAAGGGTACGCCTTGCAGAATGAAGATGCTCCTGGACATTTCACCCAAGGAGCTTGAAAACGTACTCTACTTTGCAAAGTTCGTCGTACTCGACCCAGGCGACACACCGCTGTCGTTCAAGCAGACGCTCACAGAAAACGAGTACAGACGCGCACAGCAGGAATACGGCGCAAAGTCGTTCAGAGCCGGCATGGGTGCCGAGGCTATTAAGGAGCTTCTGCACAATCTCGATTTGAATGCTCTGGCAGCGGAGCTCAGAGCCGATATCGCAAGTTCATCCGCAACGAGCCAGAAGCGCGCAAATGCCGTAAAGCGTCTCGAGGTAGTAGATGCGTTCATCAGGAGCGGCAACAAACCTGAGTGGATGATACTCGACGTCATTCCTGTAATTCCACCAGAACTTCGCCCAATGGTACAGCTCGACGGCGGTAGATTTGCGACGAGTGACTTAAATGACCTCTACAGGCGTGTAATCAACAGAAACAACCGCCTCAAGAAACTCCTTGAGATACACGCACCCGACATTATCGTTAGGAACGAAAAGCGTATGCTCCAGGAAGCCGTAGACGCGCTTATAGACAACGGCAAGCACGGTCATGCGGTAACAGGCCCCAGCAACAGACCGCTTAAGTCGCTCTCGGAGTTACTGAAGGGCAAGCAGGGACGTTTCAGACAGAACCTGCTCGGCAAGCGCGTTGACTATTCCGGCCGTTCGGTTATAGTCGTAGGCCCCGAGCTCAAGATGTATCAATGCGGTCTGCCCAAGGAGATGGCTCTCGAACTGTTCAAGCCCTTCGTGATGAAGAGGCTCGTTCAGGACGGAACCGCAACAAACATAAAGAATGCCAAACGTCAGGTAGAGCGCATGAACAAGGCGGTATGGGATGTGCTTGAGGATGTTATCAAGGATCACCCCGTACTTATGAACCGTGCTCCTACGCTGCATAGACTCGGTATACAGGCGTTCGAGCCCGTACTGGTAGAAGGCAGAGCGCTTAAACTGCATCCTCTGGTATGTACTGCATTTAACGCCGACTTTGACGGCGACCAGATGCCTGTTCACGTACCGCTCTCGGTAGAGGCACAGGCAGAGGCAAGATTCCTCATGCTTGCCTCCAACAACATACTCAAGCCTCAGGACGGTAAGCCCGTAGTTACACCTACACAGGACATGATTCTGGGCTGTTACTACCTGACATTGGTAAAGCCTCCCGTAGACCCCGACCACATGAAGATCTACTCGTCGCAGGATGAAGCCTTCATGGCTTATCAGCTCGGCGATGTCACGCTTCACGAGTTGTGCAAAATAAGGATCGAGAGGGAAGTCGACGGTGAGAAGAAGAGAAAGGTAATCGAAACCACAGTCGGCAGACTGATATTCAACGATGCCATACCGCAGGATATCGGTTTTGTAGAGAGAAATGAGCCCGATGATGCATTCAAGCTCGAGATCGACTGCCGGGTCGGCAAGAAGGAGCTCGGAAAGATAGTCGACTACTGCTTCCGCCGCTACGGTGCATCAAAGACATCGGAGATGCTCGACAGAATTAAGAAGCTGGGCTTCACCTATTCGACAAGGGGTGGTGTTACCGTAGGTTACAAGGATATCACGGTACCTGCGGAGAAGAAGGCCATACTCGAACAGGCTGAGAGAGAAGTCGTAGCAATCGAAGAGGATTATCGCGACGGTCTCTTTGACAAGGAAGGGAGAAGAAAGGCCGTAATCGATATCTGGGATAAGGCGACGAAGGACGTAACAAATGCTTTGATGAAGAGCCTTGACGAGTGGAATCCGATTTACATGATGGCAAACTCGGGTGCTCGTGGCAGCACAAACCAGATTCGTCAGCTCGCCGGCATGCGCGGACTTATGGCAGACCCATCGGGTCGTATAATCGAGGTTCCTATTCGTGCAAACTTCCGTGAAGGTCTGAACGTACTCGAGTTCTTCGTATCATCGCACGGCGCAAGAAAGGGACTGGCGGATACGGCGCTTCGTACCGCTGACTCGGGATACCTCACGCGCCGTCTGGTAGACGTGTCGCAGGACGTTATAATCCGCGAGGACGACTGCTTCGCAGCGAGAAACATCGGAATCGACGGCATGCCGCTTTCAGAGATAAGAGAAGGCAACAGCGTAATCGAGCCCTTGGGTGACAGAATACTTGGCAGATATACTTCAGAGCCGGTATTTGACCCCGAGACAGGAGATATGATCTGCGACGCTAACCAGCTTGTTACATACGACATCAGAGACAGAATTGTCAAGGCAGGCATAAAGACTGTGTACTGTCGCACGGTATTCACCTGTAAGTGCGAGCACGGCGTATGCGCCAAGTGTTACGGCGTAAACCTTGCAAACGGTCAGCCCGTAGACATCGGCGAGGCGGTGGGTATCATAGCCGCACAAGCTATCGGCGAACCCGGTACACAGCTTACGATGCGTACATTCCATACGGGCGGCGTCGCATCGGCTGAGGATATAACACAGGGTCTTCCCCGCGTAGAGGAGATTTTCGAGGCAAGGCGTCCTAAGGGTGAAGCGATAATCTCCGACATACACGGCACAGTAAGCATCGAGGATGGTAAGCGCCGCGAGGTCATAGTTACAAACGAGGACGGCGAGAGCGAGAAGTACGCAATACCGTTCGGTTCAAAGCTCAAGGTTGAGAATGGACAGGAGATCGAGGCGGGCGCAGAGCTCACGGAAGGCTCGGTCAACCCCCACAAGATACTTGAGATAAAGGGCAGAAACGGCGTTCAAGCGTATATGCTCAAGGAAGTTCAGAGCGTATACCGCCTGCAGGGCGTTGAAATTGCGGATAAGCACATTGAGATAATTATCAGGCAGATGCTCAGGAAGGTCCAGATTGAGGACGCAGGCGACACAGACCTGTTGCCCGGCGAAACAGTCGATATCTTCCGCTTCGAGCAGGCCAACATGGATGTGCTTGAAAAGGGCGGAAGGCCTGCAGAGGCTAAGAGAAAGCTCATGGGTATCACAAAGGCTGCATTGGCGACGGATTCATTCCTGTCCGCCGCATCTTTCCAGGAGACCACAAAGGTACTCACCGATGCCGCGACAAAGGGCAAGATTGACCCACTCGTAGGTCTCAAGGAGAACGTCATAATCGGTCGACTGATACCTGCAGGCGTAGGTCTCAGGCGTTACAGAGACATAGACGTAGAGGCAGATACACCTGTGACGACTAAGCCGGTCGAACACGTGCGCCCCACACGCAAGTTCGAGAACATCGACTTTGCATCGGACGATGAGGATGAAGTGGAGACCGAGCAGACGACAGAAGAAATAGACCAGTTCTCAATGCTCGACCTCGACAAGTTCGACGCATTCGTGGATTCTCTGGCGGCACTCGATAATGACGATGCCGACAAGTTCGATGATAGCTCTGAGCCGGACGAAGAGTAATTGACAATGAGCAGGCATTATAAGCCTGCTCATTTTTAATCGGAGGGAAGATGGATAATAAGTTTTATAACACTCAGTGCGAGCTGAACGGTACGAGACTGTGTCAGGAGCTCAACATGAGTTCCTGCGGAGACTGTCCGCTGAGCGGCATGAAGGGTTATGAGCGCAAGAGGATAGCTGCGGACATATTGGCTATATTGGACATGATGCCCGAAAACGGCATGAGAGACCTGTTCACGGGCGATAAGTGCGTTTTCTGCAAGAATGACGAACCCAATGACAAGACGGGATATGCGCTGAGTGACATAGGACACATGAGACCCGAGGGCGAGGAAAGGCCAAAGCTATTCAAATCGCTCCTGGGTTTGTCGTCGAGGGCCGGTTATATGCTACCGGTGCAGATGGGTATATGTTCACGCTGTAAGCGCAATCTGAATATGATAGGAAGTCTGCCTTTGTTAATTCTCTGCATATTCATAGCTGTGCCAGTTTTGCTCATAGGCGTAAAAGACATAAGGGAGTCGCTCGCGGCCGTATCGAGTTTCTTCCCGTTTGCGATATTTTTAATATCGGTGGCAATTGGAGTCGCGCTTTACTTTGTATCGAAAAAGCTCCTGATTAGGCACCTGTCGAAGCAGACCTATCTGAACATATTCGACATACCAAGGCTCAAGGCTATGGGAGAAGACGGATGGTTTGAGCTTTCAAAGGGGCGCGATCCCGACACTTACGTGGTGTCGAAGCTGCTTTTTATGAAAAAGCCGTTGAAATCCGGTTTGGGTACGAGGCCCACGGCACCCATAGACGACTTGATGAAAAAAGCGGATGAAGCCATAAGCGGCGAGGAAAGACCTGTTGAGACACAGACGGTGGAGCAATAGAGGAATGTCTCAATAATCCCGTTTTTTTCGAAAATATATGAGTAAAACATTTGACAAGCGAGCACCGCGATGTTACAATACTTCTGCTGTGCTCATATAATGAGCCTTTTATGCAAGCTCGCCGGATGGCGGTAAGCGTGTAGAAACAATCCTCTTCAAGGGGTTGCAGGGGATTTTCTTACGATATATACATTAGCTTTATTGAATTAAGGAGATTGACAATGCCCACAATTAACCAGTTGGTACGCAAGGGCAGGCAGCAGGTTGAGTATAAGTCAACCGCCCCTATCCTCAAGCAGCGTCCCCAGCGTCGCGGAGTCTGCACACGTGTAGGCACCATGACCCCCAAGAAGCCTAACTCGGCACTTAGAAAAATTGCTCGTATCCGTCTGACAGACGGCCTCGAGGGTACAGCTTATATCCCCGGTATCGGACACAACCTGCAGGAGCACTCTGTTGTTCTTATCAGGGGTGGCAGAGTAAGAGACCTCCCCGGTGTGCGCTACCACATCATTCGTGGCGCACTCGATACAGACGGCGTTAAGAACCGTAACCAGGCACGTTCGCTCTACGGTGCGAAGCGCCCGAAGAAATAAGGAGGTAAACTATGCCAAGACGTGGATTTATACCCAAGCATGAGGTTCTTGAAGATCCTATGTACGGCGGAACAGTCGTTACAAAGCTCATCAACCAGGTTATGCTGGATGGGAAGCGCGGAACAGCTCAGAAGGCTTGCTACGGCGCATTCGATATAATTCGTGAAAAGACAGGACGTGAGCCCCTTGAGGTCTTCACAGAGTGTCTTGAAAACATAATGCCGATGCTCGAGGTCAAGGCTCGTCGTGTCGGTGGTGCAACATACCAGGTCCCGATCGAGATTCGCCCTGAGCGCAGACAGACACTTGGACTCCGCTGGCTGGTAAACGCAGCTCGCGCACGTTCTGAGCGTACAATGATGCAGCGCCTTGCAGGCGAGATTATGGATGGAGCCAATTCAACAGGTTCCGCCTTCAAGAAGAAGGAAGACACCCACAGGATGGCAGAAGCCAACAAGGCATTTGCACATTTCCGCTGGTAATAACCATAATTGAAAGAAACGTAAACAAGTGGGGCAGATTATTACAGTCTGCCCCAAACGATTTTTTACCCCCATTGTAAGGAGGCCAATGATGGCGAGAACTACGTCACTGGAGAATACGAGAAACATAGGTATAATGGCGCATATTGATGCCGGTAAGACCACCACGACTGAAAGGATACTGTACTATACGGGTAAAATCCGCAAGGTCGGTGAGGTACACGAGGGCGCTGCTACCATGGACTTCATGGCACAGGAGCGTGAGCGAGGAATTACTATCCAGTCGGCCGCTACGACGACCTACTGGCGTGAACACCGCATCAATATAATCGACACCCCCGGTCACGTTGACTTTACCGTGGAGGTTGAGCGTTCGCTTCGCGTTCTTGACGGAGCGGTAGCGGTTTTCTGTGCTAAGGGAGGCGTCGAGCCCCAGAGCGAAACCGTATGGCATCAGGCGACAAAGTACAATGTACCCCGCATAGCCTATGTAAACAAGATGGATATACTCGGCGCAAACTTCTATAACGTCGTAGACATGATATCAGACAGGCTTAAGGCCAACCCGATACCGATTCAGCTCCCCATAGGCAGCGAGGCGGATTTTAGAGGCATAATCGACCTTATCAACATGAAAGCCGAAGTTTACTACGACGACGAGGGAAACGACATCCGCGTTGAGGATATTCCCGAGGATTTCGCAGAGCTTGCCGATACGCACCACAACAAGCTCATAGAGGCAGTTGCGGAGCTCGACGATGAGCTTGCCGACAAGTACCTCAGCGGAGAGACTATTACAAGCGAAGAGATAATCCGTGCGCTCAGGGCCGCCACGATAGCTAATCTTGCGGTTCCCGTGTGCTGCGGTTCATCATATAAGAACAGGGGCGTTCAGCCTCTGCTCGATGCGATAGTGGACTTCCTGCCTTCACCGCTCGATATACCCGATGCAGTGGGAACATCGACTGAGACAGGCGAACAGATAGAATTGCCCACAGACGAGAATGCACCTTTTGCAGCTTTGGCATTTAAGATTGTCATCGACCAGTATGTCGGCAAGCTCGCATTCTGCAGAATCTACAGCGGCAAGATAGGCAGCAACAGCTACGTTTTGAATGCCACAAAGGGAACGCGCGAGCGTATAAGCAAGGCCGTACTCATGCACGCCAACATGCGTGAGGAGCTCGACGAAGCTTATGCAGGCGATATAGTCGCACTTGTAGGCATAAAGGATACGACCACGGGCGACACGCTCTGCGATATGGATCATCCGGTGCTCCTTGAATCCATGGAGTTCCCCGACCCCGTTATCAAGGTCGCAGTAGAGCCCAAGACAAAGGCGGGTCAGGATAAGCTCATGATAGCTCTGGGCAAGCTCATGGAAGAGGATCCCACATTCAAGACATACACAGACGCTGAGACGGGTCAGACGATTATCGCGGGCATGGGTGAGCTTCACCTCGATATCATCGTCAGCAGACTTATACGGGAGTTTAAGGTCGAGTGCAAGGTAGGTAATCCGCAGGTTGCATACCGTGAGACCATCACAAAGCTAGTAAAGATAGAGACGCGCTATGCACGTCAGACCGGTGGCCACGGTCAGTACGCCCATGTCGTCGTCGAGTTTACACCCGCAGAGCCCGGCGCAGGCATTACGTTTAACGACAAGACCGTCGGCGGCGCAATACCCAAGGAATACATCCCCGCTATCGAAAAGGGTATCATGGATGCGTCGAAGTCCGGACATCTGGCAGGTTATGAGGTCGTAGACTTCAATGCAACACTCTTGGACGGTAGCTTCCACGAGGTCGATTCTTCGGAAATGGCATTCAGCATAGCAGGAAGCATGTGCTTGAAGGAAGCACTTGCAAAGGGTGCGCCCGTACTGCTCGAGCCGTTTATGAAGGTAGAAATTTTGATTCCCGACGAATACACAGGAGACGTCGTAGGCAATCTGACAGCGCGTCGCTCGAAGATAATGAACATCGACATCAGAAACGGAGCACAGGTAGTGCACGCCATGTCACCGCTGTCGGAGATGTTCGGATATGCAACAGACCTTCGTTCGAGGACTCAGGGACGCGGAACATTCAACATGCAGTTCGACCACTACGAGCAGGTTGGAGAAGCGCTTGCAAAGAAGCTGTTGGGGCTTAAGTAATTGATTACAGGCCTTTGGTCGCGTGCGTAATGCCTTATGCGCCACGGTTACACTGAGCAAGCGGAATTCCGCACTCAAAACAGCAATACGAAACGGCGGCAGACACTTGTCTGCCGCCGTTTTTGTCTTTACAGATTGAAAACCCTGTTTTATATGGCTTAAGGCACAAATATGTCCGTCGTATCCCCGTATACGCATTTTGATATAGCGAATGCGAGGTGCTCAACTGCCGCGAGAGCCTCATTGAGTGAGTTTGCGTTGTGCCCAACCTCAACGAGCAGGCTCTTGTCAACTATATGCTGATTGTATCTGCCGCTCTTTATGCGGACGTCCCTTGCGAGTTTGGGTTCGATTTCTCGCAGAGCATTTGTAAGCTTCTGCGCAAGTGCGAGGTTGGACTCGTAGTTTTTCATGACAGTGCTTCCTGCCTCGGCATATTTTACACCCTTGCCTACGACAAACATAAGTCTTGCTGTCTTTTCACCGTCAACGATGACATAATCCTTGTTTTCTCCGTCAACGGTATAGGCGTCCCTGTGCACGTCTATTACCAGGTCGATATTTTTGTACTGTTTTGTGTACTCTTCGAGCATTGCACACGAGCGAGTGTAGCTCGTAGATAGCTTTGGAGGCTCGAAATTTTCTGTGACGTGTATGACGTTAATGTTATAGCGATCGCGAAGTATATCCGCAAGATGCTCCCCGACGGTGACGATGTTCCTGTTAGTGTTGTTAGTGCGCCATGCGCTCGTCTCTATGTACGTGTTGCCGTCCGTGGGGTTGTATGCTTCGGTGGTGTGTGTGTGGTATATGAGCACCGTTGGCACTTCGGTAAAGTCTTTTTGCAGACCGCTATCGGATATTACCGAGGGAATGTATACGAGCCGCTCATTGCCGTTATCGTGCTCGCTTGGATTGGTTACGGGCATTAACAGTGTCGATATGTCATCTGTCGGCGTTTCGTCATTGGCATCTGCAGCCGCAGGTGTATCGATCGTGGGGTTGCTGCCCAAAAGCACCGGCGATTGAAGGCTCAAAAGCCCGTCGATAAAGCCTCCGCCGAGCAAAACCGACTGTAAAGAAAGTAGGCACACACAGCCGACTATCATGCAGGCTAAGGCGAGTCTTTTACGGTATATGGCAATACCTGTTCCCACTCTTCTACTATAGCTCATTTGAAATCTCCTCCTGATGTTATCATATGCAAAACGTGCGTCCGCATATGCTATTCGACTTGACTTAAAAGCGTCTGCGAATATAGAATGAGCGTGGAGGCCCGCTATGCTTTTTGAGCTTGTTACACCCTATAAATCTATATCTATAATCGGAATGTGTAAGAACGCCGGAAAGACCACAGTGTTAAATGAGCTGATAGCCGCACACAGGGACTTTGACGGTATTTTGGCGCTGACTTCTATTGGCAGAGACGGCGAGAGCACCGACGTCGTTACAAGCACACACAAGCCGAACATATATGTGTATGAAAACACTCTCGTTGCGACAGCTTCGGGGCTTTTGAAGCACTGCGACATAACTTCTGAGGTGGTTGCCACGACGGATATGGGGACGCCATTCGGTGATGTAGCGGTAGTGCGTGCAAAGAGTGACGGATATATTCAAATAGGCGGCCCATCGATGTCACAGCAGCTCATAGACCTCAACTCCGAGCTTATGAGCATAGGCGCGACGAGGGTAATCATAGACGGCGCGATAAGCAGAAAATCGCTGTGCGCTCCGTCGGTCACGGAGGCGACAATACTATGTACGGGTGCGTCGTACTCGAGCAGTATAGATAAAGTGATAGAGGATACTAAGAATTCGGCGGAGCTGCTGATGCTCGACGAAACCGATTTTTGGGCAGGCGAGCCTACGGCGAGATTGACGTTCTGCGATGACGAGGGAAATGTCGCCACATACGAAAGCACGCCACTGCATGAGGCGATAAAGGCCAATCCCGAAAAGAAGCACATTATGCATAGGGGTGCCGTTACCGACTCAATATTGAAGCCTCTGTTTATGAGCGCCACACCTTTGCAGGGGGTTGAAATATGCGCGCAGGACGCTAGTAAACTGCTTATATCCGCCAAAACGAGGGATAAGTTGTTGCTTAGGGGCTGTAGACTGAGCGTACTGAATAAGACAGTGCTGCTCGCTGTGACCGTAAACCCGATAAGTGCATACGGCACACACTTTGACCCAGTTGAGTTGAGAGCAAGAATGAAAGAGGCAGTTGACGTACCCGTTATCGATGTAAGGAGCGAAAATGATTGAGCTGGACTACAAATTAAACGAAAAAGTGGGCTTCTCGCACGTTATAGACCTGCTTGGCACCTGCTCTCCCTATGGCACGGAGCGGAAGAAAAAGCTCCGCGTATACGACAATACGCGCAAAGCAGAGCTAACCGACGAGTTCTACAATATCAGCCGCGTTATGACCTACATGGGCGAGCACGATTGCACGCGGATAGAGCGCAGACTGCTGGGGTTAAAGGACATAAGGGGCTCTGTGGGCTCGATCGATTCGCTTTCGCTGAACGACATAGAGTTATTTGAGCTGAAGAGATTCCTGCTTCAGTTGGAGCTGATTGCAGACGATTTCAGCGAGATGGATTCGACTTGCCAACTTAAGAATATCGATATTGCGCCGTTTACGGAGGCGTTGGAAGTACTCGACCCGGACGGCATGAAAACACAGACGTTTATGCTTTCATCGAGCCTTTCGGAGGAACTTTGCGCCATACGCCGCGAGAAGAAGGACATAGAGATACTTCTCAGAAAAGAGATGGACCAAGAGCGGCGTGCCACACTGCTCCGCAAGAGGGCACGCATCACCGCGATGGAGGATGCAGAGGAGACTCGACTGAGGGCTATGCTCTGCGAAAAGCTTCTGCCGTATAAACAGGGTTTGCTCAACGTTATAGATGCACTCGGCTCGCTCGACTTCACGCTTGCAAGAGCGAGGCTTGCGCTTAGATACGGATGCTGTTGTCCGAGCATTTCACAGGGGGGACTTGAACTTAGCGGCATGATAAACCCTGCGATACAGGATGCATTGGAGAAGCGCGGAAAGAGCTTTACGCCCGTGAGCATGCAGGCAAGGCACGGCGTTACTGTGATAACGGGTGCAAACATGGGCGGCAAGACCGTAGCATTGAATACGGTAGCGTTGAATGTACTATGTGTTCACTGTGCTATATTCCCGTTTGCAAGGCATGCACAAGTGCCGCTTTTTGACAGACTGTATCTTATAGCAGAGGATATGCAGGACAGCTCAAAGGGGCTTTCGAGCTTCGGCGCGGAGATGATGCGGCTCGATGCGGCTCTGCTCGACATTAAAAAACACGATGCTTCATTATTGCTGATAGACGAGCTTGCGAGGGGTACAAACCCCGATGAGGGCGCATGTATCGTCAGGGGCGTGGTGAATATGCTCAAAACGATGTCAGTGATTTCCGTACTCACGACGCACTACGATAATGTGGCGTGCTATGCCGACGCTCACTATCAGGTCAAGGGGCTTTGCGGCGTGGATATGCAGGCTTTGACGGCACAGATAGCAAAAAAGCGCTCAGCTTCTGTTGAACTTATCGAGGAATACATGAACTACGGTATCATTCGAGTGGACACTGCGAGTGAGGTTCCGAAGGACGCACTGAGGATTTGTGAACTTTTGGGAATCGATAAAGAATTACTTATATATGTTAAGAAATACATTGACAAATGATTTGAAGCCAATGTATAATCGATAAAAAGAATACACATAGAGGTGCGGTTTACAAGGTAGCGTAATGTATGTGCGGTGGGTCCGCGAAGTTGCGTGAATGTGTATCCGCCGAAAGGTTGGAAGATGCCCGCTCCACCCTTGGGCGTAGTGCCTAGAGCACTGCGACTGTCGTCTTTGGACGAAGCGCTATTGATACACGATTTTTTGTGCGTCAATAGCTTTTTGTTTTCGGATGGTGCGCTATTGAATGACCTTAAGTTTGTTCAATAGTGTATTTTTTGTATTGCGTATATAGGAGGAAATGTTTATGAAGTCAATTATAAGGGTACGTATGAGTGCGCACGATGCACATTACGGCGGAAATCTTGTAGACGGCGCGAGAATGCTCCAGCTTTTCGGTGATGTCGCTACGGAACTTTTGATTCTCAATGACGGTGACGAGGGACTGTTCAAGGCATACGATATGGTCGAGTTCATGGCTCCTGTGTATGCAGGCGACTATATCGAGGCTGAAGGCGAGATTGTCTCAACCGGAAACACCTCAAGGAAGATGGTATTCGAGGCGAGAAAGGTAATCGTTCCCCGTCCCGACATCAATGATTCCGCTTGCGACGTGCTTGCAGAACCGATCGTGGTTTGTCGTGCCAGCGGTACCTGCGTAGTACCAAAGGACAAGCAGAGAAGGTGAGCACGATGGAAAAGCTTATAATCACGGCTTGTATCTGCGGAGCAGAAGTAACAAAAGAACACAACCCGGCAGTCCCATATACGGTAGAGGAAATTGCCGAACAGGCATACGGCGCATACAGGGCAGGCGCGTCTATAATCCACCTGCACGTGCGTTGGGATGACGGCACGCCCACACAGGACAAGGACCGTTTTGATGCCTGCATGAAGGCGATATACGAGAAGTGCCCCGATGTAATCATACAGCCCTCCACAGGCGGCGCGGTCGGCATGTCAAACGACGAAAGACTCCAGCCCATAACGCTCCGTCCCGAGATGGCGACTTTGGACTGCGGCACTTGCAACTTCGGCGGAGATGACATATTCGTCAACACCGAGAATATGATAATCGACTTTGCGACCAAGATGAATGCGTTGAACATAAAGCCCGAGGTCGAGGTGTTCGACAAGGGTATGATCGACATGGCAAAGAGGCTCGCAAAGAAGGGCTACATCAAGACACCCATGCACTTTGACTTCGTTATGGGCGTAAACGGTGGCATAAGCGGTGACCCCAGAGACCTCGTATTCATGGCGGGAAGCATACCCGAGGGTTCGACATGGACAGTTGCAGGCGTAGGACGTTTCGAGTTCCCGATGGCCGTTATGGGCATAATCATGGGCGGACACGTCAGGGTAGGCTTTGAGGATAACGTATATCTCTCAAAGGGCGTACTCGCAAAGAGCAATGCAGAGCTGGTCGAGAAGGTCGTAAGGCTTGCCCGTGAACTCGGACGCGAAATCGCCACACCCGATGAGGCGAGAAAGATACTCGGACTTGCACCGAGAGGGTAATTGTCAGTAATAATTTTGAAATAAAAGAGGAGGACTAATTTTATGACAATGAAGGGAAACAAGTACGGAACACACAGAGTAATAGAGCCCCAGGGCGTACTCACACAGGCTGCATACAAAATCGATAACGATATGTCAAAGCGCTATTCAAACGAGATCATCTGCGACGTTATCTCACTGAATATCGACTCAGCTTCTTTCACACAGATCGAAGACGTCTGCGGCGGTGACGAGCAGAAGATCGGCGAAATGATTCTTTCAATCGTTGCAGAGCGCGGCAAGCAGCAGAACCCCGTAACAGGTTCCGGTGGAATGTTTATCGGCAAGGTCGCCTACATCGGCGAAGACCTCAAGGACCGCGATTTGAAGGTCGGCGACAAGATCGCTTCTCTGGTATCTCTCTCGATGACACCATTGCGCATAGATAAGATACTTGCAATTCATAAGGAGATCGACAGGGTCGACATCATAGGCCAGGCTGTTCTGTTTGAGAGCGGTATCTATGCAAAGCTACCTGAAGACATGAGCGAAGCTCTTGCACTGGCAGCACTCGATGTAGCAGGCGCACCCGCACAGGCACGTAAGCTCCCCAAGACCGGCGACAGCGTTCTCATCCTTGGTGCAAACGGCAAGTCCGGCGTTCTCTGCGGCTACGAAGCTATGAAGGCCGTAGGTCCCACCGGTAATGTAGTAGGCGTTGTAAGGAATCCGAAGCAGGTTGACGGACTCATGGAACTCGGCGTATTCAACAAGGTCATCGTTGCAAGCGCAACAGAGCCCGTAGCAGTTCTCGAGGCAGCACTCGCGGCAAACGACGGCAAGGAATACGACATCTCGATCAGCTGCGTAAACGTAGAGAGTTGCGAAATGAGCGCAATACTGCCTGTTCGTGACGACGGTCTCGTATACTTCTTCTCAATGGCAACGAGCTTCACAAAGGCTGCATTGGGCGCAGAGGGCGTAGGCAAGGACGTAACGATGATTGTCGGCAACGGCTACACAAAGGACCACGCAGAAATCACACTGAACATACTCCGCGAGAGCGAGAAGCTCCGCAAGCTGTTCGACCAGAAATACGTATAATCAGATTTTAGACGATAGGGTGGGCAACCACCCTTTTCGCGCCTAATAACTTGAATTAAAAAGGAGAACCCCAAATGAGAAAAAGCAGGGAAAACGGAATGTTTAAGGATGTACCCGATGTGCTCTGGAACGACTGGCATTGGCAGGTCACACACCGCATAGAGACGCTCGAGGACCTTAAAAAGTATATTGACCTTACGCCGGAAGAGGAGGATGGAGTTGCAAAGTGTTTGTCGACACTGCGCATGGCTATAACGCCGTACTATCTTTCACTTATCGATTTGAACGATCCCCACGACCCAATCCGCAAGCAGGCAATCCCCACGGCGCTTGAACTGCACCAGGCTGAAGCGGATTTGCTCGACCCGCTCCACGAGGATACCGATTCCCCCGTGCCGGGTCTTACGCACAGATACCCCGACAGAGTTCTGTTCCTCATCACCGACCAGTGTTCCATGTACTGCCGCCACTGCACACGCAGAAGGTTTGCTGGTCAGAATGACTGCGCAGTACCCATGAAGCAGATCGAAGGCTGTATCGATTACATTCGCAACCATCCCGAGGTAAGAGACGTGCTTCTCTCGGGCGGCGACGCGCTCATGCAGAACGACCGGGTGTTGGAGCACATCATAAGCTCACTGCGCGCAATACCCCATGTGGAGATAGTCCGCATAGGTTCGAGAACACCCGTCGTTATGCCCCAGAGGATCACTCCCGAACTTTGCGATATGCTCAAGAAGTATCATCCCATTTGGCTCAACACGCACTTCAACCATCCCGATGAGATTACAGAGGAGTCCGCGGCGGCATGCGCAAGGCTTGCAGACGCAGGTATTCCGCTCGGCAATCAGAGTGTATTGCTCGCCGGCGTAAACGACTGTGTACACGTTATGAAGAATCTTGTACAGCAGCTCGTAAGGATAAGGGTAAGGCCGTACTACATCTACCAGTGTGACCTGTCCATGGGACTTGAGCACTTCCGCACACCGGTCTCAAAGGGTATCGAGATAATCGAAGCGCTCCGCGGCCATACATCGGGTTATGCAGTACCGACATTCGTCGTAGACGCACCCGGCGGCGGCGGAAAGACACCCGTAATGCCCAATTACGTAATAAGCCAGTCTCCCCATAAGGTAATCCTGAGGAACTTCGAGGGCGTCATCACGACATATACCGAGCCCGAGCATTACGAAGAGACCTGCAACTGTGAAGTTTGCAGGGGGGAAAAGAAGGTAGAGCTGGTTGGTGTAGCGGGACTCGAAAGGGGGCAGCAGCTCTCTATGGAGCCCAAGGATCTTGCGAGGACAAAGAGAGGTAGACACGAATAAAATGCCGGCGGGAAAAATCCCGCCCTTACAGGGAGGTAATAATGGAGAGCAAGCTGCATCTCAATTTCGAATTGGTTGACAAGGCTCGTGAATCCGCGCGCAGGATAGCACAGGATACACAGAGTTTCATAGATTTACACACTACGGTGACGGTCGAACGTGCCGTATGCAGACTTCTCGGCATAGACGGAGTAAATGCAGTTGAGGTACCGCTTCCCAATGTGGTAGTCGATCACATGGTCGACAAGGGCATACTCGGCGGTGGCGTCGCCTATTACATAGGTAACTGCATGGCACAGACGGGTCTTTCTCCACAGCAGATAGCCGAAGCCATCGATGCGGGCGATATAGACCTCTCTCAGATGGAGTCGCACTCGATTGAAGAAATCAGGGCGAACATTGCCCCTGTAGCGCAAAATACCGTAGACCATATCCGCAGCAATGTAGGAAAGAGAAACGAATTCCTTAACGAGTTTGGCGACAAGGAGGGTCCGTATCTCTACGTAATAGTCGCAACAGGCAATATTTACGAGGATATAGTGCAGGCAAAGGCAGCAGCAAAGCAGGGCGCCGACATAATCGCGGTTATAAGGACAACGGGTCAGAGCCTTCTCGACTATGTGCCCTACGGTGCAACCACAGAGGGCTTTGGCGGCACATACGCAACTCAAGAGAACTTCAGACTTATGCGTGAGGCACTCGACGAGGTAGGCAGAGAGGAAAAGCGCTATATAAGGCTCTGCAACTACTGCTCCGGTCTGTGTATGCCGGAGATTGCGGCAATGGGCGCACTTGAAAGACTCGACGTTATGCTCAACGATGCACTCTACGGCATACTGTTCCGTGACATAAACATGCAGAGGACGATAGTCGACCAGTATTTCTCGAGGGTAATAAACTCGTTTGCAGGCGTTATCATCAATACCGGCGAGGATAACTATCTTACTACGGCAGACGCTGTAGAAGAGGCACACACGGTTCTCGCCTCGCAGTTTTTGAATGAACAGTTCGCGCTTTGCGCGGGCCTTCCCGAGGAACAGCAGGGTCTTGGCCATGCATTCGAGATTTCACCCGATGTCGAGGACGGCTTCCTGTACGAGCTGGCACAGGCGCAGATGGCGAGGGAGATATTCCCCAAGGCGCCGCTCAAGTATATGCCCCCGACAAAGTTCATGACGGGCAACATATTCCGCGGACACGTTCAGGATGCGTTGTTTAACATGGTTACGATACTGACCTCACAGAAGCTGCATCTGCTCGGAATGCTCACAGAGGCCATACATACGCCTTTTATGAGCGACCGTGCGCTGTCGATAGAGAATGCCCAGTACATATTCCGCACAATGAAGCATCTCGGTGACGAGCTTACGTTTAAGGATGGCGGCATAATTGAGGCGAGGGCAAACGAAGTACTGAGTAAGGCGACAAAGCTCCTCGGTGAAATAGAGCATATGGGTCTCTTTGCGACTCTTGAGAAGGGCATATTTGCGGACATAAAGCGTTCACGCGAGGGTGGCAAGGGACTTTCGGGCGTTGTGCTCAGGGACGACAACTATTTCAACCCGTTTATCGAGCTTATGAAGGGCGGTGTTAACTCATGAGCGGAGGACTTTACAATACAAACAGACAGGATTTCGATAAGACGCTTGACCTCACAAAGCTGAGGGCATACGGCGACACGATGAACGACGGCAAGGTGCAGGTATCCTTCACGCTCCCGGTCAAGAACGACGAGAGGGGTATGGAGGCCGCTCGCAGGCTGGCAAAGGAAATGGGCATATCTGACCCCAATGTTGCACATAGCCAGAGCCTCGACAGTGAGTTTACGTTCTATGTCGTTTACGGCTCATGCGTTCATACCGTGGACTATGAAAACATACATGTGCAGACGGTTGAGGCGGAGACCATGAGCATGGAAGAGGTTAACGATTATATCCGCGAAAACATAGGCCGCAAGGTCGTCGTGGTGGGCGCATCTACGGGAACAGACGCACATACCGTAGGTATAGACGCCATAATGAACCGTAAGGGATTTGCTGGACACTACGGGCTGGAACGCTTTGAGATGATCGAGGCATACAATCTGGGCGCACAGGTTCCCAACGAGGAGTTTATCAGAAAGGCAGTCGAGCTCAATGCCGACGTATTGCTGATATCTCAGACGGTAACGCAGAAGGACGTGCATATCGAGAACCTTACGGAGCTCATAGAGTTGCTCGAGGCAGAGGGTTTGCGCTCCAGGTTTATCGTCGCCTGCGGAGGAGCGAGAATAACACACGAGCTTGCAAAGGAACTTGGATACGATGCGGGCTTCGGTCCCAAAAAGTATGCTGAAGACGTGGCAACATTCGCTGTGACGGAGATGGTCAAGCGAAATATGGGTAAATAAAATAGGAGGCATTATATGGATTTCGAACTCTCAAAGGAACATCAACTGCTCAGAGAGCTCTACAGAAGCTTCGCACAGAACGAGGTGAAGCCCCATGCGGAGGAAACGGATGAGCAGGAAAGATTTCCGGTGGAGACTGTAAAACTGCTCGGCAGGTATGGCTTTATGGGCATCCCCTATCCGAAGGAATACGGTGGAGCGGGCGGAGATACATTGGCCTACGTAATGGCTATCGAAGAACTTTCAAAGGTGTGCGGCACTACCGGCGTGGTAGTATCCGCTCACACCTCCTTGTGCTGCGGACCCATCTATGAGTTCGGAACAGAGGAACAGAAGAGAAAGTATCTGCCGGATTTGCTGTCGGGCAGGCACATAGGCGCATTCGGACTGACTGAGCCGGGCGCAGGTACAGACGCCGCAGGTCAGCAGACAAAGGCCGTGCTCGAGGGCGATCATTGGGTATTGAACGGCACCAAGATATTCATAACAAATGCGGGCCATGCGGACATATTCATCATATTCGCAATGACAGACAAGTCCCTGGGAACAAAGGGCATTTCCGCTTTCATAGTCGAGCGCGACTTTGAAGGTTTCCGTGTAGGTAAAGAGGAAAAGAAGATGGGCATAAGAGGTTCATCGACCTGCGAACTCATTATGGAGAACTGCATAGTACCCAAGGAGAACCTCTTGGGAAGCCTCAATAAGGGCTTTAAGATTGCCATGAAGACGCTTGACGGCGGTCGTATCGGCATTGCAGCACAGGCGCTTGGTTTAGGTGAAGGTGCTGTCGACGAAGCGATAAAGTACGTCAAGGAGCGCAAGCAGTTTGGCAGGCGCATCTCTCAGTTCCAGAATACACAATTTAAGCTTGCGGACATGGTTACAAGAATGTCTGCCGCACAGCTTCTCGTGTACAGAGCCGCTATGAAGAAGGACAGCGGCGAGGTATACAGCAAAGAAGCCGCTATGGCGAAGCTGTTTGCTTCAGAGGCGGCAAGCGAGGTTACAAGGCAGGCCGTTCAGCTGTTCGGAGGCTACGGCTACACCAGAGAGTATCCCGTTGAGCGCATGATGCGTGACGCTAAGATTACAGAGATTTACGAGGGCACAAGTGAGGTTATGCGAATGGTAATCTCATCTGCCGTCGGTGTGAACTAAGGAGGCGCGCATGAAGATTATCGTATGTATCAAGCAGGTACCCGATACCACCGAGGTAAAGCTCGATCCAGTAAAGGGTACGCTTATCAGAGACGGCGTACCGAGTATAATCAATCCTGACGACAAGGCAGGACTCGAAGCGGCACTCAGGATAAAGGATCAGAACGGTGCGCATGTCACCGTGGTCAGCATGGGACCGCCTCAGGCGGAAATTGCACTCAGAGAAGCGCTTGCAATGGGCGCAGACGAGGCCGTTTTGGTAACAGACAGGGCTTTTGGCGGCGCAGACACATGGGCGACCTCATATACCATAGCCTCGGCAATCCGCACTATGGATTACGATCTGATTATTGCCGGCAGACAGGCAATCGACGGCGATACCGCACAGGTAGGACCGCAGATTGCACAGCATTTGGATCTGCCGCAAGTAAGTTATGTCGAGGGCATAGAGAGTGTTTCTGATGACAAGCTCGTATTGAGGAGACAGTTTGAGGACAGGCAGCACATCGTCGAGGTGGATTTACCCTGCCTCATAACGGTTCTGTCCGAGCTTAATGCTCCGCGCTATATGAGCGTTGCGGGCGTATTTGACGCTTATCGCGAAAAGACTGTCAAAGTGCTGACATTTGCGGACATTGAGAGCGTCATCGACAAGTCAAACATCGGCCTTGCGGGTTCACCTACGAGGGTCAAGCAGAGCTTCACAAAACAGCCCAAGGCAAAGGGCGAGAAGTACGAGGTAGATGCGGACGAAGCGGTTCGTATCATCGTCGAAAAGCTTGCTGAGAAGCACATAATCTGACGGAGGGCATTTAAGATGAGCAAGAACATACTCGTATTTGTGGAGCAGAGAGACGGCGTAATGCAGAAGGTTGCCGCAGAGCTTATCGGGAAGGCCGTTGAGCTCGCAGCCGTTCTCGATGAGAAGGTAATTGCCCTCGTATTGGGACAAAATGCAGACGGCATAGCAAAAGAAGCTATTGAATACGGTGCGGATTCCGTTGCCGTTGTCGATTCGCCCGAGCTTGCAGAGTACGTCACAGCTACATACGCAAAGGCGGCCGTGAAAGTAATAGAGGAACTTGAGCCGAGCATTGTGCTCTATGGCGCAACATCGATAGGAAGAGACTTGGCGCCTAGAGTATCCAGCATGGTTAAGACGGGACTCACAGCAGACTGTACAAAGCTTGAGATAGACCCCGAATCGAAGCTCCTTCTTATGACTCGTCCGGCATTCGGCGGAAACATTATGGCGACAATAGTGTGCGCGGAGCATCGTCCTCAGATGGCGACCGTGCGCCCCGGAGTAATGCAGGCACTTCGCAGGGACTGCACAAGGAATGGCGAAATCACTAGATTCGATGTCGAGTTCACCGACAAGGAAAGAAGAGTGCGCATACTCGAGGTCGTTAAGGGCGACAAGAAGGAAGTAGATATCACAGAGGCTAAGGTGCTCGTTTCGGGCGGACGTGGTATAGGCGATGCAAAGAAGTTCGAGCTTCTGCAAGAGCTTGCCGACCAGTTCCCCGGCGGAGAGGTAGCTTCCTCGAGAGCCAATGTTGATGCAGGTCTTATAGGCAGGGAACGTCAAGTAGGCCAGACCGGTAAGACAGTTCGTCCCTCGCTCTATATCGCTTGCGGTATATCCGGAGCCATACAGCACATTGCAGGCATGGAGAACTCGGATTATATCGTCGCTATAAACAAGGATTCGTTTGCACCCGTTTTTGACGTGGCGGACCTTGGCATCGTAGGCGACTTGAACGCCATAATCCCCAAGCTTATCGAGGCTATAAAGAAGCACAAGGCTTCGGCAGAGTGAGATTAGTTTGATAGCAGGCATAAAAACAGCTTTCCATTATGGAAAGCTGTTTTGTTGTGCAGGTTAATTAAAACGTTTTGTTCAATTATCCGTAATTATGCCGTAGCTTTAGATGCGTGGGTTAGTATCGTGAAGCCGTTGCCTTCTGAAACGGGAATTACGGTAAACACTACCGAACCCATGGATTCGGCAGTGGTTGCCGATACCAATTCGAATGTGACTTCAATCGTGAACGAGCTTATTGCAGTCATCTCATTGGGCCTCGGGATGTATTCCTGCGAAACGTAATTGAGTTTAACATCGGGCGCTTCGGCTCCAAGCTTGATGAAACAATAGTCGCCGTCCACATATACATCCTCATCGTTTGCGAGCGTTATGTTGAAGCTGGGATTGCCGTAACCGAACAAAAGCTCACACAGCTTGACGACGTCCTTAGTGCTTATGCGCGCATAGCCGTCCTTGTATTCCGCTGCGTTGTCGTTGTAGTACATCTTAAGGAAATCCACCAAGGCGGTCGAGAACACGCTTTCGCCCGGATTGAATGCCTCATCGTCAATGAGGTAACGTCCGTACTCCGCAAGCTTGTCGAGTTGAGTCTGACTAAGCTCGTGAGGCAGGTCGACTTCGGGAATAGGCGTGCGGTTATCGGTCTCATCGGTATTTGAGGGAACAGGCGTCTTTTCGCCGACTATCGTCGCAGGCTTGGTGTTGGCACAGGCGCACACGACAAATGCCATTAGCACAGCGAGTATAAAAGCCGCTAATTTCTTCATAAGTACAATCTCCACATCCGATCAGTTATTATTAAAGTAATATTATAACACATTTCATCGCAACAAACAGAGGCAATAAAAAAGCGGAGCATTTGCTCCGCTTGAATTTATTGTCAATTCGTCTCAATGAGGCCGTAATTGCCGTCTTTTCTGAGATAAAGTACGTTGATGTCGCCTGTGTCTCCGTTGGAGAATACGAAGAACGAGTGTCCCAAAAGCTCAAGCTGTAAAATAGCTTCGTCGACGGTCATGGGCTTCATGTCGAAGTGCTTGACCTTTACAACCTTGCCAATCTCCTCGGGCTCATCAATGTACTCATCGGTTGCGGTGTGAACAAATGCGTCGGCGCGAAGTGTTTTTTCGAGCTTTGTCCTGTGCTTTCTAATTTGACGGTCGAGTTTGTCGAGAACATTATCAATAGAAGCATACATATCGCCCGTTACTTCTTCGCCTCTGATGATACCGTTAACAAAGGGAATTGTTACTTCTACGATGTGGCGGTTACGCTCCACTGACATTGTGACATGTGCGACCGTGTCCTCCGGAAAATACCTGTCAAGCTTGGCCATCTTTTTCTCCACGAGCTCGCGGAGATATTCAGAAATCTCGATGTTCTTACCTGTGATAGAAATACGCATACAGGTCGCTCCTTTCAGTTTCTTGTACATCGCTACATCACTGTGCTCTGTACTATATAATTAATTATACCACAGTTAGATACGATTTCCTGCATAGGATTGTATAAAACCTGTGAACTTGTTTGTTGCATAGAATTTGAAAATGATTATAATAGTAGGAGCATGTAAACGGAGGATCTATGTATATAATAGCGGGTTTGGGAAATCCCGGACGAGAATATCAGAACACCAGACACAATGTAGGTTTCTGGGCTATTGACGAGCTTTTTCGCATAGGTGATATGCGTCGGTTTAAGAACGCACACAAGGCGCTTATTTCTGAGGGACGCTTGGCAAACGAGAGGGTAATGCTTGTAAAGCCGCAGACGTTTATGAACCTGTCGGGCTTTTCGATAGCAGAGATACTAAATTACTGCAAGCTGACGCCCGATAAACTGATCGTGATATACGACGATAAGGCGCTCCCCGTGGGTATGCTAAGGATAAGGGAACAAGGCAGTGCGGGCGGTCATAACGGAATGAAGAGCATAATTGAACAGCTCGGCACGGATAGATTTCTTCGTGTAAGGGTGGGGATAGGCAGCGAGGACCCTGAAAAGGGGCTCATATCGTATGTGCTCGGAGCGCCCGACGCGGACGAAAAAAAGGAGATATCGAGGGCTATAGAGTGCGCCGCAGATGCAGTTAAACTGATAATCAACGGCAGATTGCAGGAAGCGCAGGAGAAATACAACAAGAAAGCATCTAAGGTGAAGTCCGATAAATCCGAAAGCAGCTGATGCCAAACGAAATACTTCGTCTTTTGAATAAATCCGAGGCGTTCGGGAATCTCGTCTCCGCTACAGGTCACGGCGCGGTAGGTGTATATGGAGTCGGCGATGCGCATAAGACGCATGTTGCGGCATCATTGATGTCACAGCTCACGCGGCCTATGCTCTTTGTTGCGCCCGGTGAGGCGAGCGCACTCACAGCTTTTGACGAGCTTAGCGGCTATTACGAGAACACCATTCTGCTTCCCGAGAGGGACATAAACCTCTCCGTCAATACATATGCGCAGTCGAGCGATATAACGGCTAAACGCATAGAAGCACTGTATGCGCTCTACAGCGGAAGACCTTGTATAGTCGTATGCTCTGCAAATTCCCTCATACAGAGGGTAATTCCCCCGAGCGACCTATTTTCGGCAATACGCACACTTAGGGTAGGAGATATGCTCGACACGAAAGAGCTTGCGGCGAGCCTTACCTATATGGGTTATGAGCGCTCCGACATCTGTGAGGGCAAAGGCCAGTTTGCGATAAGGGGAGGCTATGTAGACATATTCCCGCTTTCGGAGAAGCACCCTGCGCGCATAGAGTTGTTTGACGACGAAATCGATACGATGCGCATATACGACCCGCTTACGCAGAGGTCTATCGAGAATATTGATGAGGCAGTGATAACGCCTGCTACGGAGATACCGTGCACAGTACAGACTCTCGTTGAAGCGGCGGCGCGCATGAGGGGTGTGAAGGCACTTGCCGCGGAGCGTGAACTCATGCGTCAAGGGGTAAAACCCACATGCGCCATAAACCTCATGCCTTACATATACGAGGATGCGTCCATTATGGACTACGCACCCGAGGGCATGATAACGGTTATAGACGAGCCGCTTAGGGTAGAGGAGACGGCACAGATTGAAAATACGCTATTTAACGAGGCGCTTGCAACGCTCATAGAGAAGGGCATCGCTCACAAGAAGCAGTCGGAGCTCGTGCATTCGTCGGCTTATGTGCTGGGGAGACTTGCGACCGACAGTACGGTACTATTGTTCTCGCTGATGCGAAGCTTTAACGCTATCCCGGCAAAGAGCATAATAAGCCTGCAGACGCGCTCTGTGCCTAGCTATCAAAACGGACTTACGCCGCTTATAGGTGACATAAAGCACTGGAAGGCAAACGGCTACTGCGTGGCTATAATGGCAGGAGGTCACGCACAGCGCATAAAGGACGAACTCGACGACTACGGACTCGGAATCCCCGTGGTAGACGAGTACGACAGAACACTTCTCCCATCGCAGGTAATAATCACCAAGCAATCCGTTCCGAGGGGCTTTGAGTACATCGACCTCAAGCAGGTAGTCATTTCGGAGCGCGAAATATACGGCACAAAGACGAGACGCACCGCAAAAAAGAGACAGAAGAGACCTTCCCTTACGTTTGAGGAACTCAAAAAAGGTGATCTGGTAGTACACGAGGCACACGGCATAGCGCGCTATACGGGTGTTGAGACGATAGTAGCCGATTCCGTGTCGAGGGACTACATTAAGCTTCAGTTCCAGGGTTCCGATGTGATGTTCATACCCACAGACCAGCTCGACAGGATAGAGAAATACGTGGGTGGAGAGGGAACTACACCGAGACTTTCGAGCCTTAACTCGCATGAATGGCAGAAGGCTGTTTCGCGCGCAAGGGAGAGCGTAAAGGCACTTGCGTTTGACCTTGTAAAGCTTTACGGCGAGCGCTCGAGAAGGAGGGGTTTCTGCTTTTCACCTGACACTCCGTGGCAGACAATGATGGAACATAGCTTCCAGTTCGATGAAACTCCCGACCAGCTTACGAGCATCGAAGAAATAAAACGTGACATGGAAAGCGGCAAGGTGATGGACAGATTGCTTTGCGGTGACGTAGGCTACGGAAAGACAGAAGTTGCGCTCCGTGCGGCGTTTAAGGCTGTAATGGATTCAAAACAGGTTATTTTCCTTGTGCCTACCACAATACTCGCACAACAGCACTATAACACCGCGATAGCCCGTTTCCACGGGTTTCCCGTCGAGATACGAATGCTTTCGAGGTTTAACACGCCTGCGAGCACCGAGAGGATACTCAAGGAGCTTGAGGACGGTACATGCGACATAATAATCGGTACGCATAAGCTGCTTTCAAAAAGGGTCAAATATAAAGATCCCGGACTGCTTATAATCGACGAAGAGCAGCGCTTCGGAGTAGGCCACAAGGAACAGATAAAGCTGCTCAAAAAGGATCTCGATGTGCTGACACTTACTGCGACGCCCATACCGCGCACATTGCACATGTCAATGACGGGCATAAGAGATATGTCTGTTATAGAGACTCCACCCGAGGAGAGATACCCCATACAGACGTACGTTATGGAGGAATCAACGGCGGTCATAAGGGAAGCCGTGCTCAAGGAAATGGGCAGAGGCGGACAGGTATTTGTGCTCTACAATAAAGTTCAGAATATGAGCTACTTTGTAGAACAGCTGAGACAGCTATTGCCCGAAGCGAGGATAGCCTATGCTCACGGACAGATGCCGGAGCGACTGCTTGAGAGCACAATGCTCAGCTTTATGGAACACGAATACGACGTACTCGTGTGTTCGACGATAATTGAGAGTGGACTTGACGTGACAAACGCAAACACCATGATAGTCATAGACGCCGATAAGCTCGGCCTTTCACAGCTCTATCAGCTCAGGGGCAGGGTAGGACGCTCGACGAGACTTGCCTACGCCTACCTGATGTTTAAGAAGGATAAGGTTTTGACTGAGGAGGCAGCAAAGCGACTTCAGGCGATAAAGGATTTCACGCAGTTCGGCTCGGGTTTTAAGGTCGCAATGCGCGACCTCGAGATAAGAGGTGCGGGAAACCTGCTCGGCGCAGAACAGCACGGATTTATGCAATCGATAGGCTACGACCTCTACTGCAAGCTAATAGACGAGGCGGTAAAGGAGGCGCGTGGAGAAGCGCCCGAAGCACCCGTGGATACAGCGATAGTCATACCTTTGAGTGCAAATATAGACAGCTCGTACATAGAGCGTGAGCAGGATAGACTGGCTATGTACAGGAGAATTACGCTTATTGAGACCATAAACGATATGCATGACGTACAGGATGAGCTTATCGATAGGTACGGCGATATTCCCGAGGAGACGCAGAATCTGCTCAATATTGCAATACTAAAGGCAAAGGCGCAAAAGGCTTATATAACAAAACTTTCCGTCGCTCCCGGTGAGATAAAGCTGATGTTTACGCCGGATGCGCCGTACGATACGGGTAAACTCTTGGACCTTGCGGGCAAAATCAAGGGTGCAAGACTGGTCAACGCCGCAGTCCCGACGCTCATGATATCGCGAAGAGGTATAAATGCCGACAATTGCTACAAAGCATTGTTGCAGATTGTTCACGCGCTGGGCGATTGTATTGAGAAAAAAGCATGATATAATAATTTGATTCATTGTATGAAATCAGAAATAAGGAGATGCAACATGAAAAAACTGATTAGCGGTCTGCTCGCACTGATTATTGTGCTGTCTTGTGTGTTTATGGTTTCAGCATGTAAGCTCACAGACGAAACCAAGGAGCCCGATGCCGACACCGTCATTGCACAGATAGGCGAATACAAGTTAACATACGGCGAGTTTAAGACTTCATTTGATATGCACGCATCTATGTGGTCGAGTTACGGCTACGATGTGATGAGCGACCAAGAGACCCGTGAGGAGTTCCAGGACAACGTATTTGACCTTCTCGTAGGAACGCTCGTTACAATGTACAAGGGCGATGAACTCGGACTTTTCGATTTCACCGACGAGCAGAAGGCAGAGCTTCGGGAGAAAATAGATGCAGAACTTACTGACCTGGTCGAATACCACACAAAGACGGCCGCGGAAAGCGGACTTACGGGCGACGAGCTCGATGCGGAGATAGAGAAGCTTATCATCGAAGAAGCCGAATACTTCTTAGGCGAAGGCACGACCCGTACGGAGTATGAGGAGTACCTAAAGAAAGCCGTAACCGAGGACTATAAGATAAATATCGTCAAAGAGGCAGTGCTCAAGGATGTGACCGTTTCCGACGATGATATTCAGACGTGGTACGAGGCGACTCTTGAGTCCGACAAGCAGGCTGTAGAGGAAAACCCCGGATGCTACAAGGACGATCAGGAGCAGTTCGAGATGTACACGGATAATTCAAGTACATATCCCGTGCTGTACGTACCTTCGGGCTACTACCGCGTAATGCACATATTCACGACAAATACAGAGGATATCGATGCCGATTACAGCGATCTGAGCAAGGAGCTTGTGGAGCTAACGAACGAGTATGGCAGACTTTCTATCGAGGATGCGACGAGTGAGACACCCAAGAATACCGAACGTCTTGCCGAAATTGTAAACGAATACAAAGAAAAGAAAGCCAAAATGGACAAGATTTTCTCCGAGCATTATGCAGGCGCAAAGAAGAAGATCGAGGAAGCGTATGCAAAGCTTGAAAGCGGCGAAGATTTTGCCGATGTAATGGTCGAATACACAGAGGACGCCGACATAATCGCTTGCGAGATATTCAAAGAAAAGGGCATGCTTATAAGCAGGTATGAGAGCGAGACAGACTGGTCTGATGAAATAAAGGACAAGTTCTTTGCACTCTCCGAAGGTCAGTATTCAGAGATATTTACCGACGATAACGGTTATCACATACTCTACTACGTAGGTCCGGAGCCCATGGGCAGCAAGCCTGTAGACGAGATAAGGGAAGCCGCATTGAAGGACCTGCTCGAAACAGCAAGGACTGAGGAGTGGGACAAGCTGATATCGGAATGGCTCAATCTAGAGGAGCTTTGGACTGATGTTGAACTTATAAGGAGCTGTGGAGTACCTACGACCGGCACAGATAATACTTCCGTATCCTGAGGGGAAAATGAGACTTGATAAATACCTAAAGGTGTCACGCATAATCAAGCGGCGTACCGTTGCAAACGAGGCCTGCGATGCGGGCAGGGTGACGATTAACGGTAAGGTCGCAAAGCCGTCGAGCGATGTGAACGAGGGCGACGTTTTGGAGATTCGCATGGGCGCGAGGCTCATGCGAGTCCGTGTAGTGAGTGTGCTCGAACACGCGGCTAAGGCCGACGCTTCGGATATGTACGAACAGCTATGACGAGTGGTTGCGACATGACCGCCGTGATACTTGCCGCGGGAAGCGGTGAGCGCATGGGCGAGAATAAAATGCTTACCGAGTTTTGCGGGGAAACGGCACTATCGCTGTGTATACGCGTGTTTGATTCGATGCCCATAGTCGTTGTCACATCGGACGGACTTATGGAATACGCAGAGAAGCTCTGTGAAGGGCTGGCTTTCCCCACGAAAGTCGTTTTGGGCTCAACTACGAGGCAGCGTTCGGCATTGTGCGGTTTAAAGGCGGTGGACAAATCCACACGTTATGTGCTTATACACGATGCCGCGCGCTGTTTAATTGACAGCGAGACCGTGAGCCGCATAGCGCGCGAGGTGCGGGCAAAGGGAAGCGCCGTGGCGTGCATGAAATGCAGGGATACCGTCAGAAATATAGTTACGGGTGAAACTCTCGACAGGACAGACCTGGTGCTCGTGCAAACACCCCAGGCATTTGAGTATAGTTCGATACTTGATGCACATATGCGGTTTGAAGGCTTAGACGGTGCATTCGACGATGCGGAATTGTACATCCGCATGGGTCACAATGTAAACTATGTCGAGTGTCCCATAACAAACCAAAAGCTCACGATACAGTCCGACAAGGCATTTTTTGATGCGATTATAAGTGGGAGAGAGTGCACATGAGGATAGGCTACGGAGAGGATACGCATTTACTGCGTGAGGGGCGCGCGCTGATTATAGGCGGCGTGGAAATACCGCATCCAATGGGACTGTTGGGTCACTCGGATGCGGACGTGCTTGTTCATGCGGTGATGGATGCGATTTTGGGAGCGGCGGCGCTAGGAGACATAGGCACGCATTTTTCCGACAGCGACCCGCAGTATAAGGGCATAAGCTCTATAAAGCTGTTAACTCGCGTTTCGGAGATACTGTCTCAAAACGGCTATCGCATAGGCAATATAGATTCTACTATCATCGCACAGGAGCCTCGGCTTAGCTCGTATATACCGCAGATGAGAAAAAACATAGCCGATGCGCTCCAAATCAATACAAACGCCGTGAGCGTGAAAGCTACGACTCCCGAAGGTACGGGGCCCGAGGGAAGACTCGAGTGCATAACCGCACGCTCTGTCGTACTCATAGAAACGGGAGCATTATGGAATATTGGCGCGCTTTTTGCCGTATAATTCGGATGTACAGTGGGCGAAGCTTGCTAAAAAAGTATAAATAGGTTAGAATTAATAAGGCTGGGTGCATTTTATCATTTTGCAGTCGGCAAAATAAAACAAGGAGGAGTCAATAATGCCGGGATTAATCGATACTGAACTTGGTCAGATCATTCTGAGCGAGGATGTGATTGCCACAGTTGCGGGATATGCAGCAGGGGATAACTTCGGAATTGTAGGTATGAGCGGTAAAACAGCCAAGGATGCGCTTATACAGTTTGTAGGTGGAACAAACCACAAGCGCGGCGTAAAGGTAACCCCGATCGATAACGGTTCAGCCGTAGATATCGACATGTATGTAACCGTTGCATATGGCGTGTCGATTTCAGCAGTCGGAAAGAACACGGTCGATAATGTGCGCTATCGCGTCGAAGAGATGACGGGTCTCAAGGTAAACCACGTAACAGTACATGTTGAGGATATAAGAGTCTAACGATTTGTGGACTCAAAGCGGGCGATGGGTATGGCCCATGGTTTGGTTTGCCCGTAAGTCCTATAAGGAGGGTAATAATTTGGAACAACTGATAATCAGCGGTGAACAGCTAAGAGAAATGATAGTGACGGGTGCTGCACTGCTGGAACGCAACAAGGCATATATCGATTCACTTAACGTATTTCCGGTACCCGATGGAGATACGGGAACGAATATGCATATGACGATGCAGAGCGCGATAAAGGAACTTGCGGGATGTAAATCTCAGAATGCCGGTGATATAGCTGCCGCAGTATCAATGGGAGCACTTAAGGGCGCAAGGGGTAACTCGGGAGTTATACTTTCTCAGCTTTGGCGCGGCTTCGCGACTGCTTTAAAAGGCAGTGAAAACATGGATGCCCATATGCTTTCGGAGGCCATGAGACTCGGCACGGAATCGGCTTATAAGGCTGTTATGCGTCCGAGGGAAGGAACTATCCTTACCGTCGCAAGGATGATAAGCGAGGGCATGCGCACTCTCGATGCGCAAAAAACGAACACGACCGTAGATGCGATGGTAGCCCATATGATTGAGACGGGCGAACACGCACTTGACATAACACCTCAGCTTCTGCCTGTACTCAAAGAAGCGGGTGTTGTAGACTCGGGTGGAATGGGCCTTATCACGATAATCAAGGGCTTCAAGATGGCTCTCGACGGAGAGGAAGTTGAAACAATTGTACCCACAGAGGATGGAACTGCAGATCAGCCTATCGAAGACAATCTTACGCTCGAAGATGTAAACGATATCAAATTTGGTTATTGTACGGAATTTTTCATTGTTAATTTAGTCGATACGTTTACAGATAAGACGCTTGAGGAATTCAGAGATAAGATGATCGAAATCGGTGATTCGGTCGTTGTTGCGAGCGATACAGGCTTTGTTAAGGTACACGTTCACTCCAACTGTCCCGGCAGAATACTGCAGATGGCGCTTAAGTTCGGTGAAATCGACAAGATAAAGATCGAGAATATGCGCGAGCAGAACCGCGAGATACAGAGAAAGCTCAAGGAAAGCGAAAAGGAAATCGGCCTGGTGGCTGTAGCCGCAGGTAGCGGAATCAGCACCGTTTTCAAGGATTTGGGCGCAGGCGCGATAATTGAGGGCGGCCAGACGATGAACCCAAGTGTCGATACGATATTGAAGGCAATTAAAAAAGTAAACGCCCGCAATGTGTTTATTCTGCCCAATAACTCGAACATAATACTGGCGGCTCAGCATGCGGCTGAAATATCCGAGAGAAACGTCATAGTCATACCGACAAAGACGATCATGCAGGGAATATCTGCTGCGATGTCATACAACCAGGATTCAGACGTAGAGAGCGTAAAGGCACATATGTGCGAGAGTTTTGAACCGATAATCTCGGGATCGGTGACATATGCCGTAAGGTCTACGACATTCAAGGGAAAGACGATAAATGACGGAGACATAATGGGAATAGTCGACAGCGACATAGAAGTCGTCGGACAGGATATAGCGGCGGTCACAAGCGAGCTGCTCGACACGATGATCGCAAGAAAGTCCGAGGACGCGATTGTTACCATATTCTACGGCAGTGACGTGACGGAGGAACAGGCGGAGGCAATTGCAGATGAAGCGCAGAAAAAGTATCCTGACGCCGAATTCATAGTTCAGAGCGGAGGACAGCCGCTGTACTACTACTACATTTCAGCAGAATAATGGACGAGACAGCACTGACAAGTATTAAAGGAATAGGCCCAAGCAAGGCGGCAAAGCTGACCAAGCTGGGCCTTATCTCTTTGTCCGATATGCTGTCTTATGCACCTGTCGGCTATATAGACCTCTCGAATGTCAGGGAAATATCGAGCCTTGCCGATGGCGAGACGGCTGTTATCTCCGTGGCATTGGACAGAGATCCTGTGACTGTGCGGCTCAGGGGTGGCATCGGCATGGTGTCTCTGTATTGCAGTGATGCCACGGAAAAAATAAGGATATCGTATTTTAACCAAACATATCGCGCCAAGCAGTTCACCAAGGGATACTCATTTATGTTTTACGGCAAAATAAACAGGAGCCGCGGAGCATCAATGACAAATCCCCTGTGCATCAAAGAGGGCGAGGGTATAATACCCGTGTACAAGACCGTTGCGGGCGTTTCTCAGACGAATTTGAGAGATATTGCAAAAAAAGCCTTGGAGAGCCTCGGTAGCCAAATGCAGGAAACTCTGCCCGACAGTGTGCGGACAAGGTATACGCTCTGCACTCGGGAATACGCAACTCGAAACATACATTTCCCAATATCGGGCGAGGCGCTCATGCGAGCAAAAATGCGTTTTGAGTTTGAGCGCTTTATGACGTATTTCTACATGGTAAAGCGTTACAGAAAAGAACGTGAGCAGCAAAAGGGCGTAAATCTCAATGCGACTACAATCCTGGAGGATTACGAAGGCTGCCTCTCGTTTGATTTGACGGACGCACAGAAGCGTGTGATAAATGAAATAGCCCGCGACATATCGGGGGACAGGCCCATGGGCCGATTGGTGCAGGGCGACGTCGGCTCGGGAAAGACGGCAGTCGCCATGTTCCTCATATATGCCGCCGTAAATGCCGGCAGACAAGCTGTATTCATGGCTCCGACTGAGATCCTCGCGGAACAGCATTACAATAATCTCAAGACGATATTCGGAGACAAGGCGTGCTTGCTTCGCGGAGGCATGTCCGTCGCGGAAAAGAGGGCAAGCCTTGAAAACATCAGAACGGGAAAATGCCTTGCAATCGCGGGAACACATGCTTTGCTTTCTCAGGACGTAGAGTTTTTTGACCTGGCGGCGGTAATCACCGACGAACAGCACCGCTTTGGCGTGTCTCAAAGAGCGGCGCTCGAGGGCAAGGGTTTTGTGCCGCACACGCTTATTATGTCCGCGACACCGATTCCGAGGACGCTTGCGCTTATCATGTACGGCGACCTCGAAGTGAGCGTTATAGACGAGCTTCCTCCGGGCAGAAAACCTATTAAGACTTTTTTGGTGCGCCCGAATAAGCGAGACGACATGTACCGCTTTATTGAAAACTTGGCAAAAGACGGTAAGCAGACTTATATTGTGTGTCCTGCCGTCGAGCAAAATGACGAAATAACGGATATGAGAAGTGCAGAGGAAGTCTACGACGAACTTAAACCCGCGCTGTGCGTACCTGTGGGAATACTTCATGGAAAGCAGAAGGCGCAGGTCAAGGCGCAGACGATAGAACGCTTCAGAGAGCGCGAGATAATGGTACTCGTGTCGACAACGGTAATTGAAGTCGGCATAGATATAAGAAACGCGACTGTCATGGTAGTCGAGAACGCAGAGAGATTCGGCCTGTCACAGCTTCATCAGTTGAGAGGTCGAGTCGGCAGGGGAAGCGAAGAATCGTATTGCTTCCTTATGTATGAAAAGATGAGCGATACCGCAACGGAGAGGTTGAAGACACTTGCTTCGACCTGTGACGGTTTTGAGATAGCGAAAAAGGACCTCGAACTCAGAGGGCCGGGTGACTTTTGGGGAACTCGTCAGCACGGTGAGGCGGATTTCTCGTGGTTTTCAGAGCTCTGCGACGTTAAACTCGTAAAACAGGCGAGCGAATGCGTAGAGCTTATATTAAGTGACGATGAACTTTATGACGATATGCGAGAGTTGCTTGATTCGGCGGTATCGAGCTATTATATGGGAAAAGACAGGATTACTCTCAACTGATTTCTTCATTTTAAGCAGTATTTTCAAATTTTACTCTCTATTTCCGCAAATAAAAACAAAAAAACGTAACAGATTAATAGTGTCGAAGCAAACCGCTCGACAAAAAGCGTTCAGCATTATTAAGGAGGTGAAATCAATGAATAGCAACTCAAAGCAGATGCTCCAGGCCCTCAAGACTGAGGCAGCTAACTCCGTAAACGTTAACCTGAAGCAGGGTTACAACGGTGATTTGACATCGAAGCAGGCGGGTTCAATCGGCGGCGAAATGGTCAAGAGAATGATCGCTTACGCAGAGCAGAACATGAAATAAGAGAAACGGAGAAGCATCGGTCAAGTTAACTAAACTGTTGATACAGTGCTCCGCATTGTGTGGAGAGTAAGTGATATCAAGCACATTTTCGGAGAGCCGGTGCGACACAAAAAACTTAGACAGTTAGAAAAGGAGAACGATATGACAAAGAATAAGGCTATGCTACAGGCACTTAAGACGGAAGCTGCAAACGCAGTCAATGTAAACCTGAAGCAGGGTTACAACGGCGATATCACAGCCCGTGAAGCCGGTTCAATCGGCGGCGAGATGGTCAAGAGAATGATCGCTTATGCAGAGCAGAACATGAACGGCGGAAACATGATGAAGTAATTCATCAAATGGCAAAACCACGCGGTTTGGACGGATGCTCATAACGGAGTGAACAAAATGCTACGATTATGGCACCTGTGAGACCGGGTTGGCAGACGAGATAACGGATATTTGGTAAAAGCCGAGTATCCGTTATTTTTGCCGGTAATTAAAGCGATAGATTTGTTTAGGGGTTTCGTGTATACTCATATTAATTCAAACTGTCCTTTTGATCCAAGCTGTATTCATAAAATCTTGATAAGCTTGGAAGTATTGGGACAGTTCAGTCTTCCCATTGACGGGAAAGATTAAAAGGAGTCCGCGAAAGAGTTGGATGCTCTGTTTCTTTATGGGACAAATTGCACAAAAGAGATTTGGGATGCGCTTATGCCGCAACTGTCGTCGTGGGATTGCGAAATATTGTCCTACCCACACGCTATAACGCGAGAAGCGACTTGCCTATCCGATTTGACGGAGTGGGTATTTAAACAAACCGAGGGGAAACATTACGATGTGATAATCGGGCACAGTCTCGGTGGGCTGATTGCACTGGAATTGGTAGTGGAGTATTCGGCATCGGTAGGTAGAATCATTTGTCTGGATACAAATCTAAAACCTGCGGGAGCTTTTTTTCACGATCTGATGACAAAAACGCATATGGAGCAGTACGGTCAACAGGTAAATGGCGTGATGACATCGGAGCGCCCTTATTATACACAGGCGCCTATGCGGTCGTTGCAGGAAGAATTCGACTATACGCCCCTGCTGTCACAAATCGGGATACCCATTTATCTGCTGATGAGAGACCGTGGACAATCCGATCCAATGGACCACATATGCGAATTGCAGTTGCCGCTCTGTGCTTTGGATAAAATCCAAATTCGATTTGTGTCGGATTCCTGCCATATGCCTATGGTCGAAAACCCAGTACAGTTGGCGGAAATGCTATGTCAGATTTGCAACGCAGAAACCGATAAATAAGCAATTAAACAGAGTAGGGATGAACCGATGAATTACAGAGTAATAGACATGGACAAGTATTATCGAAAGGATGTGTTTCGGCACTTTTCAGAGGACTGCAAGTGCTCGATTTCCATGACAGCACGAATCAACGTGACCGAGCTTGTGAGGTATTCAAAGCAGACGGGCACGAAATTCTACATCAACTTTCTTTACATTTTATCCAAGGCACTTAACTCACGGGATGATTATAAGATGGGGTATGTTTGGCAGAAAAACGAGTTGATCTGTTATGATTCCATTAACCCGACGCAGTACATATTTCACGATGACACCGAAACCTGCACGCCGGTCTATACTACGTATTATGCGGACTACAGCGAGTTTTACAAGAATGCTTCGGACGATGTCGCCCGCGCGAAGGAGACTCGGGAATACAGCCTCGACACGGCGAATCATCCCAACTGGTTTGACGCATCCTATATCTCGTGGCTTTCCTATGATTCTTTGAACATAGAGTTGCCGGACGGCCACCTTTTCTTTGCGCCGATAGTCAACTGGGGAAAATATCGCGACGAAAGCGGCAGGCTTATGGTGCCCGTCAGTGTGCGCCTCAATCATGCGATAGCGGACGGCTTCTTGGTGGCGAATGTATTCTGCTTGCTTGAGAAAGAAATGGATGCTTTTTGCAAGGGGACTTCAGTAACAAAATGATGGCATGACCGAAGCCATGCCGTCAATGAAATGCGATATTACGTTTTTAGTCCAGTATCTTGATTTCCTTGTAGGGATATTCCCTGATTTCGGGAGTTCCGTCGCTTATAGTGACCTTTACCTTCGTACGCTCTGTCAGCACATTGTTTTCGAGCACCACGCCCGGACCGTCCACTGTTTCAACCTCCTTGCCAACGCGCGGCATGAGCCTTCTGGTACACTCATAGCACTCCTGCTCGTACTGAAGACAGCACATCAGTCTCCCACAGACGCCCGAAATCTTTGTTGGGCTAAGCGCGAGATTCTGCTCCTTCGCCATCTTTATCGATACGGGCTGGAACTCGTTTAAGAATGACGCACAGCATATGGGCCTTCCGCAACAGCCAAGTCCTCCGAGCATACGGGCAACATCCCTGACGCCAATCTGCCTAAGCTCGATTCTCGTCCTGAACACAGACGCAAGGTCCTTGACCAAGTCCCTAAAGTCCACGCGGCCGTCCGCTGTAAAGTAGAAAGTTATCTTGCTGCCGTTGAATGAATATTCGACTACGGTCAAGTTCATGTCTAGGCCGTGTTCTTCGATTTTTTTACTGCATATGTCGAAGGCTTCTTTTTCTTTGGCTCTGTTTTCCGCATCCTGCTTGAGGTCTTCTGCTGTAGCGATTCTTATGACGGGCTTTAACGGCGGTACTATCTTGTCGTCGTCAACCTCGTGTGTTCCCATGACACATGTGGTCAGCTCATAGCCCTGTGCGGTTTCGACTATAACTTTATCGTTTTCCTGTATATCCATATTCTCGAGCGGGTCGAAGTAATAAGTCTTTCCGCCGCCTCTGAATTTAACTCCTATAACCTTTTGCATTACTCCTCCGTTCGATGCTCCTCAGATAGTCTCATGATACCAATGAGCATCCAGTTTACGGTATCCTGCGGTCTGACATTGGTTAAAAAGCGTCTGTCCGCCTCGACTAACACGTCTATAATACCGCTTATACCCCTTATTGTAAAGCGTTTCGCGTACCTCGATGCCTCTCCGTCGGGTTTCAAGTAAAGGTTTGCGTCGGTCTTTGAGATGAGCATATCGCGCGCAAATGTCAGCATGAATTCGACCACAAGCCTCGCATCTGCTCTGTCTTTACAGAGCTTTTCCGCCTCGTCGAATGACGGATAACAGTCAAGTGCGGATTTAAGCAAATCAATCGCGCGGAAATACAGCTCCATGGACGCAGGGTCGTTGAGCATCGCTTCGGCGCGGTCAAGGGCGCCCTGACACGCTCTTGCGAGTATGTCCGTATTTTGGTCATTTGCACCCATATCGTAGAGAGCATTTTTGAGAACGTCTCCGTCGAGCGGCGGTATTCTGATTTTTGTACAGCGCGATCTTATCGTGGGAAGCAGATTGGATTCCACTCCCGTAAGCAGGAGCACTGTGTTTGTGGGAGGTTCTTCGAGTGTTTTAAGCAGTGCGTTCTGGAGCGTTTCGTTTAGAAGATGGACACTTTTGATAATTATGACCCTGCAGGTACCCGTATAAGTCGAAAGACTGAGCTCCGACTTGAGCCGTATGACATCCTGCCTGCCAAGCTCACCGGAGTCGAATTCCCAAAAATCGGAGTACTCCTCGGGTTCGCGGTCCTCATTTCCAAAGCACAATAAAGCCGCCGCACGGCGAACAAGCCTATGCGCACGGCCAAAGTCAGGACATGATACGAGATATGCGTGAGAGTATCTGCCTGAAGCTATCCCAGACAGAAAACCACTTTCTTTCTTCATTGAGTTCATCAGAACTTATAGTAGTTTTCTACATCGAGTACAAATACTGTAGCACCGCCAAGCATTACGGGAACAGGTGCAGTCGTGTTGTCGGCAAAACCGGAGCCCGGATAAGCCGATGGTATGACCATGTACTCACTGCGCGTACTCGATTTCTTTTTTATTATCTCAAGGCAGGCATCAAGCTTTTCGGCCTGGGTACCTATCATGAGTGTGGCGTTGCCTCCGAAGAGGAAGCCGCCGGTGCTTGATATGCGCGTTACATAAAAGTCGTGGTTTACAAGGTCACGCATGACCTTCTTTACGTCATCGTTTTGCACAATAGCGAACACAAGCTTCATAATTTAAGCCTCCTGTTTTGCGTGGCATACCTGCGGCGCAGGCTATTGCTTTATGATATTGTTATTGGAACAACGGTGTCACGAGTAACCGCGCGTACCGTTTGGATAAGAGATACGCTCTTATCATATTATATATCAATTATGGGTTTAGTGCAATACACTTCGCCGTCATCTATTCCGAAAACACTTCCGCCGAGGTTGCGAGTTTTGCTTAAATACACGATAGCCTCGCCCGTTATGGTTTCCGACGGGAGTATTACCGCATTCCCAGGAGGATAAACGCCTATGGGCTGTGCTGCAGTCCTGCCTAACGCATTTTCAAGCGGCATGCGCTCATATTCGCCGAGCATAGCCGTCCCAAAATCGAGGGGATACGTTTGAGTGTCGGGGACATTAGGCAGGTACGCGGGAGCCTTTGTTGCAGGAAGAGTCTTTAGCGCCTGTATCAGTCTTTCGTACCATTCATCGGGGTCGCAAGGGGAGGTTATGAGCACGAGCGTGTTCAAATCCGCCATCTCGATGTAGATATCGTTTTCCTCCAAGTGACGCATTGCGCTGTAACCGTCAGTGTCAAGGAGCGATATGCAAAGCCTTAGTTCATCGGTCTCATAGACAGAATTTTGCACAGAATAATCGGGTATGCAAACGCCCTCTATGGCATTTATGCGCTCTCTGTATGCGCGAAGCCTGTTTTTGTGTGCATTCCAGTCATATGAAGCTCCGATAGTAATTGATTCGCCTATTGATGACATAAGAATATAGGAGGGACTACTGGTTTGAACAAGCCTGAGAGAAGCTTGAATGCGCTTGCACAGATGCTTTGCGCGCTCAGAAACATTCAGCACGGCGCATTGTGTCATTGCCGGCAGTGTCTTGTGAAGGCTCGTGACGTAAATATCTGCGAGATTAGTCGGAGCTGTAAAGCTGTGTGAAAAACAGTTGTGAGCCCCGTGTGCTGAATCTATCAGTAAAAGTGCGCCGTGGCTGTGTACTATATCTGCTACCTGCTCAATATCAAAGCACATGCCGTAGTAGTTCGGATACGTTAGCACGATCGCATCATAGCTGTTTTTGGCAAACGCCTGTCGTATGTTTACGGGCGATACAACTCCGAACCTGCCGTCTGCGTATTCTGGGTATAAGGGGGTCACAGTTGCGCCGCTTAGCGCCGCGCCGGCTATTGCCGATTTGTGGCAATCTCTTCCCATGAGGATTCGCTTGCCTCGTCCCAAAGCCAACAGCATGGCGAGCATTCCAGCGGTCGAGCCGTTAACGAGCAAAAACGAGCGATAGCATCCGAAAGTGTCTGCGCAGTTCGCTTCTACCTGAACAATGACCCCATGGGGGTCGTGGAGATTGTCGGAGAATGAGAGCTCGGTTATGTCCATGCCGCTGACAGAAGCCACGGAGGAGTTTTTGGGAAGCATACCCTTGTGCCCGGGCATATGAAAACGCGCCGCCTTGCTGTTTGCGTAGGCGGCGAGAATGCTCGTAAGCTTATTCGTGTGTTTCATCAGATTTCTCCGACAGCACCTGTTGCATGCACGAAACGAGCTTTGCGTCGGGGTGGAAGAGTATGCCGCGCTTTTCGCCGTTTCGTTCGTAAACCAAAATATGCGCTGTTTTCTTTCGGCCGGATGTGTAACTATCTGTGGGTAAATCCACGTAATCCGCTTTATTTTCGGGAGCTGCGAGGGCAACGAGTTCGTCATAGAGCACCTTTTCCTTGAGCTTACCCTTGTTTGCAACTCCCAATTTGACGATAAACGTTCCGTAGGGCTCATCGTATTCGATATCTACCATTTCGTCAAAGCGGGGGTCGAAAACCTGTGCGTTTCTCTCATAGTAGAACATGTAACGGTAATTTCTGACTCTTACGAAATAGATCAGAAGCGCCAAGCCAAGGACAACTGCGAGCAATATGATTTTGGACCACATGGAGCCCAAAGCGGATGTGAGAGCAGAAACGATCTGTCCTGCAAATATTATCGCAACCAGCAAAACGATTACCATAATGAGGTCGGAAATAGCCGTGCTGCGCTTTGCACCTTGATCATGTTCGTACATAATGATACCCCTTGATTACAATATAAATGATGATACCATTTTTCGAACATATATGTCAATGTAAGTCAGGGACGGGTCGGTCTACGAATGATTACAGAGCCGTATTCAGGCAATAATCAGGTTAACACAACATTTGGGAGGCATTCATGGAACTTAGCTTTTTTGACAGGCTGTCGAGCATGATAGTCGTTGACCTTGGCACCGTTAATACGCTTATAGCGGGAGTGAACAAGGGGATAGTCCTAAGGGAACCCAGTAGGGTAGTCGTCAATACCGAGACAGGGGAGATACTGGCTTTGGGAAGTGAAAATGCAAAGAATAAATCCCAAACGCTCAATGGTGTCAGAACGGTATTTCCAATGAGGGATGGCGTTGTTGTCGACATAACGCTAATGTCGCACATGGTAGCGGGGTTTGTTAAAAAGGCGTTCGGAAACAAATTCAGGCCCTTTGGAATGACTGCCGTAATATGCGTGCCGGGATGCGTTACGTCCGTAGAACAGCAGGCGATAGAGGAAGCTTTCTATAGGGCGGGGATAAAGAAGGTGTTCGTTATGAGCGAGGCGGTCGCCGCGGCAATAGGTGCGGGACTTCCCGTTTACAAAGAGGACGGCTGCATGATAGTCGACATAGGCGGAGGCACGACAGATACAGCAATAATGAGTAAAAACGGCGTAGAGGCTATGAAATCCCACAAGCATGGCTCGGTACACATGAATGAAGCGATAATCAGGGCAGTAAAAATGGAGTACGGCATCGACATAGGAGACGCTACAGCCGAGGAGCTGAAATGCTCTATAGGCCTTGTGGGCACATCGGCGCCTCTTGCCGTAAGAGGCAGGAGGATAAACACAGGGCTTCCCGATACCGTCGAGGTAGATACCGGGGTTGTCGCCTCGACATTGCAAAGAGAAACGCAGAATACTGTATCGCTCATTTTGGATACGCTTTTGGAATCGCCTCCCGAACTTGTATCAAAAGTGATAGAACGTGGAATAATGCTATCTGGGGGAGGCGCGTTGCTAAAAGGGATAGTGGATTATATTTCAAGTGCGGCGGGAGTAGATGTGCTTGTGGCAGAGGACAGCCTCGACTGTGTGCTCTTAGGCGCGATGCAAATGGCGGATGAGCTTATTTACGGTCCGGTGCTTGATGAGGAAGACAGCGGTTTTTCGGCGATTACCGTATAAAGTCTTATATTAAAGTACTTGAATACATACTCTTTTAGGTGTAGAATAAACGCCGAGTAATCATAATTGGAGGAGATTAACATGGCAATTAAGATTGGCATTAATGGATTTGGCAGAATCGGTCGTCTGGTTTTCCGCGCGGCGGTGCTCAATCCCGAAATTCAGGTAGTCGGAATCAATGATCCCTTCATCGATCCCGATTACATGGTCTACATGCTCAAGTATGATACCGTACATGGACGTTTTGATGCAGACATTTCTTTGGTAGATGGCAAGCTCCATGTCAATGACGAAGTAACAAGCATTTATGCCTGCATGGATCCCGCTACAATCCCGTGGAGCGAATGTGGTGCCGATTATGTAGTAGAATCGACAGGCGTATTCACAACAGTAGAAAAGGCCTCCGCTCATTTTAAGGGCGGCGCAAAGAAGGTCGTTATTTCCGCTCCCAGTGCTGATGCCCCCATGTTTGTTATGGGCGTAAACCAGGACACATACACGAGCGACATGAAAGTAGTTTCAAATGCTTCCTGTACGACAAACTGTCTCGCACCTCTTGCAAAGGTCATAAATGATAATTTCGGTCTGGTAGAAGGCCTTATGACTACAGTTCACTCTATCACCGCAACGCAGAAGACGGTCGACGGCCCCTCAAAGAAGGACTGGCGCGGCGGTCGTGCGGCGGCACACAACATCATACCCAGCTCGACAGGCGCCGCAAAGGCAGTCGGCAAGGTAATTCCGAGCCTCAACGGTAAGCTCACCGGCATGTCGCTCCGCGTTCCCACGCCCGACGTATCTGTGGTAGACCTCACCTGCCGCATCGAGAAGGGTGCAACCTACGAGGAAATCAAGGCCGCTATGAAGGCTGCATCCGAGAGTGAACAGTTCAAGGGTATAATCGGCTACACGGAAGACAAAGTAGTTTCCTCCGACTTCTATACCGATCCCCGCACCTGCATATTCGATGCAGATGCCGGCATAAGCCTCAATGAGCACTTCGTAAAGCTTGTCGCATGGTACGACAACGAGTGGGGTTATTCCAACAAGCTCCTCAACCTCGTCGAGCATATGGCGAAAGTTGACGGCAACAACCGGTAATGTGATAAACGGTCGACTGTGTCGACCGTTTTTACTGCTTACAAGCTTGGGTTATCGGGCGTCAATTACTGCGCAGGAGGGCAGAAGCTCGGTGTTATCGCTATTATGGTGATGGCGGCAACTGCTGTGTGCGGTGTGATTTTTATAAAAAATGACAGATAGATTCCCCTGTAAAAAGAGCACCTCTTCATATTAAGAGGTGTTCTTCTATCGTACCAACTATATTGAAGCCTTTAATCGCGGATGACGATTACTTCAAATTCTCGGGGTTCAGGCACTCCAACTCGGGAAGCACAAAGCGACCGTCTTTTCTTACGAGCACGCCGTCGAAGTACATTTCGCCGCCGCCGTATTCGGGAGTCTGTATGCATACGAGGTCCCAGTGCAGAGCGGACTTGTTTCCGTTGTAGCAGTCGTCATAACATGCTCCGGGCGTGAAGTGGAAGCTGCCCATTATCTTCTCGTCAAACAGCGTGTTCTTCATGGGAGTGAGTATATAGGGGTTGACACCTATCGCAAACTCGCCGACCGAGCGTGCGCCCTCGTCCATGTCGAATATGTGGTTGATTCGGGCGGTATCGTTTGCCGTTGCCTCTACGATGCGTCCGTTTTCGAATCTCAGACAGATATCCTCGAATGTGAAGCCATCCTGGACAGAGGGAGTGTTATAGGTTATCGTTCCGTTTATTGAGCCCATGACGGGGGCTGTGAATATTTCACCGTCGGGGATATTTACCTTGCCGGCGCACTTGATTGCAGGAAGTCCCTTAATTGAGAACGATATATCTGTGCCCTTGCCGACTATTCTTACCATGTCGGTGCGCTCCATGAGCTCCTGAAGCGGAGTCATCGCCCTGTCCATCTTTGAGTAGTCGAGGTTGCATACGTCAAAGTAGAAGTCCTCGAATGCCTCCGTGCTCATGTTTGCCATTTGAGCCATTGCGGCTGTCGGATAGCGCAGGACGACCCAACGTGTCTTGGGAACTCTGATTTTGCCGTGTACTTCTTCGTTGTAATACTTGGCGTAGAGCGACATTCTTTCGGAGGGAACATCGGAAAGCTCTGTGCTGTTGAGCACGCCGGAGAAGCCTATGAAGCAGTCCATCTTACTCATGAGCAGAGCGTCTGCCTCAGCCCTAATCTTGAGCTGTGTCTCGTTGTAGCCCATGCCCAATGCTCTCTCGATATCGCTTCTGTTCTGCCAAACGAAGGGGTTTCCGCCGGCCTTATAGACCTCGCGTATGAGCGCCAACACGAGCGGCTCATTGCCGTTTGTCGATGAGATCAGTACATTTTCGTTGGGTTTTACATCGCATGAAAACGTGACCAGCGTATGTGCAAGCTGTTCTATTCTCTTGTCTGTCATTTTATGTTGCTCCTTAGTCAATATTTATTTCTTCACCGATTATGTACAAGGGACGGCCCTTGAGCTCGTCGTACATCCTGTTCATATAAGCACCCTGTATGCCCATGAGAAGCATTGTGATTCCCTGCAGCATTACGATTCCGTCTACTGCCCACAGCCATGAGGGGACGCCTGTCGCTATAGCGCATACGATAAGTGCGATAAGTCCGAGCCCTGCTATGAAGCATATGCCTGTGCCCAATGCGGTCGATATCGAAAGGGGCTTGTCCGAAAAGCCCGTTATGCCGTCAAATGCGAGCTTGAGCATCTTTTTGAGCGTGTATTTTGTCTTGCCGGCAAAGCGCTCGTGCCTAACATACTCTACAGGTACGGCATTAAAGCCCATCCACGCGCTCATGCCTCTGAGGAAGCGATTGTGCTCGCGCATCTGCAGGAACATATCCGCAACCTTTCTGTCGATAAGCCTGAAATCGCCCGTATCGAGGGGTATGGGGTAGGCGCTCATAAACGACAACAGACGATAGTAACACGCCGCCGTGAACTTCTTCATAAATGTCTCACCTTCACGCTTGGCACGCTTGCCGTATGCGATGTCAGCGCCGTTTTCCCACGCTTTGACAAGCTCAGGTATTACCTCGGGTGGATCCTGAAGGTCTGCATCGATTATGATGAGCGCATCCCCTTTGGCTATGTCCATGCCGGCGGTAACGGCGAGCTGATGTCCGAAGTTGCGCGAGAATGAGCGTACGCGCACCTTCTTGTCCTGCGCCGCAATCTCCCGGAGCTGTACGAGCGTGTCGTCACGGCTACCGTCATTTACATAAATGATCTCGTAACCGTAATCGAGCGATTCCATGGTCGCCTTCATGCGCTCATAGGAAGTCCTGAGCACCTCCTGCTCGTTAAAAACGGGAACTATGAGTGATAGCGTCTTCATTTTGTTTCCTCCGCCCTTCTTACTGGAAACAGTATAACATAGCATGCAGCTTTTTGCAGTAGAGAAAAAAGTCGTAAAGAATATGGCAGTTAAAATCCGGCGCATTGATGACGAGAACGTGGATCAGAAATATTTCTTCGTACATGGGGATGGATGATTTTAACGTTTACGCCCGAATTTCACGGTATATTGTATTATTGACGTACCAAAACTGCACCGTAGCTTTCATTTTCGGAAAAAGAGTGTATAATGGGTACTGAAGTTGGTTTCAACTACTATCTAACGGAGGTACGACATGGCTTTAGTAACGAGTAAAGAGATGTTCAGAAAGGCATATGAGGGCGGCTATGCCATAGGTGCTTTCAATGTCAACAATATGGAGATCATCCAAGGCATTACGGAAGCGGCAAAGGAAGAGCAGGCTCCGCTTATCCTTCAGGTATCGAGCGGTGCAAGAAAGTATGCAAACCATACCTATCTTATGAAGCTTATCGAGGCGGCGATTATCGAGACGGACTTGCCTATATGCGTTCATCTTGACCACGGCGACACGTTTGAGCTTTGCAAGAGTTGTATTGACGGCGGCTTCACATCGGTTATGATCGACGGTTCGCATCTGTCCTTTGAGGAGAACATCGCTCTGACAAAGAGAGTAGTCGAATACGCACACGATCACGGTGTTGTAGTCGAGGGTGAGCTGGGCAGGCTTGCAGGCGTTGAGGATGAGATAAAGGTATCGCACGAGGACTCTTCATACACAGACCCCGAGCAGGTTCAGGAATTCGTAAACAGCACAGGCGTCGACAGCCTCGCAATAGCTATAGGCACGAGTCACGGCGCGTATAAGTTTAAGCCCGGAACACAGCCCAGACTCAGGTTTGACATTCTCGAAGAGGTTGAGCGCAGACTGCCCGGTTTCCCGATAGTCCTTCACGGCGCGAGTTCGGTCGTTCCCGAGTTTGTAAAGATGATAAACGAGAACGGCGGCGCGATGCCTGATGCAATAGGTGTACCCGAGTATATGCTGAGAAGAGCGGCGTCAATGGCTGTATGTAAAATCAACATCGACAGCGACCTGAGACTGGCAATGACAGGCACTATCAGAAAGTATCTTGCCGAGAATCCGAGTCACTTCGACCCGAGACAGTATCTCAAGCCCGCAAGGCAGGCCATAAAGGAAATGGTACGCCATAAGCTTATTGACGTACTCGGCTGTAACGGCAGGGCCTAAGGAGTTATATGGAAGACGTAAATCAGGTTATCACGTTAGTAGATGACAACGGCAATGAGATAGACTTTTTTTTCCTCGACGTAATCGAGTATGACGGCAAGGAATATGCCGCACTTATCCCCGTGGATGAGAGCGAGGACGGCGACGAGGTTACCATACTCGAGGCAAAGAGAAACGCGGACGGCGAGTTTGACGACATGATAGGCATTTCGGACGAAGCTGTGCTGAATGCGGTTTTCGAGCTCTTCATCAAAAACTACAACGAGGACGAGGACTAAATAAAATCACGGTTGCGGAGCAGGGGTTACCTGCTCCGTTTTTCGTTTATGGCTTTTTATAGGGTTTGCCGCATATACATGGTGAATGAGGTGGGGTTACGACCATAATGACCGGACAGGGGGTTGCCATGAAAAGAAGAGTAAGACTCGCTATGCTGACACTCGTATATACGACGGCATTACTGATAACTGTAGCTTTTATAGGTCAAGACAGTATAAGCGTGATGAATCCCGGCGAAGTGAAAGTTCCTATTATCATGTATCACAGCATTCTCTGGGATAAGAGCCGAGTGAACAAGTACGTAGTTTCGGTCGAATCGCTTGAAAACGATATGAAATTCTTATTTGAAAACGACTACAAGACCGTGTTTATAAGTGATCTCGTTTCTTATGTCTATGAGGGTACGGCGCTTCCCGAAAAACCCGTTGTGTTGAGCTTTGACGACGGGCATTACAACAACCTCGTGTATCTGTGTCCCCTGCTTGAGAAGTACGACATGGTCGCATGCATCTCTACGGTAGGCGCATATACGGAGAAGAGCACGAGGGAGGACGACGGCAATCCCAATTACTCATACTGCACGTGGGAGGAGATAAAGAAGCTTTCACTTTCCGGGCGCGTTGAGATAGTTAATCATTCATTTGATATGCACAGTACCAACAAGGGCAGGATGGGAGCAAAGCAGAAGTCCGGCGAATCCAGGGAGACATACACGAAGATTCTGACAAATGACACTATGAGAAACCAGGAATTACTGCGAAGCAAAAGCGGAACGACCCCCATCTGCTACGCATATCCGTTCGGATACTATTCAAAGCTCAGCGAGGAGATATTGAGGTCGCTCGGCTTTAAGGCGACGCTCTCGTGTTATGAGCGCGTCAACAGGATAAGTGGGGCGGACAGCTTGTACGGCATGGGCAGGTACAACAGAGACGGCAGATATTCAACAGAGGCATTCATGAGGAGGCTTGGAATAATCGGCGCAGGAAAATAAAAAACGACGCTCGTTTTGCGCCGTATGTATCGTTGTGAGCATGGAATCTGATTTAATAAGCATTTTCCGTGCTTATTTTGGTTTATTTACAAAATGTTAACAGAATTACGGTTGCTGCTATAGTATACTATCTATGTCAGCTTTCTGTTGCGCTGTATCCGTAGCACTGGAGGTAAGTTTGATTCAATGGCCTAAAGTATTTTGGAGGTATATCTTATGAAAGTTGCGAAGAAACTAACTATCATCTCAATTGTTGTAATGCTGTTGTTTGCGCTGTGCATATCGAGTTCTATAGCTATAAATACAGAGAATACGAATACAACGCCGGAAGAAGCGATATTTGAGGAGATATGCTTTATTCCTGTGGGAACGGATAAGTATTGCGTGGGTTATGCCCCACATCCTGTTGAGCCGGGAGCGCCCGAAGGGTTTATAGCAAGGCCGGACGGCTCGATATGCATACTTGACTCCGTTAATTATCGAATAATCATAACGGAGGAAGGCAAAGAGCCGCGTTATCTGAATTACGGCGATGTCCGCAAAACATATGTAAGGAACTTTGCATATGGCGACGGTAAATTCTATTGCCTGGACATGATGTACGACACCGTATTCAGTATTGATGAGGAGTGCGGAGCTGTGGAGAATGTGCCGATGAACGCGAATATCAACCTTAGTGTGGTGTCGTGGGTAAAGTATCGGGACGGTTCTCTCGAAATGGAGTATTCCGAAATGAATACGCGCACGCTCGAAACATCCTTGAACATCCTCACGGTGAATACAGAGAACGGCACGGTGTCGTCTGCCAAGAGGGATTTCAGCGTCAATCGCGAGACGAAAGGCGTCAACGCCGTAGTTGACGGAAAGAAGTACAGCATAGAACTAAAATCGTCCGAAAGGCAGAACTTCGGAATAATCGATACATACAGTGACGGAAGCATACTGACTATCGTATGCGAGGATGCGCCCGGGGTAGATGTCATTTGGACCGAGGATACATTCAGGACGTTCGATAAAAACGGTGTCTGCACGGGATACGCCCTGATAGACAAATCGGCGCAGTTCACGTTCCCGTACAGAAATACATTTGTCGATGAGAATGATAATACTTATTACATGACGTGCGAGTCGGATGGCGTTCATATCTACAGAATTATATTCGGAAAGAGCTACACGTCGAATATGGATGAGGTCGTAGCTCAGGGAAAGCTGTTAGATGAGGCGAATGATAAGCTGCTAAAAGATTTATGTGCAGATGATACCGAATATGCTGGATACCAGTTGGCATGTCCGGATGGGTGTGGAGAGACTAGTAGTTGGACTGAGGGGATTAATTCGATTTCATTAACTCGAAGTCAAGTTCAGACACGTGCAAATCAGTACAGGAATATGACGTGGGTATTGAATGCATGGAACAAGAATTTTACTGGTTTCAGTGACGTAACGCTCCCGGTATATGTACAGAATGCGTCATCGGGAACAACATTGACTGGTATGCCATATGCATGGGGCAAGAACGATTCTATTGATGGTTTCCGAAGCAAAATAGCGGTCTCGCAGATTGGTGAGCACTGTATAGCTGGAAACACAAATAGCACGAACGCACTGAACAGCAGAATAGCTGGTACTGATTGCTCAGGGTTTGTGGGCAGAGTATATGGTATCACTGAAAAGAAGGGAACCGAGCATTTTTATCGTGAAATAGGTAACTTTTTACCAAATGGGACAAGTCCTAAATTGATGGATTTCTATGTGAAAGCTAATCACCATATAGTACTATATGTTTCTCAACTAGGTAACAATAATACAACAATAATTGATGCTACCACAGGTAGTACCAATATAGACAGGGTTACTCAAAGAAATGTTACTACGAGTTCGTATTTTTCGGGATATTCGGCAAAAACGCCATGGAATGTTGAATGTACTACACCGTCAAGCTACAGCTCGAATAGCACAGTACACTGGAAGTCGTGTACTGATTGCGGAATAACGGTTGTTCCACTCACAGCGCATACACCAGGACAGGCGATGAATGGTAGGGTTAGCTGTACTGTATGCGGCAGAGTTTTGTCTATTGTGATCGAAGAGTCATTACAAAAATAAAAACACAATTTGATTTGCAGGAGGATATGTGCAATGAAAACTGACATTTATCGGATACTTCGCATAGCGTCGATTCTCATGGCAATACTTGCCGTAATGACGACACTCGGATGCAACCGGATTGATGAGCCTGTGACTACGCAAACGCCAAGCGCCGACACACCTGCGCCTCAAATATCGCTGGGGCCGACTGTCGACCCAATGACGATGGCAGACGAGTTGACTTACTCTCAGTTCGTTGGGAACGGGGGCGAGTCTAACAACCCTTATTGTTATCTGATCGACAATCCCGATAATCTGCAGATACAGCAATATGCAGTGGGAGAGACCGTGCAAATAGGCGAAATGACGGTGCGCGCAATCATTACGAGCTCGAAGGAATACTTGCCGCAGACGACGTGGGACCTCTACATCAATGTCAACGGCGACGCCAAGCACGTTGGAACCATGGAAACACCGTTTTTCATCAAAGAAATGAAAGTTTCGCTTACCGCCATAGACTTTGAGGGCGACGGCTTTGACCCGGACGATTTGATGATAAACATGCACGGCTTACCGTATATTGAAACTTATATGTACGGAAATGCGGAGAATAACCCGTATGCCGGAAGGATATATCGCGTTACCGCGAACGGTGATGTGTCTGCTGAATACCGCTGTAGCAATCTGGCAGGCAACAGGATGATATACCCCGAGTATAGATACGACGGTGAAGCGCTCGTACTCAAGAGCAACGATATGACGGTCAGTAATCATTACTGCCCGCTTCACGACAATGAAGACTGGTATAGCTTTGAGGTAATTAAGGAATTTGAGATACAGGGCATAGATGCCTCTGGTATGCCTGCGGCGATCACCGTACCTGCGGGCTCTACGATTCAGCTTACTAATCCTCCCGACGCTAACGGCCCATACGGGGATTCCTTTGAAAGGGAGCATACGGAAGACTTATACGTATTGACGGAGTACGGCGATGGCTATGTAAATTACGAATGGCTCAAAGAGAGCGGCTGTATAAAGGGAGACATAACCATAATAGAATACCTCGTGCTTGCTATAGACTATGAGTTTGAAATACTCAAAGAGGACGGGGAGTACGCAAGCGAGATACTTGAGAAAGGCACTATGGTGCGCCTTGTAACATATAATCCCGAAATGCACGTCGTGATATTTGAGACGTATGACGGAAGGCGCGGAAGGATTCAAATGGATGGACAAGGTGACTTTAATTCCTACGTCGACGATGAAGGCAAGCATAGGAGCCTGTTTATAGGCGGCGAATACTCCGGTTGACGGATAAAGCCCAACACGATTGGCGGAGTGTCGTAAGACAGTAAAATATACAAAAGGCGTGACGAAAGTGGTCACTCCTTTTACCTTAAGAGGATAGCCACAAAGCGGCGCAAGAAATACAGTCCCTTGCTCGCAACGCAGTGACATAAAGCACCTGGACATTTTAGGGTACCCAGGACGTTTTGCCTCGCAGAGCGCACATGTGGGATTACCCCGTATAGAAGTGAGCCCGTGTATCTGTTCGACAAACTGAAATTGGCTTTGCTATTCACGTCAAATGTCAGTATTGAAAATCGTTGCTGCACCATAATGATTATCTTTATCTACGATTTGCAAATCAAACTTATGCCACAACATATTGCTTTCGGTTGTTTCAACTTGGATAAGGAATGCAGACATTTCACGATCTCCCGCAAATTCCTTGACTAAATTAGTCATAATAACGGGCATCTCTCGATTGTCTATAACGACCTTGATAGTAATATCCTCTGGTGCAATGTCTCGCGCTCCTTGTTGGAATTTCGGTAAACTCATGGGTCTAAAATATGCCATCAAGCCATTTGCAGCGCCATTGATTAAAAACACATGTAATCCGTATATCTCTAATTTGTCAAAACTCACATCCAAAGACATATCGTTTTGAAGTGTAATATTTTGGCACCAGTATTCTAAATAGTTTACTCCATAGTCTTTTACCGCTGTCAAAAACGGATATTTGCCTGCTGGTATATCAAGCTTATAATAGCCGCTTTCGTTGCTCTCTGCACGAAAGAGTGTAATAAAGCTTTCTCCTTTCACTTCAATGAGAGCATTTGCGATAGGTGACTTGTTTTTGTCTGTTACGTATCCTTCAAGAATCATTTTGCATGCCTCTACAAATCCCGATTTGTTACTCTGTTCGGCTCTATACTATCACATAACAGGATAAAATACAAGAACAGCCACAGCAGTTCAGACTGCTGTGGCTGTTAACTGTCTTATGAATACCGCACGATGGTGCGGGGCTTTTTAACGTTTTACCTGTGAGCCGGCTTACAGACCCATCTCTTCTTTGACCTCCCTGAAGCAGCGTACTGCGAAATCGAGGTCTTCCTTTGTATGCGCGGCGGAAACCTGCGTGCGAATCCTAGCCTTGCCCTGAGGAACTACGGGATAGCAGAAGCCGACTACATATACACCCTTTTCGAGCATACGGCTTGCAAATTCCTGAGCTACCTTTGCATCGTAAAGCATTACGGGAACTATCGGGTGGGTGCTCTCGATTACGTCAAAGCCGAGCTGTGATAGCTGTGCTCTGAAGTAGGCAGTATTCTCGTGAACCTTGTCGCGCAGTGCAGTGGATTCCATGAGCATATCGAAGACCTTTATCGAGGCCGCGCAGATAGAAGGTGCGAGGGTGTTTGAGAAGAGGTAGGGGCGTGAACGCTGACGCAGGAGGTCGACTATCTCCTGACGAGCGGATGTATAGCCGCCGCTCGCTCCGCCGAGAGCCTTGCCCAGAGTACCTGTGATGATGTCAACTCTGTCCATGACACCGCAGTATTCGGGAGTACCCTTGCCGTGATCGCCCATGAAGCCTACAGCGTGGCTGTCATCGACCATTACGAGTGCGCCGTATTCGTCTGCGAGGTCGCAGATGCCCTTCAAGTTTGCGATTATACCGTCCATGGAGAATACGCCGTCTGTGGCGATGAGCTTAATACGGCAGTCTTTTGCAGCCTCAAGCTGTGCGCGCAGATCGTCCATGTTGTTGTTCTTATAACGGAAGCGCTTTGCCTTGCAGAGACGTACACCGTCGATGATGCTCGCGTGGTTGAGTTCGTCGGATATAACGGCATCCTCGGCTGAGAGCAATGTCTCAAAGAGACCGCCGTTTGCGTCAAAGCAGGATGTATAGAGGATTGTATCGTCCATTCCGAGGAACGTGCTGATCTTCTTTTCGAGTTCCTTGTGAATCTGCTGTGTTCCGCAGATGAAACGGACGGAAGACAGACCGAAACCCCAGTTATCGAAGCTCGCTTTTGCTGCGGCGATTATTTCGGGGTTGTTTGCAAGGCCCAGATAGTTATTTGCGCACATGTTGAGCACGTTATGGGTCTTTGTGGTGTCGATGCGAGCCCTCTGCTCAGTCGTTATGATTCGCTCGTCTTTGTAGGTGCCCGCTTCGCAAATTTCTTCAAGCTGTTTTGCGAATATTGAGAGTGCCTGTTTCATTTTGTTACCTCCGTTCATTCTGTCCAGTCGAGTACGACCTTGCCGCTCTGACCCGACATCATCGCTTCAAAGCCCTTTTCAAAGTCGCGGTAATTGAATTTGTGCGTTACCATGGGTGTGAGGTCGAGACCGCCCTGTACCATAGCAATCATCTTGTACCATGTTTCATACATCTTCCTGCCGTAAATGCCTTGCAGGTTAAGTCCCTTGAATATGATGTCGTTCCAGTCGACTACCGTGCCGGGGCCTGCGATACCGAGGAGTGCGACCTTGCCGCCGTTACGCATGAGGCCGAGCATCTGGTTGAGTGCGCGACCGTTACCGCTCATCTCCATACCTACGTCAAAGCCCTCGGTTATACCTGCTGCGTGCATGACCTCTTCGAGATCCTCGTTTGCCACGTTGACGGGGTTTGTCGCGCCCATCTTAGCGGCGAGATTAAGCCTGTAGTCGTTTACGTCTGTGATGAATACTTTTCTTGCGCCGCAGTGCTTTGCGATGCCTGCCGCCATAATGCCTATGGGACCTGCGCCCGTGATGAGAACGTCCTCGCCTACTACGTCGTATGTAAGCGCCGTATGCGTCGCATTGCCGAATGCGTCAAAAAACGAAACAATGTCTTCCGGTATGTCCTCGGAAATCGGTATAACGTTTGATGCGGGTATGCAGAGGTACTGAGCAAATGCACCGTCACGGTTTACGCCGACGCCCTTTGTGTACTTGCACCAATGTCCGTTGCCTGCGCGGCAGTTGCGGCAGTGACCACAGACTACATGGCCCTCGCCTGAAACACGCTGACCTATCTCGTAGCTTGTTACTCCCTCGCCGAGTTCGGCAATCTCACCTACATACTCGTGACCGATTATCATCGGGGGAATGATGTTCTTCTGGCTCCATGCATCGTAGTTATAGATATGTACGTCTGTTCCGCATATAGCCGTCTTGTGAATCTTGATCAGAACTTCGCCCATTCCGGGTCTGGGTACGGGCCTCGTAGTAAGCTCCAAGCCGCGCTCCGTATTCGGCTTGATAATCGCATCCATGGTCGTTGGAATCATAGTAACGTCCTCCTCACAAATTATACGATTCTTTCAGCGTTATTATATTATTATTTTGTCAATATGCCAATAAAATTGGCAACAATATACTATGTTTTGTGATTTTCAATTCTTACTTTGTCGTCACATTTGCGCCATAATTGTATGGTAGAGTTCTGTGAGATCTAATGGAGGTAGGACACGTGAGTAAATACGTTATATCATGCGAATCTACTGTTGATACTGACCCCGCGAAGCTCGCTGAGCTCAATGTGCCGGTCGTACACCTGACAGCGCGCTGCGACGACGAAGCGCTGTTTGACGATATGCAGCAGGCTACAGCGCAAAAGCTTTTTGACGAAATGCGCCTGGGAAAGGTCTATAAGACCAGCCAACCCGCACCTACGGAGTACGAGGATACTTGGACGCCATATTTAAAGGATGGGTTTGATGTTCTCCATATTTCATTGTCAAGTGCGATTTCGGGTTCTGTAAACAGCGCGAGGCTCGCCGCTGCACAGCTCTCTGAAAAGTATCCTGAGAGAAAAATAATAACCATTGACTCGCTCGACGCTTCGGGCGGATACGGTATGCTCATCATACACGCCTGCCGCATGAGAGATGAGGGCAAGTCTATAGATGAACTCGCACAAGCGGTAGACGAGCTTAAGCTTTATATTCAGCATTGGTTCACCACGGATGAAGTACGCTATCTCGCAAGGAGCGGACGACTCGGCAAGGCCTCTGCATTCGTAGCCGATGTACTTCAGATAAAGCCGGTGCTTAACATGGATAACCTCGGTCGCCTCATACCCAGAGAAAAGGTAAAAGGAAGGAAAAAAGCGCTGAAGTCGATCGCGGACCATCTTATTCAGCAGATCGATATTGACAGGACTCCCTTCATGGGTCTTACGCACTCTGACTGTATTGACGATGCAAACTATGTTATATCCCTCGTCCACGAAAAATTCCCGGATCTGCCCGTCGTGATTTGGAGCATCGGCGTGGTTATAGGCTCTCATACGGGTCCCGGGGTGGTCTCTGTATACTTTATTGCAAAGGAACCGCGCGTAGATTAAGTCAATACTGAGGCAATATAGTTTACAATGTAAGTCTGTTGTGGTATAATGCTCTGCTATTGCATAATACCACTATTTCAGTTAGCACGGAGGATCACAATATTATGGTAGGCATGGAAAAACTCGAGGGCAGTCAGGTTAAGCTGACGTTTGACATTACGGAGGAGCAGCTTGAGACAGCTATGAGCGCCGCGTATCACAAGAACGTGAAGCGTTACAGCATTCCCGGTTTCCGTAAGGGCAAGGCGCCTCGCTCGGTAATTGAAAATATGTACGGCAAGCTTGTGTTCTTCGAGGATGCTTTTGAGTCCATTTGGCCGAGCATAGTCGATACCGCGATTGTAGAAAACAACATCGACGCTGTGGATAATCCTCAGATAGATATTGAAGCCGTTCGCTCATTCAGCACGGAGGGTGTGGAGCTTCCCGAGGGTATCGCAGTCCGCTTTACCGCTACAGTTCCCGTGATGCCAGAGGTCGAGCTCGGCGAATATAAGGGTATAGAAGCCCATAAACATGAGTATACTGTTACGGATGAAATGGTTGACGCCGAAATAGACAAGATGAGAAATGAGCGTGCAAGCGTCGTTTCAATCGAGCGTGCAATAGAGAATGGCGATGTTGTAACATTGGATTACAGCGGAAGCATTGACGGCGTAAAGTTTGAGGGCGGCACTGCAGAGAAACAGGAGCTTGAAATCGGAAGCGGTAAGTTTATTCCCGGCTTTGAAGAGCAGATTATCGGCATGAATATAGGCGATGACAAGGATATCACGGTAACATTCCCCGCAGAGTATCACGCAGAAGAGCTGGCGGGTAAGGAAGCTGTGTTCGCAATCCATATCCACGACGCTTCCACAAAGATACTGATGGATGCCGATGACGTATTTGCCCAGGAGGTTTCCGAGTTTGAGAGCCTCGCAGAGCTTAGGGCAGATATAAAGCAGAATCTTGAAAAGTCCGCAGAGCAGAGGATTAAGAACGACTTTGAGGACGAGGTTCTCGGAAAGGTCGTTGGGAACGCAAAGTTCGACGTTCCGCAGGCGATGATCAATCGCGAGACGGAGAGTATGCTTCGTGATATGGACAGGAATTTCCAGCAGCAGGGGTTCAACCTCGACATGTATCTGAAGATCACAGGCTCAACTGTCGAACAGCTTGCAGAACAGCTTCGTCCTGAAGCCGAAAAGCGCATTAGGACGAGACTCGTACTGGAAGCTATCGTAAAGGCAGAGAACATCATCGCAACAGACGAGGAGGTTACGAAGGCAATCGATGATTTCGTCGCCGACATGAATGACGAAGCAAAGGCAAATTTCAAGGAGAAGGTCGATGAGGGCATAAAGGGTTACTTTGAGGACAAGGTAAAGATTGAAAAGGCAATAAGCTTGGTCGTTGATTCCGCAAAGGTAACAGAATAATAACGTTCAACGCCGAAGGAGGAACATGAAATGAGCTATATCCCATATGTTATAGAACAAGATGGCAGAAGCGAAAGGTCATATGACATATATTCGCGTCTGCTTAAAGACAGAATAGTATTTTTGGGCGACGAGGTACACTCCGTATCCGCAGGGTCAGTTATAGCGCAGCTCTTGTTTCTTGAGGCTGAAGACCCTGAGAAGGATATTTTCTTGTATATCAACAGCCCCGGCGGAGTCATAACGGACGGCCTTGCAATATACGACACGATGCAGTACATAAAATGCGATGTGTCTACGATATGTATAGGTATGGCGGCATCTATGGGAGCTTTCCTGCTTGCTGCCGGCACCAAAGGCAAGCGCTTGGCATTGCCGAATGCCGAGATAATGATTCATCAGCCTCTCGGAGGTGCAAAGGGTCAGGCTACAGATATCGAGATCGCCGCAAAACACATACTGCGTACCAAGGAAAGACTGAATGCCATCCTCGCAGAGAGAACGGGACAGCCGATCGAAAGAATAAAGGAGGATACTGAGCGCGACAACTATATGTCTGCTCAGGAAGCGCTCGATTATGGCTTGATAGATAAGATTATTCCTCCAAGGAAGGTATAAAAGGATAAATGGCAAAAATCGACGAAAAGGTTATAAGATGTTCATTTTGCGGAAAGCCCCAGTCAGATGTTAAGCGTCTGGTGGCGGGACCCAATGTGTACATTTGCAACGAGTGCGTCGAGCTGTGTCTTGAAATAATAGAGGACAACAGCGGCGAGGAGAAGCCCGAGCAGAAGCACGAGATTCCCAGGCCCCATGAAATAGTCGAAGTGCTCGATCAATATGTCGTTGGACAGGAAGCCGCAAAGCGTGCGCTGGCGGTAGCTGTCTACAATCACTACAAGAGGATAAATGCGTCATCGGAGGATGATGGAGTCGAACTGCAGAAGAGCAATGTCGTAATGCTGGGTCCGACGGGTTGCGGTAAGACACTGTTGGCGCAGACTCTGGCAAAGGTGCTCAACGTTCCGTTTGCGGTAGCCGACGCCACATCATTGACGGAAGCCGGTTATGTGGGCGAGGACGTAGAGAACATACTTCTGAAGCTCATACAGGCTGCGGATTTTGACGTAGAGCTGGCTCAGCGCGGTATCATCTATATAGATGAGATCGATAAAATCGCAAGGAAGAGCGAAAACACTTCGATAACGAGGGACGTTTCGGGCGAAGGCGTACAGCAGGCTCTGCTCAAGATACTCGAGGGTACCGTTGCGAGCGTGCCTCCCCAGGGCGGCAGAAAGCATCCGCATCAGGAGTGCATACAGATAGACACCACCAACATTCTGTTTATCTGCGGCGGCGCATTCACAGGTATAGAGAACATAATCGGCAAGCGAGTCGGTAAGAAGCTTATGGGCTTTGGTTCAGACGTTAGGAGCTCCAACACAAAAGATGTTGGCGCGCTTCTTGAGAAGATACTCCCCGAGGATTTGCTCAAGTTCGGTCTGATTCCGGAGTTTGTAGGAAGAGTTCCCGTAATCGTAACACTAAAGCAGCTCGATGAGGAAGCGCTCATAAGCATTTTGACACAGCCGAAGAACGCGCTTACAAAGCAGTATAAGAAGCTCCTTGAGCTTGACGGCGTAGAGCTTGAGTTTGAGCATGATGCACTAGTTGAGGTAGCGAGGGAAGCTATCGCAAGAAAGACGGGCGCGCGTGGTCTGAGGGCGATACTCGAGTCGGTAATGCTTGACATTATGTACGACATACCATCTAAGCACGATATAAAGAAGTGCGTAATTACCTCGGATGTAATTCATCACCAGGGTCAGCCTGTAATTAAATACAGTGACAAGCCCGAGCAGGATATCCCGGACGCATCCTGACAAGTCGGAATAAGGTACGGCAACTAAGCCGTGCCTTTTTGCGTATAAAAGCCGAGAGGCAATGCGGCGGCAGAGCTTTTTTTGTGCTCATATGTTTCTCGGCCTAATGCGGATCTTACACCATAACCTTAAAACCGCGCTTGACTAAGACCGCGTTTTGCGCTACAATACTTTGCGTGGCTGTTTTAGCCGCAATAATGATGATACGCACCCGTATCTCAGCAGGATAGAGCGTCCGCCTCCTAGGAGTGAGGACGTACACTCGCCTTGAGCACCACAATCCCATATAAGCGCCATTAGCTCAGCAGGATAGAGCGCACGCCTCCTAAGCGTGAGGCCACTGGTTCGAATCCAGTATGGCGCGCCAGAAAGCCCCGAAAACAGGCACTTTTTCGGGGCTTCTCTTTTTTGATCCCCTTTATTCTTACTAACGAGTACATTCGCCTTGCCTTCTTTGTAAGCTTTTCATTCCTCTTTTTCTTGCTAACAGCAGACTCTCATTTTGCCCATCTTGCTAACAGATTTC
>SAMEA3663246__coassemble_30_pt1 | contig 110478 bp, 95 predicted proteins | sample SAMEA3663246__metabat2_low_PE_033 | metagenome-assembled genome bin SAMEA3663246 (sample SAMEA3663246) | pig gut metagenome | biome: pig gut; feature: pig-associated habitat; material: faeces | place: China | collected 2013
CAAACCTAATTACTTGATTATCTATATCGACCGTTGCCTCAACACCAAAAGGAATTATGCAACGTGGCTGTGCATGTCCAATATTGATATTGCACACTATGGGCAAACTCGGATGATTGATTACATCTACCAGTATTTGTTTATATTCCTGCACATAAGTTCCATCCATCGGCTTGCCTATAAGAATACCTGAAATCACATCAAAAATGCCGGTTTCTTTTAGTGAAAGTACTGCTTTTCTGTATTTTTGGGGAGACATCTTTTCTTCGCTGGATTCTAACAGAAGAATCTTTCTAGTCCAATCCTCTATCTCTGGGAATAGTCTGTACTTCTTACAAAGAAGTGGCATATCAGCATAGCGATCTCCATTGAAAAAGTCATAAATCGAATCAATACAACCTCCAAGAATCTCTCCTGAGAAAACAGAATTGCCTTGTAGCAATTCAAAACCATGATCGGAATGAGATTTTAATGGTGTACCAACCTGATCAATACCAAAATCCGTCCTTCCTTCATACCAGATGTCGCTGGGTCTAACTTCTTTTATTGTTCCGATACTTATCAGCTCTTCAAAATACTTTTTTGTATATGGGAGCATATCTTTGTCCAGTTCACAGACGTCCGCAAGGAAAGACTGCCCATAGAACGTTTTCATTCCAACTTTATGGAGCATGAAATGATTTATCGTCGTATCAGAAAAGCCAAGAAATACTTTATTTGAGACTGCATCAGCCAGTTCATTATGTTCAAACAGATAAGGAAGCAAGCGATATGTATCATCTCCGCCGATTGCGCAGAGAATCATATCAATACCCGGATCCCTAAGGGCTTGTAATAAATCAGCAGCACGCTCTGCGGGATGGTTTTTGACATATTCCATTCCTTTCAGAGCATGAGGCATGAATTTAACAGTCATCCCAAAGTCATTTAACCTTTTTATTCCTATATCTACCTCATGCTTAACAAAATCCTCTCCTATCGTTCCGCTCGACAAACTGACGATGGCTATATTCTTTATCATAACCTTTTCATCCTTCACAAATTTCGACTTGCAAATCCGTTTGGTTTCATATTATCACATAACAGGATAGAATACAAGAACAGCCACAGCAGTGTATACTACTGTGGCTGTTAACTGTCTTATGAACACCGCACATTAAGCCGGCGATTTTGTTTTACAGAAAGATGTGTATATTGCCGACTGTTTGTAAATCAGTAGGGCCCATTTGATTTCACAAACTGTTTAGGCGTTTCTTCATATTGATGGTAAACCTTCTGATTTCTATGGTATACTTTAAATCAATAAAAGTACATGTGAAAAATACATTCGATTGTGATGCATATACCCTTAGTAAGGTTATGGATACGGTGAAGATGATATCAAACCATCTGGTATATAAGTGCGGATATGAAAGGCGTGAATCTGTTGAATGTAAATGATGAAAGTACAGGGCATTCTATCCCTCATTTTCATATTCATATCATCTCAAGGAAAAAGGATGATGGAATTGACGCCTCCCTTACATTTACTGGAGCAAAGCAGGGATTGAGAATAGTCTTTAAAAAGGTAAGAAAGACAAATTGCTGATACAGGCGAATTTACGTTTATCAGTGGATTGGACAAGAGCAGACATTTGCCAATCCGTATGACACCAATTAATTTGAAATCTACAGAAAACGATCCCCCGTATGTTCATACGGAGGATTTACTGTTTTTCAGCAACAGCCAAACGCTATTACACTTTCATTATTCGCTCGTTTACTTCGCCACTACTATGTTAACTATATTCTTAACCACAATTACTTTTCGGATATCGTGTCCTTCGAGAAGCACCTTAACTTCGGCATTATCCAGGACAGACTTTTCAATATCCTCTTTGCTGTACTCTGCGGGCAACGTAATCCTTGTCTTTACTTTTCCGTTAATCTGAATACCATACTCAATGTTATCACTTTGTATGGTATTCTCGTCCCATTCGGGCCACTTTAACGTATACAACGGCTCGGTATAACCCAGACTCTCGTTCATCTCCTCGCACATATGCGGTGCTACCGGTGACAGTAAAGTTATCAGAACACGCAGCTCATCATTAGTGACGCTACCAATTGAGTAGAACTCATTGGTGAGTGACATCAAAGCGGCAATAGCGGTATTGAACTTAATCCTTTCAAAGTCCTGGGTCACCTTCTTGATTGTTGAGTGTATCAAACTCTTTGTTTCATTGCGAATGCCCGTTTCGTCGGACAGCATGCTCATAAGCTTCCATACTCTGTCTAGGAATCTTCTGCATCCGTTTGCACCCTGCATGCTCCACGGAATTGCCTGGTCAAATGCGCCCATGAACATTATGTATGTCCTCAATGTATCGGCACCCATGCTGGCGACTATATCATCTGGGTTGATTACATTACCCCTCGACTTTGACATTTTCTCGCTGTTTTCACCGAGAACGAAGCCGTGACTGGTCCTCTTCTTATACGGTTCGGCAGTAGAAACAAGGCCAATATCATAAAGGAACTTATGCCAGAATCTGGAGTACAGCAGATGCAGGGTATTGTGTTCCATACCGCCATTGTACCAGTCGACAGGCATCCAATAATCCAGAGCTTCCTTCGACGCGAACTCGTGATCATTGTGTGGGTCGCAATACCTTAAGAAGTACCAGCTTGATCCTGCCCAGTTTGGCATTGTATCGGTTTCCCTAACTGCATGAGAGCCGCAAACGGGACACGTCGTATTGATCCAGTCTGTTGCACGAATAATGGCGGATGACCCATCGTCGCCCGGTGTAAAATCATTCAAATCCGGCAATTCAAGCGGCAACTGATCGTAGGGAAGCGGTACCCAGCCACATTTATCGCAGTTTACCAACGGGATAGGTTCGCCCCAGTAACGCTGACGTGCGAATACCCAGTCTCTCAGCTTGTAATTGATCTTTCTATTTCCGAGATTATTCTCAACAAGCCAGTCTATCATGGCTTTCTTGGCATCTTCCACGTTCATTTCGTTGAGGAAGCCTGAGTTCACCATGACGCCGGTTGCGCAGTCTGTGAATGCTTCATTCTCAACATTGCCGCCTGCTACGACCTCTATAATCGGAAGATTAAACTTGCGTGCAAACTCCCAGTCTCTAGTATCGTGAGCGGGAACCGCCATTATTGCACCCGTACCGTACGTCATAAGCACATAATCCGAAATCCAGATCGGAATAGACTTGCCTGTTGCCGGGTTTATCGCCCTCATACCGGATATCTCTACGCCTGTCTTATCCTTTGCAAGTTCGCTTCTTTCAAAATCGCTCTTCTTCTTGGCAAGTTGTCTGTATTCGGTAATCTCATCCATGTTGTCGATTCTGTCCGCAAACTCATCGATCAAAGGATGCTCAGGCGAGATAACCATGTATGTAGCACCGAATATCGTGTCGGGTCTTGTGGTGAATACCTTGATATTCTTATCGGCATTCTCAACAGAGAAAACCACCTCTGCACCTTCGCTTCGACCTATCCAGTTGATCTGCTGAGTCTTGACCGTACTGATGAAGTCCAGATCTTTGATATCATCTATCAGGCGCTGCGCATAATCGGTGATGCGCAGCATCCATTGGCTTCTAACTTTTTGTATGACAGGACTGCCACAGCGATCGCAAACACCATCCACGACCTCCTCATTTGCAAGGCCAACTTTGCAGGACGTGCAGAAATTTATGGGCATCTCAGCTTTATATGCGAGACCCTTTTCGTAAAGCTTAAGGAATATCCACTGTGTCCACTTGTAATATGACGGGTCGCAAGTACTTAATTCGCGTGACCAGTCAAAAGAATAACCCAGTGTTTTTAACTGTTTTCTGAACCTTGCAATATTATCCTTGGCAACTATCTGCGGCTTTATACCGGTTTTAATTGCATAGTTCTCTGTAGGCAAGCCGAATGAATCGTATCCCATCGGGAAAAGCACGTTATACCCCTGCATTCTTCTCATACGCGCAATTATGTCGAGGGCGGTATAAGGCCTGGCATGTCCTACGTGCAGACCCTGTCCTGAAGGATACGGGAATTCTATCAGTGCATAATACTTAGGCTTTGAAAAGTCCACCCTGGTTTCAAAGCACTTTGATTCTTCCCATTTTTTTTGCCACTTCGGCTCAATGACCGACGGTTCATATCTAGTGCTCATTTTACCTCCATATAAAAAAGCTCTCGCCTCTATGAGACGAAAGCATACTTCCGCGGTACCACTCATCTTGACGGTAAACCGTCCACTCAAACCCATAACGCAGGTATACGGCATGTGTTTTGCACATACTGCTCCGCGGCGAGATTCTGTCAGCGATGTTACTGCCTCACACCAAACACAGCTCGCTTAAACATACGACAAACATACTGCTCCGCATCAACGCCATGCTTAATGATATGCCAAACATCTAATTTTGTCAACACGTCTTTAATCCATGCAGAGCTAAAGAATCTATTATAAATGCTGTCGATTACGGGTTCTCGGTCATACTACTGTACACCTCTGTCGCCACTATGTATTCACCAGCATGTTCACACACGCATTCATTCTCATCAATTGAGTTTAAGTACATTATGTTCACGGCTTCATCTACATCGCGCACAAACCTTATCTTATCCGACGCCTCTACCCTATGACCCATCGACGGCACCATGACAATTTCCGCTCCAGCGTTTATCGCGGCCTGTGTCTTTATCTCTACCCCGCCTACAGACCTTATCTCGCCATTGCAGGTTATTTCACCCGTACAAGCTATTCTATGCTTCGGTGCAACTCCGAAGACAGCACCGTATAGTGCCAGTGCAAATGCTATGCCGGCGCTCGGTCCATCTACAGGCATTCCTCCGGGTATGTTAAATCTGATATCATAGGACGACAAATCTTTATTATACCGGCGTGATACTGCGTCTATTGCGTTTTCAATCGATGCCCTTGCGGTACTCCTGCGAACAAGTCTTGTCGGTCCGTTTTCAATCTGTTCCTCATCCACGATCCCAAATGTACATACCTCTTGAACAGTCCCTCGCTTTGGATAGACATAGCACTCTATCTCCATTATGTATCCCCTTGAGCTCGTTGTAGATACACCTATTCCATACACCGTGCCGGGCTTCACATCCGATGCTATCTGTTGGATTGGCCGTCCTTTATATCTGCACGTTGATGCGACCCATTCGACATCTTTCTTCTGAATCTGCGATCTGTTTTCAATTCGTGCGATACCTCCGGCAAGTTGCATGATGTTGACTACATCGCGCCCGCTATAGGCGTATTCCGCACATAACCGCAATGCAGACTCCGAGGCATCTATAGATATGTGCGCTGCCGCCTGCCTTGCGATAACAACAAGTTCGGTTTCGCTTAATGCCCTGAAGTATATCTCGACACATCTAGAGCGTAAAGCACTCGGTATTTCATCAGGCTGTCTTGTAGTCGCACCTATCAACCTGAAGTCCGCAGGCATACCGTTCTCAAATATGTCGTGAATATACGGTGGGATGTTCTTGTTCTCTTTGCTGTAATATGCGCTGTCAAAATAGACGCACCTGTCCTCAAGCACCTTTAAGAGCTTGTTCATTTGAGAAGGATGAAGCTCACCTATCTCGTCAAGAAACAATACTCCACAATGCGCTTTGGATACCGCTCCGGGCTTGGGCTGTGGTACTCCCATAGAACCGAACTGTCCCGCCCCCTGATATATGGGGTCATGTACGGAACCTATAAGCGGGTCTGCAATCGACCTTTCGTCAAACCTTATACACGTCGCATCTATCTCGATGAACTTTGAATCCTTGTCAAACGGCGACTCGGGGTTGGCCTTCGCTTCATTCATAACAAGCCTTGCTGCGCAGGTCTTTCCTATCCCGGGAGGGCCGTAAATGATTACGTGTTGAGGATTACTACCACATAAAGCCGCCCTCAGTGCTTTTATTCCGTCAGCCTGACCGATAATTTCGCTTATTTGGGACGGTCTTGCAATCTCGGTGAGCGGTACATTCAGGCTTTTAAGACGCGCTTGTGATAAATTCTCAAACTCCTTTGAGTCAAATTTCTCAGCTTTAAGCTGACTCCCTGTGCAAGAATTTGAGTTCTTTTTGGTAATAAGCAGATACACAACAACAGCTATAACGAGCTGAACAACAATAGTAACAATCCAGTCCATATTATCCTCCTGCTTCTTATCATTTACATTGAATGCAGTGGATATTTGTCTTTTAATGTGGTATATGCAACTATTAAATGTAAAAAGCCGAGCAGCGCTCAGCTTGTTTTCTTATTTATGGCTGTTCAGCACATCGAACATGGCACTCAATGCTTTTCTCCTATGGCTGATTTCATTCTTAACCTCTGCAGAAAGCTCAGCAAACGTTTTTCCCTCCGGCTCATACAGGAACAGCGGGTCGTATCCAAAGCCGTTACTTCCTCGCTCGGTCTCCAAAATGCGTCCCTGTACCGTCCCTTGACTCGTTAGGCAACTTCCATCGCTTTCGTACAATACCGCTGCACAGACAAATCGCGCAGTCCTCTTCTCCGTCGGTACACCCTTCATGTGCCCGAGGAGTTTTTCATTGTTCGCTTTATCGTTATGGCCATCAAGTGCAAACCTTGCGCTGAGCACTCCGGGAGCACCGTTCAATGCATCTACAACCAAGCCGCTGTCATCGGCAAGAACAGCATCGTTGGGTAAAAGCTTGTGTATCTCAAATGCCTTCTTCTTTGCATTCTCCAAAAAAGTTTTGCCGTCTTCTTCTACATCGATATTGATTCCCGCCTCCCTCATTGAGACGACGTCATCAAAGAAACCGCCAAGAATCTCCTTTATCTCTCTAATTTTATGTTCATTGTTAGATGCTATAACCAATCTCATATCTACACCTCCGATTATTATTTGATTATAGCATCTTTATGAGTCGGTGAAAAGCGGCTAAAACTCGTTGGCAAAGATTGGGTTTGTTACCTCACCCATGTCAAACGGCTTTCCGTCTACGAGAATTCTGAGCTCCCCTATCTGTCCGTATTCCAGTGCCGTCATGTATATCGCCTTATAGCAGACTTCAGACAGACCTTCAATATTCGAAATATTCGCAAATTCGCTTGTGAAGTTAACTGTCGCGCTTGTACCGTCAATAGTCGCGTCAATTAGGTTAGTTCCAGTCGGTATGCACTGCCTTATAAATGCATTCTTTGAACCTTCACACATGAGCTTCATGGCACCGTAGAATGAATTCTCAGCCGTGCTGTACATAGTAAGAGGTATCATCAAATATCCCGATGTATTCGGCATATACACAGAGAACACGTTTACGCCATCCGAGGTCATCGTCTCAGCATCGACATCTTCGAGATTGACATTGATATATCCACAGTTTTCGGGGAGAATGGTACCGTTTTTCAGCTTTCCTCCATTACCGTCAACTGTTATGCTCACGGTATTTATACTGGGGAATTCCTTGAGCGTATTTACCACGGCCACAATCATCGCGTTTTCAGCTTCCATGCTTTCAAACTGAGTGAAATTCGTCAGATTCGCAGTGGCAAGCCCTGATTCATCGATTCTCAGTGATATTTCGGTACCTTCGGGAATAACTGCATTTAGACCTTTATGTGAAAGCTCCGATGAATTCGCACCGCCAGCAATCAAATAACCTAAAGTAGCCTTACCGATACCCTCCTCCCACGGAATCTTCCTCATAACAGGCACAATGAAACCCTCATCACTTAGGTAGTACATTATGGTATTTCTAAATCCCGCGCCCACCAGTAGTGAATCGTCATCGAAAGTGTTATCCACCTGTGCGGAACATCCTACGATTAACATCAATATAGTGAACACAATACAGAACACTGTACGAATGCGCATGAAAAACCCCCGACAATTTTTGTTTAATTCTATGCTGTCAGAGGTTGAATAATAACATTATACTCGAAGGGTTTCGATTAAAGTGGCATTCGGTGTCACTGTCAATGTTTTCTGCTTCGTGTATATCACCATTCCGGGCTTAGCGCCGTTTGGTTTCTTCACAAACCTTCTCTGTGTATAGTCAACCGACACATTCGCACCCATACGTCCTTTGGAATAGTAGGCACATATAAGTGCAGCTTGCTCAAGCGTAGCCTCACCGTAGCTTTCTGCCATGATTATTACATGCGAACCGGGCATATCCTTTGCGTGTAACCATGTATATCCGGGTCTTGCAATCTTAAATGTAAGCTCATCATTTTGACGACTGTTTCTTCCGACGAGTATTTCGATGTTTTCTGATGAACGGAATACATACGGCTCTACTATCTTCACCGATTTCTTCTTAGACATGCCATTTTTCGGTCTCATATAGCCGCCATCGATCAGCTCATTCTGAAGCACAGCAACGTCTGAATCCGCAGCGTTTGCAACCAGATACTCCATCTCACGGAGATAATCGAGTTCCTTATGTGTCTCCTCTATTTGTTGTGTACCCATCTCAAGTGAGCGCAAGCCCTTTTTATATCGTTTAAAATAGGATTGAGCATTCTCATTTATGCTCTTCATCGAATCGAGAGGAATAACAACTGTAACCGGCGGATTCTCGTAATAGTTTTCAACCGATGCAGATGCAAATCCCGACTTTAACCTATATATGTTTGCGGTCAACAGCTCCCCGTAAATTCTAAGTTTGTCCAGTTCATTGCGATCACTTATCTCACTCTCTATAATCGAGAGCTTTCTCTCGCAGCGTTCGATACTATTGTGAATACATTTGCGCATTGACGCAGTTATTCGCTTTATGTGTTCGTTTTCGTCTACTGCTGAGTAGAGCGTGTCCAGTGCCTCACACATGCTCTCAGCTCTGACATTATTAAAACCATCCGGCACAAACGGGAAAACATCCGTAGGTCTGTTATCTCCGTTCAATAAAACACAAGGCTCAAATTTGCCGCTCTTAAATCTCGAAAATAACGTGGAAAGTTGAGCACTTATGTTTCTGATATCATCGCTGTCGGCTTTAACACATGCTAAAAGACGTTTTGCACACGCAGGTGAAAAGCCGCTAAACAACGAGCTTAACCTTTTATCCAACGGTACATAGATATTCTCACTCAACACATGATAAATCACATCCGCAGACGTTTCCCTCGGGTCGAGCTTGTCCCCGATTTCCGGGTATTCATAGCGTAGCCCCGGCATCATCGGATGATTTGGAGACATAGTAAAGTCGACTCTGCGAATGCAGTCTATCACGTTGAATTCGGAATTGCACAGAATGAGATTTGAGTGCTTGCCAAGTAGCTCTGCAATAAGCAAAAACTCCGTTTTGTCGCCCAGTTCATTGTATGCGCTTATCCTTAACGTGACACATCTATCCATGCCGTGCTGTTCTATGCCGACAATTCTTCCATCTATCAATCGCTTTCTCAACACCATGCAAAAATTCGGTGCGATTGCGGGGTTTTGTTTTTTTGTATTCGTTAAGTGTATTCTTGCTCTTCCCGAAGACGCAGAAAGTAACAACCTTTTTGATGTACGGTCCGACTTTATCGTCAAAACCAATACATCCTTTTCGGGCTGATGTACTTTCTCTATCTTAGCGCCTAAAACCGACTGCAGTTCAAACACCGCAGCGGCGATAGATAATCCGTCCATTATTCAGAAACAATTACGTTCTTCAGTGTCGCCAATCCTTCTATTTCTACTTCGACAATGTCGCCGACATTCATTGAGCCTACTCCTGCCGGTGTGCCTGTTGCAATCACATCGCCGGGAAGAAGTGTCATGCACTGTGTTATGTACCAAATCAGCTTTGCAATGGGGTGAATCATCAGTTCAGTGTTACCCTGCTGTTTAATCTCGCCATTTAGCCTCGTTGTAACGGTGACATGGTTTGCATCGAGTTCGGTCTCGATATACGGTCCTATAGGGCAAAAAGTATCAAACCCCTTGCCGCGAGTCCACTGCATATCGCCTTTTTGAATGTCTCTCGCCGTAACGTCATTTAGGCAGGTATAACCAAATACCACAGAAAATGCGTCTTCGATCGAAACATTCCTGCACTTCTTTCCGATTATAACCCCAAGCTCGCCCTCATAATCGAGTCTCTTGCTGAGCTTAGGATAAACAATTTCTTCACCGTCACCTATTATGCTGGTATTAGGCTTCAAAAAAATCAGCGGTTCTTCAGGCTGTCCCTCTTTCATTTCTGCCGCGTGAGCTGCATAGTTTTTGCCTATTGCCACGATTTTCGACGGCTCACAGGGTGCAAGCAGCTTGACATCATCAAATTGATGAATCACTCCGGTACCCACTACTTCGTCGTAGGGAAGGCCGTTCAGTTCCTCTAAACCACCGGTACGTTCTACACAATAAAAATTCTTATTGCCGTCTGTTGCTCTCCAAAAATGCATATATTATAGACATCCCCCTCTTTTACTGCGCATTCTAACATTTTGCAGTAGAAATGTCCATATTTTTTAGCTATATGACCGTGAACTCGCTAATTGATACCTCGTAGGCGGTTCTTATATAGGAGTTCCCGTCGCTGTCTCGCTTTGTGTACTCTCTACTTTGAAGTCTTCCCGTCATCTCGATTATATCGCCCACATTTAACGTTTGAGCACAGCGCGCATTCTTACCCCACGTGATACACGGCAGGTAATCGGATTTGCCATATGCCCTGTTAACAGCCAATAGTATATCTCCTATCTCGCGGAAAAGCGGTGTCCTTCTATATATGACCGGTTTACAGATACAGCCCGTCAGCATAATCTCATTATCACATTCTGCCTCGAGTGATAGTTTGATTATGTTTCTCGAGAACACAGTGATTACAAGCCTGTTCGTGCCATCTACGGGTTTATTGTACGATCGTAGCTGTCCGCTCACAGCCAGCCTCTCCCCTTGTGTCAATTCACCAAGATCCGAAAGAGTTTCGCCTGAGACAGTGATCGGTATATAATCTGATATGCCGCTAAGTCGCGGAACTTTAAGTACCAATCTGTAGAATTCCTCGCTGAAAATACTGTGACTGAATACAGGGGGCGAGACCACATCGCCGACAACATAAGCAGAATTGTTATAAACTTCTTGCATAGTGTACCTCTGGTAATATTTGTTATATACATATTCCACTATGCATGCAGCTATGACAAAAAGGAACCCCGCAAGGTTCCTTCATAAATAATCGGTTTACTTTTTGATTATTCTTTCTATGACGTCGTCCAGTACAGTTATTACAATCGGACTGCCTTTGCCGTTTCGAGCTTCAATAGGCACATTCTCCGATGAGAATTCGGTCTCCGTACCGTGCTTCTGAACCGCAATGAGACTTACCGGGTCCGTAATATGGCCTGCCCAGATGAGCTTCGTCCCATTAGAGCCGTTGCGCTTAAAATCAAAGGTCTTTACGCCCTTGCCGTATCTGTTTTGCAAATCGTAATCAAACACAAAGCAACGCTTCATGTAGCCGCAATCAGACACGAAGAGTATCTCACCATCGTCGCCTATCTGAGAAGCGAATACTACCGAGTCGCCTTCGTCGAGCTTTATCGCTTTCACGCCAACACTCGCTCTGCCCATCGTCGGTATCGTATCACTAGGGAATCTTATGCTCATGCCCTTTGCGGTAATCACCAAGACCGAGTCATTCTGACGCTTTTCGACACTTATAAGTTCATCGTTTTCTTTGAACTTAATGACGCTTATTGACTTCTGCCTGCTCTGAAGGTCATCGGCTTGTACAAACTTTAAGTTGCCGTCTTTTGTGCATAGCATGTACTCGCCATCCAGATCTCCACACGCAGCGAACACGATTCGTTCGGTATCGTCGAAATGTATCAACGAGCTCAGCGCTGTAGGCCTTGCGGTCTGTTTGGTCTCGGGTATGTCGGAAACGTTTATCGAATAACACATTCCCGATTGAGAAAACAGTCTGATTTTCTTGTCAGTCAAAGTTTCAAATACATAAATCGGACGCTCGGTCGAAAGCGTTTCGACATTTATTCCCTTGGGTTGCATTCTACGCAGTCTGTTGTTGGGTAACAGTACGACAACTGCTTCATCAGGAATAGCCTCATTCTCCATCGGTATCTCGACCTTTACCGAATCGTGTATGACTGCTGTTCTTCTCTCCGTAGGATACTTGTCTCGAACCTCACACAATTCCGTTCTTATGAGAGTCATAAGCCTCTTAGGCGATTCTATAATCAATTCTAGCCTCTTAATCTCCTTAAGTAGGTCTTCATATTCCTTGCGTATCGCTTGTATCTCAAGGTTTGTAAGGCGCTGCAAACGCAAATCCAAAATGGCTTGCGCCTGGACCTCGGATAAACCAAATCGCTCCATCAAGCCCGTCTTCGCAATTTTAGGCGTCCTTGAAGCTCTTATAAGCACAATAACCTCATCAAGATTGAGAAGAGCTATTATTAAGCCCGCTAGTATATGCTCGCGTTTCTTGCAGTTGGCTAGGTCGTACTTTGTCCTGTTAAGCGTAACGTTTCTCTGATGCGCAACATAGTAAGATACGACTTGTTTTAGGTTCATAAGCTGAGGCTTTCCCTCCGCTATGGCTACCATATTCACACCAAAGGTCGTCTGCAGATCTGAGTACTTAAGCAGATATTTCAGTATGCTTTCCTCATCCGCATCCTTCTTTATCTCGATAACGGCTCTCATGCCGGTCCTGTCGGACTCGTCGCGTATATCGTAAATTCCGCTGAGCTGGGCCTTCTTGCTCTGGCTAAGGGCAAGTATGTCGGTAAGGAGCTTTGCTTTATTTGTTTGATAAGGCAACTCTGTAATAACGAGCAGTTTCCTTCCATTTTTGGACTCCTCGAAATGCGTCTTGCCTCTTACGGCGAGCTTTCCTCGTCCCGTTTTATAAGCCACCTCTATGGCATCGGACTGCAATATGTAACCGCCCGTGGGAAAATCCGGGCACGGCATATGCTTCATAAGCTCATCGATAGTAATATCGGGGTTATCTATGTACGCTACGACGGCGTTTATGGCCTCGGTTATATTGTGAGGAGGTATGTTTGTGGCAAGTCCTACAGCGATTCCTGAAGCACCATTTACCAACAGATTGGGAAATCTTCCGGGAAGTATGTCGGGCTCTTTTAACGAGTCGTCGAAATTTAGGCTGAAGTGAACCGTATCCTTGTCTAAATCCTTGAGCAATTCCATAGCAAGCGGCGTCATTCTCGCTTCGGTGTAACGCATGGCGGCGGCACTGTCTCCATCGACACTTCCGAAGTTGCCGTGTCCGTCGACAAGCGTCATTGACATATTAAATGGCTGAGCCATTCTGACCATTGCGTCATAAACCGACAAATCTCCGTGCGGATGATACTTACCGAGGCAATCGCCGACTATTCTTGCGCTCTTTCTGTACGGTTTGTCAGGTGTGTTGCCCAATTCAAGCATAGTGTAAAGTATACGCCTTTGAACGGGCTTGAGTCCGTCCTCCACTCGCGGCAAAGCGCGCTCCAGTATTACATGCTCGGAGTACGGAATCATGGAAGCGTGTATCACCTCATCCATACTGCGAACAAGTATTTTCTGTTCAATATTCATCGGAATAGTCTTATTCTTCGCCATTTCCGTTACCACCTGTTCCCGTCTTTTCCTCGAATGTATCTACTCTATTGAAGTCCGCATACTCAGATATGTACTCTCTTCTCGGTGCAACATCGTCACCCATAAGGATAGTTACAAGGCGCTCAACATTCGCCGCATCTTCAAGGGTCACGCGAATAAGCGTTCTGTGCTCCGGATTCATTGTCGTTTCCCAAAGCTGAGCGGGATTCATCTCGCCAAGTCCCTTATACCGCTGAAGGGTATAGTTCTTTATCCCCTTTGTGAGCTTTTCAAGATCTGAATCAGAGTATGCGTATTTTATATCGTTGCCACGTTGTATCTTAAATAGCGGCGGCATCCCAATATAGACATGACCGTCAATTATAAGTTGCTTCATGTATCTATAGAAGAATGTAAGAAGCAGTGCGCGGATATGGGCACCGTCCTGGTCAGCATCAGAAAGTATTATTATCTTGTCGAATCTTCTGCCTGAGTCAGTGTAATCCGAACCTATGCCCGTACCTATAGCAGTTATAATCGAGCGATACTCTTCGTTCTGTAATATCTGTTCAAGTCGCTTTTTCTCAACATTTGAAGGCTTACCTCTAAGCGGCAGTATTGCCTGGAAACGTCTGTCACGTCCCTGTTTTGCACTTCCGCCTGCAGAGTCGCCCTCAACAATAAACAGCTCGTTTTCATTGCTGTTTCTGCCTGTACAGCTTGAAAGTTTGCCTACGAGCGGAGCATTTTCGAGTTTAGACTGCTCTCTTGCAACAGTCTTAGCTCTGCGTGCCGCTTCTTTTGCTCTTGCGGCTTTCATGGCCTTGTCCACCATCATGTTGCCGATATCAGCGTTCTTTAGGTCTTCAAGGAACCTCGTAAGAAACTCCGTGACAACGCTCTCCACCGCGATCCTTGCTTCAGTGTTACCGAGATGTGTTTTGGTCTGCCCTTCAAACTGGACATTCTGCATGCGCAAAGACAAGAGCGCAGTCAAGCCTTCTCTAAAGTCTTCGCCCGCCAACGAAACATCCTTAGGCTTTAACGCACCAATTCGCCGACAGTAATCATTCATTACCTTGGTTAAGCCTGACTTAAAACCGGTCTCGTGCGTGCCGCCCTCTGTCGTCGGTATATTATTCACATATGAGAAAAGGTTGTCCGTATACCCGCTGTTATGCTGCAAAGCAATTTCGACATCAATTCCTTCATGGACAGCGGAAATATAAATGGGCTCGGGATACAGCGGTGACTTGTCTGCGTTCAGCTCCTTCACAAAGTCACAAATGCCGCCTGAATAGACGTACTCCCTGTGCTTTGATCCGATTTTATCCCTCTTGTCGTCAAGTATGAATGTTACTCCCTTATTGAGATATGCAAGCTCACGCAAACGATTTGAAACCGTTTCAAAGTTCACGCTTATGGTCTCAAAAACCCTTGCATCGGGAAGGAATGTTATTCGCGTACCCTTTCTACGCGTGCGACCCACCTCTTTTAGCGAATCGCAAGGAGTTCCCGAAATAATCTTGCCCTCTTCGTTTTCGTAGCTATGGTAGTTTTGTACATATGCTCTGCCGTTTGTGAATACCTCCACTGTAAGATACTCCGACAAAGCGTTAACAACAGATGCACCTACTCCGTGTAAACCGCCAGAATATGTATAATTATCGTTTCCGAATTTTCCGCCTGCGTGAAGTTTAGTGAAAACGACCTCGACTGCCGAAATGCCCAGTTTTTCGTGTATTCCTACAGGGATCCCCCTACCGTTGTCGTCAACAGTGAGTGAGTTATCCTTATTTATTGTAACTGATACGGTGTCTGCAAAACCATTGGTCGCTTCATCGACTGCGTTGTCGACTATCTCCCAAAGCATATGGTGCAGCCCCTTTAAGCCTGTACTGCCTATGTACATTCCCGGGCGCATTCTTACGGCTTCGAGACCCTCCATAACCTTTATATCATTTGCTGTATAATCGTAGGACATTATTACCTCTCAACTTAAAATCTATAATAGTATACACAAAATAACCTAGTTATTCAATCGACAACAGTTTCGCAGTACCTTTTGGAGTACAAAAAAGCAGATCCCCTTAGGAGACCTGCTCATATATTGACTTATTATTTACGCTCGATAGCACCGAACTTACACTTCTCCATACATGCGCCGCACTTGATACACTTAGCATTGTCGATTACGAAGGGCTTCTTTACCTCGCCGGAAATTGCGTTTACGGGGCAATTCCTTGCGCACAGTGAGCAACCCTTGCACTTATCAGGATCAATGTGGTACTGGAGCAGGGCCTTGCAAACGCCGGCCGGGCAACGATGCTCATAGATGTGAGCTTCATACTCGTCGCGGAAGTAACGCAGTGTGCTCAGTACAGGGTTCGGAGCAGTCTGTCCGAGCCCGCAAAGTGCAGATGCCTTGATGTTGTTTGCAAGCTTTTCGAGCTTTTCGAGATCTTCGGGCTCTCCCTTGCCGCTTGTTATCTTATCAAGTATCTCAAGCATCCTCCGTGTACCGATACGGCACGGCGGGCACTTACCGCAAGATTCATCGACTGTGAACTCAAGGAAGAACTTAGCGATGTTGACCATGCAGTTGTCCTCGTCCATGACGATCATACCGCCTGAACCCATCATAGAACCGATTGCAACGAGGTTGTCGTAATCGATCGGGATGTCAAGGTGCTCTGCAGGAATACAACCGCCCGAAGGACCACCTGTCTGAGCGGCTTTGAACTTCTTACCGTTAGGTATACCGCCGCCGATGTCGAATATGACTTCGCGCAGTGTTGTACCCATTGGAATCTCAACCAGACCGGTGTTTGTGATCTTTCCGCCAAGAGCGAATACCTTTGTACCCTTGCTCTTCTCGGTACCCATTGATGCGAACCATTCCGGTCCATTCAGGATGATCTGGCAGATGTTTGCATACGTCTCAACATTGTTAAGCAGAGTGGGCTTTCCGAACAGACCCTTTACTGCCGGGAACGGGGGACGAGGTCTGGGTTCGCCGCGGCCACCTTCGATTGAAGCCAACAATGCAGTTTCTTCACCACATACGAATGCGCCGGAACCGAGACGCAGGTCAATGTCGAATGAGAAATCTGTACCAAAAATGTTATTGCCCAACAGACCATATTCTCTTGCCTGCTTAATCGCTATGCGCAGACGATGTACTGCGATGGGATACTCAGCACGGACGTAGATATAACCCTGCTGTGCTCCGATGCAATAACCTGCAATAGCCATTGCTTCCAATACTGCGTGCGGGTCACCTTCAAGAACCGACCTATCCATGAATGCACCGGGGTCACCCTCGTCAGCATTACAGCATACGTACTTGATGTCACTCTTAGGTGCCTTAGCAAACTTCCACTTCAAACCGGTGGGGAATCCGCCGCCGCCACGACCACGAAGGCCTGACTTGATTACCATGTCGATAATAGCATCTCTGCCCTCATCGCCCTTGTACTCTGTAAGGCACTTCTCAAGAGCTTTGTAACCGTCGAATGCAATGTATTCGTCGATGTTTTCGGGGTTGATAACACCGCAGTTACGGAGTGCGATTCTCTTCTGCTTCCTGTAGAAGCCAACGTCATCGAGCGAACGGATATTGTTCTCTTCATCGATGCTGTGTGAGTAGAGCAGCTCCTTAACGATACGGCCCTTGATAAGATGCTCGCTTACTATGCGCGGAACATCGGATACCTTAATGTGGCTATAGAAAGCACCTTCAGGATAAATGATTACTACAGGGCCGTTTTCGCAAAGACCGAAACAACCTGTATGAACAACCTTTACCTCTTTTTCGAGACCGTTATTCTTAATCTCGTCTTCAAATACCTTAATGATTTCCTTTGAATTGGATGATGTACATCCTGTGCCTGTGCAGACAAGGACTTGCGAACGATAAAACTCCATAAGTCCTCCCCTTATTTATGATTCTTTTCGTAATAACCGATTGTGTACTCGTCAACAACTCTATCGTTTACGATATGCTCTGTAACGATCTTTGCCACCATGTCAGGGGTAACCTTAACGTAAGTTACCTTCTCCTGATCGGGCTTATATACTTCAACGATTGGCTCAAGTCTGCATACGCCGATGCATCCCGTCTGGGCAACAGCAACATGCTGAAGCGAGCGCTTGCTCACCTCATCCATAAAAGCAGCGAGAACAGGACGAGCACCTGCAGCGATTCCACAAGTTGCCATACCAACTACAACACGAGTGCCGTTATGTTCTTTTCTAAGGCCGATGTTCTCGAGGGTCTTCTTACGAATTGCTTCGAGTTCCTGCAAAGACTTCATTCTTATATACCTCCATTAAGTTCTTCTATACCTTGTTTTAAATAATCACTCATCCACTGCACCACATCAGGTGTGCTGAGGGGAATATCATACCCGAGTGTATCCCGAATTTCACCGGTATCAAATCTAAACACTCTGCCATCCACGTCCAACGCATAGATAAACCTGACATTTTCGTTCGTCACAACGGTTGTCAATATTGTTTCCGCCATATCGCCCATCGGGGGCCTATCTATATGGCTAATTCTATACGAAGCGCTAATTTCAGTACCTTCGCCGGGTTTGGAACGCAAACTGAATTCACCGTCACACGCCTCCGCTCCCAACTTGAAGAATGGAATGCCTAGCCCAACTTTTCTCGTGGTTCTAGATGTTGTGAACGGATCGATAACATGCTTCTGCATGTCCTCGTCCATTCCGCATCCATTATCCTTAATGATAATTGTCAATTTGTCCTCTTCATGACTGACAATCTCAGCAATCTCGACAGTATCTGCTTTAGCGCTTATCGAATTCTGAACAATGTCAAGCACATGGAGGGCGAGTTCCTTCATAATCATGTCAGTTCATCTGACGATACTTGTCGAGTATTCCCTTTACATCGCCGGGTACCAGTCTGCCGTAGACGTCATCATTGATCATCATTGCGGGAGCGAGGCCACAGCAACCTATGCAGCGAGTAGCTGTCAGTGTAAACAAACCGTCAGGTGTTGTCTTGCCGGATTCTATGCCGAGCTGCTTGGACAGCTCATCGAATACAAGCTGTGAACCGCGAACATAGCACGCCGTACCAAGGCAGAGACCAATTGTGTACTTGCCGTTTGCTTCAAGCGTAAACAGCGAATAGAATGTTGCTACACCGTAAATTGTGGATACAGGAATGCCGGTAGCTTTTGAAATATAGTTCTGAACTTCTTCGTCAACACAACCGATTATCTCCTGTGCGCCCTGCATGATAGGAAGCAAACCACCCTGTTCATCCTTCCACTGTTCAATGACCACATCGAGTTCTTTGAACAGTTCTGCACGAGTTTTCTTCTCGTTGACCATATATACCTTTTACCTCCTTGAAAATTGCATTGCACGTAGCAAACAAATGTCGCCATGTACATTAATTTTACTAACATATCATAGCACACGGGCCTATGAAATGTAACCCATTTATACCATTATTAAGGTATATATTTCTGCAAATCACACTATTATACCGATATAATACATAATAATCTGTATAAACTGCTTACTGTATACGAAAAATCCGCAACTATAGGATTCGTGAAGCTTTAATAAAGTTGCAATGTAAAAGGTAAAACTTTCAAGTATTGAAAACAATTACTCGATCCAGCAGAGCTTTTAAAAATAAACTATGATGTTTAACGAAGAGTGAGAATTGCAGGTTGTCCACAACTGCATAAATATGCTATGTAAAGTGACAGACAGTTTGTCTCTCCAATACACCTAACTGCCAACCCCTCCTCTAAGGAAGGGGTTGGCTCTCTTGTTTTGTTACGGTGTAACTTCATCGATATGGAGCAATGTGTCCGGAACAGAGGCAATCTGTTTATCGAAGTAATAGGTCATTATATCCTCTATGGCACCTGCGCTGGAACTTCCCGAATATCCGTTGGGGACACAGACCACCACGACAATTTCGGGGTTGTCACGCGGCGCATACGATACGAACCATGACGTATTTTCTATGTCTATGGGGTTATTACCAACCTGTGCCGAACCTGTTTTACCGGAAAGTAAATCCAAGTAGCCTTTTCTCTTAAACTCCTCGCTGAAGCGCTGTGCCGCGGTACCTCCATCCTCAGGCGAAACAACGCCCTTAAGGCCGTCGTGAATAGCCTTCCAATATTCCTCCGGCGCATTTATCACATTTAGTATAGACGGCTCAAACTGCTTCACCAGAGTTCCATCACTCGATGTAATTCTATTGACGATATTTGCGTCATAAACTGTACCCTTGTTTGCAATGGCAGCTACGTATCTCGCTACCGCAATAGGCGTAACAGACGAAACGGCCTGTCCTATTCCCGTACGTATCGTCAAAGTTGCCTTCCACTGGAGCTCATTGAGCATCGACATTATCTCACTTACCCAAGGTTGTCCTTTTGTAACGCCTTCTGGTATACCGAGCGTTTCGGAGAGTATCCTACGTACGTCAGGACCCTTGTTCGCCAAACTACCATCCTGAAGTTCCATAAGCTGCAATGACGCCGTCGCTATGTCGTCATCCGTTGCTGTTTTTCCGCAGAACGACAAGTATGCCTTCAGCTTGCTCTTCAATATGCTGTAGATATAGCTCGGCAGAGATGCACGCTGACTTCCAAGGGGATTAGACAGTTTATTGAAATCTATCAAATCGTTGTCAAACAATACGTTCTGACCTCCGACTTGACCCGTAACTTCACCTGTAAGCTGTATGTTTGTAGACTCCGATAAACCAAGTGCTTCGCCCCATTTTGACAGCTCGTCAATACCAAGCCTGTTGGATACCTCGTAAAAATAGGTATTGCACGAGTTTGTAAGCGCAAGCCTCAAATTCTGGTTCGCATGATTTACAGGGTTGCGAATATGACATGAGGGAGCATCTCGTTCTATTGGGTTTCCGTTCTCATCCGTCAAAACATACTTTTCAACGCAATCAATCGTCTCATCGAGAGTAATCACGCCCTCCATTACGCCTGCAAGCCCCGTTACCATCTTGAATATAGAACCGGGAGCACGCTTGAGCGAAATCGCCTTATTAAGAGTCGGCGTAAGTTCTGCGGCCTCCTCAGACCTAAACAGATACTCGGCCTGCTCGTCCGACAAACCGGAAATAAACCAGTTTGGGTCATAAGAGGGATATGATGCCATCGCCAGTACATCACCGGTATTGGCATCCATCATAACTATTGCGCCAGTCTTGGCAAGCTCGATGTCTTCATAATCGCCGTATTTGTTTGGATTCCCAGCTATTGTGTCTACCTCAAACCGATTGATCTCATTGATGATTTCCTGCAGAGCTTGCTCAACGATACGCTGATATGAAATATCCATCGCAAGAATGATATCATTGCCGTCAGTTGGCGGAACAACTTCAAGCTCACTAACTTCGGCGAGGTTCTTGTTGACCTCAATCAGTCTATAGCCCTGTCTCTCTGTCGTTGCACCGGTGAGGTACGACTCCATTGCGCTCTCTATTCCGGCCACACCCACAAAGTCGTTGTATGAATAACCGAGGTCGAGCATATCTTCGGTCACGGCTTTTTGTACATAACCGACAATATGAGCTGCGGACTCCCCGTAGGGATATACACGGGTAGAGCTTTGTGAGGTCTGCAATCCCGGTAGCTCATCCTTCATCATCTCTATCTTAGCTACAACGTCTGCAGACACGTCGTAAGCAATCGTCACGGGCTCGTATGCCCTGTAGTTATTGAGGTTAACTGTCTGGCGTATCGATATTATCTTGTTCGCTTGCTCAAACGTCAGCTCGTCAGGGATACACCAAGCCTCCCTAAGCTCGTTATAGGCGTCTTCTGCTGAAATCCATTTGGAGATATCGTCTTTATCGGCATCTTTAATGGCGAAACCCATTGCATCGCAGAAATTCTCATAACGCGATTTGATGGCGGTCTCACTTGTGACACCCCATTCATAATCGTAGTTGCCGCTCTCGTCCTTGCGTATATACGAGCTATCGATTATTTTGCCGCCGCCTTGCTCGATTATATCTATTGCCTTAATCAGCGACTCAGTATACACAGAACTGTAATAGGATGTTCTATTGTTTGCATCACGCAAAAACTCGACATTATAACAGGTCTTGTCGTAAGCCAGCACTACACCGTTTCTATCCATTATCGTGCCTCTTTCACCTTTGAGGATGATTTTGGCACTACTCTTATTACTCGCTTGGATATCGTATTTTCCGTCGTCAGACAGCGTGATAGTCGCCAGCTTAACGATTAACGCGAGCATTAACGCAACTATCACGGCACCTGTCGCTATATATCTCGTAATCTTTGATTTCATAAGTTAGTCCTTCACAGGAAGCTTTATCGGTTTAAGCTTTTCAACAAATATAGATTTATTTATGTAAAACATAGGCACACATATAATCGCGGTGGCAAGTGCGCACGGAATCACATATTTGAACAGCATGCTGAAATACGGGATTGAAACCCTGCGTATAACGCACGCCAATATATAAATATTGTGCTTAACTATACATGCAAAGAACGATGCCAACGAGGGAATAATCGGGTTGTCAGCATAGTATTTTTTATGGAACGTACTCCCTGTAATTGCTGCAAGCATATAACCTATTGCACTGATACCCAGCATAGGAGAGAACATCACATCCAAAATAAAACCAAAGGCTATACCTATGATAACTGCGGGTAATGCCCCCATGTAGAGTCCTAAGCATATACACAGTGAAAGCACGACATCGGGTCTTATGAAGTTGATATTCAGCTTAACGAAAAACGTGTTGTCCAAAAACAAGCACACAATTATCATCGCACCGATTGCTATGCGTCGCTTCACTTTTAGCCTCCCGTTACCGGGCTCGTCAGTATCAGGACATCTTCTAAGTGGAGGAAATCGACATAAGGTTCGATTATTGCATTTATCTTATCGGCATCCTGATCTGCCTGCATTACCTCTGTTACGATACCTATTGGGATTCCTCTCGGCAAATCCGCACCAAGCCCGCTCGTGCTGATTATGTCCCCAGGAACTAAGTCAAACCCCGCAGGCAAATATGACAGACCCAACCTCGGTGTTGCCGTGTCGGCTTCGACAAGCCCTTTTATAATGCCTACGTCCCTTGTTCTGTTGTTCATGCCACTTACACTTACAGAGCCATCGATAATCGCAGAAACTTTGCACCACGTCGCGCCTACATTGGTTACTCGTCCTACAAGGCCGTCCGATGTCATTACGCACATCCCAGTTTCAATGCCCTTGTTGCGTCCGGCATTAACAGTGATAATATCAAACCACGCGCTCGTCCCTTTTCCTATGACCTGCGCAGCTACAAACTCACCATCGCTGAACGTCGACGAGTAGTCCAAGAGTTTTCTCAGACTTTCGTTCTCCGATTTTGTCTTATCATAGTCCAACAGCTTTTGTTTCAACTGTTCTATCTGTGCTCTTAACTCTGCATTCTCTTTGTCTATGTCCCTCGACATAAAAATTCTGCCGAAGAAATCCGCAATCTCGCCTGATATGTTGTACGAAAACTGCTGCACGGGCTGAAATATCGAACCTAATGTGCTTTCCACAAAGCTAAGCGTTCTGTCGCCCGATGTGAAAAATGCAAGCAGTCCCAATACAAGTATTGCGACAATAGTAATCAATAACGGCTTGTTTGAAAACAACTTACTCATCTTTCACCTCTCATTACCACATAATTATAAGACAGTGCGCGCATTTGTGCAACGCACTGTCAACGTTAGTCACAGAAATTTAAGAAACTGTACAGTTTTGCCTACTCAACACTCAAAACTATGTGTTTGGCGTAGTCATTAACTTCACTCTTTGCGTACTCTATGTCGATTGTGGGGAATACGCCGTGGTCGTATACGATTCTGCCATTTATCATGGTGAGCACCACATCGCGTCCGTTCGCTCCATATACAACAGAGCTTATAACATCGTAACTCGGCACGAGCGATAAAGCTTCGCTGTCAAGCAGTATCATGTCGGCGCAATAACCCTCTTTTAGCATTCCAAGGTTTTCTCTCCCCTGTGCTTTTGCCCCGTTTACTGTTGCAAACTTCAGAGCTTGATAGGCAGGTAGTGTACTCGCATCGCCCGACCTGTACTTAGCTAACAGAGCGGATAGCTTTAGTTCCTCGAACATATCGTGCGAGTTGTTTGAGCAGCATCCGTCCGTTCCCAAGCTTATATTTACACCGTAGTCTAACAGAGCGTTTATATCGGCTATACCGCTTGCGAGCTTCAAGTTTGATACAGGGTTGTGGGCGACGCTTACGCCGCAATCTGAGAGAATCTGCATATCGGCTTCTTCAACCCAAACACAATGTGCGGCCAGTGTTTTTACTGTGAACATACCTTCTCTATGCATCACCTGCACAGGCGTCAATCCGTATTTTGCCTTGCACTCCAAATGGTCTTTTTGTGTTTCCGAGACATGGGTGTGCATAACAATGTCGTTTTTCTTGGCTATATCCTCGACAAACCTCCATATTTTCGGCGCAGAGGTATACTCGGCATGAATAGATACATCTGCCCTTATAAGACCGTCTGCTGCGTTGTGCCAGTTCTCTATCAGCTTGTATGTCTCACATATAGCCCTGTCATTATCGGGATTATAACTGTCAGCATCCAAGGCTATTACAGCATTGCTCAGCGACGCCCTCATTCCGCATTCTACCGCAAGCCTTGCTACAGAAGGCTGATAAAAATACATGTCGCTGACAGAAGTCGTGCCCGTCCTAAACATTTCGGCAAAACCGAGCCTAGCCCCCGCAACTATTGCCCGTTCGTCCAACCTCTCCTCAGCAGGAAAGACCTTCTTGAACAACCAATCTTGAAGTGTGTAGTCGTCCGCATAGCCGCGCATTATGCACATAGCTGTATGTGCATGTGTGTTCACCAAGCCCGGCATAAGTATTCCGCCCGAGCAATCTATCACGCGGGAAGCAGTTGTGTTCTCCGGTATGCTCTCGCCCACAAAAGCAATCTTGTTTCCGCTTACTCCAACAACACCCCGTTCTATCACGGGGCAATTGTCGTTCATTGTAATAATTCGTGCGTTTATAATTAGTGTATCGAGCATCTGTTTACCTATGCCTTGCATATAAAGTCATATACCATGCGTGAAAGCTTTCCCGATGCGCGATTTCCCGCCTCTATTACTTCCTCGCCCGAGAGCCTGCAGTCCAGCACGCCCGCCGCCATATTGGTTATAAGCGATATACCGAGTATCCTCATTGAGCAATGGTTTGCCGCAATGCACTCGTGTACTGTACTCATGCCAACCGCATCCGCTCCCAAAAGCCTCATTGCACGAATTTCCGCAGGTGTCTCGTACATGGGACCCGACGCAAAGTAATAAACACCATGTCTCAGCGATACGCCGTTTTCAATGGCTATCTGCTCGAAAAGCCTTTGGTATTCCTTATCAAACGTATAAGTCATATCGCAGAAGCGTTCACCGAATTCGGGTATGTTCTGTCCAATAAGCGGATTTTCAAAACACAGTCTAATAAAATCATCTATCAGCATCAGGTCTCCGGGCCCAAACTCCCTGTTAACGCCGCCGGCGGCATTGGTAATAATTAGGTTATTTATGCCGACGAGCTTTGCTACTCGAATCGGGTAAGCCACTTGCTCGGCTGTCCAACCCTCATACATATGGAATCTTCCCTGCATCATAAGCACGAGTTTTCCACCGATATTGCCCGCTACAAATCTTCCCACGTGTCCTATCGCAGTGCTAACCACAAAATACGGCACATCGGAATATGGGATGTATATGGGGTTATCCACCATCTGGGCGAGATTTCCGAGTCCAGAACCGAGCACAACGAGGAATTCCGGTGTTCTGCCTGCCAGCTTATCTTTGACGTATTCGGCGCTTTCTTTGTATTGTTCGTATGTAAACATTATTCGTCACCTCCGCTGATAGTGTAGATAGTGTAATTCTACCTTTATTTTTAAGTCAAGGCAATACGCAGTTTATCTTACAGTCTTGCATTTAATGCGCTTTATAATCGTTTCTTGTTTTGAGATTGCAAATACTGTAACGGTTTCTATTACAAGCATGACACCGAACTTGAGCAGTCTCGTCGGAAGCAAACTTGCTGCGGTAGCAGTGGACGAAGTCATCCATATCCATAACGTATCGAGTATTAGAGAGCAGATAAGCAACGATAGGGATGAAGCCATAAACGAGCGCAGTATACCCGGCTTTTTATTGTACAGAATGATACCGAAAATGGCGCCGCTTATAGCTGCAGAGATCGTGTATCCCGGGAAGAACGGCCCAATCGGGAAAAGTATCGCACCGATGAAGTCTCCTGCTCCAGCAACAACAGCAGACCATACCGGTCCATAGAGAATGGCTGTCACAACTACAGGTACAAAAGCGAAGCCAATTTTAACAATAGGTGTGGCGATAGATAGGAATCTCGAAAGTATGACTTCCGCGGCTAACAATAGGCCTAAAGTAACAAGTCTTTTAATGTCAATTTGTTTTTTCATTCTAATTCTCCTTTCACCACTCGATAAAAAAGACCTGTCGAAACAGGTCTGTCAGCGAAAGCCCAGTTATTCGGGATTAACAGCGGACGCGGAACACCACCGCAAGGATTACCCTTTTCGTCTGAAAGCAACTTCCCATCTTTCAGCACTTAACGCAGTGTGCCTACTCTGTTATCGAGTTATCGCGTATATGATAACCTACTATCCCCTATCTTGCAACAATTTCTACTTCAAATTCAAAATATATGTTGCACTTATTTCGAACTCACTCATAGCACTGTGTATTACATATACCGCACTTGGGTTCGTTGATGACGGTATAGCATACATCGTATTAAGGTCGGCATGATTCTTTAACTTCTTTGAGGAAAGGGTATATGACCAAAGGCTATAGGGATACTTATCCTCCTCGGTTGTAGTATCCTGATCCGTATCAGTTTCGTCATCGGTTCCTCCGTCATCGCCTGTATTGCCCGACATCCTGTTCTCGAAGAACATGAGCCTTGAAGAATCCGACGTCCACATAAGTGAGTACACGGCAAAACAGGGATCGAATGTATCCTTTTCGCCCGTCTCGGTGTTCATAATGGTTACCGAAGTATTGGCGTTCTCGTACTGATAGTCTCCGGTATCCACATAAGCCAGGTACAACCCGTTTGGAGAAACTGCAAATGCATTGCCCTTAAGGAATTGCTTCTGTGACCCGCCGTCGGGCATTATCTTGTATATGTAAGAGCCTTTCTCCTGCGTGGAACGTACGAACAGCAATTCTCCATCAAGATAGCTCAGCCCTGCGTCGTCAAAACTTTTGTTATACAACACGCTGTGTCTCATCTGAGGATCCCTAATAAGAAGGTCGTACTGATGAATTCCAAGCCCGTCGACTCCGCCTATGGCATAAAGCTTTGTTCCGAAAAAGTCCCAGACAACGCTACTGACCATGTTTCCAAAGCCGACATTTGTCAGATTAGAGATCAGCTCATTGGTAAAGCCGTTATAGAGATACAGACAACTGCCCGAATCGGTGCTTTCCAACAACGTGAAGTAGTTGCCGTTCGGAGAATAGAGCACTTGCTCAATCGAGTAAAACGTCTGCTTTAGCATAAGCGACTCATTCCCCTCCGGGTCCTTTGTCCAAAGCTCTTCATAGCCCACGTCCGATCCTGATGTGCTTACAAATTTAGAGTAGACGATACCTCCGTTGTTGGGATTGGTGGACAGGTATATCGCATTTGGCTCAAAAAGCTCGAGTGCGATTTCTACACCTTCTATGCGGGCAATCTTGTACGATGCGGCGATTTCATAATTATACTTCGCCGATATCTTAGGCAGCTCGCCCTTTCCCAAATCGATAATTTGCCAGTTTGCCGTAGCTACAGCCTCGTTCTTTGTTATGAGCGAGTTCTTGAACTTCTCAGCGGCTTGCTGCGTACTAAATGGCTCCGAAATCATTATGACCATTGAATAGTTGTCTGTCAGCGTAGGTGTCAATCCGTCTTCAGCGGCTAAAAGTCCGGATTTATATGCATTGTACGTGTTTCCTATGCAATAGTAACTCCTATTGTTGTCATCAACAGGTTCAACGTCTTGATTGTCCTGCACGGTTTCATCTGCCGTGGAAATCGGCATAAGCTTAATCACCAAGTTGTTATTCTGCTGACTGACGTTAAAATAGCTCGACTGGCTGAGCTGAATGTATATGGTGCTTGTGGGGTTATCTTTTATTTCAGTTCTGAACATACCTACGGCAACACTGTCGACATCCGTCGTTGTGTTGTACTCATAATCCCAATACTGCACGCCCGTTAATTCAATTGCGACTCTAGCCGGTGTCTCAGTTAGGTAAACTCTATAACCAGGCAGAATATCTGCATTTGTTTCTTCCTCGTCACCGCCAATCATGCTTCCGACCTTGAACGAGAATGTTATAGTGCTTACACCCTCAGAGGCTTCTTCTGTATAGGAAAAAGCATTTATCTTCTCTTGTTGTTCGTCTCCGCCTTTGAATACCTTCCCAGCGGCGGAAAAACCCTTTGCAGGCTTATTTGCAATATCAGTTCCTTGTTTATCTTCATCGCCATTGCAACCATAAAACGATGCACACAGGCAAATCACCATTAAAACAGAAAGTAGTTTTTTAAGCATTTTTTCAATCCTTTACTGTGTTGTTTTATGGATTATACCACATACCGTACCGTGTTTTGAGAATAAAATGTGAAAATGACAATGACATGACTCATACTCCTTGCTATAATTACTTTATGAATAGGCCGAAATTTGAAAAAAGAGAGCTGTATACGATGCTATTGATATTGTTTGCAGCGTTACTTATTTGCTATATACTTCTCATTGCCTTAGGTGAGCTTCCAATGCCGATAATCGGTGATTTGGATGCGCAGCAAACACCTACTGAACAACCAACGAACCAACCTACCGACGAGCCTGACCCTCAAACCACCGATTTTTCAACTCCGTATTTTACGCCGAGTGTCATCCTACAGCCTTCAAACGACCCATCAAAATTACTTCAAGTGTACTTTATCGATGTAGGTCAGGGCGACTGTGCAATTCTCATTTCTCCGAATGGGGAAACCATGTTGATTGACGGCGGCGAATTGGGAAACTATGACACAATCAGCGGCTATCTCGATGAGCTCGATATCGACGATATCGATGTGATGGTAGCGACGCATGCCCACAGCGATCATATAGGCAGTCTTGGCACTATTGCGGACAATTACGCCGTGGAGACTTTCTACACAACTAAGTACGACAGTTCATCAAAAACATATGAAAACATGATGGAATCGCTCCGTGAGAACGGCGCTGAGATAAAACATATTTCCGCCGAGCTTGACACTTATATCCCATGGGACGATGACATTACTGTACGAGTCATGTCTCCCATAAAAGGTATCAAATACTCCGACTTAAACGACAGCAGTCTAGTATTAAAAATCACCTATGGTACTCAGTCTTTAATGATGACCGGTGATTTAGGTGAATCTGCAGAATCGATAATGGTCGATACATATTCAAATTCAGATTTACAATCGACAGTACTTAAGGTTGCCCATCACGGCTCTGAAACATCCTCATCGCAGGAATTCATTAATGCCGTATCCCCGCAAATTGCTATAATCAGCGTTGGCGAAGGAAACAAGTATGGTCATCCGAGACCTGAGACTCTCAAACGCTTCAAGCTCCGTTCAATAGAATTATTCAGAACAGATAAACTGGGTTCAATACTTGTCTCCTTTACCGAAGACAGCTACACGCTTAAGCCGCATGTTTAGTCAAGTTTCAGCTTAGGTAGCCTGTGCTTTTTCTTGTAATTATCATATACTACAACGTATATCATCATCAGAACGGTCATTATGTACGGCATCATTCCAAGCAGGTTCGATGAAACGCCGACAAACTGAAGCCTCAATGACAGTGCATCCAAGAACCCAAACAGCAGTGATGCGAGAAACACCTTAGGTGGGTTCGCCCTTCCGAATATAATGCAAGCAAATGCAATAAAGCCACGCGAAGAGCTCATGCCTTCCGAGAACTGTGTGAGGTAACCGAGTGACAGGTGCGCACCCGCTAAACCGCAGAGTACGCCACAAATCATTGAGGCTATATACTTATACTTATTCGGGTTGATTCCCGCTGTGCTTAGGGATTCTGGATGTTCACCCGATGCTCTTATTTTGAAACCAAAAGGCGTCTTAAAAACCGCAATATAACAAGCAATCACAAGCAGCCAGCTAACATATACAAGCAGTGAGTTATTGTTCAACAATTTACCGAGGATAGGAACACTGTTTAGCCATTCTATATTGATATAGGGTAACGGCTGAATGCCTTTATCGGCAAATGAGCCTGCTACGCCGAATATCGTCCTTAGGAGAAATACGGTAACACCGCCTGCAAAAATATTGATTGCAACTCCGATTATAAATTCATCGCTTTTGAACTTGATAACGAATACTCCGAACATGACGCCCATCAGAAGTCCGATCAATATAGCCGCGAGCAGTCCCATTGCTGCGCTCGTAAAGAAGTAGCTCGCAAGCACTGCAAAGAACGCGCCCATAAGCATCATGCCGTCCATTCCGATATTCATTATGTTGACGTGTTCCGTGAACTGCCCTCCCATTGCGGCAATTACAATTGGGGTGGCCGAACGAAGTGTATTTTGCAATATGGCAAGTAATGTCTCCATCATAAACTAGCTCCCCCATATTCCATTCTCTCAAAAGTTTTCTTTTCTGCGAGCCTTTGCGCCTTCTTCTCGGATATGATTGCTCTTATACCAGACTCCGCTGCCATAAAGAATATGATGATCGATTGAATTATCGAAATGAGCTCGCTTGAAACACCTGCCGTCATTTCCATTGACGCCGAGCCTACCTCCAATGCCGAGAAGAATAAGCTCATTATCACAATTCCTAACGGCTGATATCTCATAATCATGGCAACGAGCATACCGTCAAAATAGAATTCGTTGCTGACTTCCTCTATGAAACGCCCGTGCATACCATAGACCTCAAACATACCTACAATTCCACATAGCGCGCCGGATATGATCATTGATGTGATTGCAAGTTTGTCCGTCTTTATACCGATAAAGCGCGCAAAGCGCGAGTTCTGGCCAGTAAGACGCATCTCATAACCTTGTACAGTCTTTTTCATCAAGAACCAGATGAAAAACGCTAACGCCGTGGCAATGAGTATCGATGACGTCAAGTTCGAAAGCGGTACAAGCTTAGCGAATCTATACTCTGGCAGCAATGCATCGGTTCCGGCGGCGATGCCAGGTTCATCCGTCTTCAAAGGTCCGTTTGCCAAATACGAACAGAACAGTATTGCGGCAGAGTTTAGCATTATCGTCGTTATGACCTCGTTGACCTTAAGTTTTGCCTTTAGGACCGCAGGAATAAAAGCATAGAAACCACCAGTTACTATTGCCATAATGAATGCAGCCGGAATGACTATCCAAGCGGATAATCCCCTTAGTGCCACTCCTGTAACTGCGGCAGCCATAGCTCCCAAAAAGAGCTGCCCTTCACCGCCTACATTGAACATACCTGCCTGTGCCGCTACCGCCATCGCCAATCCCGTAAGACAGAGTGTTACGCTCTTTGCTGCAGTATTACCCAATGCTCTAGTCGAGCCAAACGCACCCTTTATAAGCGCACCATAAGCTTTAAGCGGGTCGTTTCCTGTTGCGAGTATTATGATGGCACCCACCATAAACGCCCCAAGCACGCTTATTCCCAAAGCAATCAGATAACTTGATCTATCCTTTGTCATGTAACGCTTAAGTTTATTCAACATCGCTCACCTCATGCTCGGTAGCCTTTGTCATGTGCAGACCTACTTCAGATGCCTTAGCAGACACGGTAACAAACTCACCTGTAATCCGACCTTCAAAAATCGTTATCATCCTGTCGGAAATACGCATCAGTTCGTCCAAATCCGCACTAATCAGGAGTATGGCACAGCCCTCATCTCGCTTTTTTATTATCAAGGAATGGATATATTCGATCGCACCTATGTCGACGCCTCTCGTTGGCTGGCATACTATAAAGACCTTGCTCTTTTCAAATGAGAACTCCCTCGCAACTACTGTCTTTTGAATGTTTCCGCCCGAAAGCGATTTTACTTCCGTCGAAACATCGGCTGCTCTGATATCGAATTCTTTGAAAATCTTCTCTGCATACCTCGTAACCGAGCTAACCTTTCTTACGAAGCCACCACTCGAAAACTCTTTCCTCTTCTGCTTTCCTGCAATCAAATTGTCCGTTATGGATGATTCTGCGGATACCCCCGTGCTCATCCTGTCTTCAGGAATATGTGACAGACCTAATTCCCTCACCTGTCCGGGTGTTAAGCCATTAATCTTCTTTCCGCAAATGGTTACGGTACCGTCTGCAATCTCGCGCATACCGGTAATGGCCTCTGCAAGTTCACTCTGACCGTTTCCGTCGACACCTGCAACGCCGAGTATCTCGCCCGACCTCACGTTGAAACTAACGCCTCTTAAAGCTTCTATTCCTCTGTCATCCTTTACGCGGAGATTACTGACCTCGATATACATCTCACCCAGTTCTGTGTTGCGCTCCACATCAGATAGCAATACATCCCTGCCGATCATCATCGAAGCAAGTATTCTGGGCGATACATCGGCTGTATTACGGATACCTATTAGCCTGCCGCTTCTCATTACGCCGACTCTGTCGGAAACCTCCATTACCTCATTGAGCTTATGGGTGATTATGATTACCGTAATCCCACGCTCGGCAACTATTTTGCGTAATATCGCAAAGAGTTCGTTCGCCTCGTTTGGCGTCAAAACAGCAGTAGGCTCGTCCAATATGAGTATGTCCGCACCTCTGTACAGCGTTTTCAATATCTCAACTCTCTGTTGAGCCCCTACACTGATTTGGTCTATTCTCGCATTCGGGTCTACTTCCAGCCCGTATGTTTTTATCAATTCCTTCGTAATCTCTATGGCCTTCTTCTGATCATAGAATATCCCAAACTTCTTGGGTTCTTTGCTCAACACAATATTCTGAGCAACGGTAAAAGACGGCACCAACATAAAGTGTTGATGTACCATACCCACTCCGCAACCTATCGCGTATGACGGGTCATATTTCTCTACATGCTTGCCAAAAATCTCGACGTGTCCGGCGCTTGGGTGATGCATTCCGTACAGCACCTTCATAAGCGTTGTTTTGCCTGCGCCGTTTTCACCTACAAGCGCAAAAATCTCGCCTTTTTTGATGGTCATTGAGACATCGTCATTGGCAAGCACGCCTGGAAACTGTACGCTTATGTTCCTGAATTCAACTGCAATATCCTTCATAGATTAAAACTATGATACCGTCAACCATACGATTGACGGTATCATTTACTGCACTTTAATTATTTCCTTGTAGTTTCGACTACTATCTCGCCGGCAACTATTTTTCCGATTATTGCTTTAATTTCAGCCTTAATCTCGTCTGAAATCTGCTGAGGTGCCGTTTCCTCGCCATAACCGATACCTACCAAGCCAGTGCTGAGGTTAGCAGTCCAAATTGTGCCGCCCTCCCACTTACCTTCTTCGATGAAGTCCTCGATTGTCTTGAATATCGAATTGCCTACCTGCTTTATCATCGAGCAAATGATTACATCGGGGTTGATGTACTTCTGATCACTGTCAACGCCTATTGCATAGTTGTTTGTTTCGGCCGCAGCATTGAATACGCCATCACCTGTCTTGCCTGCAATTGCGAAAACGATGTCGCAACCGCTGTCATATAGTGCAAGTGCGCATTCCTTACCCTTTGCAGGATCTTCATAAGTTCCCGCATAGTTCCACATAACTTCAATATCGGGGTTGGCATACTCCGCGCCCTGCTTATACCCGACTATGAAGTCGTTAATTGTGTCGCCGTCCATGCCGCCGACCGCACCAACTTTTCCGGTCTTGCTCATCTTAGCTGCCGCGTATCCGACGAGGAATGAACCTTCGTTCTGAGCATACTTGATGTTAAAAATATTGTCGACACCCTCTACGGCTTCATCGACATATATGAACTTAACATCGGGCATCTGGGGAGCAAGCTCAGAGAGAGCATCCCAGAACTGCCAGCCTACTGCAACTACAAAATCGCTCTCCTCGGCCGCATTCACAAGCTGAATCTGATACATTGATGCGTCTTCTTTACACTCGATGACCCTTCCGTCCACACCGTATTCTTCGATAAGTCTCTGAAGTCCCGCATTGGCAGAATCGTAGAAAGACCTGTCGCCCAAGCCTCCCGCAACTACTATTGTAACAACCAGTTTGTCGTCGCCTTCGTTATCTTTTCCGCACCCGAATGCAAAAACAACACATAAAACCGCCAGTATAATGGCTAGAATCCGCTTGAAAACCATGATTTTTTCCCTCCCGTGAATTTCTAATTAGATTATAACATATAATCTAAAAATCTTCCAAAATATTCCAAATATATGAAGCATTCGATTATAAACCTTCCACTCGTTATAAGAGGTTACGTTTTACACCACTTACACCACAAAACACCCTCATTTCTGAGGGTGTTTTATCAAACGATATTACGCTATACTTTCATCAAGACTTGCAAGCAGTTTCTTTGCGAGCTCCAAATGCGTCCTCAAGACAGCATCTGCAAGGACCATGTCCTTGTTTCTGCAAGCTTCGATAAGCTGTCTGTGGTCAGAGTTACTGGTTTCCTCAGCGACTTTGTAATACTGTCGCACATATCGGTCGACATTTGCGTGCAGCTGCTCGATTAACTGTAACAATACATCGTTGTTTGCGCACTTATACAATACAAAGTGAAATTTGAGATTCAGGTCCTCAATAACGTGCAAATCCGTTTCATTCTCGGATTGATTGATAATACTTTCGGCTTCATCAAGAACACTGTCGGTAAGATACGGAAAAGCGGTTCTCAAAGCACCCAACTCAAGCAATATACGAGTATCCATAATATTCGCCATTTCCTCTTTGGTGAGCTTTGTAACAACGGCGCCCCTATTAGGATATATCCTCACCAAACCCTGTGCTTCCAACTGACGGAAAGCCTCACGCACCGGAATATGGCTGACGCTAAGTGCTGCTGATATCTCATCCTGTCTGAGCGGCATTCCTCCTGGTAAAACTCCCCTTACAATTGCCGTACGAATAACCTGGAATACCCAGTCACGTGCAGCCATAGTACGAGGTTGCATCTCGTCGGCAATTCGCTTAAGTTCCATGTAAATCCCCCCATAAAATAAAATTGATTTATATATATAATTACAATCTTGGTATATTATAGAATTATTCGTGTCAATCGTCAAGTAAAAGAAAAAAAGCTTGTTTTTTACTTTACAAAATGCATATTGATGTCTATAATACTAAAGATAATTCAAAGCAATGATTGGGACACGATATTGCAAATCTGCTTGGAGCGAGCCGCGTGTGGTGCAAGGCGGTAAGGAGTATGCAGTGTCATCACCCATGAGCGCTGAGGTGAACCAAATAGTAACCAACGCCGTGTCCTCACGTTACAGAGGCTGTGCATACTTGTGCACATTGAGTGAGTCAATTTGACTAACACGGGTGGTACCGCGGAATGCTTTCGCCTTTCGTCCCGACTGGGGCGAAAGGTAATTTTTATTAGGAGAAGCTTATGTACAAGAAAGTCGATACTTCGATGAATTTTGTGGACAGAGAGATTGAGGTTCTTGACTTTTGGAAGCAAAACAGAATATTCCAAAAGAGTGTAGAACTTAGGCAGGGTGCGCGTCCGTACACATTCTATGACGGACCGCCTACAGCAAACGGAAAACCTCATATAGGTCATATTCTAACTCGAAGCATCAAGGATATAATTCCCAGATATAAGACAATGAAGGGCTACGACGTGCTTCGCAAGGCCGGTTGGGATACCCATGGTCTGCCCGTAGAGCTTGAAGTAGAAAAACTCCTTGGTCTCGATGGTAAGGAACAAATAGAAGCATACGGCGTCGAACCCTTCATAGACCATTGTAAGCGCTCGGTATGGAAGTATCAGTCAGAGTGGGAACAGATGAGTGACAGGGTCGGTTATTGGGCCGATATGGAGCATCCTTATGTCACCTACGACGACAACTATATAGAGTCTGAATGGTGGGCATTAAAGACCATCTATGAAAGGGGTCTGCTGTACAAGGGATATAAAATAGTCCCCTACTGCCCACGCTGTGGAACAGCGTTGTCTTCACACGAGGTTGCGCAAGGCTACAAGGATGTCAAGGAAACTTCCGTATTCGTAACATTTCCCGCAAAAGGAACAGACGCCGATTTCTTGGCCTGGACGACAACACCCTGGACATTGCCCAGTAACGTCGCACTGTGCGTAAACAAGAGCGAAGAGTACGTTAAAGTAGAGTTCAATTCCAGACGTTACATACTTGCCAAAGCACTTGTTGACTCCGTCTTTGGTGAACAGCTCGAACCCATCGAAACCTACAAGGGCATCGACCTCGTAGGCATGGAATATGAGCCTCTGTTCGACTTCCCCGTTAATCACAAGGGTAAGAAGGGCTTCAGAGTTGTAGAAGACGACTATGTAACACTCGACTCAGGTTCGGGCGTCGTTCATATAGCACCGGCATTCGGCGTTGACGACGGCAGAGTCGGAAACAGATTCGATCTTCCCTATGTACAGCTTGTTGATGCTGCAGGTAAGCTCACAGGCGGTACTCCTTGGGACGGTGTGTTTGTGAAAGATGCCGATAAGCTAATAATGAAGAACCTTGAAGAGCACGGAAAGCTCTTTAAGAAGCTTGAGTTCGAACACAGCTATCCGTTCTGCTGGCGTTGCGACACCCCTCTCATCTACTATGCCCGTGAGAGTTGGTTTATAAAGATGACGGCGGTCAAGGATAAGCTTATAGAGTTGAACAAGCGTGTAAACTGGATACCCGAGAGCATACGCGACGGTCGTATGGGCAACTTCCTCGAAAACGTAGTTGACTGGTGCTTATCGAGAGAGCGCTACTGGGGCACGCCATTGCCCGTTTGGATGTGCGAATGTGGGCATATTCATGTTGTCGGCAGTCGTCAAGAGCTCCATGAGCTCAACAACGACGTTCCCCTCGATATAGAACTGCACAAGCCCTTCCTTGATCCGATAACATTCCCCTGCGAGAAGTGCGGAAAGCCCATGCGCAGAGAACCTGTTGTAATAGACTGCTGGTTCGATTCGGGTTCCATGCCCTTTGCACAGTGGCACTATCCATTTGAAAATCAGGAAACGTTTAAGCGTCGCTTCCCCGCCGATTTTATAAGCGAAGCAGTCGACCAGACGAGAGGATGGTTCTATAACCTTTTGGCCATAGCAACCTGCCTGTTTGACGACCCGTCTTTCCTTAACTGCATCGTTCTTGGGCTTGTATGCGATAAGGACGGACTCAAGATGAGTAAGCACAAAGGCAATGTAGTAGATCCGTGGTCGGTGCTCAATGCTCAAGGTGCTGACGCTGTCCGTTGGTATTTCTACACAGCCTCAAGTCCCTGGCTCCCCAGCAGATTCAGCTCAGACGCAGTAAGCGAAGCTCAGCGTAAATTCATGGGTACCCTTTGGAACACTTATGCGTTCTATGTGCTCTATGCGGAAATCGACAGCTTCAATCCCACTGAGCACAAGCTCATAAAGGAAAACCTCACCGCAATGGACAGATGGGTTTTGTCGAGACTCGCCACGACTGTAAAGAATGTCGATACTCTGCTTGACTCTCTCAAGATAACGGAAGCCGCACGCGAATTGATAAGCTTTGTCGATGAGCTTTCAAACTGGTACGTCAGACGTTGCCGTGAGCGTTATTGGGGCAAGGAGATGACACCGGATAAAGAAGCTGCTTACATGGTACTCTACACCGTTCTTGTCACATTAAGCAAAATATCCGCTCCGTTCGTGCCGTTTGTAACCGAAGCAATCTATCAGAACATAGTGCGCTCCGTTGATACAACAGCTCCCGAGAGCATACACCTTTGCGACTATCCCGTGTGCGATGGGAGCATGATAGATACAGAGCTCGAACAGAATATGAAGCGAGTTCTCGATATCGTTACGCTTGGACGCAGTGCCCGTAATACCGCCAACATAAAGAACCGACAGCCTTTGGGCGAAATGTTTGTACAGGGCGCTCAGCTACCCGATATGTATGTCGAGATCATCGAGAATGAGCTGAACATAAAAAAGGTTACATTTATCGATGACGCTTCGGAGTATGTTTCATACAAAGTCAAGCCTCAGCTCAAGACTCTCGGACCGCGTTACGGCAAGCTGCTCAAAAGCATAAACGTATATCTCCAGTCCGGATGTCATGGTGACGCTATAGTCCATGAGCTTAGAACCAGGGGCGTCTTTTCATTTGAGATTGACGGCTCTGTTGTCGAACTCACTCCCGATGACGTATTGATCGAGACACAGAAGAAAGAGGGCTTCATATCTGAATGTGAAGGTGACCTTGCTGTTGTACTTAATACCACACTCACACCTGAACTCATCGAAGAGGGCATTGTAAGAGAATTCGTATCTAAGATTCAGACGATGCGCAAGGAAGCAGGATTTGACGTAACAGACCACATCATTGTGGGTTATGAATCTGCAGAACTTACCGAAGTTCTTACAAAGAACCGTGGGTCGATAATGAGTGACACATTAGCCGATGACTTGGTTGCACAAGTGTTCTCTGAAGGCTATACAAAGACTTGGAATATAAACGGTACTGATGTAACAATAGGCGTGGTTAAGGCCATGTGAACATCTAATGAATTAAGGCGGCGTATGCCGCCTTTTTCTTGCATTGAATAAAAAAGCAGCTCCGCATAAGCGGAGCTTTAAACGTTATAAGACGAATCTCTTATTCTTCGGTATCCTCGGTTGTAAGAGCGCCAAATAAATCAGCAAGTGATGTTGTTGCAGACTCTACCGGTGGGATGTTGTAATCGGCTTCTTCGCGCTCACGTCTCGGACGACGTTCTACACGCTCGGAACGCTCACCACGGTCGGGGCGCTCTGTACGCTCTGAACGACCATGAGAAGCATTGTTGCCCTGTTGCTCACTCTGTGCCTTGCGAGCTGCACGCTCCTCAGCAATCTTCTTGGAACGCTCTGCTCTTTCCTTTGCGATCTCCTCAGCAATCTCGGGATGCTCTTCAAGGATTGCCTGTTTGCGGCTCAAGCTGATCTTACGTGATTCGGGATTGACATCCAGAACCTTGCAGCGAACTACGTCACCGATCTTAACTTCGTCTTCAACCTTCTCAACACGCTTTACGCCAATCTGAGAGATGTGAATCAGACCGTCGATCATAGGCTCGAGCGATACGAATGCGCCGAACTCAAGAATGCGAACCACCTTACCCTCTACTATGCTGCCAACAGGATACTTCTCTTGAGCGGTTTCCCACGGCTTGGGCTGAAGCTGCTTATAACCAAGAGAAATCCTTTCCTTAGCGGAATCAACCTTGAGGACGATAACCTCAATCTCCTGACCTTCTGTGAGAACCTCAGCGGGGTGCTTTGTGCGTGCCCATGAGAGCTCTGTGATGTGAATGAGACCGTCCACATCGCCGATGTTTACGAATGCGCCAAAGTCTGTAAGCTTGCGGACAGTACCCTTAATCCTTGTACCGGCCTTGATTGCCTCGTACTTTTCCTTCTTAAGGCGCTCTCTGTCTTCAACAAGAACGGCGCGGTGTGAAGCAACAATGCGCTTACGCGTCTTGTCAACCTCGATTATCTTCACACGGATGGGCTGCTTTACGAAGCTCTCGGCATCGACTGAATCCTTCTTAAGACCGAGAAGCGATGCGGGGACGAATGCCCTTACACCGTTAATCTCGCAAATAAGTCCGCCCTTAACGGCTTCCTTACCGACTGCGTCGAAAATCTTTGTTTCGAGCTCGGGATCCTCAATGAGGTTCTCCCAAACCTTCTTGCTTTCAACGTTCTTACTGGAAAGAAGAACGTTACCCTCACCGTCGTTTACCTTGAGCACTTCAACCTCAACGGTATCACCGACGTTGAGAACATCTTCGGGACGAACGCTGTCATCATGGGAAAACTCACTACGAGGAATAAACCCATCGGACTTGTAGCCTATGTTCACACAAACCTCGCCGTCTACAATCTGAACAACGGAACCTTTAATGATTTGACCGTTTCTGATGCGCACAAGTGTCTTTTCAAACACTTCAGCAAAAGATGCTTCACCGGCGTCGGTGTGAGTCGTTTCTGTCTCAGTAACTACAGGTTCGTCAGTCGCTGCAGCTGATTCAGCTGCGGTGGGTTTTGTGACGGTAGCTGCGTCTTCTGCAATTTCCTCCGTTCTCTGCTCTTCGGGGCATTCAGCCATCGTCTTTTCCAATTCACTCATTATGGTTTTAACCTCCCTAATCATCCACTGCGGTGTCGATGCACCAGCAATCACGCCTATTATATCATTTTTTTTGATATATGCAAGCATAAGTTCAGCCGGATTTGCTATAGTATGTACGTTTTTACAATATTTTTTACATATATCACCCAGCTTTGCTGTGTTGGAGCTGTTTCTGCCACCTACGACCACCATGCAGTCGCACATTTTAGCTAATTCTGCCGCTTCACGTTGCCTTTCCTCGGTTGTTTTGCAGATGGTATTAAAGCAGACATAATTCTTGCATTTTTTCTCTACAATTGCCTTGATATCCTTAAATGTGTTTTCGGAAAATGTTGTCTGCGAGACTAGGCAATATGGTTTATCCTCTTCGATAAGCGCTTCTGCTTCCTGAGGAGTAGACACGACATACGCATTGCCTCCGCACCAGCCCTTTATACCAACTACCTCGGGATGGTCTTCCATTCCCGTTATGATTATGGTATACTGCTTCTGTACATACTCGCTTACCTTTTCATGGATACGCCTAACATAAGGACAAGTAGCGTCAACAATTTTGATATGCTTTTTCCTCGCCAGCTCGTATATCTGTGGCGGTAGGCCATGCGAGCGTATAATAACAGTCTCTTCTTCACCGATACTATCCAAGCTCTCAATGGGATATATGCCCTTGCCCTTTAATTCGTCGATGACGGCTTCGTTATGTATGAGCTCACCGTAGGAGTAAACGCATCCCATCTTTTTGGCGGCTTCCTCTGCCATATTAACAGCCCTTTGAACTCCAAAGCAAAATCCTGAATTATTCGATATGATTATCTTCAAGCAAATCCTCCAGCGCCAATCTGAGCCTGTCGATTGCATCTGCAATCTCGTTTGTCGCCACTTCTACAAGGTCAGATTTCTTGGCGTACGGTATCAGTTTGTTTACGTTAATAGGTTTTCCGACAATTACCGTAGGACGCCTTGAACCATAGCTGTCCGGATGAATATACATAGGTATTATCGGAGAATTAGTCTTAACGGCAAGGTATGCAGTACCCTTTTCAAATTTATCCACCTGATCCGTGATTGCGCGCTTGCCCTCGGGGAATATGCCAAAGATTTTCCCCTTGTTCAGCACCTTAATCGCCCTCTTCAGCGACTGAATATCCGTATTCTTTCTATTTACCGGGAACGCGAGCAATGAACGCATGAGCAACGCCAGAAACTTATTCTCAAAGAGTTCCTTCTTTGCCATGAAGTGTATAAATCTCGGAGAAATTATCGCCAAAAGCACAGGGTCAAAAGCAGCCCTGTGATTACAGCAAATAATCGCCTTGCCCTGGATATTGAGGTTCTCTCGACCGTAAACCTTAGGTCTCAAAAACAACCATACGAGCGGTGCGATAAATATTTTAGCGAACACGTACAGCATTCTCTCAGCCCTCTTCTTTATCCATAATCTTCGTTAATATGTATTCTACCGCTTCATCTGCAGTTAAACAAGATGTATCGACTATCTCTGCATCGTCTGCAGGGCGCAACGGAGCGGCCTCTCTATTCATGTCAACATAATCTCTTGCAGCGATTTCGACAATCAAGTCGTCCATGCTCCTTCCGTTTAGTGTGTTTGACTCGTACAAATCCTTGTATCTTCTCTTTGCGCGCTCCTCCACCGATGCTGTAACGTAGAATTTAAAGTCCGCATTTGGCAGAACGTACATCGCTATATCTCTACCGTCCATCACGACGCTTTTATCGGCCGCAATCGTTTGCTGCAGATGCACGAGCTTTTTTCTGACATTCGCATTCGTACCTATATCGGATGCGGCCTTAGAAACTTCCTGCGTCCTGATAAGCGACGTAACATCTGTCCCGTCAAGCCAAACCTTCTGCACACCGCCTTCGTATGTAATGTCTATAGAGGTGTCCTGTATCATTTGCGTAATCTGTTCTGCGTCAAAGCAATCGATGCCAAGATTCAAAGCCTTAAGCCCACACGCCCTGTACATAGCTCCTGTATCGAGATATGCAATACCCAGCTCTCGCGCAATCGCCTTGGCAATCGTGCTCTTTCCTGCACCGGCAGGCCCATCTATTGCTATATTGATTTTATTTCTCACTTGCAGACCTCCCTGCTAAATATCCTGTAGAAAATGCAATCTGAAGATTGAATCCACCGGTAAAGGCGTCAACGTCAATGACTTCGCCGCTGAAGTAAAGACCGCTTACTTTTTTTGATTCCATGGTAGTCGGATTTATCTCCCGCGTATCTATTCCGCCCCTTGTGATTATCGCTTCCTCAATAGGTCTCGTTCCCTTAATCACCAGAGGAATCGCCTTTATTATCTCCACCAGTCTCGCCCTGTCCTGCTTTGTCAACGAGTTGACCGCCAAATCAGGATCAATCTGCGCAAGCTGTAAGATTATCTGCACGAGGCTTGACGGCATAAGCTCGAAAAGCGCATTCTTCATCTGCTTGTTTTTAGCAGTTTGAAAGTCTCTCAATACTCGCCTGTCGAGTTCTTCCCTCGTAAGTGCCGGTTTCAGGTCTATAAAGACTTTGACATTCTCAGGATGTTCAGCAATTATACTGCTAAGCGTCAGCACTAGCGGTCCAGATATTCCAAAGTGCGTGAAGAGCACCTCTCCCATATCCTCAAACACCTTTTTATTACCGTCAAATGCCCTTAGTGTGACATTTTTAAGTGTCAAGCCCATCAGCTCCTTAGGCCATTCTTCAATCGTCACAAGCGGAACAAGAGCGGGTTTTGCATCTATAGTCTTTATACCTAATTCAGAGGCGAATCTGTACCCGTCGCCATCTGAACCCGTTGTAGGATAACTCACGCCGCCTGTAGCAATTATCACCGAATCGTAAGTGTAATCACCGTTGTTTGTTCTGACCGAAAACTTGTTATCTCCGGTCTTACTGATCGATTTTACACGAGTGTTGAGCAGTACCTCTGCGTTACACTGACGCACGTAGTTTGTCAAGACTTTCAACACATCGCTCGATTTATCTGAAGCCGGAAAAACCCTGCCTCCGCGCTCCACCTTCGTTTCAAGTCCGAGTGTATTCAAAAGCCGAATGAGGTCGTGGTTTGTAAACGAATAGAAACTGCTGTACATAAACCTATGGTTGCGAGGAATATTCGCAAAGAACTCCTCTTCCGTAGCGTTGTTCGTTACGTTGCATCTTCCCTTACCCGTTATGTATAGCTTTTTTCCAAGCTTCTCGTTTCGTTCATAAATCGTAACCAAGCAGTCGTTCTTCGCCGCAGTACATGCCGCAAGCATTCCCGACGGTCCGCCTCCGATTACCGCAATTCGATTCATTTGAGACTGTCCCCCAGTATGTCTTTGTAGTATCCCATACTTTTATAATCCGTTAGATCTGGTACGAGCGGCGTTATCGTCGCATAACCTTCGTTTGCCCATCTTTCGTCATTATCATCGTTCTCGCCACAGACTGTCGTTTTCCCAGATGGAAGCCAATAATACTTACCGCCACGCATGTCTATTCTCTCGTCGAAGATGTTCTCATAGGTTTGTGCGCTGAGCTTTGTAATCTTCATTCCCTTGAGCGAGCTTATCGGCAAGTCAGGAACATTGATATTTAATAACATATTCTTGGAAATGCCGGTCTCTATGAGTTTACCTACTATCTGACGGATAACTTCGGCGGTGTCGTCTCCATACTTGCAATTCGACGAGATATTCGATGCGGCTATAGCGGGTATTCCCAGTAAAACCGCCTCCACAGCGGCAGATACGGTCCCAGAGTAAAATACGTCGGTACCTCTGTTCTCCCCATCGTTAATCCCCGATATTACAAGATCGATATCAAAATCGAAATTTCCGTAAGCGAGCTTCACACAGTCTACGGGCGTACCGCTCACAGCATATGCAGGTACATCTTCAAGTCCTTTAAGCTCTACTCTTTTGCACCTGAGAGGCACATACATGGTAAATGAATGCGCAGCGCCGCTCCTCTGTGTATCCGGTGCGACGATAAGCAGATTATGTTCTTTTTTCAGAGCCTTTGCAAGACAGCTTATGCCCTCTGCGAATACTCCGTCGTCATTGGTAAGCAATATATTCATCATATCCTCCGATTCACACAAGGTATTATAGCAAACCTTTTGCTTTCCTACAAGAAAAGGCCAGCATGTGCTGACCCTTTCTTGAGCATATATCGTCAGACTGTCATGTCGTCCACATAAAGCATGCGTACTTCGTTTGAGGTATCCTCGACAGGCTGTTCTGCGGCTTCTTTCCTTGCCGCCCTTGCCTGGAAGAATTTCTCTGCAACCTGTGGGAAAAGTGCGTAACTCAAAACATCCTCCTCAGACTGCGCGAGCGGTCCCGCCTGCTCGACACATTTGTCGTACTCAGGCTGTAACAAGTCTGCGGGTCTGCACGTTATAACGGCCTTATCACCTATGGCGAGCTTGCGTACTTCCTCATTAACCTCGCCGGGAAGTCTACCGTATTCGCCTGCGAGCACAGCCTTTGACTCTTTCGTGAACATCTTATAGCGCTGTCCCGATATTACATTGAGAACCGCCTGTGTTCCGACAATCTGGCTTGTGGGAGTTACAAGAGGAGGATATCCGAAATCTTTGCGAACTCTCGGTATCTCTTCAAGTACCTCATAATACTTGTCCTCCGCACCCGCCTGTTTGAGCTGGGATACGAGGTTTGAGAGCATTCCTCCCGGTACTTGATACATGAGTATGTTTGTATCTACCTTGAGTGACTTGTCAGAAATAAAGCCGTCCTTCTTGAGGCGTTCCGCTACACCCATGAAATGTCTTGATGCCTTAGCAAGCTTCTCTATATCTAAACCTGTATCGCGCTCTGTGCCCTTCAAGCTCGCAACCAACGGCTCTGTGGCAGGCTGAGACGTGCCGTTTCCGAGTGCTGATAACGCACAGTCTACGATATCGACACCAGCTTGTACAGCCATCAAATAGGTCATGTCGCCCGTTCCTGCTGTGTTATGGGTATGCAGGTGAATCGGAACACTGATCTCGGATTTAAGGCGTTTCACGAGCGAATAGGCATCGTACGGGAGCAAGAGGTTTGCCATATCCTTTATGCAGATGACGTCTGCGCCCATTTGAACGAGCTGTTTTGCCAGATCTACAAAGTAATCCTCGCTGTGCACCGGGCTTACGGTATAGCTCAGTGCAGCTTCGCATATTCCGCCATATTTCTTTGTGAACTTAATCGATGATTCCAGATTTCTGACGTCGTTAAGTGCGTCAAATATGCGAATAACATCTATTCCGTTCTCTATTGCCTTACGTACAAAACGCTCGACAATATCGTCCGCATAATGCTTATAGCCAAGTATGTTCTGACCTCTGAAGAGCATCTGCAGTTTTGTATTTGGTAATGCCTTGCGCAAGGTACGTAGCCTTTCCCACGGATCTTCATTGAGGAATCTCAGGCAACTGTCAAATGTAGCGCCTCCCCAGCACTCAAGAGACCAGTACCCTATGCTGTCGAGTATCTCACACGCAGCAAGCATTTCATCGGTTCTCATTCTGGTTGCAGCCTGAGACTGATGTGCATCTCTAAGTATTGTATCTGTTATAAACAGTTTTGACATATTAACCTCCGAATATTGACAAAAACACGCCTGCGGCGATTGCAGAACCTATAACTCCGGTAACATTGGGCCCCATTGCATGCATCAGCAAGAAATTTGTGGGGTTTTCTTCCTGTCCGACTACCTGCGAAACTCTTGCCGCCATCGGTACAGCGGATACACCGGCTGACCCGATTAGAGGGTTGATTCTCTTTGATTCATCCTTGATAAACAAGTTCATGAACCTTGCCAACAGCACGCCGGCTGCAGATCCGCCTGCAAACGCCACGACACCAAGAGCGAAAATCTTTAGCGTTTCAACAGACAGGAATACATCAGCCTGTGCCTTTGCGCCCACACAAAGGCCTAAAAGAATCGTTACGATATTTACCAATTCGTTCTGTGCGGTTTTGGAAAGCCTATCAACAACTCCCGACTCGCGGAGCAGATTACCAAACATGAGCATTCCTAGCAAGGGAGCTGCTGAAGGCAGAAGCAATACTGTAAATACTGTGACAACAATCGGAAAAATAATCTTTTCCTGTTTTGAAACAGGACGAAGCTGTGACATGACTATGCTTCTTTCCTTCTTGGTCGTCAACGCGCGCATTATAGGCGGCTGTATGAACGGAACAAGCGCCATATAAGAGTATGCAGCTATCGTTATCGTGCTTAACAAATCCGGATAGAGTCTGGCAGTTGTGAATATCGTCGTAGGACCATCGGCACCGCCGATAATTCCTATTGAAGCTGCGGCTTCCGGTGAGAACCCAAGCAGTAAGGCCAAGAAGAATGCGATAAAAATGCCAAACTGCGCGGCTGCCCCAAGCAGGAGGCTTTTCGGATTTGCGATCAATGGTCCAAAGTCCGTCATCGCACCTACACCAAGGAATATGAGTGTGGGGTATATACCGTATTCCACACCATAGCTGAGGTAATAGAAGAGTCCACCTACATTGTTATTCGCTTCGCTCGGCGGGTCAATCATAGCGGAACCCGGCAGGTTCACAAGCAACATACCAAATGCTATGGGTATCAAAAGCATCGGTTCAAATTTTTTTACTATTGCGAGATAAAGCAGTACCGCCGCAATTAAAATCATGGCGACGCATTTCCAATTATCAAGCAGGAGCATAAACCCCGTTTTTGAAATGAAATCGGTTAATGCTTCCATAATAATTCCTTATGCGATTACTACAAGGAGTGCACCTGAATCAACGGTAGAACTCTTCTGTACTCTGACGTCTGCTATAGTGCCGTCACAGGGTGCAAGGATCTCGTTTTCCATCTTCATAGCTTCAAGAATCATGACAACATCTCCCTGCTTTACACTGTCACCGACTTTAACTCTTACATCGAGTATTGTACCAGGCATAGGTGACTCAACCTTCTGTCCGTTTGCAGGTGCTGTAGGTGCCACGGGTGCAGTGGGTGCAGTAGGTGCAGTGGGTGCTACTGGTGCTGTGGGTACAGTCTTAACCACTGCTGCTTCTTCTGCTGAAACCTCTTCGACTTCAATTTTGTATGAGACACCGTTTACATTAACTATGAAATTACGCATTTTTATCCTCCAAAATATTCTTTCACTTATATACGCTTGATTGAATGAATACGCAGTCCCGAAACATCCTTGCCCATGTATTCCGCTATCGCTGCCGATACGGCTGCTATTACTTGCTGCCTATCTTCGCTACTCAAATACGTGTCAGGCTTATACTCAGTTTGATTTGCCGACATGACAGGCGCAACAGTATTTGGAGTTTGGGCGGTGTTCTTCGTTTTTCTTCCGCGATTTGGATTAAAGGCATAACCTAACGCCAAAATGATGAAAATAATACAAATTAGACCAAGAAAAACCGAGCCTAATCCCAACAAAAACACTGTTAACCCCGATGGCGCATGTTGGGTCGTAGCCACAGGCAACGCTAACATCATATCACTTAACACTTGTACACCTCCATATTGTTAGACTATGAATTCAACTTCTCTCCCAATTTTATTAAATTCCACGTTTTTCCTATTTTTCCTGCATCATAATATTGTATATTATTATAGGCTGCTATACAGCAGCCTATGAATCCAATTCTTCCTTAAGTTTTGAAATTTCGATGTCGCTTAGATACCGCCACTCCCCCGTTCTCAGCGTTCCGAGTGTAAGAAATCCTATGCGAATCCTTCTCAATCGAAGCGTGTCATACCCGATGGCACTCACCATCCTTCTGACCTGACGGTTCTTGCCCTCATGTATCGTAATAAAAAATTTACTTCGATTATCATCAACATGGACAAGTCTTTCGACCTTCGCAGGTGCAGTCATGCCATCCTCAAGGAGTATTCCCGTTTCAAGCTTTCGCGCCTCTTCCACCGTAACCAGTCCATTGCACAACACGAGGTAGGTTTTTTCAACCATGTGCTTAGGGTGCGTAAGCCTATACGCCAAATCCCCGTCATTCGTCATCAGCAAAAGACCTTCTGAGTTTATATCGAGGCGACCAACATTATACACCCTCACTCCAACATCCTTTACGATATCGTTCACGGTACGTCTCCCCTCCGGATCAGAAGCACTGCTTATGACGCCGCAAGGCTTGTTGAGCATAATAACCACCGTCTTTTCGCGTCGGGTCACAGCCTTTCCGTCAAGTTCAACGATATCGCACTCTTCATTGAGAGACATTCCAAGTTTGGCAATTTGTCCGTTTACTCTCACTCTTCCCTGAGTAATAAGTTCCTCACACTTTCTTCGTGAGGCTACACCCGAATTCGCCAGGTATTTTTGCAAACGCATTAGTTTTCCCCATTATCCGGCCCACTTCAACACCATCCTGAAAATATAATCGAGCAGGCTCGGCCTTTCTATCGTTTCTCCGGCGACTAAAACCACCTTCGATGCGTGTTTGTATTCGTCATAGACCGTGAGATATCCCACTGCACTGTCTTTTTGTACGGGGGCTCGACAAACATCCGGAACTTCGATGCGCGTCATAAAGCTGCCCGCGTAACCCTTTCGTACAGGCATTATTATATCCTGCTCCGTGTACAAAGCCAACAAGTTTTTCTCGCCATCTTCCACCTGAACCCATACGACAGGTACATCTTTGCTAACCACAAGTTTCTGCTCATAGTTTGCAAAAGCATAATCCATCAACAGCTTTGCATCACTGAATATGTTGGACGAATTGAGTGTGACTCCTACAACCTGCATGCCGTCGCGTTCTGCGGAGAATACAAGGCACTTCCCGGCATACATCGTATAACCGGTCTTCACACCGTTGGCACCCTCGTAATTCCAGAGAAGTTTATTCTTGTTCTTGAAGTAACGCGTTATACTTCCGCCTTCGGATGTATAGTACTGACTGCTGACTATCTCCGCAAATGTGTCGTTTCGCAGAGCCTCCGCCGCGATTATTGCCAAGTCGTATGCAGTCGTATAGTGTTCATCGTCATGCAGACCATTAGGCGTGACAAAGTGCGTATTGACCAGACCCAACCTTGCAGCTTTGTCGTTCATCATACAGACAAAGCCTTCTACCGAGCCTCCGATATGTTCCGCTATCGCCACAGCCGCATCGTTGCCCGAAGCAAGCATCAGCCCATAGAGTAAATCCCTCAACGGGATAGTTTCTCCGAGATGCAAATACATACTCGAGCCCTCGACCCCGTACGCATTTGAAGATACCTTTACCTCGTCATCCAATGAGCCATTCTCCAGGGCGACCAATGCGGTCATAATCTTTGTCGTACTTGCCATTGGCAGCTTTTTATGGGCATTTGTTCCAAATAGTACTCTATTGCTCGATGCTTCGATTACAATCGACGATGTCGAAGATACCCCCGGTCCGGCAGGCAAAGCTGCAGTTTGAAGCGCCGGCAGTAGTATTATTGCAAAAACCAATGTAATTGCTATTGCATTGCGTAGTCTTTTAACCTTCATCCCCATCGGTACCCATATCGGCGTAATCGCGACAGTATTCATTCTCATCGGCATTGACTTTCTTACTCTTTTTACAGCCGTACTTTACCATGTTGCATAAGCCTGTCAACACCTGAGGGATAAGTTCAACAACCCTGTCTATTGTGCAATCAAACGTAACGGGCAATACCTTAACATCTTCTCCACTTGCGGAAACAAATGCCAGTGGTGTTATACTCATACCTACTACTGCCGTGCCTGCAAAGGGATATCTTCCTTCCAAATTGTCCATCTGCTCATTACTCTTCTTAACACAAGATTTGCCGCTGTATTCACCGCCACCTGCGAGGAAGCCGAGTGACACCTTGGATACAGGCACTACTGTCGTCGTTTCATCTGCTATAATCGGCGTTCCGACTACAGTGTTCACATCGACCATCTTCTTTATCTGCTCCATGGTTGTCTGCATTATATTCTCGATTGGATGCATTTGAAATTACCTCATTCCATGTTATTTTTGAGCTTTACACGGATAATATGGAACAAGCTTGAGGAAAATATGCATGAAATATCAAGGTGAAAGACGCCCCTGTCGAACACAGGTACAGAACTACTTTCGAATACGAAGTGCTTAGATCTTAACAAAATCGGTATCACATTGTTAAACAACTCTCCGACTATACCGCATGTCATCACCGTAGCAAACGCATCGTCGGGTATACCGATTTTGGAGGCAATCTTAACTTCATCAAACTTGATGCATTTACAATAAGGCAGTAATCTCTGTTTTTTTTGCTTACGTTTTTTTGAAGATACATGTCCTTTTTTCGGGAAGAGATCTATGTGTTTTTTATTATTGAGCAACCACGATACCATAAGCCCTTGAGTTGGAGCAAAAGAAGCATCCACAACAACGTTATAAAAGAATGCGCGCAGAAAACCGTCGAACTTAATTTCAGCTCTCGCATAGTTGTTTCGGACTCTTACGGTCAGAATTGCTCTGAAAGGTAATGTAAGAATCAACAGTATTAAGACAAATAAAAACAGCAACTCCATGCCTACATACCTCCGTAGGATAGTATTACCGTTTTTTCATATTTAATGGGAATATTGTTAGATTTCCTGCTTTGAAATCTCCTCGAAGGATTCATTAGATTCATCGACATCTGCAATCGACTCGTCTATTGTTAGATCACCGTCATACTCAGGAAGCTCACGAAGCGAGTGAATTCCAAAGAGTCTCAAAAAGGCATCGGTCGTGCCGAATTCCATAGGACGTCCGACCGTATCCCTACGCCCTGTCTCGCGTATCAGACCTTGCTTTAGCAGCTGTGACACGGCATATTCACACCTTACGCCTCGTATAGACTCGATGTCTCCTCTGGTTACGGGCTGTTTGTACGCTACTATGGCGAGCGTCTCCATCATCGACTGGGATATCGCCTTCTCCTGAGGTGGCTGATAAAACCTCTCTACAAACGTTATGCATTCGGGGTTTGTCACAAGCTGCACGGTGTTGTCAGTCATAAACAGGCGTATGCCGGCATTTCTCTTTATGTAGTCCTCCTGCATGTTGTACAAGAGCATTCTTATTTCAACATCGGTCATCATCAATGCCGTTTGAATCTCTTTAATACTTACGGCCTCACCCGATATGAAAAGCAGACATTCTATCTGCGACCGTATTGAATTCGCGTTATCATCCATTGCCTTCTACCTCGTCGGAGTAAAGTCCATCTTCCGCCTTGTCTTCGTCTATCAGACATTTGGCCTGCAAATACAGTTCTTCATAGGGGCCTGTCTGCTCAAATGATATTTCCCCCCATGACGCCATTTCAAGCATTGCCATAAATGTGACCACAACCTCGAGCTTCTCGGCGTCCTCATCAAAGAAGGAAATAAACGGCACCCGATTAAGCCTTGTCAAAGTCGAACGAATCAGTCTCGCTTGACTGCGCACGGTATATCGGTCGGCGCTTATTCTATGCAGGGGATGTACAACTTCTTCCTGTGCAGCTCTGCTTAGCAGGTCATTCAGCGCGGAAAACAGCGCTTCAGCAGTTGAACCGGTCCATGTTATATCCGGTGCCGGAAGCTTGAATTCATCAGGCGGTCGAGACAGAATCGCCTTGTTTTCTTCCATTAATTCCGAAAGTACACTGCTCAACTGCTTGTACATCTTGTATTCACGCAAACGCCTTATCAGGCTTTCCTCGGTGTCCTCTTGCTCGGTATCTTCTTCCGAATTATTCTTCGGAAGAAGCGTCTTAGATTTCATAAACACCAATTGAGCCGCTATTGTAAGGAACTCGCTCGCAGTATCCATATCGATTGTGTCGAGTTCCTTCATGTATTCCAGATACTGTGTCGTTATCTCGGATACAAAGATATCCTGAATATCTACCTCAGCCTTTTCGATAAGGTGAAGTAGCAGGTCGAGCGGACCATCAAATTGTTTAAGATGTACCCTATAGTCCATATTCAGAAGATCAGAGGCATGAACACCGATGTCAACAGTCCATACAGTGCACCGGTTACATATGACAGCACTCCCGTTATGTTCAGTATAATAAGTACGCCAATCAAAATAAAATTGCTGTACTTCCTAAGCCAAAAGAACGAACCTGGTCCCGTTTTCTTTATAAGCAGATCCTCAACCACATGAAAACCGTCGAGTGGCGGTACCGGTATCAAGTTAAACACAGCAAGCAGTATGTTTACCTGTACAAAGTAGGAGGCAAAGCTATAAAGTGCGGTAAGTATAGGCGACTGCATCGATTCTATTGCTAGTTTTAGGCAAATTAAACTTATCGGTGCAAAAACTATCGCAAGTATAAGATTGGCGGTTATTCCCGCGAGCGATACAATTAAATCGTCCCTTCTTGGCTTTTTAAAGTTTCTTGGGTTTATGGGAACAGGCTTAGCCCAGCCAAATCCCAACAGAGCAAGGCAAAGTAAACCTATAATGTCTATATGTGCGAATGGATTAAGCGTCATTCGACCCATGTTGTCCGCTGTAGGGTCGCCAAGCTTATATGCGGCATATGCATGCGCCCATTCATGAAAAGTCAAGGCAACAATGAATGTCGCAATCATGTAAACCTTTGAAACCAAGATTTCCAGCATTATTTCCTCACAAAATAAGTATAAGTCGATTCCAAATGCAATCGAAACTTCATCAAAAGCACATATGCTGTGCTTCAGTTTTGTACATCAGCTTTTGCTACGATAGGAACGAGTCTCCCACAGCCCATTTCTTATCGGTAAGATATTCGTAAATACTTGCGCCTATATCCGCAAAGCTGTCGAGTACTCCGAGGTTCGTTCCCGGCTCTATACTGTCGCCACATGCCAATACGGGTATGTATTCCCTCGTGTGATCTGTACCGGGATATGTGGGGTCACAGCCGTGATCCGCCGATATAATCAGTATATCCCCATCCTTCATCTCTTCGATTATGCGAGTCAGCTGTTCGTCAAAGTATTCAAGAGCCTTTGCGTAACCTTCAACATCGTTCCTGTGACCGTAAAGCATGTCGAAGTCTACAAGGTTCGTGAATATAAAATCGCCTTCGCCCTCGGATATGTATTTAATAGTTGCTTCAATACCATCATGGTTGTTCTTAGTGTGATCTGCAACAGTAATTCCCCTGTGGGCGAAAATATCCTCGATTTTCCCTATCGCAATCGTCTTCTTTCCCTCACGGGTAAGAGCGTCGAGTATCGTATCTCCTGTCGGCTCTACCGCATAATCACGTCTATTCTCGGTGCGCGTATACTTGCCGTTGCTCCCAATAAACGGTCTTGCAATGACCCTGCCTACAAAATAATCACCGTACAACAACTCTCTTGCGGTTTCGCATATTTTATAGAGTTCCTCGAGAGGAATCACATCTTCATGCGCCGCTACTTGGAAAACACTGTCCGCAGACGTGTAGACAATCGGATATCCTGTCCGCATATGTTCGTCACCGTATTCGTTAATTATAGCCGTACCTGAAGCGGGGAAATTGCACAATGTCTTGCGCCCGATTTTCTCCTCGAATTCGCGCATAAGCTTCTCGGGAAAACCATTTGGAAAAACCTGAAAAGGCTTGTCCATCAGCAGTCCGGAAATCTCCCAGTGTCCGCATGTCGTGTCCTTAGCCTTTGTTATCTCGGCAGCTTTTCCGAAGGCACCCGCAGGTGCGGCAACACCTTTACCCATAAGTGCGCCATCTATATTCGCCAAACCCAATGCATACAAATTAGGCAGATTTATGCCGCCCCTCGCTCTGTAAATATTACCCAGAGTATTAGCCCCTTTATCGCCAAATTCCGCGGCGTCGGGCAATGCTCCTATTCCAACACTATCCAGTATTATCAATATTGCACGTTTTTTCATAGGTCTCACTCCTTTAGCTTATTCTATCACCCATGCTTTGCCTTAGTCAATTACCAACGGCGACCAGATACGGAACCACAATACCGTTAATTACTACATAAGCCGATAACAGAATGATTTCGGTAGCTTTTATTCTCACGCAGGCTTCCCCAGTGTCGCCACCCATAGTACTGTGTTTTATCCGTTTATTCCACAGTGTTATTGCGTCCGAAAAAAGCGAAGCCACTCCTGCCGCCACCATAGCTTCCCCTATAATATTAAGCGTAACCAACAAAAACGCAATCATTCCATCCCACTTCATACAAACCGAGTATATCGCACCGTAAAGCAGCATTCCCCTAAACACCGGTACCGCCAAGCAAAGTGGTATGCCTGGAATCCAAATACCCGCCAGGCATATACAACTAACACATAGTGCGACAGACAAAACACCTCTCAGCACGTATCCACCAATGCCTTGTGCGTCGATGCTGGTCACATTGTAATCCAAGCCAAGTTGATTTATAAATCGTATTCCTATAAGTATTCCGCCTGCAAACAGAATGATAAAAAGCACATAGATTTGCCTGATATTGCCGGTTTCACGTCCACCATGTAAGCTGTTTCGTCTGATTTCACGCAATATTGTCACCTCAGACTATATAATACGACCTATTTTGACTCCGTATTCATAAACAACAGCCGATTATTAAGTGTCTTTACGAACTGTAGATTTGTCGGTTTTCCCCTTTGTTTATTTAGAGTATCTCCGAACATCTCCCACTGTGCATCTATATTGCCCTCAAGCCACGCACGCTCAATCGCATGTCGTATGCATCTCTCGACGAGTTTTGGCCTCGTGTTTCTTCTTTGTGCGACAAACGTATAAACATCGGTCATTGTAAAACCTAGCTTTTTATAGCAGCTTACATATTCAAGCCCTTCAATTAGATAACCGTATCCCAAATGCTTTGAATGAAAACCCAATCTTTGTAATAAGCGCTCTATTTCCCTCGCTGTACTCCCCATATCTGTATCTGTCCTGTTCGCATCCGCATAATTGTCCCATGCATTGAGTACACTCTTTGCAAGCAATACGTAATCCGCAGGCTGTACGAAAACCAACGAAACAGTGTCACATACTCGCAATAAGGCCTCCTCCGACTGCGTATTCATAACCACGCACAGACTCAGGGGAGGCTGTGCCGCTCTTTCGGAAAAAAGCATACCGGCACGCTCTATCTCAGCTATATTGTCCGGGTCGACCGCCAGAACGACAAAGTCAACCTCTCTTTTCTGCTCATTTAGGGATTCTACGTTATTCGCTTCAAAACATACGACATCTTTTGCAAAAGAAAAAGCACCAACTATCCCATTCCTTTGTTCTGTATTATCAGATATCACTGCAATACGCAAAATCATCCCCCCTTTAGCCAACCATACCAATATTATAGTCCTCCTTGATAATCCTGTACATCCAATATGCGTACAAACAATATCCTTTCTTGGGTTCATTTATCAAAACATGAGTAACAATGCCGATTAGCTTTCCGTTTTGTATTAGCGGACTGCCGCTCATGCCCTGTACTATTCCTCCCGTCTTGCTTAGCAGCTCGTCATCCGTTATCTCAATCACCATACCTCTCGGCGCACACACTGTCTGATTGTAGACCTTCACTATCTTACAATTGTATGCCTTTACCTCGCCGTTTTCAACAGACGTCAAAATTTGCGCCTTTCCCACCCTAGCCTCCTCGGGATAAGCGAGCTGTATTCCCTTTGGATAAAGCGGGTTGCTCCACGGACTATTAAGTCGCCCATATACGCCATAATCGGTGCACGCTTCCACACTTCCAATAATGTCACAGCTTGAGTTGAATGTCCCGCGAATCTCACCCGGCACGCCCTTTTCGCTCTTTTGCACACCGAGTATTGTCGCCTTAAGCAAGCTACCCTCTCGTGCAAGTATGGGAGTACCGGTATCCGCATCCTTGATCCCATGCCCCAAAACGCCGCACTGCATTGTAGATACGTCAATCATTGACAGTGTACCTATACCCGCGGTATCGTCCCTGATCCATACACCGAGCTTTCTAACTCCATCGGATTTGTCGGCTAAAGGCGTGACCATAATATTCTTAAGTTTGCCGTCGCGCCATATGAGCAAGTTGACGCTATCCGTGCTCTGAGCTACGATTTCGCTCAATTGACTTGCTGATTTTAGGTTCTTACTATTTGCTTCAACGATAATATCGCCTGCGCGCAAGCCAAACTGCTTTGCCGGAGAGATATACCCCTTATCTGTATCAAACTGCCCGAATCCAACCACAAGCAATCCGTCGGTCTTTATATGGATGCCAACGCAGCGACCGCCAGGCATAACGGTTATCGACTCTCGGTACTTCAGGTTTACGGTCTTGACATCCACGATATCATGTAGGCGTACCCGAGCGGTACTATTTGATCCATTATTCTTTAACTGTGACAGAGACTGGTCAAATGACAACGCTACCTCTGAGTCGTCATCTGTTACCAACCTGAATCTGCCGTCATAATAATCTGCATAGTGCGAATCCCCTTTATCTTCATAAGTATACAAATCATCGGGAATACTACGAAGAAGCTGCATGTCTGACCCCGTATTGTAAAGGCAGATCAAGGCGGCCAACAAAGCACCTATTACTTTTGTAAATGTTTTCCTAGTTTTCTTCATATCGCACCTCTAATCAGTTTAGGGTTAGTGTCCCCTCATGTGCGAGCTGTAGGCGTATTAAATTCTTCATCGACGCGTATTATTTTGAAGTAATGCATATCCGAGTTAACGATTCAAGACGATGAAGCATATTATCAAATCAAGGGGGAAGGCTATGAATGAGTTTATTTATCTGTTGAGAAGAAAATGTGGACGAAAAGCCAGCAAGAGACATCTGGGCTATAATCCATCAATTTTCATTTGTGTAATTTGCTTTTCCGCATTGATTCTGGGTATGCTTTTAGCTCCGCTGTGGACACTAATAGCATTCCTCGTTGTTCTGATAATTATAAGCGTATGCCTTATATGCAGAAAATAGCAAAAAAGCACGGGATCCCGTGCTTATTGCTACTGTTCATTTGATAGTTATATGCAGCGCTCAACCTTCTGAGAACGCAAGCAACGTGTGCAAACACACATCTTTGTTGCCTTTCCGTTGACCATAACGTTAACCCTCTGAACGTTAGGTAACCAGCTACGCTTTGTCTTCCTATTTGAATGGCTGACGTTGTTACCAGACATTGCGCCCTTCTTGCAGACCTCACAATATTTACCCACAGTAACACCTCCTTGTCTGCGAAAACATCAAAACAACAGTATTCTACCATGGTCGTTGTTTGTATGCAACAAGAGAAATAATATATATTTTTGAGCCTTAATCTGAATAAAACAACTATTCTACGTGTTGATATTGTCGGTAGTTTAGTGTTATAGTTACACATGGATATTCTCATACGTTTATCTTGGATACTCTGTTAAATTTTGGAGGCGAACTTGAATACCAGAAAGCATAGCAAAAAAATGCATCCGTTGATTTGCATCTTGATAGACGCTGTCATCGTCTGCATTATACTTGGCAGTATTTATTATTTTCTATGTTTGAGAGACAAGCCCGATAATCCTAGTGTTGTGTTGCCCACACCATCTGTAGCCCCCACCGCATCGGCGACGCCTGCACCCACCGAAGTTATCGGAAGCGATACTCCTGCGCCCACCCTCGACTTGCAGTACGCAGGTATGTTCGGTGCAAACGTCGGAGATAAGCTCGGAGCCATCGGAAGCGAGCCCGTTATAACCGAAAACTCTTACAAGAGCGAGAATGTGGTTATCGAGATTGCGCGAGTCGAAAAGTACGACACAGTATACTTCGTTGCCGATATCTATATTCGAGATCTCTCGAGCCTCAGGACTGCATTCGGTTCAAACGACTATAGAGTATATGACCCCAAATGGGTATATGAAATCGGTGCGGCAAATAATGCCATTGCAGCATTTTCCGGCGACTACTGCCAGTTTGCTTACGACGGACTCGTCATAAGAAACGGCGTACTGTACAGCGAAAAGACTAATACAGCTGATGTAGCAGTGCTTTACAACGATGGCGTGCTTGCCACATACGGTCCCGGCGAGGTAGATATCGATTACATCAAGACAAACGGAGCTTTCCAGGCATGGTGCTTTGGCCCCAGCCTTTTGGACAAAAACGGGAATGCTACCAAAGAGTTCAACAGTACGGTTCCGCGTGCAAACCCCAGGACAGCAATAGGTTATTATGAACCCGGTCATTATATACTCTTAGTAGCAGACGGCAGACAGCCCGACTATTCAGTAGGATTAACGCTTAAAGATATGTCTCAGATATTCTATGAACTGGGCTGCAAGAGTGCCTATAATCTCGACGGCGGACAAAGTGCTACGATGTCTTTCGGCTTAAGACAAGATTCTCTCTACAATAGGCCTTATAATGGCGGACGTAGGGTCGGAGACATTATTTATATCTGTGAACCGCAGGTAGGGGGCTAATATGTACAAGATACTATATCCTCATATAACGTTTATACTGGCAGCAAGCCTTATAGTGCTTACAATACTCGACTCATTTAATCCTCTTATCGGGTTTTTGAGAAACAACTCCTCGAGAGTAATCATATACGTGCTCGGTGGACTTAACATAATAAATGCAGTATTGGCATACATAACCCAATACAATAAGAGCAAGCGTAGGGAAAACAAAAACAATTAAGTAATCGTATCTAAATGTAAGTGAAGTCGTAGTTTTACGCTTCACTCTTTTAGTATAAAAGCCGTGTGCTTTAGCGAGATGGGCAGTCTTTTCCGAGTTTAGATTAGAAAAATAACTATCACTCAAAAAAGGCATCAGAGATGCCTTAAAGATACTTTGTTTATTAATCGAGAAAATCTCTGAGCTTTTTGCTCCTGCTGGGATGACGCAGTTTTCTGAGCGCCTTCGCTTCAATCTGCCTGATTCTCTCCCTCGTCACCTTGAACTCACGTCCCACCTCCTCAAGAGTACGATTCTTTCCGTCATCGAGTCCAAAGCGAAGCCTTAATACCATCTCTTCACGAGGAGTAAGTGTATCGAGCACCTCAAGAAGCTGTTCCCTAAGTAGTGTGTATGATGCGGCTTCCGCGGGAGCTGGTGCATCGTCGTCCGGTATAAAGTCGGCCAGATGACTGTCGTCCTCTTCACCGATAGGAGTCTCAAGCGAAACTGGCTCCTGAGCTATTTTTCGAATCTCGCGCACCTTCTCTACAGATATGCTCATCTCCTGTGCAATTTCCTCTGGGCGAGGTTCTCGACCCAAGTCCTGTATAAGCTGTCTCTGACATCTTATGAGCTTGTTTATCGTCTCGACCATATGTACGGGGATTCTTATAGTGCGAGCCTGATCAGCAATTGCCCTTGTGATAGCCTGACGAATCCACCATGTAGCATATGTGGAGAATTTATATCCCTTCCTATAATCGAACTTCTCTACAGCCTTTATAAGACCAATATTACCCTCCTGTATGAGGTCGAGAAAAAGCAGTCCTTTACCGACGTATTTCTTTGCAACACTTACTACCAGTCTTAGGTTCGCCTCTGCAAGCTGTTTTCTGGCTTCTTCGTCGCCTTCTGCCATACGCTTGGCTATTTCAATCTCTTCCTTGGCATCCAAAAGCGGAACCTTCCCGATTTCTTTGAGATACATTCTTACAGGATCGTCTATGCCTATACCTTCGGAGGCACCTATTTCCGCATCAATGTCGCCTAAATCCTCAACGGGCTCCGATGCTATAACTGCGGATTCGATATCTTCTACAACATCAATGCCCTCGGATTCAAATACTTCATAAATCCTGTCTACCTGCTCGGCGTCCAATTCCAAGTTCTCTAGCGAGTCCATTATCTCCCTGTAGGTAACTACTCCACGCTGCTTAGCGCTCTCCAGAAGCTGTGCCATCTTATCTACTTTCTTACGCTGCTGTTCCATTCTTTATCCTTTCATGCCTTCCTAAGTTCATCTATAGCTCGAATTACTTCGCTTATCTTTATCAACAATTTCGGTTTCGTCTCATCATCTGCATCCTTCAGTTTTTCCAGAAGGCGCTGTTTCTTTTCCAGAAGCCCCATCGTCTGAAGTTTGAGCATACAATTCTCAGCCGTTGTCATCGCTTCAGCTTCATCCATCTGCTCCTGCATCGCTCTTATGACACTTGAATCGACTGTCTGTTCGGTGTTAGACAGTATTATGGCAACGTCGGGCGGTCGTCCGACATTATACGAGGCGATGATTTGGCTCGCAATTGTGCGATTTCCTCCAATTGTGAATATCGTAGAATCCACATATCTCTTATCTTTGGATACCCTGCGTGCCACTTCTCTACTCCCTGCAATACACGCCAATAATGTTGCCTCTACATTTCCCCTTGCATCAGATTCATAATCTGCCTGTTTTTCACTATTATTCCTTATTACAACAGCGTTATTCTCTAAATGCACCGATTCTCCTGCACCGCACTGTTCTCTAATTACATTTATGGCAATCCCGGTCTTTTTTGAAAGATACTCCATATACCGTGTTCTTTCAACGGGATCGAGAGCCGCTATTATACGACACGCTTGCTTTGCATACTTCTCCCTGTCGTCGATATTGCTCAGGTCGAACTTCTTACTCAAATAGTCGAGTCTGAATGTCGTAAACGTCAACGCTGAATCCTTGAGTGCGAGGAATGCTTCGGCCCCGTGTTCCTTTACATAGTCGTCCGGGTCAAGGCCTCCCGGGATTACTATTACCTTGACCTCTATGTTTTCACGCGTCAATATGTCAATTGCCCGCGCTGTCGCATTTTGTCCCGCATCATCGCCATCGTAACAGATGTACATGAGCTCTGCAAACCGCTTTAACAGCCTTGCTTGTCTATCCGTGAGGGCAGTTCCCAAGGATGCAACTGCATTCTCCACTCCGTGGGCATGAAGGCTTATCACATCGATATATCCCTCAACGAGAATAATATCCTTGATTTGCTTGCCCTTTATCAGGTTTAATGCGTATATGTTCTCGCGCTTTTGATATATCGGTGTGTCCCCCGTATTTATGTACTTCGGCTTTTCGTCCTCATTCAATGTCCTTGCGCCAAAGCCCAATACCTTTGACATTGTCGATATTATCGGGAATATTATCCTATCCCTATACGCGTCATACAGTGAGCCATCCTTGCGTTTTACCGCCAAACCTGCTTCGTAAATATCCTGTTCGGAATGACCTTTTTTCTTTAGATAGCTTATCGTGTTTTCAAAGCCTGCAGGTGCATATCCCAACCCAAAACGCTTACAAACCCTATCGCCGATTCCCCTTTGCTTTAAATATTCACGGGCCTTATATCCGTTTGATGACATGAGATAGCGGTGATAAAACAACGCAGCATCCTTGCAGACGGAGTAGAGCCTCTCTTTTTTCGCACGGGCTTCTCTAAGTTTGTCGCTGTCAATCTCTGAAGGCAACTCCATGTTTGCACGCTTTGCCAGAAAAGAAATCGCTTCCCCGTATTGAAGGCGTTCAATCTGCATCACAAACTGAACCATAGAGCCGCCTGCGTGACAACCAAAGCAGTAGAACATCTGGTTGTCCGGGGATACAGAGAAGGATGGTGTCTTTTCCGTATGAAAAGGACAACAACCCCAGAAGCGCTTTCCCTTTTGCTTTAGAGGAATGTACTCCGAAACCAAAGACACTATATCTGTTTTATTCTTAAGTTCATTCAGCCAAGCATCAGGAAAAACAGGCATCGCATACTCCTTTCTGTTTGTTTATTCTGCAAAGTTTGATTTATTCCTGCTTTATTTGATATTTTGAATTTACAATCACAGAGAAGAGCGTTAACGACCCACGTGAAATGCATGTATCGACTATATAAGCCATGCAACGTCATCAGTCTTGAGTACCGCAGTATAGTATTTTGATTGGTGAATGCGTCTGTATTATAAAAAGTAGGTCTCAAGTCGTCATATCCCACGGACCTGAGCTTGAGACCCACGTCTTTGCGCTATTCCACACAGGGTCAAACCCCGTAAGCTCAATTGCATTATATCGGCTATTTATCCTCGTTGTAGAGCAATACGCGTCCCTTTACCTGTCCCGGTGTCTGATACAGATCAAACGCCTTCTGTGCGTCGCACATGTGATACTTGGCATAGAAAAGATCTTCCTCATACTTAAGCGCTCCTGTTGCAAAGAAATGAGCCGTCATTGTCCACTCGTCACCCGGGAACGGTGCGGAGCAAGACATCCACGCACCCTTAAGTGTTAGCTCCTTGCGCAATATGAGTTCCCAAACGTCCCTACCGAATGTGTAATCGGCGTTCGGCGTACCTATGAGGCAAACAGTACCCTTGTTTGCCGCGAGCGTCAGCGCACTGCGGGACGTTACATTGACTCCCGCCGTCTCAAATACGTAATCAAAGCCCTTGCCGCCTGTTACACCCTTAGCCTGCGCTATATAGTCTTTATCGCAGGAATTAATTGTGTTATCCGCACCCAAGCGACGAGCGAGATCTAGTCTGCTCTCGTCGATATCGAACACGGTGACATTAGCTGCGCCGAATATGCGCGCCCACTGTGCCGTCAAAAGACCTATTGTGCCACCACCAAGTATGGCGGCAGTCTTACCTGCGCGGAGTTTAGACAGTTTGACCCCGTGTAAAGCGACCGTACTCGGCTCAAACAATGCGCCCTGCTCATACGAGACTGAATCATCTATTTTTACTATATTCATAGCAGGCAGTGTCACATAATCGGCAAAAGCGCCCTGCTCACGCGAGCCTACAAATGAATAGTGCTTGCACTGCGAGTAATTGCCCTTCATACAATCACTGCAAGCCATACATGGCTTGAGTGGTACGCCAACCACCTTGTCGCCCGTACAAAGGCCCTCAACAGCCTCACCCACGGCATCCACATAGCCCGAAAACTCATGCCCGAGTACTATTGGGTAGTAGTGTGCGCCGTCATTAAGTACGCGCGGTACATCGCTTCCGCATATACCTGCCGTCATCACCCTGACGCGCACTTGATTTACACCTACCTCAGGTTTTGCCATTTCTTCGTAGCGTATATCGTTATTGCCGTGTAAAACAGCAGCTTTCATAGTATTACCTCTCTTTACTTTCTTACGGCGTAATTATACCCATCGACGACATCGGCGATAAAGTCTATCACTATTTCCTTTGCATCGACTGCTAGCTTACCTTCGCCGATTCTCTCGTACTGCACAGGCATATACTGGTGCAATACCCACATTGGTATACTTGTGCTGTTAAAATTCTTAAACAGCTTTGCCATCGCGTTCTTTACCTCGGGCACTGCGAAATAGTATCTGCTTCTGTCCGATATGCTGAAACGACGTTGAAAGCGCTTTTCCCATTCCGATCCCTTGTAGAACTTCTCCCAATTCTTTGGATTGGCAAGCATGGCAGCCTCGAGTGTCTCCATAAAGTTTGCCCTGTCGCACTCGTTTTCTATTATCTCTTTTTCCAAATAGCTCATTGCAAACAGTGCCTCGCGCAAAGCGTAAGTCAGAGCGGGACCCACCTTGATTATTGCGATACCGTCTGTTACCATTTCGCGCAGATGAGTCGGTGTCTGATAGTCTGTTGAATGGCCTTCCATTACGAGGCCGCCCAATCCGCTAACACATTTAACCAGACTTGCGGCTTCCTCTCTGTTGTAGCAGTGTATACCATAGTTGCCAAACTCAACGCCGGGCTGAACGACTATGGCGCAGATATGCTCCCACGCCTCACTGAGACCGTGCTTCTCGAGGACATCCTTGTATGCGTTTACCGTCTCCAAAAAACCTTCCGGCGTAGTTACAACGAGCTCATCGACCTTTTCTTCGCCAGTACCGCCGGGAATCGGAACCTCACTGCCAACGACAAATACAGGGTGAATCTCATTCGGATTCTTTTGTTTCAACTCCTGATAAGCTTCCTCACAGGTCATATACAGCTCCACGCCACGCTCGGCAACGATGTGTGCGCCGAAGTTCTCGAACTTGTCGCTGCCCAAGTGCATGCTTGTATCAAGATGTATCTTCTTATAACCTGCAAGTACATACTCGCGTACCATCTCTTTAGCACGGGACATTGCAACATCGGCGTGCAGGCCCTGCCAAGGCAACGGTCCCAAATGGTCTCCGCCGAGAATTATCCTGTCTCTGTCAAACCCTATTGCATCGGCAATACGATACACCATGTCTCTAAAATCAGCAGGGCGCATGCCTGTATAGCCGCCGAGCTGATTTACCTGATTGGATGTAGCCTCGATAAGCACAGGTGCCTGTGTATAAAGATTCTTTTTCAGTATAGCCTCAATGACGAGTTCATTTGCGCAGCAATACGACGGTATGCCGCCGTACTCTCCGTTCTTTCTGTTGTTCAACAGAGTTTTAACGGGATTCTGTCCCTCAACCATATTCATTAAGTCTGTCCTCCAATTTGTATTATCGTATTTTATTCGATTTCTCCGCACACATTTTCAGCCGCCAAACTAAAAAACGATACTCACTCGAAGAAATAACTATGTACAGTCTTTAGGAATGCATCAAAATCATTTTTGTAAGTGATCTTGAGGTTTATTATATTGCACGGTACGACTACCATTTTGATGCCATGTGCTAATGCTATAGCGCCTGCGGAAGTCATAGTCTCAAGTTCTTCCGTTGTCACACTACTATATATACGATAAATATCGCCAAAGAAGAAAGCTTCTGGTGAAGCGCCCGCAACAAGCTCCCTCCTGTTTTCAACTTGTACAATGAAATTGTTTTCGTCAATTCTATAACAAGTATCGTACTGGTATTCTCCCAGTGTCGCGCCGCCATACCGCTTGACGCCCTCTATTACTCCTAGCGTACCTGCCTCGTCCACATATGGATGCGTGGCGTCGTGTATAAGTATCACGTCGTCATCGTTTGCAAACTCACTCGTCACCTTTAATCCGTTCAAAACCGACTCCGACCTTGTTGCACCGCCCGCAACAACCGCCTTTACTTTGTTTGCACCGAGCTTCTGTTTCCAATCCTCGACATAATCTATCCAAGCGGGGTTTGATACTATTACGATATTGTCTATTGCATCAAACTTATTGAGTTTATCAAGTATATAGGCGAATATCGGCACGCCGTCAACTTCGATGTATTGCTTCGGAATCTGTGTTCCAAGTCTTGTTCCGCTGCCTCCCATCATCAACAGGCAATTGTTCATATTTGCTCCTCCTTTCACTCGTCGCTGTCGTCTTGACGCTTGCGTTCACCCTCAAAGCAATCCTCTTGCGACTGCTGGATTTCGTGCCTGGTGACCTCCAAGCGACCTTCCACATCTCTGAGTGTTTCGCGCTTTCTCTGTATTATAGCATCAATATCCATATCGTTTATCTCATCGACATCCGCAGACCAATGTATCAGGTCGTGTGATGTCTGCTGATGCTTCATGGGCAAGCTCATAAAGTCTCCATACTGCATTTCCAGGAAGACCTCGGGCTTATTGGGAACCATAATACGTATACCCTCAAACTCCGCATCCCTGTACGGCAGCAGGTCGCTAAGCTTAGAATACGTATACGTCGGTACAAAGCTTGCCACGGTATCGAATCCAAGCTCCCTTGCATTTGCATTGTATCTTGTTGCAATCTTTATGTATCTCTTCTGCGTATAGGAAAGCGGTATAAGCTTCATAACCGTGCGGAAGACTTTACCCTTAAAGCGCGCAAACGCCTGTGAGAAGTTCTTTGGCTTATCGGTATAGACGGGTTCGGGTATCTGACGGTTTACCACCTTATTGTGAACTATTTCTACACGCTTGACCTCCGAAACGAAGCGTTCGCGGTCCTTCAAGTCGTTGGGAACGGCATCAAATGGGAATATGTCTAGGCAAATTCCCTTGTGGAACGGACGGTTTTCGTTGTAGTTGGTCACATACTCCGTTCCGTCTATTCTGATTTTCGAGAACAGATACGGTATATGCTTGTCCGTGGCACGTGTCTGGAGGAAGAATCGCTTATCAAGATACTTACCTGCCTCCGCTATGAACTTGTTGTAGTCGCTTCTGAGCATACCGCAGTCCACGTCGTCATCCCACGGGATAAAGCCGCCGTGCCTGCAATAGCCCAACATCGTTCCGCCGCATACAAAGTAGCCTACTCCGATTTCTCTGCATACGCGATCAAACTCCTTGAGGAGCAGCAAGTCAACCTGCTGAATGGTAACTGTACGGCGCTCTATCTCCTCGCTCGGCAAAGTCACCCACGGAGTAATGTCATTGGGACAAAGAATAGTAGTTCCGTAGAACGGAAGCTTCTGCAGAGGGAACAGCTTGTCCGCATCGATAATCTTGCTAAGCTTCTGTATTATGCAAGCGTACTGTTCCTCAAACTTTCCGGTGAACTTCTGTGCAATCTGCTGTGTCTTTCTATAATAACGCCTTGGATTTGTCCAACCGTATAGCAGAAACTTTGCCGCAAAGCGTATAATACTCTGCTTGTCGCGATTAAACGTCCTGCAACCCACGATCCTTTTATACGTCTCGTTGCGCCTTCTTATATGCCTAATATGAGCATTTCTATAGTCGAAGTCCCTCGGCAGTGCGTCAAAAGGCGCTATGTGTATCCATGCAATGCGCTCTATGCTGATGCCATCGACATCCAAATAAAACCTCTTGCCTAGACGTACTATGGGCTGAGGATATACTTTTTTATCGCCCAAGTATTCATCAAATATCAACTCTCCGCTGTCATTACGGAGAAGCTTCAACAGTTTCTCGTAATCGTTTCGGAGCAATCCGATAGGCGATGGCCCGGCCTCCTTGCCTGGAATCAGGCCCTCGTAGAATGCTACGCCTATAAGCAATGTCGAATACGCGAAATAGCTTATGCCGTTCACTTCGCATAATTCGTTGATATACGCAATAATATCTGCCTTTGCACTTGCATAATGCTCACCACTGATAACAGTCTTCTCGGTTTTTATAGCATATGTGTCCAAAGCAATCACCTCCAAATTTATACCTCGTTTTTTCCCAGTGAAACTCGTATCAATTTGTGTCCGATACATCTTTTTTCCACCGGCGGTGGTGTCATGTAGTCATCTCCATAGGAGAATCTCAAATACTCGTCATAGTGCTTAGGTACAGGAAATTCGTATCCACAAAAGCTCATGGGCACAGTTCCCTCAAGCAACCATTCTGCAGGGAAAGCACCGTTGCGCAGATGCATGCCTGTACCGTCGTACAGGTTTTCCGCGTACCCTCTCCTATCGTATTTTTCTATAACACACGTCCTTAGTTTTTCCAATATACGAATACTCGTAATCCTTACAAGCAGTGTCAGTAACGAGCACAGCAGTTTATACTTTCCGTAAAACTGCATTGGCGTCTTTTCCCACTTGTGGAATACCATAGAGCGAGTAAGCAACGTCATGAAAACATGTCGTTTTTGCTGTTTTTGCGTGTTACCCGTGTGGTTGTGAACGAATATATCGATAAATAAGCCTTGATGCATTCCCTCCTGCGTCGACGAGAACTCAGTAATGTATTCTGTGCCGTCTTTGCGTAGCTTGCAGAAAACATCGTGATACTTAGGGTCTGTCTCCGTACATTGGAGGAAGAAGCCCTCGGGCGGCTCTTTCTTAGCAACATCCATAAAGCGCCTGTACTCGTCGGGCAACATGAAAATGTCTACATCATCATCCCACGGTATAAATCCCCCGTGACGCACGGCGCCAAGCAGAGTACCTCCGCCGAGAAAATATTGAATGTCGTGCTTCTTGCAAAACTTATCGACCGCAGTCAAGCAGTTAAACAGTTCTTTCTGTATGTCTACAAGTCTCGTTCCGCACACATCGATGTTTCCGTATTCTATTCCCTCAAAGCTTGCCATCGTCTGTACCTGTTATCAGCTTGAAAACTCTTTCAGTCGCTACACCATCACACGCGCTCATATAATAGTGCCTGAGCTCACTCAATTCTTGGTGATTCCGGTCTTTCTCTTTAATGCTATCCAAAATAGCATCTGCAAGCTCGTCACCGTTCTCAACAACTTTCGCAGGGAATGAGCGATAATCCACATATAAACCACGCTCGAGTTCGTATTGCCACAAATCGGGGGCAAAAAGTACAAACGGGCGCTCATACAGCAGATAGTCAAACAACACCGAAGAATAATCCGTTATAAGCAAATCCGTGACAGGCAGCAAGCGTTCAGTCGGGATATTCGTTGTTGATATATGTCTGTGCTTGTCCGTATGGGGATGAACTTTCATCACGACAAAATAATCGTCGCCCAACTTTTCGCTCAGTGAGAGTACCGCGTCCTCACCCACAAGCTCGGCACTTGCCGCAGTCCCCCTAAACGTCGGTGCCCAAAGTATAATCGTCCTGCCCTTAGCTTGGGGATATCTCTCAAAAAAATCTCTCTCACAAGTTGAGTTATAGACATCGTCGTAATACACATCAGTTCTCGAGAGCCCTGTCGCAAAGAACTTGTTCTCGTTCATGCGCATAGCATGCGCAAGCACCTCTCTACAACACGGCGCGCTTATGGTTACGTTATCATAGTTCGCAAATGGATTACCTGTGTACGAAGGGTCTATATCTTGAGTTGAGTCATACGCAAACTTTTTCATAAGTCCACCTGAGTGCCAAAGCTGCGTCAATGTAGTGCCTTTCCTCTTTTTGCACGATGCAGCTGGAAGATAGTAGTCACATATAACGACATGATGCGCGATTGCATAATCCTTCATGAATCTGATTGCAGCCTTGAGCTTATTTAGCATACTCATCTGCGAATAGTCGCTTATATGCTCTTTTACTTCGTAACCCTGTTTCTTAAACTCTTGATGCAAAAGTCGCATACTGAACGGCATATCACTCCCATGAGAATGTGCAAAAACCACAAGTCGTTCATTTATAGGCTTGTGGCAGTATGTGTTATATACAATAGGCAGTACTGTAGACTGCACAAATGACTTCATCGCCTGTTTAACAGCGTAGGCAAAACCCAAGAAGCACCACCTCTCAACTTGATACGCCCGCCAACAAACCTGCACATGACGCGAGTACAATGCACAGATATCCATGGAACTCCGTCAATTTTATATGTATAGGGCTCATATGTCAAGCAAATTGCGTTAACATAAGCTATCTCTTAACATTCCCGTCTATATATCGCGTGTATTTCATACAGGAATCAAAGCACGGCAAGAATCCCTGTGTTTAACTACTTATATCATATGCGAAGTTAAAATCGTGCTCGCACTTCTTGTCATTTCTTAGTGTCAACCATATCGCACATTGCTCTTAGACCTAAACTAAAAATGCCTCCGAAATTTGCATTTTGACTCGAATCATAAAGCCGCCAAGAGGTTTAAACTCCAAGGCGGCATTCTTAATTGCATATTACTTGATTCAAAACGAATTCATCTTGCCTCTCCAATTACAGATAGAAGAAGCTCAGGGGTGCATCGTATATATTCCGCTGACTTACGCAATACTCGCCATCTGAAAGAATTGTTATGTTTTCAAGCGAGTAATACGTCACAAATGTGTTGACTAAACTACCCATAAGCATCTGCTCATACTGCTCATCGGCGGCAAGCAGTGCATCCGCAAAGCTCTTCGATAGGTTTAGTACTCTATCCTCTGCATCGAAGCTCAACACATTGACATCTGCCGGTATTGCGCTGTACGCAATAAGTGCGTTTATAAGGCTCTCAGGTGTACCGTTGACATTTACTTTGGTATTGAGGAAATACTCATAATTCGAGTCCGGATAGAATATCTCCGCTTCTGTGTCCAGTCCATCATAGAGATACATTGACTGCGGTATGGAATAATCCTGCGTGCCGGCTTGGATTATTTGCTGTTCACAGGTTATCATAATCGTGCTCCAGTCGTAATACGCGAGGAATGTGTTTACAACCGAGCCCATTAGCATTATCTCGCCTGCAGAATCCTCATTTGCCAATCCTTCTAGAAACTCACTTGACAGGTCGAGCTTATGTTCAGCCTCGTCAAATGACCTTACTCTCGTTCCGCTCGGTATCGTGTTGAGACTTACAAGCGCGTCAATAATTCCCTGCGGCGTGCCGTCAAAGTAAACGGTCGTAGTAAGGAAGTGTAAGCCGTTTTGATCCGGATAGTATAATGTAAGCTCATATTCGGGAACCGTCGTCTCCGTAGGACTAAGAGAAATCCGCGTATAGGGTTCGCCCTGCACGTGTCCGTCAATGCTCACTTCGAGAGCTACTCCCTCGACTGTGACATACAACGTGTTTATTCCATAAACATTGAGGAATGTATTTACAATAGTACCAAGTGCTACAACTCTGTCCTCGTCATCAAGCGAATTGAGTGTAGTGGCAAAGTCCCTCGTCAAGTCCAAAGCGCTCGTCAAATCATCAGGGTAATAGTTCTTTACTTCCGCAGCATCTACTTCGCGTCCGTTATATGTAATGAGGAAAGAAAGCACCTCGGGGTTCTCGCCTATATAGTAATGCTCACGTATAGCATCGAGAATACCCTGCGCCGTACCGTCATATGTCGCCTGTGCTTCTTCAAACAAAAGCGAGTTCAAGTTGGGGATAAGTATAGTCAGAGGATATACGTTCGGGCTCGGTGTAATAACCGCATCGGTCGGTGTTGGTTCGTTAGTGTCGGTATGTATGGGGCCAGGCGTTTGCTTAGAGTTATTTTTCATACAACCCGACACCATAAGCGCGATGCATACGCAGAATATAAGCAACGATTTATACCAAGTTCTCATGCCGTAACCTCCTCTATCAGTTTGAAGAATTATATCATATTACTGATTATTTGCAATATGAATGAAATAATGCCCGGAAAGATAGACAATATTATGAATTAAAATAGTTACCGAGGGACAATTTGCCTCATGTCGCAGAATTCATATTGTTAAAAATACTTGTTATTGCTAGTCAGTCCTTAAATACAGCAAAACAGCTTCCCGTTTTCGAAAAGCTGTTTTATTATTGTAAGTTAATACTCCAACTAAGGGTGTAGCTTGTCTGCCAGAACACACCGTCAGAGCCTGCTTCAGTACAAACTCTGATATTCTCTCAAAAGTAGTATGGTATATGGGTTTCTAAATTCTGCCTTTATCTATTTCTCACTTGCGTTTCCACCGATGTGCACGCCGTCGATTACTTATATCTGCAATGACTCTTGTGTGTTCAAAAATGTGTAATACCGTCAAAATACAGTGGAAATACCAAACTTATGTAATGAAATACTGCACTTTTCACCGGTGTAGCACGACGCCAAACATAAGCAAAATTAACACCGTAATGAGAAAATTATAAAGCAAGAATTTAAGCACATAGGAGTACTTGTGAATAAAAAAAGAGTAGCCCCCACCGGTTAAGATGGGAGCTACTGCGGATATTAACTTTTGTCCCAAACGGCGTTTTTTGACGCTCAGTGGGAGTGCTCTAAATCAGCTTGTTTGCCTAATTACTTATTCTTAAGAGCAGACTGTGCCGCTGCGAGCCTTGCGATCGGTACGCGGTAAGGTGAGCATGAAACGTAGTTCAAACCGACTCTGTTGCAGAAATCGATGCTTGACGGATCGCCGCCGTGCTCGCCGCAGATGCCCAGTTTGATGTTGGGTCTTGTCTGCTTGCCAAGCTCTGCAGCCATCTTAACGAGCTTGCCTACGCCAGCCTGATCGAGTCTTGCAAACGGATCGGACTCGTAAATCTTCTTCTCGTAGTATGCGCTCAAGAACTTACCCGCGTCATCACGGCTGAAGCCAAATGTCATCTGGGTTAGGTCGTTTGTGCCGAATGAGAAGAACTCTGCTTCCTTGGCAACTTCGTCTGCCGTGAGAGCCGCTCTCGGTATCTCGATCATTGTACCGACCATGTAAGGAATCTCAACGCCGTTCTCTTCCATTACCTTCTTTGCTGTGGCCACTACGAATGCCTTTACATATGCAAGCTCCTTGACTTCGCCAACCAACGGGATCATTATTTCGGGAACGATATTCATACCGGTCTTCTTGCGAACATTGATTGCAGCTTCGATAACTGCACGTGTCTGCATTTCGGCAATTTCGGGATATGTTACTGTCAGACGGCATCCACGGTGCCCCATCATCGGGTTGAACTCGTGCAGACCGACAACTGTAGCCTTCAACTGCTCAAACGTAACGCCCATTTCCTTTGCGAGTGCTGCGATTTCCTCATCCTTATGGGGCAGGAACTCGTGGAGGGGTGGATCGAGGAAACGGATCGTAACAGGACGCTCTTCCATAGCCATGTAGATGCCCTCAAAGTCGGAACGCTGCATGGGGAGCAACTTAGCAAGTGCTTTCCTGCGGGCTTCTTCGTTATCAGCAACTATCATCTCGCGAACAGCGGGGATCCTATCTTCTTCAAAGAACATATGCTCTGTACGGCAAAGACCGATACCTTCGGCTCCGAACTTAACTGCAACAGCGGCATCGCGAGCATTGTCGGCATTTGCACGTACCTTAAGCTTACGTACTGCATCTGCCCATGCCATAAGACGCTCGAAATCACCGGAAATGGAAGCTTCAACTGTCTTAACGGCTTCGCCGTAAATCAAGCCAGTTGAACCGTCGATTGAAATCCAATCGCCCTCTTTGAAGATGCATCCACCGAGAGTAAAGCACTTATTCTCTTCGTCGATCTTTATTTCGCCGCAACCTGATACGCAGCATGTACCCATGCCGCGAGCAACAACGGCTGCGTGTGATGTCATACCACCGCGAACAGTAAGTATGCCCTGTGAGTTATGCATACCCTCGATATCTTCGGGGCTTGTCTCCAAACGAACGAGAACGACCTTTTCGCCTTTCTCTGCCCATTCGATAGCATCTTCTGCAGTAAATACGATGCGTCCGCAGGCCGCTCCGGGTGATGCCGCCAAGCCCTTGCCGACTACTTTGGCGGACTTAAGTGCCACTGTATCGAACGTGGGATGGAGAAGTGCGTCAAGCTGCTTGGGATCTACCATCATAACGGCTTCTTCTTCGGTAATCATCTTCTCGTCCACGAGATCGCAGGCAATCTTGAGAGCAGCAGCGGCTGTACGCTTGCCGTTTCTTGTCTGAAGCATATAGAGCTTACCGTCTTCGATAGTGAACTCCATGTCCTGCATATCCCGATAGTGATTTTCGAGCTTTGCACAGATCTCAACAAATTGATTGTATGCACCCGGCATTACTTCGCGAAGCTGATCTATCTTCTGAGGTGTGCGAACGCCTGCAACAACGTCTTCGCCCTGAGCATTCATAAGGAACTCGCCATATAGCTTCTTCTCGCCTGTTGCCGGGTTACGTGTAAATGCAACGCCTGTACCCGATGTATCGCCCATGTTGCCGAATACCATCATCTGTACGTTTACAGCTGTTCCCCAAGATGCAGGGATATCATTCATTCTTCTGTAGTAAATTGCGCGCTCATTATTCCAGCTGCGGAATACAGCCTTGATTGCGCCCATGAGCTGAGCCTTGGGGTCGTTGGGGAAATCTTCGCCTATCTTCGCCTTATATTCAGCCTTGAACTGCTCTGCGAGATACTTCAGGTCTTCTGCTGTAAGCTCTGTGTCGAGCGTCACGCCCTTCTTCTCCTTGAGCTCGTCGATAAGTGTCTCAAAGTACTTCTTGCCGACTTCCATAACGACGTCAGAGTACATCTGAATGAAACGACGATATGAATCGTATGCGAATCTGGGATTGTTTGTCTTCTTTGCAAAGCTCTCTACTACCTCGTCATTGAGGCCGAGGTTAAGAATAGTATCCATCATGCCGGGCATTGATGCGCGTGCGCCGGAACGAACCGAAACGAGAAGCGGGTTCTCCAAATCGCCGAACTTCTTGCCGGTGTGCTGTTCGAGCTTCTCGATATACTCGTAAATCTGGGATTCAATCTCTTCGTTAATTCTTTCACCGTCTTCATAGTACTGTGTACATGCTTCTGTTGTTACGGTGAATCCAAAAGGAACAGGCATGCCGAGACCGATCATCTCTGCCAGGTTTGCTCCTTTTCCTCCGAGAAGGTTGCGCATTGACGCATTTCCTTCGCTGAATAGATATACATACTTTGTCGCCATAGTTACCTCCGTGGTTCTTTTAATAAACAACAAATTATTATAAGGCTAAAAACCTTCCAACACAATGTTATTATGCACAAATTAGCCAGTTTTCTGTAAAATAAAGTTTACTTTTCATGTTGAATTATATCGAATACTCTCGAAATATTGTCAAATGTACACATACTATACGCTCTGAGCAGATTAAGTAATTCTTTTCTGACCGTCTCAGGCAGTTTCACCTTTCTGATGTCCTTATCTGCGAGTTGACTCATTCTGCGCATGGCCTCCAAAGCCAATGCCGATACAGTGATGCTTTCCGACGAGCAGGAATCACATACTGACCCGCCCAAATCAGGTGCAAACCTGACAGTCTTCTGTGCAGTCACGCGAGTTCTGCACTTTACGCAGTAACTTAGCACAGGCATATAGCCGCTTATACGCAATGCCCTGACCGCAAAGCATATCGCCATATCCAAAGGGTCTATATCAGTATAACTGAGAAAGCTGAGGGTGTGGTACAAAAGTGTAAACATCTCCTCGCTCTGTTCATCGTCACCGATCAGAAAATCGCAGAGTGTTGTCACGAAGGACGCACATGTGAATCTGTCTATATCCTCCCTTATAGGATAGAACGCTTCGCATAAGTCCGCGGTGTTAATTGTGTATCTACCCCTGTTTTCAAATGCTACTATCTCGGAATATGCAAACAACTGACACGAGCCCGAAATAGGATTGTTTTGTCTCCTGCAGCCCCTCGCGGAAATCGCAATCTTACCCTTTTCACGCGAAAATAACGTGAGTATTCTATCGACCTCACGGTAGTCGGCGTATCGCAGGATGATTCCGGTTAACTTGCACAGCGGCATACTTCACCAGTATTTTCTTGGTATTTCCTCTGTTTTTCAACAGAAAATGTTACTACAAAGCTTTTAGGAGGAACTATGACAGTCATAAACGATTCCGACTCCAAATGGGAGGCTTTTCTCAAAACCGGCAGTATAGAGTCATATCTTGAATATCGCTCGGCCAAGCAAAGAGAGACACAGCACAAAAGCGATCACTCGTAGCCGAGCTCGTGCATAACGCTTATGTTATTGCGCCAATCCGGCTTGACCTTGACCCAGAGTTTTAGATTTACTTTCGTTCCCAAAAGCCATTCGATCTCTCGGCGAGCATCGGTACCTATCTGCTTAAGCATTGACCCCTGCTTGCCGATTATTATTCCTTTGTGCCCATCACGTTCACAGTAAATCGTGGCCCAAATATCATAAATCTGATCGTCTCTAAGCTCCATCTTATCTATTCCCACACCTATTCCGTGGGGTATCTCCTGTCGTAAGAGCTTGAGCGCCTTTTCCCTTATGAGCTCGCCGCATATGACCCTTTCCGGCATATCCGTGACCATATCCTCGGGGTAGTACATAGGCCCTTCGGGCAGATATGATGCGATATGCTTTTCAAGCTTAGGTACTCTGTCGCCGTATTTTGCAGATACCTTGAGTATCTCGTCAAAGCAATCCATGCCCTTGAGAGCTTCGATAATCGTATCGACGGCATCAACGCTTGAAGCGTCTGTCTTGTTAATTACTGCGATTACGGGCGCCTTAACAGACTTTAGTTTTTTGATTATTGCAAGGTCCTTCTCACCTATGCCAATCGTGCTGTCGACTAAAAATAGTACCGCCTCGACCTCATTCAAAGAATCGTATGCGACCTTGAGCATATAGTCTCCAAGCTTGTTCTTGGGCGTGGTTATACCGGGAGTATCGATGAAAACAATTTGGTAGTCCTTTCTAGTGAGCACACCCATGATTCTGTTTCTTGTAGTTTGCGCGCGTTCAGAAACTATGGATATTTTCTGTCCCACCATCGTGTTTATAAGCGTGGACTTGCCCGCATTTGGCGATCCGACTACTGTTACAAATCCTGATTTAAAGCTACTCATTCGGTCTTCATATCCTCTGGTGAAAACGCATTGGGAAGTAAATCTCCCAGTGTCAATGCCCTATACTCTCCGTTTCTGTTCGCACAGATTACGGGCATACCGGGTTTGCAAAACTCCGAAAGCGCCTGTCTGCATACGCCACAGGGAACTGTATAGTTTGGGCTGTCGGATACTATCAATAGCGCTTCAAAGTTGCGTTCTCCGTCGTATACGGCCTTAAAGAGTGCAGTTCTCTCCGCACAGTTTGTTACCCCGTAAGACATGTTCTCGATGTTTGCGCCCAAATAATACGCCCCTGACGCACTTTTAAGGCATGCGCCTACCCTAAAATGTGAGTACGGCACATAAGCCCTATGTCTCGCCTCATTCGCCATTCTCAGCATATTCTTTATCTCTATGTCATGTATCGTGCTATTCATCTCGTTATGTTCAGCTCCTTCAAAAGTTGATTTTGCATATCAAACATTACCACTTGATCCTCTTCGTTCATATGGTCATAGCCCAGCAGATGCAGACATCCGTGAATTGTGAGGAATGCCATTTCTCGGATTATCGGATGCCCATACGCCTCCGCTTGTTCACATGCCCTTTCGTACGATATCGCAATGTCACCTATAAATCGGTCGGGTACGGCAGGCAGGTCTACACCCTCATCGGCGGGAAAACTAAGCACATCCGTGGGCACATCCTTGTCCCTGAAGTCGCGGTTAAGCTCTCGAATCTCCTCGTTATCCACTATCGCAATAGAAACGATACCCTCGCGGTCATGGCGCTTCAAGGCTGTTTCAACAGCCCTCTGCATTACCTCTTGAACATCTTCGGGCAAAGCTATGTCGTTTGTCAACAGCTCAAGCATTGTTGCCTCCCCCTTGACCTGTTTCGTTCTTATACTCGATTCGTTCGTGCTTCATGCCCATCAGTGTTCGCACAAAGGACTTTTGAATCGTTGCAATCTGCTTCATCGTAAGCGGACAGTTTGCAAGTATCGAGTCCGGTCCGTTGCACTTTGAGTATATTACCGTTGATACGCGATTTTCAATCGATTCCCTGTCGTTTGCCTGCAATGCGCGCACCGCGGCCTCACAGCAGTCCGCCAGACTCACTATAGCGCTCTCCACAGTCGACGGGCGCTGTCCGGTGTATCTAAACGGGCGTTCTGAGAGTATAGTCCCGGCCGGGGCATTTGCATAAGCCTTTGCATAGAACTGTCCTAAAAGCGAATTGCCGTGATGCTCGGATGCAATTTTGATTACATCCAATGGCAATTTATACTTTGCGAGCATAGCGACACCATCACTCTGATGTGCAATGATATAGGCCGCACTCTCCTCTGGCGCCAATGTATCGTGTATATTTGAGTGAGGCGCCTGATTCTCGATAAAATAGCGCGGTCTTACGAGTTTGCCGACATCGTGGTAATAACCGCCAACTCGAGCCAACGGAGCATTCACACCTATAGACGCTGCGGCAGCCTCGGCAAGTGCTCCGACATTCATAGAATGCTGGTAAGTTCCGTTTGCTTCCGTCTCAAGCTTTCTCAACAACGGATGGTTCAAGCTTGAAAGCTCGTTGAGTCTTGCATGAGTCGCCAATCCGAATGCCTGTTCCCAAAGCGGCATGGTACCGACACAGATGACTATCGAAGCAAGCATCCCCAAAAACACCCACATGCAATTCTCAAGTATATGCAATACCGGTTGCTTGAATATCAAACCTGACATCGCACTCAGTACCATTCCCAAAACAGTGGCGACTGCACCTGCGTATACTGTCGATGTACGAGCCATAGTACGCCTTACTATCGTTATCGAGATACAACCTGTCAGTATGCACAATGTCAATATGAAGAACGAATTTATACCGAATATATCGGTCGGATCCGATGCCATCACAGCGAATATGAACGCAGAGAGCAGCGTCGACATATATGCTGACTTAGAGTTTATCAGTGTAAGACATACTATCGGCACTATCAGGGCGGGTACAAAAAATTCCGATACCCTGCTCGATGCCCAGTACAACAAAACGGAAATAACGATGCATATGATCGCTATCGCTATATGTTTGGTGTTGTCAATCAATTCTCTTGCGGCAAGAAGCAGTACAGTGTAGTAAGTGGCAAATATAACAAATAGTACGACCACAACTCCCCATACTGTATTCGTATCGTCCGCCTGGGCTTCCACGAGGTCAAGTGTCAGAAGTATTGCAAACTGCGATGCGGTAATCGTATTCCCTTCAGCTACTATAACATCGCCCTTCTCAATTACGCAATGCGAAGTGTCGACTTTCAAAGCGGCCTGTCTTTGCGCTTCCTCAGTCGCTACTTCATCTACAACATACGTAGGTTTGAGGAACTCTTGGAACAATAGCGTGCCAATTTCACGAAGTTCTTCACTTATTCCCTGCGCCGCCGAAAGCTCGCGGTTACATATCTCACGTAGTTCATCTACTCTGTCTTCGGCAAGGTATGCGAGATTCGTGCTGATTTTCGGTTTTACTATGTTTTCCAGCGTAAACAGCTCGTTATCGGTTGCGTTTAGAATGGTAAGAAGCTGTTGCATGCTGATTTCCGGTGAGACTGAAGACGCCATTGCCTGCAGTGTTTTCTCATCCAAAGCGGATTGCCATTCCTGCGTGCTTGTCGGAATATCTGAATACCCGTTTTCAATTAACGTTGACCTTGCGCTTGTCCTCACGGAATTGAGTTCACTGAAAAACTCGTTTAAGCCGGAATTGAGGTCAGCTATCAGCTCTTGGTCTACTATGTAAATGGGCTGTACGGAGTTCCTGGCTTCTTCACGAAGTATTTCCGCTGTTATCTCATCTAAAACCTCACGCGTAGCCCTTATAGTCACAGGTGCAACATCCCCGGTTTTAACGTCATACCTCACCGGAGCCAATATCGATAGCGAAACTAAAACCACTACCGCAAAGACCGCAAGCAACAATATCGCAGCGACAATCGGCTTGATTATATTCCGTATCCGCAAAGCGGCTTTCCGATTAACCCCCATTACCCCTCCTAATCATTCGTGCTGTGGTATTCCCTCTTTGCAGCCCTGTCATAGGCTTGAATTATTCGCTGTACCATCTCGTGCCTTACAACATCCTTGTGCGTCAATTGCACTATGCTGACACCTTGAACGTCATTCAATACCGTAATCGCATGTACAAGTCCGCTTTTCTTGTCTCTCGGAAGGTCGATCTGTGTTATGTCCCCGGTAACGACCACACGAGAACCCTCACCGAATCTCGTTAGGAACATTTTCATCTGTTCTATTGTGCAGTTCTGCGCTTCGTCGAGTATTATGTACGCGTCGTTGAGAGTGCGGCCACGCATGTACGCAAGAGGTGCAACCTCTATACAGCCCCTCTCCTGAAGTGCCTTGAAATTCTCCGCACCGAGGAAATCGTACAAAGCGTCGTACAGCGGACGCAGATACGGGTCCACCTTGTTTTGCAGGTCTCCCGGCAGGAATCCCAGTTTTTCGCCCGCCTCCACAGCAGGTCTAGTCAAAATTATCTTTGAGACCTCTTTGTTTTTAAACGCAAGCACAGCCATTGCCACCGCGATATACGTTTTGCCAGTTCCTGCGGGTCCTACACCGAAGACGACTGTGTGCTGCTTTAATGCCTTGACATACCTCTTCTGACCTAGCGTCTTGCACTTTATCTGCTTCCCTTTGTGTGTAAACGCTATTACGTCGTCAAGCAATTCGAGTATGAGATCGGAGTTGCCCTCCTTTGCAAGGTCTATCGCATATCTTATCCTGCTCCTGTCAATGCCCTCACGTCTTCTTATCATCGCAAAGAGCTTGTCCATTACAGTAGCGGCTAAATCTACCGCCTCTTGCGAGCCTGTTACTTTTATTCGGTCGGCTTCGACCTTTATGTGCGCACCCGTTTCGCTTTCAATGACTTGAAGATTCTCGTCAAAGACTCCGAAAAGCTGCATAACCTCATCCATCGACTGTATGTCGACAAATCTAACACATGTGTTCGCCTGAGATTGTTCAAAATAGTATTCTTCCATCTACTCTGCGCCTTGCGCGTCCTCCTGTGACTGGATTGGTTTTATTATACCTATTTCTTTTTCGAGAACAAGCGTTATCGTAACCACTATCGTTCCGTCACTCTTAACCTCGGTCTCGGTAAGCTTCGTTACTATTGTTGCATCTTTCGACGTCTTTGAAAGCATCCTTTCGGTAGCAATTTCAACAGCTTTCGCCTTAGCCTCATCGTCAGGCAACTGTACAGTCAAATCTGATAGCTCATAATCGTACCCAAATTCAAAGACTATCGGCAGAAACATACCGCTCAATTCACGGATAGAATGCCATTCCGTTTCACTCTTTGCGTAGTCAGACCCGGATGCAAGAGTAAACCCGAACAGATTCACCTTTGTTGAGGGATGCTTATTTCCGCTTCTTGCTATGAAGTCGGTTTCGGGCATAAACTCAAACTGTTCTCGACTCAGTACTCTCGCCAAAACAGAACCGTATGCGTGAACAAGGAGCTTTTTATCCCCTTCATTAATCAGAGTTCCCTCTATCAACACATCTCCTGTCTTGACTGCTTGGCCGATAGTTACCATTGGTTTCCCGTTCATAGCAACGATTCTTGTTATTACGCCATCGCAAGTCGCATAAACACTTGCCGGCTGTTGAACATCGTCACTACCATGCAGTTCATTCGCTTCGACGACTTTCACAACAAGTCGAATCCCCTCAAACGTTGCGCCTGCCCACGCGATTCTCGAATCCCGCTTTCTGAGCTCATCACCAACCTTAAATGTTGAAACGGTACTCTTAGGCTTACCCTTCTCGATATTTGCCTCCGAAAGTAGATACAGTATCTCATGCGGTTCAATCGTGACGCACCCCTCTATATCTATCTGCCAGATAAAACGTGAGGCCGTGAACAATGCCGCCATAAGGAATATAAGGCCAAAAAGCAAAGCAACCCGAGTACGGTTATTGGTGTACAAAAAAGGGGCTCCGTGCTTCGAAAGAATGTGTACCTTACAGCGATTCTTCTTCAATATCGGTTTGAGCTTGTAGAAGTCCTCACACATCAAATACGCCGATAAAGCATTGGGTTTGGTTCGCTTTATGTTCCAAATCCGAATACCTTCCGCAACGCATTGATTTACCAGTCTTTCCAGAGAACGACCCGTTATGTTGATTATAACATATCCAAGTATATAATTCCACACCTTAGACCCCATACAGCTTACCCCTTAGTTCCCGTGTAATTGAGCTCAACAGAGCTTATCAAACCTGAAATATGCGCCATGTCATCGGTTATACTCAATATCTTCAGATTACTGCCGTTTACGCATATGTCTCCCAGTCTGGTCCACATACAAATACGTTCGGATATACATTCGTAAATACCGCAATGCCTGTATATTACCGCATAATCTGGGCCATTTATCTTCACGCAAGGTTCATCGGACAATGCTTCTTCGGGCAGATCAATTGCCCTTGCAATACGCCTACCCAGTCTGATTTTCCTCATATGCATACCTCCGTTTTTTATTTATATGCGTCAAAATCAATAATACTCATTAGTTTGTAAGGAATTTTAGAAAGTTTGACTGAATACCATTCAATTTGATATGTCACAAACCTTATTGTCTCACAGGACGCGTTGATGTCAGAAGAAGTATAAGAAAAAACCGACACCCATTCGGGTGTCGGTAATCGATTGTTGCAATTAGCCAACCATGGTATCGTATGTCTCGCGAATCTTAACGATGAACTCCTCAGTTCCGAGAACATGTACGTCGCTCAGCTCGCAAATCCCTGCAAGGTCCTTTGTCATGTATCCCTGCTGGATTGTGTTCAGTGCGGCGTTTTCCATATCGTCGGCAAACTTTACGAGTTCATCGATACCGTCAAGCTGTCCGCGCTTTCTCAAAGCACCTGTCCATGCAAACAATGTTGCCATTGAGTTTGTCGAGGTCTTTTCGCCCTCAAGGTGCTTGTAGTAATGCCTTGTGACTGTGCCGTGAGCAGCTTCATACTCATAGTTTCCCGTCGGAGATACGAGAACGCTCGTCATCATAGCCAGTGAACCGAATGCTGTAGCTACCATGTCGCTCATAACGTCGCCATCATAGTTCTTGCAAGCCCAAATGAATCCACCTTCGGAACGGATAACTCTCGCTACTGCGTCGTCAATGAGTGTATAGAAGTAGGTTATGCCAGCTTCTTCGAACCTTTCCTTATAATCGGCATCGAATATATCCTGGAAGATATCCTTGAACGTATGGTCGTACTTCTTCGAGATTGTGTCCTTAGTGGAAAACCACAGATCTTGCTTTGTGGAGAGCGCATACTCGAAGCAAGCGCGAGCAAAGCTCTCGATTGAATCGTCCTTGTTGTACATACCCATCAAAACGCCGGGGCACTTGAAATCGAATACGGTCTCGTTAAAAGTTACGTTTCCGTTCTTATCGGTAAACTTGATTTCAGCCTTACCTGCTGTAGGAACGCGATACTCTGTACACTTATAGATATCGCCGTAGGCATGACGTGCAATGGTAATAGGCTTTACCCACGTTCTTACGGTCGGCTTAACGCAGTCGAGCGTAATCGGGGTGCGGAAAACCGTACCATCCAGTATGGCTCTGATGGTGCCGTTGGGGCTCTTGTACATTCTCTTGAGCTTATACTCCTCAACGCGCTGTGCGTTCGGAGTAATTGTCGCACACTTAACGCCAACACCGTACTTCTTTACAGCTTCTGCTGCATCTACGGTGATCTGGTCGTCGGTTTCATCGCGCTTTACAAGACCCAAATCGTAATATTCCGTCTTCAGGTCGATGTAAGGAAGTAAAAGGTTTTTCTTAATCATGTCCCAGATTATTCTGGTCATTTCGTCCCCGTCCATCTCGACGAGCGGTGTCTTCATCTGAATCTTTACCATTCGACTCTCCTATTCTTTTCTTTGCCCGTGGGCTTTTATGTCGTGCATAAATCCGCATTTGTAGAATATTCCAAATTACACTCCATTGCAAGTATATAATAGAGTATATCGTAGTTTTTTCATAGCTTTATGCACAGTCTGCTTATTCCAATGCGTGCAGCATTCAATTTTGGGTATTTTAAAAAACTTGAGCATACTCCAAATGAGTTTATCGGAAGTATGCCCATCGTAATGTCACTTTGAGTTTCTCATTCTGTGTTTTTGTACCCAGCCGTGTATGTTCGTTTGTCTCGCCCTTGCTACGGCGAGCTCGCCTTCGTACACATCCTTTGTTATCGTCGAGCCGGCCGCCGTATAAGTATCATTTTCGAGCCTTACGGGAGCGACAAGGTTGGTGTTGCAACCGATGAACACGTCATTGCCTATAGTACAGCGATGCTTATTATAGCCGTCATAGTTTACACATACGGCTCCGCATCCGAAGTTTACCCTCTCTCCTACATCGGAATCTCCTATATAGCTCAAATGAGGCAGTTTTGTTCCTGTCCCGATGTTTGAGTTCTTGACCTCGACAAAATCGCCAATCTTGCACTTGTCCGAAATCACCGTATTAGGTCTGAGATTGACATACGGGCCTACCGTTACGCCATTACCTATGACTGCCTTATCCGAGGTAACATATCTAAGGTAACAATCGTCGCCAACGCGCGTATCAGTGAGCACACATCCAAAATGTATCACAGTGTTCCGTCCTATGTCCGTATAACCTTCAAGCATTACATTCGGATAAACCACACTTCCTGCGCCTATCCTTACGTTCTTGTCAATGTATACGTTGGATGCGTCCACAAATTGCACGCCTGCATCCTCAAATGCCCTTATGCGAGCTGCCATATCGCCGTTTTTGTTAATCATTGTGCTCCTCCAAAATTACTGATTCATACCACGAATATAGTCTACTCATCGCCGTCTGATAACTCCGAAGCCTTTGCGTGCGAACCGTTTAAAGCTTTTTTGTGCTCCGCTTCACGCTCGTTAAAGCGCTGACTCACAGTATCCACAAGTTTCTTCATATACTTCACATCATCGCTCGTAACCGCAGACGCTTTCGAATAGCGCGCCTTTATGTACATATTTCGTATCTCAGCATTTATACTCTCGTCAAACCCTCGCGCTGTCGCCATACACGCGATGTCCTTTGTGGTATGGGTCGCTTCTGTGATTACTGAGCTCTTGCGGATAATGGCGATATAGCGTCTGTACTGCTTGCGAATCTTCTCCGTAGGCTCTGTGCGTCTAAAGAGAGACGCTATTCCGGCAGCTATATTGAAGTTTCGTTTATCATCGCCCAAATCCTCGGACGTATATCCGACGGTCTTACTGCGCTTTTCTGCTCTTGCCATGACCAGTATTGCTAGCACGACCGCAAACAACATGCCTACAATGATTATAAGCACCCATAATGGTGCGGTCTCTGTGGGCGGAGGCAGCGGCTCAGGTGTTGGAGAAGGTGAAGGCGATGTTTCTATTTGTCCTCCCTCACCTACAGGATGTTCATTTGCCTTCAGCATTTCTTCAGCCATATCTGGACCCACAAACAGCATCATCACAAATGCGAGTACGGTCCTAAGCGCAATAAGTATATACCGCACCACCGTTCCCATGGCTACGAATACCCACATATATGCACTCGTCGCGGCCTTTGTGCTGAATACTATGCCGCAAATGCACATTATCACTATTGTTCCCGTATTTAACAGCTTAAACCGCCATTGCTTCACAACATCCTCGTCTTGTCTCAATGCCCTTATTACTACAATTGACACTGCAAGGAAAACTATAACACAGGGATATGTAAGTCTCTCAACAGATACACTTCCCGGCATCAAAATAGCGAATAGCAAAAACGGGATCATGAAAATAAGTCCACGCTTAAAGAACTTCGTATAGGAATCATAGTCGATATCGAGTCTGTTTGTGGCTATATTTATACCTAGCAGAAGCGCAGGAGGCACAAGGCAAATCAAATCTGCGGGAGCGTCCGTTGCTATCCAAATAACAGGAATCAGTGCCAATATCGGCAAGTACCGAATGAACCACTTCTTCTTGCGCAAATACCACGCAACTGTGCCTATGACGACAAATATAGCATACGGAATATACATCTCATGCCTCATGTTAAAAAGAGAAGCCGCATATCCGAACACCATATGGTAGAGTACCATTTCACATATAAATCTGCCGATTACAATAATCTCCATCAGCCGGCACTCTCCTCTTTATCCAATTCAGACGACACAATTATCAACACATCTAAGCCGCTCAATAGGCGCAGTCTGCTTATACCTTGCCTGTGCACGGGCGTGACATAAGGGGTGATCAATATATACGAGCGTCCCTGTTCCACCTTTTTTGTGGCACTATCCAAGAGCTCCGTAAATGACTTTGAAGGGAAGTATGTAGATCTTCCAAGGCCCTCGAAAATCGCCATCAAATGAGCAGTACCTAATCCATCACGTGCCGTCGGCCATATCTGTTCCGCACCTGCCGCCAAAGCATTGGTCATAAAGCTGAACTTAATTCCCTTGGCGTTGAGCGCCTCACAAACTACCCTCGCTATCGAGAAGCAATATTCCAGCTCGGTTTCTATCTCAGTGGGCGAAATATCAGTCGGATGGTCGACATTCAGTATAACTGCGGCGGTAGGCTCAAGCGTATAATCGCACTTCTTTACGAATATGTCGTCTGATCGTGCACTCTGTTTCCACGCTATAGACTTCATGGGCTCTGTACCCGTATACTCGTGTATACCGATTGTCAGCACCGGGTCCTCGAATATAAACCTGCGCACCGACACATCACCTAAAAAGCCGCCTAATGTGCTCAGTACAGCGTTATTCTCACAGCGCTTGGGCATGATTACGATTTCCTCATCGACGGCAAATGATTCTGTCTTTGAAAAGAAGCCAAGCAGGTCTCCGCAGGAAATGTACGCACCCTTAAGGAAGAAGCGTCCTCGTCTTGTAAACTGAACCGGGATCCTACGAACGATTTTCTGCCGTGGGAGCATGTACAGTGTGCTCGAAAGCCTTGCGTCATACGTCATTCTCTGAATAGTAATTTTACTCGAGAATCCGGCGTTTGAGAGCACCATCGTCACATTCGTGTTCTCGCTCGTTTCGTGTTCTTTGCCAGACTCAAGCATGCCGTCACCCGTATCGACCAGGGCATACGGAATAGTCTCGCTGAGACGAACATACGTCTTGGGGAGATATGTGCCGTTAGTTATTGTAGATTCGATGTAAAACGTTTCGTTGGGCTCTGCGGGAGTCGTCAACGGTCTTGAGCTGTAGGAGATTCCCTTCATCGCGTAAATATACGACAATGCCTCAAGTATTCCCGCAAGAACACACAAAACAATTATGAATATAAGCATTACTTTTCTTCTACAGGTACGGGGATACTGTCTATAATTTCGTCAACGCGCTTCTTTGCGTCCTCCATATTGAGATATCCGGATGTCGATATTCTGTGCCCGATAATATGCGGCGCTACAAACTTAACGTCCTCGGGAATCACGAAGTCTCTTCCGTTCATTGCGGCGGTGACCTGTGCGGTCTTATAAAGCGCAATTCCTCCGCGTGTAGATACGCCTGCCAAGAGCTTTTTGTTCTCCCTTGTTGCCTGCACTATGTCCATTATGTAGTTCTTTACATCGTCACATACCTCGACATTACAGAACTGCGACCTCACATATGCCGTCTCCTCGGGTGTAGCGACGCACTCAAGCGAGTCTATTATCGCTACGGTAGAAGGCCTTGCAATAACTTCCGTCTCCTGCTCGCGAGACATATAGCCCATTGAAAGGCGCATAAAGAATCTGTCCACCTGCGCCTCGGGAAGCGGGAAGGTGCCGTACGATTCTATGGGATTCTGAGTAGCCATTACCATGAAAGGCTCTTCGAGGCGATTTGTTACGCCGTCGACGGTTATCTGCCTCTCCTCCATGACTTCAAGCAAGCTCGACTGCGTTCTGGGTGTAGCTCTGTTAATTTCATCGACAAGCACGATGTTGGCAAACAAAGGGCCGCGTCTGAACTCGAATTGGCCCGTTGCCTTGTTGTAGAAGTTTATTCCGGTGAGGTCTGCCGGCAGCAAATCCGGTGTGAACTGTATGCGGTTGAAGTTGCCGCCTATCGTCTTTGCAAACGCCCTTAGAAGCATCGTCTTTCCGGTTCCGGGAAGGTCCTCCAAAAGCACATGACCCGAACATATAAACGTTGTGAGTATCAGCTCAATAACCTTTTCCTTGCCGAGAATTACCTTTGAACAATTTTCAACGACCTTATTTTTATAATCAACAAATGCTTGTATATTCATTATTATTCCCCCATTTTTAACCATAGATTAAATACCGCTACTAATTCTATATGAAAGAGATATTTTTGTAAACCGCTTGTATCATTAATCTTTCAGCACATCAATATAGCTGTAGCTTTCCTAATCCACATGTGTGCTCGCAGATGTTTATAACGTCTCAGACACTCCACACCCCAATATTGTCATTGCATAAACACCAACGGAATGCTAAAATTGAACAAATAAAACGGAGAGAAGTTTATGTCTTATCAGGCGCTTTACAGAAAATATAGACCCCGTTCTTTCTCTGACATAATCGGGCAGGAGCATATAATCACCATACTCAAAAACCAGATTATGTCGGGTCACGTTACCCATGCCTATCTTTTTTGCGGCACAAGGGGCACCGGCAAGACGACTACCGCAAAAATACTCGCAAGAGCGGTGAACTGCGAATCTCCGATCAACGGCAATCCGTGTGAGCGTTGCCCGTCCTGCATTGCAAGCGTATCGGATAATCCGGATATTATCGAGATGGACGCCGCATCAAACACGGGCGTCGACGATATGAGAGCACTGATGGACAAAGCGGCATTTCTCCCCCTTCAACTAAAGAAAAAGGTGTACATAATCGACGAGACGCATATGCTTTCGCAAAGTGCGTTTAATTCACTGCTCAAAACGCTTGAAGAGCCACCCGAGCACGTCATGTTCATACTCGCTACGACGGAGCCTCAAAAGGTGCCTGCCACGATTCTTTCAAGGTGTCAGAGACTCGATTTCAGGCGTATATCCGTCAACGACATAGTAAAGAGAACAAAGGCTGTGCTTTCGGACGTAGGCGCATGTATAGACGAAGAAGGTCTTCTCGCAATAGCGAGGGCGGCAGACGGCGCAATGAGAGACGCCCTTAGCTTGGCGGACCAATGTGTATCCTTCTGCGGAGACCACGTGACAGGAGAAATGGTTTTAAGCGTCTTAGGAGCGGTAGACGACACGAAAATGTTCAACCTCGCAGATGCGCTCATTTCCTCCGATGCCGGCACAGCATTGAGAATTCTTCAAGATATCATCTATATGGGACGAGATTTGAGCGTGTTCGTCCACGACCTCATAGTACATCTGCGTGCGCTATTGATGGCGGAAGTATGCGGGAACTGTGCAGGTATGCTCGATTGTACCGAAGAAACAATGTCAAAATACATTGAGCAGGCTCATCGCACATCCAGAGAGCGGCTTATGCGCTGCATCGACATATTGATGAAGGCCCAGAACGATATGCGCTGGCTCACTCTCCCACGCGTACTTGTTGAAAGCGCCATCGTTCGGATATGTAACCCAGCTGAAGAGGCCGATTATACCGCGTTAATCGACAGAGTAAATGAACTCGAATCCGGGCTTGCATCGGGCGCAATAGTACAAACCGTAGCAAGTACACAACCAATTGAGTCTTCTGTGCATAGCGAGGCCGCCATCAGTAACAGCGGTGAAGATGTGCAAAAGTCTGCAGGCCCAAGAAAGAGAATCACGGTAACTGCGATTCACAGTGAGCTTATAAATAACTTTGTCGAAGAACTGCATTCAACCGCTAAAACACTGTGGGCTTTACTCGAAAGTAGGGACCAGGCATTCGTTTGTAATAAGTCGCTCGTTTTCAGTCTGAGGGATAAAGGTCAGGTCGAGTTCCTCTGCCAGGCAAAGAACATGGATCGTCTCAACGGGATCATTAAGACCCTCGAACCCGACATGAATGTCGTGGTCGTCCATACATCGCAGACAGACGATTTTGCTGAACTGGAACGTTTCTGCGGAGGTTTTCTAAAAATAGAGGACTGATTCCTTGACAAACATTCGATACGAATGTATAATCAGCAAACGGCAATGAACGGAATAGTAGCAAAAGCATCCGCAAAGAGATGACGCCCATGGCTGAAAGGCGCTCGGCTCTGCGATTGTGAATGACACCCGGGAGCCTACCGATTTTCGGCGTAATCGGGCGTTAACCGAGTTATGAGAGGAGCTTTGGCTCAATAAGGGTGGCACCGCGGGTATCCCGTCCCTTGTGGACGCGATGCTTTTTTTATTTTATTTAGCTTAATTGGAGGAATTATGGAAATTCATGCACCAAAAGGTACAAAAGACGTAACCCCTCTCGACATCTACAAATGGCATCATGTCGAAGGAGTGATAAGAAGCATATGCTCAAAGTATTGCTTCAGCGAGGTAAGAACCCCCGTTATCGAGCATACTGAGCTGTTTGCTCGTGGGGTTGGCGATACCACAGACATCGTGCAGAAGGAGATGTATACATTCCTCGATAAGGGTGATCGTTCAATTACGCTTAAGCCGGAAGGTACCGCAGGAGTTGCTCGAATGTTCATAGAAAATAGGCTGTTCAACGAAGCACAGCCTACTAAGATGTACTATCTGAATAACCCCATTTTCAGGTATGAGCGTCCCCAGGCCGGTAGACTTCGCGAACATCACCAGTTTGGCGTCGAGGTATTTGGTGCAAAGCAGGCAAGTATCGATGCCGAATGTATACTGCTCGCACTTGAGCTTTTCCGCACGCTTGGCATTAGAGGTCTGAGTGTTCGTATCAACAGCATCGGTTGTCCCGAATGTCGTCCTGCGTACAACCAGAAGTTGAAGAATTATTTCTCGGCACACCGCGACTCGCTCTGTGAAACTTGCTTGAGCCGACTTGACAGAAACCCCCTAAGGATACTCGACTGCAAGGAAGAGAGATGCAGGCAAATTTGCAAGGGCGCACCGCTGACTATCGACTGCATATGCGATGATTGCAGAACGCATATGGACGAGCTTTGCAAGTGTCTGGATATCGCAGGCGTTGACTATGTAATAGACCCGTTTATAGTGCGTGGTCTTGACTATTATACAAAGACGGTTTTCGAGATTGTCTCAAACGACATCGGCTCACAGGGTACCGTATGCGGAGGCGGAAGATATGACCTTCTCATCGAAGAACTCGGTGGACCTGCTACTCCCGCAGTAGGCTTTGGTCTTGGAATGGAGCGTCTCCTGCTTGTGGCACAAAACATCGGAGTAGACTTCCCCGCACCTCCTCCCATCGATGTATACATAGCCGCTATAGGCAACGAACAGCGTCCTATTATGTTCTCGCTCGCAAATAAACTCAGGTCATCCGGGTTTAGGGTCGAATGCGACCACGTCGGACGTAGTGTAAAGGCACAGTTCAAATATGCAGGTAAGCTGAATGTCCGCTATGTCGCCGTGATCGGGAGTGACGAGGCACAAAACGGTACTGTACAGCTAAAGAACATGAATGACGGTACATCAGACACCGTTTCAATAGACGAAATAGCAGAGAGGATTAGATAGTATGAGTGAGTTTTTAAGCGGCTGGAAGCGCACACATTATTGTGCGGAGCCTACGGCACAGAATGTAGGCGAAGAAATGCTTCTCATGGGTTGGGCTGCGACATGGCGCAACCTCGGTTCCCTGATTTTTATAGGTCTTAGGGACAGAACAGGCATAATGCAGGTCGTATTCAACGAGAATAAGATAGACAAGAATGTATTTGAGCTCGCAGAGGCGATTCGTACAGAGTACGTAATCGCAGTTAAGGGCAAGCTCGTAAACCGCGTACCCGAAATGGTCAATCCAAACATGGCCACGGGCGCATTTGAGCTTATTGCGACAGACCTCAAGATCCTCGCCAAGGCTCAGACTCCCCCCATCTACATAGACGACGATTTGGATTGCCAGGAGCAGATAAGGCTCAAGTACCGCTATCTGGACCTCCGCAGGCCGTGCATGCAGAAGATTATGAGGCTTCGCCACGAGATAACTCAGTGTGCAAGAAACTACTTCAATGAAAACGGCTTTATGGAGATAGAGACTCCCATGCTTTGCAGGAGTACACCTGAGGGTGCTCGTGACTATCTTGTTCCCAGCAGAGTACACCCCGGCGAGTTCTATGCTCTTCCGCAGAGTCCCCAGCTCTTCAAGCAGCTTCTTATGATGTCCGGCATGGACAGATACTTCCAGATTGCACGCTGCTTTCGCGACGAGGACCTCAGAGCAGACAGACAGCCAGAGTTCACACAGATCGACCTTGAGATGTCGTTTGTCGATGAAGACGACGTCATGCGCATGAACGAGGGCTTTATACAGCGTCTTTTGAAAGAGATCGTCAGTGTAGACGTTCAGCTTCCTTTGAAGCGTATACCCTACTCCGAGGCGATGGAAAGATTCGGTTCTGACAAGCCCGACACTCGCTTTGAGCTTGAACTTAAGAACGTATCAGATATAGTTGCCGATTGCGGCTTTGGCGTATTCACCGGTGCTATTGCAAATGGCGGCAGTGTTCGTTGTATAAATGCAAAGGGCGCGGCATCTAAGTTCACGAGGAAGCAAATCGATGAGCTTACCGAGTTTGTCAAGATTTACAAGGCAAAGGGGCTCGCATGGATGAGTATGAAGCCAGAGGGAATGCAGTGCTCGTTTGCAAAGTTCCTCACACCCGAGCAGATTCAGCTGATTCACTCCCGTACCAATGTCAAAGAGGGCGATATAGTATTCTTTGTAGCTGACTCAAATAAGACCGTGTTTGCGGCTTTGGGCGCATTGCGTATTGAGCTTGCAAAGAGGCTTGACCTCATCGACCCGAACAAGTACGAGCTGTTGTGGGTAACGGACTTTCCGCTTCTCGAGTGGAGCGAAGAGGAAAACAGATTCATGGCGATGCATCATCCCTTCACCAGTCCCAAGGATGATGACCTACAGTATTTAGACACAGACCCCGGTCGCGTGCTTGCAAAAGCGTATGATATGGTGCTTAACGGAAACGAAATAGGCGGCGGTTCAATTCGTATCCATTCCATCGAGCTTCAGGAGCATATGCTCAAAGTCCTCGGCTTTACCAAGGAACAGGCTTGGGAGAGGTTCGGATTCCTGATGGAAGCATTCAAGTACGGCACTCCTCCCCACGGCGGTCTTGCATACGGACTTGACAGACTGGTTATGATACTCGCAGGTACATCCAACATAAGGGATGTCATAGCATTCCCCAAGGTACAGACAGCTTCTTGCCTCATGTCCGATGCGCCCAATGTGGTAGATAGTAAGCAGTTGGAAGAACTTCACATAAAGCTTGACTTGGAGTAATAGTATGAATCCCATCGGAAAGGTAACTCGCATAGACGGAAACAAGGTACATGTTACGTTCAAGCGCACGTCTGCCTGTGGTAGCTGTCATGCTTGCTTCACGCTTAGCCCCACGGAAGCCGAGGTAGAACTCGACAACGACTTAGACGCAGAAGTCGGGAATTACGTCGAGATCATGATGCACCCGAGCAACATAGTCAAAGCAAGTCTGATTATGTACGGAGTACCTCTTACCGGACTCATTGTCGGCGTGTGTATAGGTGCATTCTTCAACGTTTATGTGTCTTTTGGACTTGGGGTTGCCCTCTCTCTCCTCTCTTTCGGGCTGATAAGATTATTGGAGCCGAAATTCAGCAAGATCGACAACTTCAAGCCTCGCATGCTCCGCATAGTCAGCGAACAGGAGATTGCTTCACGCAAGGATGAAGACTGATTGCCGGTGATGAGATCAAAGCAGTAACTGAGCTAAGATGAAAAAGAGCACTGTCTGCAACAAACAGTGCACAAAAACAGTATCACATTTTGTAATAGCGGCATGGCTTGGGTCATGCCGTTTTCCATTTCAAATGGAGTTATTCAGAAGTCACAGTGGTTACACTTGCTCCGCGTTCGCTTAGTCGTCAATTCGCAGAAAGCAGGTGCTAGTCCGGCTCGAAGAGCAATGTTCTGCGATGTGATATGTGATAATGCCGTACCATAGAACGGAGCTTTTCCACGCCGCGTGATCTCAGGTCCTGTGTCAACACCGACAAAAACGCATAGCATTTCCCTTCTGCAAACGAATTCACGTCCGTCTCACACATGCGCTCACTATTCGTTGTTTCACCTGCTACAGCAAGAAGGTTACGCTTCAAACTCATTCCAATTCCTGCACTCCGAGTACAACACAAGTGATTCTAACACCCCTCTTTATGCGCGTTCGTGCAACGGGCGACATTCTATTATGTGTGTTATTAACCCAGTTGGTCGTAATACTTCGGAACCTTTGGCGCTCCATTTTTTTCTACATCCCTGCCTATTCGTATAAGCCTGAACATCCTGTCTGCGGCGGCGTCAAACAGCTTCTCTGCGTTTTTCATCGCGTACTCCGTGTTCATTGGGAAATTGACTGCGGTCATAATGCCAACATTTCCGACTTCGTACAACTCCTCCGCACCTTCGCCCATGCCGCCTGTAATTATGCATACGGGAATCTTCCTGCGTGTACATCTCTTAACTATGCCGTAGACCGCCTTTTTGTGCTTTGCTGTCTGTGCGTCGAGCATTCCCTCACCCGTCACAACAACCGAAACACCCTTAAGCAGCGACTCAAAACCCGTCACATCGAGCAGTGCATCTATTCCGCTTGTCAGCTTCGCATCGAGCAATCCGTATAGCATTGCACCCATACCGCCCGCAGCACCAGCGCCAGGGACTTCTGCCACATCCTTTTCGCACAATGCGCTGAGTTTTTCGGCACAATTCTTCATTCCACACTCAAGCAGTTCTGTTTGTTCCTGTGTAGCACCTTTTTGCTTTGAGTACACCATAGTGCTTCCCTCTGCTCCAAAAAGCGTGTTATCCACGTCGCACATTACCGTAAACGATGCGTCCTTTATACACGGATGTATGAATTCGGTGTCTATCCTATCTATCTTTATAAGGTTCTCGCCGTTACCCTCAAGCTCGTTGCCATCACAGTCGTAAAATTTTACACCGAGTGCAATTGCACAGCCCATTCCGCAGTCGTTCGTTGCGCTTCCGCCGATTGCGATAACGACATCGCGGATGCCCTCGTCGAGCGCTCGCCGTATCATCTCGCCCGTTCCGAACGAAGAAGCCTTCATAACATCCCTCTCAGATTCCGAAACAAGTGTAATACCGGACGCCTGCGCCATCTCGATTATAGCCTTTCTGCCGCTTATGACGCCATACTTGGCTTCTATGCGCTTGCCCATGGGATCTGTAACCGTCATTTTTCTGATAACGGCGTTGCACGCGGTCGTTATGGCTTCAAGAGTACCTTCGCCGCCGTCTGCTATAGGTACGGGTACGACCTTAACACCGGGGAAGTTTCTCCTTGCCGCTACTGTCAATCGCTTTATGGCGTCGATTGACGAAATCGAGCCCTTAAACGAATCGGGTGCCAAGAGTATTTTAATGCCCTTGCCGACCGGACGTTTTTTTCCGTGGTTCGTGTGTACCATGACAGATGACATGCATTCGTCACCGCCTGTGATTCTTCCGCTTGATTCAACCACACCCAAGTATGTCAGCCCTTCAATGCTTTCGAGCCTATTGTTTTCATAGTATGGGTTTGTCGAAGCGAGGTACATATTTATACCTGCATCCGAGTCTACCTTCCTGTATATTTTTCGCATCCTCTTTAGTGACCCACCGTCTATCACAAGCATATAAATGCGCGATTCTGACGGATGGTCACACGGAGCAAAGCCGCCGTGCAAACGCAGTCCCTTCAAATCGGAAAGCGTCAAAACAGAACATAATTCATCCATTATGTGTGAAAGGACCACATGCTCCGAAGCGTCGAATATGGTGTCGAATCTAATCCCCAGTGCGAACCTCTTGACCTTCACTTTTATCTCTCCCCATTACGTTAAAATGTATTTTTCCATCCTGTACGTCTGCCATTACGGTGTCTCCCTGCTTTATCTCGCCCGAAAGTATTGCCTCACTCAAGCCGTCTTCGACCTGTCTCTGCATCTCTCTCCGCAGGGGTCTCGCACCGAATTTTTCGTCAAATCCATTTGCCGCGAGCAACAACACGGCTTCATCGCTCATATTCAGCTCAATACCGGCGCTCTCGAGCCTTCTTACCACGTCTTTTAGCATTAGCCTGACGATTCGGCAGGTATGATCCCTGCCCAGAGTTCTGAACACAATAATCTCGTCTATTCTGTTTATGAATTCGGGCATAAACTGCTTTTTCATCTCGGCTGATGTCAGCTCTTTAAGACGTTCGTACGAATAACCGTGCTCTGCCTCGACAAAGCCCAATGTCTTTGAAACAGCCACAGCAGAAGCGCCAATGTTCGATGTAAGCACGACAATCGTATTCTTGAAATCTACCGTGCGCCCCTTAGAATCGGTCAGCGTACCTTCATCCAAAATCTGCAATAAAACATTGAACATATCTGGATGCGCCTTTTCAATCTCGTCGAACAGTATGAGACTGTACGGCTTTCTGCGTACCCTTTCTGCGAGAGTGCCGCCCTCATTATAGCCTACGTAGCCCGGAGGCGAGCCGATAAGCTTCGATATTGAATGAGCTTCCCTGTACTCGGACATATCTAGCCTTATCATTGCATCCTCATCCCCAAACATTACCGATGCAAGCGCTTTCGCCAATTCCGTTTTGCCCACACCCGTTGGTCCAAGAAAAAGGAATGAACCTATAGGTCTTTTGGGATTTCTAAGTCCAGCACCCGAACGTCTCATCGCCCTTGCAACAGCAGAGATTGCATCGTCCTGTCCTATTACTCTGTCGCGCAGTATCTCTTCGATGTGCAGTAGTCTCTCGCTGTCCTTTTCGGTGAGCTTTTTGACCGGTATTCCCGTCCAGAGACTTATGACTTCCTCGATATCGCCTACTGTCACGGTATTCTCTACACCCGCGCGTGCATTCGACCACTTCTCCCTGAGAGTTGCTATCTCATCGGATATTCGCTTTATTTCGTCCCGAATCTGTGCGGCTCGCTCATAGTTCTGATTGCTTACCGCCTCGTCCTTCTCAAGTATAAGCGCCTCGAGTTTCAGTTCAAGCGATTTTATATTGGGCGGTGCATTATATCTGATTAGACGTACTCGGCTTGCGGCCTCATCCATCAAGTCTATCGCCTTATCCGGTAGGAATCTGTCGGTTATATATCTGTCGGACAGCTCCGCCGCCGCATGCAGAACATCATCGGGAATACTCACCTTATGATGAACTTCGTATCTGTCCCTTACTCCCTTAAGTATGAGGTATGTTTCCTCTACAGACGGCTCACCGACATTGACCGGCTGCAATCTCCTTTCAAACGCACTGTCCTTCTCTATGTATTTCCTGTATTCGTCCGGAGTAGTAGCTCCTATAAGCTGTATTCTGCCGCGCGCAAGCTCGGGTTTTAGCATATTCGATGCATCTTGACTTCCGTCCGTCGCGCCGAGTCCTACTATTGTGTGGAGCTCATCTATAAAAAGTATTGTATTCCCCGTTTCTGCAATCTCTGAAATACACTTGCCGAAACGCTCTTCAAAATCGCCCCTGTATTTCGTGCCGGCAATCAGTGCTCCCGTATCCAACGATACGACCTTCTTGCCCTTTAATATGTCGGGGACGTCCATGCTTACGATTCGCTGCGCCAGTCCTTCTATAATCGCAGTTTTTCCAACACCCGGGTCACCCACCAAAACAGGGTTGTTTTTAGTACGCCTGCAGAGTATTTGAATTATCCTCTGCACCTCGCTGTCCCTGCCTATTACAGGATCGAGCAGTCCCTGTTCCGCAAGCTTTATAAAGTCCTTGCCGTACTTGTCGAGCCAAGGTGTATCGTCTTGCGGCTTTTGTTCCCGAGGTTTCTGTACTTTTCTGTAGTTATGCGAGCCTTGATACTTAGCTGAGTCTGTTTTTTGCGCCGTAAGCTCTGATCTTATCAGGTCGACATTTACACCGAGAACTTGGAGCAGTCTCGTTGCAACGCATTCCTTATCATCAAGAATCGCAAGCAGAAGATGCTCCGTGCCGACGTAATTACTCCTCAGCTCTCTCGCTTCATACAGGCTTGTCTCCAATATCTTTTTTGTGCGAGGTGTGAACCCGAAGCTGTCCGTAAACTCAAACGAGCCCTTTCCAAGAACTTCGTCGAGTTTCTGTACAACATCCGAAAAATGCACACCGTGTGTCGCAATTGACCTTGCCGCCTCGCAATTCTCGTCCTTCAAAAGACCCATCAACAGATGTTCACTGCCGATATAGTTGTGACCGTAGGAACGCGCATAATCCTGTGCTGCAACAACAGCACGCCGTGCGCCTTCCGTAAATCTGTCAAATATGCTCATCGGTCACAGTTCCTCCAAAACAAGATACCATCTTTGGTAATTATATAATGCTTTGTTTTCCCTGTAAAGCCAAACGCCGTGCCATACGGTGAAAACAAACCTCTCAAACAAGCTGCATCTCTCACTTAGTATGCGGTTTGAATATAATTGCCGCAAGATACCCGAAGAGTATTGCCGCCCCAATCCCTGCCGCTGTGTTCTTTATCCCTCCTGTCAGTGCGCCCATAATGCCATCCTCTTCTACCGCCTCGATCGCACCGTTTGCCAACGCATAACCAAATCCCGTAAGAGGAACAGTAGCCCCCGCTCCACCAAGTTGCACTATAGGTTCATATAAGCCAAGTGCTGTCAACGCAACACCCAAAACGACAAACAGCACCAGCAGTCTTGCGGATGTGATTCTCGTATAAGAAAGTATAAGTTGTCCTATCGTACAGATAACGCCTCCTATTATGAATGCAAAAGCAAAGTCCATTAACATACTCACGCCCTCCTCTCAAGCACTATGCCGTGCGCTATTCCGGGTATAGTCTCTCCCTGCAGACCCGCAACGGGACTCATAAGCGCACCAGTAGCCATCATGAATATCTTCTTTATATCGCCGGCCTCAATCCTTTTCAATAGATATGAGCCGAGTACCACGGACGCACAACCGCATCCGCTTGCTCCGCATACAACCTTCTGTGAAGGCAGGTATATCGTCGTTCCGCAGTCGAGATGCAGATCCGCAACCGATACTCCCTTCTCCTCACACAACATGTAGAACATCTTTGAACCAAACGTGCCGAGGTCCCCTGTGACTATCAGGTCATAGTCGTTTACGCTATGTCCAGTGTCCTCAAGATGCATAAGCAATGTATCCGCCGCGGCAGGGGCCATCGCCGCACCCATGTTATTCCCGTCTGTTATTCCTAAGTCCACTACTCTGCCGATTGTCGCTTGAGTTATATAGACATTCTCAAAACATTCTGGCTGTGTGGCCTTTGACGTATTGTCGGAATCTTTACTTATCAGCAGACAGCCGGCTCCTGTCACCGTTCTTTGAGCCGTCGGTGTCGGTTGAGTGCCCAATTCAAGCGGCATTCTAAACTGGCGTTCTGCTGTGGAGAAATGACTGCTTGCGGCACACGCCACAGAATTTGCGCATTCGCTGTCGACCAAAATGCTTCCGACCAACGAGGCTTCGATTATCGTAGAACACGCACCGTACAATCCCAAAAACGGAAGTTCCAGCGACCTTGCGGCATATCCTGCGGAGATTATCTGGTTGAGAAGATCTCCGCCAAGCAAGACATCGACATCCTGTGTGGTTTTACCTGCCTTCTCTATCGCGATGCACACGGCATTCTCATACATCTTGCGTTCACACAACTCAAATGATTTTTCACCCCATTTGTCGTCGGTTATAACTTTGTCAAAATGTCCTGAAAGTGCCCCTTGTTCCTCAAAGTGACCCACTACCGTACCGGCAGCTACAACTCTGGGGGAATTAGTAAATGTAATAGTCTGTTTACCGGTTTTCCTATGCCCCATACTTACCTCACAAAAAACGCAATGACGCCTACTACTATCGAGGCAATCGTACCGTATACCAAAACGGGACCTGCCAAAGAAAACAGTTGAGCACCCACACCGAGTACAAATCCCTCTACCTTATGCTCCATGGCGGGAGCTACAATCGAGTTGGCAAAACCCGTTATAGGCACAATCGAGCCGGCACCTGCAAAATTTCCTATCTTATCATAAACTCCTATGCCCGTCAGAAGCGCTCCTAAGAATATCATTACTACGGATACAAAACCCGATATGGTTTTCTCATCCATATCCAACAAAAGTACGCCTATTTTATTGATACCTTCCCCGATACAGCAAATGATACCGCCCACAAGGAACGCCTTAAGCACCTGTGCGAGTACATTGCTCTTGGGCATGGTCTCGTTAACGACAGCCTGATACCTTTTACTCTGGTCAGATGTTATTTTCATCGTTCATATTCCTCTCCGAATAAACATCAGCTATGGGTTTACACCTGATTTCCTTGTCATGACGACATGGATCTATCCCCATCAGCGCGCCGATAGACGACTCTATCTGCTTCTCTCCGTTTCTGCTATTTTTCATGCTTGCCTCCAATCTAACAAACTTGATTCGTGGGCCGATAGGCTTCTCTTTGCGTAATAAGATGATACTTCCGGCAATAACGGCCATTACGGCGAGTATCAGTAATGTCAGGGTTATTACACTTCTGCGCTTCATAGAGTCGCCTCCTCCGTATGATTATTCTGCACATAAAAAACCAAAATTATAATGAAAGTTAATTCTATTGTGTCTGTTCTATCTGTTATAATGCATTTAGAATTTGATTTGGAGATCGACATGAAAAAGGTTAAATCAGGTGTCTCGCCCATAGACGCCGCACTTAAGTTCCTCACCCCAAAAGCACGCACGATTCGCGAGATAGAGGACTATCTCGACGACTGTCAGTATTCCGAATATGACGTATATGCAACTGTCGAACGACTCAAGGAGTTAGGGTATGCCGACGACCTGCGCTACGCTCATGATTTTATCGACTCGAGGCTTGCAACAAAGCCCGTCAGCAAACAGAAACTCAGAGAGCAACTGATTTCTCATTCCGTAAGCCGTGACATAATAAATGAAGCGCTGGCAAATATTACCCCCGAGACCGAATATGCCAACGCATTGGCGACCGCAAAGAAGTATTTTCATCAGCTTTCCGATTTGCCTCACGACGAGCGTATAAGGCGCACCGTAAAACGCCTAGTTTCACACGGCTATGACTACTCGGATGCCAAACTTTGCATGGAGGAATTGTGTGATGAGCGCATCGACGACGAGCTCGAATAATCTCATATCCTACCCGATACGCAGTGCACCGACATCCGATGACATACAGTCGGTTTTAGCTGTTTACGATTATTCCTCCGACTCTACAAACAGCGCCGCGAAGCGCTTTGTTAGGAGCGAGCAAAATTGCGACTATACCCTTTTTATAGCGCAGACTCAAACGCAAGGTCGCGGTCGCAAGGGCAATGTGTGGAGCTCTGAGCTAGGAGGGTTGTATATGTCTATCATACTCCCGTGTGTCTGTGACATTTCAAACGCTTCACTCTATTCAACTGCAGCAGGTGTCTGCGTTCAGAAGGCGTTGTGCTCTTTCTTGCCTACTTGCCGCATAAAGTGGCCAAACGACATGCTGGTATCTAATAAGAAGCTTTGCGGTTTAATGTGTGAGCTTGTCTGCGACCCAAGTGGTAGATATCATGTTATTATCGGCATAGGTGTGAACGTAAATTCGTCTTTTTACGATTCGCCTCTTCGAGATACCGCCACCTCTATTCGAGATGAACTCGGTCACGAGATGACTATAACCGATGTCTGTAAAGCGATCGTGCATGAACTCATGCTTCTACCCTTGCTTATTGCCGATAATGATTCTCTGATACAAGCGTATACCAATGCTTCCTGTATTGTCGGCAAAGATGTGAAGCTTTTAGCGGCAGGAAATGTAAAGGCGCACGGAAAAGCGGTCGGTTTCGATAATCTCGGAAGAGTGCTGATCCAAACCGAAATCGACATTAAAAGTTTTGATTACGGGGAAATATCTCTCAGGCTGGAAGGATGACTTATGAAACAGGTTTGTTCAACACAGCAGATGCGCAACTATGACAGATTTTTAATCGAAAGCAAGAACATTCCGGGCATAAAGCTCATGGAGAATGCCGCTTCGGGAGTTTTAGCATACATTTTGGAAAACACCGTTCACGAGAACGTGCTCATCGTATGCGGCAAGGGCAATAACGGCGGCGATGGGCTTGCGCTTCTCCTGCTTCTCAATAGAAACGGCATAAATGCTTCGGCGGTTTTGCTCGCAGATGACAGTGATATAAGCGGCGATGCTGCTTACTATCTATCACTTGTCCGCAAGAATAAGCTTAACTGCGTCAATGCGACCGATGACGAAGGCGTTATAAATAGCATTATGGATAACAGATACGATTTGGCCGTAGACGCAATTTTTGGAACAGGATTGTGCCGCGATGTAACGGGGCACTTCAAAACGGCGATCGATTGTATAAATTCGCTTGGCGCCTCTAAGCTTTCGGTCGACATACCTTCGGGTATAAACGGCGATGACGGACAGATCTGCGGTACATGTGTAAACGCCGATGCTACGGTGACATTTGTCGCATACAAGCGCGGACTGTTGCTTTTCCCCGGAAGAAACTTTTGCGGCACTACTGTTGTTCACTCGATTTGCGACGATTATCCCGAACCCGACTCATCTATGGACAGCTTTCTCATGCAGGAAGTTGATGTAAAGAAACTGCTACCGCCAAGGTCACTCGATTCACACAAGGGCAAGAACGGTAAGGCGCTTGTTATCGCGGGTTCTTTCAAGTATCGCGGTGCCGCGGCATTATGTACAAAGGCTGCTCTTCGCGGAGGCTGTGGACTTCTTAGACTCATCTGCCCCGAAGCTGTAGTAAGTCACATATCACAGATTCCCGAGGTCATGCTCTCTTCTGACTTCGACGACTACGACAGTATCGACTTCTCCGTTTTAGCTGAGGCATTAAATCTCTCGGATTGCATAGCCATAGGACCGGGAATGGGAAATAGCAATGGGGTTGCCGATGTCACAGAGACCGTACTGAACACAAAAAAGCGGTGCATCGTCGATGCCGATGCTCTCAACGCCATTTCATTGCACGAAACTCTTTTGGAATGCTTGCACTCAAACGTTATTTTAACCCCACATTATGGTGAGATGGCGCGTCTCACTAAAACGACGGTTCACGAAATAGCAAAAGACCCGTGTGGTGCCGCGATGGAACTTTCACGTAAAACAGGTACAGTAGTTTTACTCAAGGGTGCAACTACTATAATCTGTGATGGCAACAAAACCTGTTTCTCAACATTCGGAAACCCAGGACTTGCAAAGGGCGGCAGCGGCGACGTTCTTTGCGGCATAATACTCGCTATGCTTTCTCAGGGACTAAAACCTTTTGAAGCCGCCATTGCAGGAGCATATATACTGGGACACTCGGCTGACGAAGCCATGCAAATACTCTCAAACAGGATGCTAATAGCAAGTGACGTAATTGACGCCATCAGCCTAATGTGAATATACACACTATACACGCAAAGACTATAGCAGAAAGCAGTATTGCTCCTACCGTCGAACCTTTCTGCTTTTTTCTTGCGCTGAACACAGCATATAACATTACATACAGTGCAATCATTATTCCGCCTATTACCATTGCAACCATATCAGCCCTCCACCATCAACACCACGTTGAAATTGGCTGTCGCATTCCTAAAGCGAGTTTTCCAATCATACGCTTTCCATTTCTCAAGAGTTGCAAACTGCTTTACCGCATAGCGCCCGAAGCAGAATGCATCCGATCCCAAGTCCCTCGAAAACTCGAATATGGCGTTAAGCTCGTGCTCAATTTCATCCTCTATTTCAGCCCTAATATCATCGCTCAAGAGACCTGTATACGCCTTCTCGTAATTGATTTTAAGCTCCATAGTTACGTTTATTTGAGGCTTATCGCTTGCTGTCAGCTCTACACTGTGTTTTTTGATGCGCTTTATGTCAAGCTCTATCGAGTTGTTTCCATCCCTTTCGAGCCAAAGGCTACCCGCTCCGAACTCTCCTCTTCCCAGTGACAGAAACTGTGCCTGTTTTGGCGTAAGCAAACCAACGAGTCTCATGCCGTCAAATAATGCGGCACCTGCCATTGTAATAGGCGTTGAGCCCATAAGCTTTGTTCCCCTCAGTAAATCCAAATCATCTTTGTCCCTACTGTGCGAATTGCCGCCGGATTCACCTCCCGATTCGGCCTTTGTTTGCTCATCAAGCAGAGCGGACGCCGCTTCGTCAGACATACCTCCTGATTGTTGTTCCTGTTGGCCTTGTGATTCCTGACGCTCCAGCTCGTTCAAAATTCTCTCGTTCACATATCCGAAAGTCAGCGGTTGATCGCCTGTACCGTTTACACAGTGCTGATGAAACAGCGATGCATTGGCATACGCTACCGTCGATGTTCTCTTATACAGTTCTAAAACACCTATCTGAAGTTTTGCGATACTTATGCTGGACGACTTGCGCACGACTTCCAAGAATTCATTGACATTACCATCTATGATAACCAACAGCACCGAGTCCCTTAACTTTATGCTGTCGAACTCAAATCTGAAAAACTCGTCTATAAGCCCCTCGGCGGCTACCTCGCTCGACACATCTATTGTATTAGCTCGCGTAAAGCTCAGCGTCTGTGGGTTTATCGATTGCACGGACTCGATCGCTTCGTATATGCTGTCAGCTTCCGCTGCTAAAACAGTTGCGGCGTCCTCCATAGAGCCGCTTTCGGTTACAGCATCCTTTTGAATAAGGAATGATACATAATACTTCTTGTTCTCACCCTTATCGAGCCCAATCGAAAGCACGTATGCATGCCTGTCGAGGTCCCTTGGGTTAAAACAGCCCGACATACAAAGTATCAACGCAATCAGTACTATAGAAAATATTGCCTTCAGTTTTGACAATTCAGTGTTCTCCTGTCCTTTTTATGTCTGATTAAAGCAATAATGGCGGCAGCAAGCGCAGGCAAGGTGATCGCCCCTGCCAGGCATAAGCGCATGATCGTAATGATGTTGCCGTATGTGTTTATTTTATCCGTGTTAATGCAGAAAAAGCAGGCAACTGTAATCACGAGAAACGACATTGCCGCAATACACGGTCTTATATCCTTCTGTGCCAGAACAGAAGATGTAAGCCGAGACGAGCCAAATACCGCATATGCGCAGGTCAATATACATCCGACCATAAGTATAAACATCATCAGTTTCTCCGTGCGCTCAAAAAAACCTTCCGCCTCAAAAAGCGTATTCATTCTGAATAACGGTACCCACTGTTCGGACAGCAATGACGACGGAAACACGAGAGAGATACAGAATAACGTTGCGAATACCAATACTAAAGACACTGACCCGGCAATCACAATAGGTTTGCGTAGGTTGTTTAGTCCGTGTACGGAATTTGGTATACATAGCGGCAACAACAGTAGAGATACAAAGCCCATGAAAGCTTCTCCCATCTGTGGCCAAACGAATGCCGCATCCTTTTTTACCAAAGGATAGAGTCTGTAAAACTCGTAGCTTTGTGCCGGCGCAATCAGCAATACCGCAAGTGTCACCAATAATACGGCCGACAGAGCATTTGACGTCCTGCCAATACACTCAAATCCGAGCATTGCAAGTACAATGATACCGATCAAAGCACAGAAGGCAATCGAGTAATAGTCAGTCCTGTAGACATACCTGTACATCATCTTCATGAATCTCACTATAGGGGCTACTGCTGTCCCTGCAAGTGAGATCGCGAGCACAGCCTTATAGATTGCAGCAACAGACTCTCCAAAGCACGATGCAATCATCTCCAGCAGACCTGCTTGATTCGATTTTTTATTTGACCACCATACAAAAAACGAAAGTAGTATGGCAAACAGCAGACTCACCGGCAAAGCTATATATGCAAGGTTTCCCTCCTTGTATAGGGAATTCGAATCAAATGTGAATATGCCGATACACACCAACGATATCGCCAGTATGTTGGTTATTTCAGCTTTTCCTATGCTTCCTTCGCGCATATTCATATGCGTCTGTCCCCCCTAACGTTTGTATAGTCTGAACCTCTCGTATGATTCTTCACCACTCCTCGGAATATAGGTGGGCGTTGACTCATTGTTTTAGGCGCGTACGGACTCAAAAATGGTACTCCGAATGATTTTGTTGATGCAACAGCGGCAATTATTATCAGAAGCGCTACGAATAATCCCATAAAACCCGCAGCCCATGCCGCCAAAAGCAAGAGTATTCTCGCCCAAGTCGATGCAATCATAAGCTGGAAGTTAGGTATGCAGAAGTTTCCCAAACCTGAAAGCGATACTATTATCAGCGATGTCGTGCTGACAAGATTTGCAGAAACTGCGGCTTGCCCAAGCATAATACCTCCGATAATTCCTATCGCCTGACCTATTCCTCCCGGGACTCTCATACTCGCCTCGCGTATGAAATGAAACACAAGCAGAAGCAACAGCAGTTCGTATCCCAAAGGCATATACACCATCTTTCGGGAGGTTATTATGGTCAAAAGCACCTCTGTAGATAGCATGCCCTGATGATAAAGCGACATCCCCAGAAATGCTCCGGGAAGTATCAAGGATAGAAATGCGCCCAAATAGCAGACGGTTTTCAAAATACTTCCAAGAGGTCCTTTGAGATACACATCATCAGTCGTTGCCATGAGAGCAGGCAATGTCGCGGGCAACACGAGTGCCTCCGGACTTCCGTCTATTACAATTGCTATATGTCCCTGCAGTATATGTGCGGCTGTTCTATCCGGCTTTTCAGTCAAAAGTATTTTTGGCAGTGGCATATACTTTGGTTTCTCTAAGAACTGGGCAACCGTACCCACGTCTAAAACAAGCGTCGTATCAATCGCGGCAAGCTTTCTCTTTATGTTATCCACAAGCGACATATTCGCTTTTCCTGCGAGGTAGATTATTGCAAACGTTCCCTTATTCAGCGTATCGCTTACCCTAAACTCCGCAACGAGATCCGGTGATTTGATTATTCTTCTGAGCTGGGTTATAGATGTTCTGAGATTCTCCGTGAATGCCTCTTTAGGCCCTAAGACGCACTTTTCGCCCTCCGATTCGCCTATGCTCCTCGTTTTAAAGCCTCTAACATCCGCAATTATCGCACTGTTTAAGCCATCGATAAAAAATGCCGCTTGTCCCGAGGCTATCGCATCCACTATCTTATTTATCTTCTTTTCCGATGAAACCTCGTCAGCTTCCAATACCTCATTGAGTATCTCATTAAGGAGCATATCGTCCGATTTATAGGTCTTCTTCCGCACGAGAGGTCTTATGAGGAAATCGTTCACGCGGTCAGAATCAATCATGCCGTTTATATAAATTGCCAGACCTTTGATTCCGGACGCAGTGATAAACGACCTAAATATTGCGTCGCTGTTGATGTCTCTATGGAATATCTTGATGAAGTCGACTCTGTTCTTCTTCAAATCCGACGAAATCTCATCCGTCTGCTTTGTAGATATTACCGGTACGCTGGGGTAATCCTCGCTTGCATACCGGTCGGGAGTGCCTCTTTCGGTTTCCAAAAGCTCAAATTCCGCATTATCCCTGTTAAATTTAAAAAACTTTTCAATCCAATCAAAAAACCGCATATACCTCTCCTATCATTTGATAGTATTGGCAATGCGGTTAAGTCTAATACAAGGGTATTATTTGCCTTTGTTGTAGGCTTCCCTGACGCAGGCTTGATGTCTGGGGCATGCAGCGCTCGTGGCGTGTACCTTTGAATTTAAAAGGTGTATGCAGAAATGTCCGTCAAAGTTATTGCTGGGCGTCGGGTTGACCAGATGAGGCATACAGTGCATACTCGCCGCAACTGTTTTGCCGTTAAGCGTTACCCAAATCGGCCTTCTGTTCCACGACCATTTACCACCTGCGACTCTGAACATTATCTTAGTATCGTAAGCAGTAAGAGGCTCGCAGTCGGCATGGTACCATCCGCCAAATCTCCTGATTCTGAAGCTTAAGCCCGTGCGTACATCCGTAACCGTTGCGACAGTATACTTCTTGAACCACTCATTTCCGCCCTTAAACCAGTCAAGCAGTTTTACGGAACCCTTTAGCTGGTTGTACAGCGCGTTTTCTTTCCTTATGCTACCATTCTGAAGCATCCTTTGAGTTGCGCCTCCCACTATGCCATCTTGGGCTATACCCGCTACCTTCTGGAATTCCTTTACTGCTTTGAGCGTGGCTTCATCAAATACGCTTGTCTTATTTTTATTGTCTAAGAAACCCTTACGTATAAGCGTAGTTTGAAGTACTTCTATTTCCTCACCCTTCATTCCGTATCTGAGCTGAGGAGTTTCCGCGCTGTCTGATGATATGAGCTTAAGCCGGTTCAACTGCACGTAGCCCGAATCCGTTCCTGCAACACAGAAGTACCAACCGTCTACGATTCCCTTTACCTTTACGCCAAGGCCTGCGGTAAGCTCCGTCACCGCGTATGAATTTACCGTAGGACCGCCCATCAACATCGTTCCATCGGAAATAACATATGCACCTCTGGTGCCCGACTGGCTTATCACATACACATAATTATTATGGACATATCCAACCTTGTCATTGTACATTATTCTGTACCACGAGCCTTCGGTCGCGAGTATCTCGAATTTCTCACCGGCGGCAATCTTTCCAATCACGTTAGAATCAGCTGAACTGTCGGGTGAAGATCTGAAATTGAGGTCGTCGGTGGTAGACTGACCGTACTGGACGCCTTCTTTTTCGGTATCTGCCTGTATCGCTGTCATGGAGGTAAGCAGTACCATAACCACCAGAACAACCAAAAATGCTCTGATTAAAGAACTCCACTTCATATGTTTTCCTCCTTCGGTCGGTTCTCTACGGCAATGTTGCCTAAGGCTACCATGTCTTCCTCAAGCACTTGCTTTAGTGTACGATTATAAATAACGCTGGCAGGATGGTACAGCGCAAACAGCGTTCTCTTCACGCCGTCAATCTTGACCTCTCTCGCACTTCCGTGAACATCGCCTATGCGAATCTTTGGTTCTCCTGCCATAATGCAAACCGCACTGAGCGGTGTGTTTCCAAGGGTAACTATTATCCTCGGGTTCAATGCTTCGATCTCCGATTTTAGGCACGGGATTCCACCCAGAATCTCGTCGATTCGAGGCGTTCTGTTGGAAATACTTGTTATCTTGCGGTTTACAGGTCTGTACTTCACAACATTAGTAATAAATATATCATCTCTCGGCATTTTACACAAGCTCAGCAATTCGTCGAGCTGTTTTCCCGCTTTTCCTACAAACGGTCTGCCCTGCTTTGCCTCATCGGCACCCGGTGCCTCACCTATGAGCATTATACCCGACACTATGCTGCCCGAACCAATAACGGGATGTTCGAAATCTCCATAATCCCCGTCTTGTGCAAGCAGTTTGATTCTATCGATCTCTTTTTGATATATACTGTCGAGCATAAATCATCCCACAGGCAACGGATACTTTCCGCTTATGACTTCGTAATTATGCCTCAACTGTTCGGTATACGTATTGACTTTGCCTACGTCCTGAAGCTCAATGGCGTATCTGAGCCAACTGATTCCGAACTCCAATGTCTGCCTGTCCGTCCTCGGTAGATTCTCCACCTTATCCAGATAGTTCTCAACTGTCGCTATAAGGCGATTTGCTATGTGCGCCGCCTCGTCGAGGGTACCCGCCCCGGAGCCGGCTCTTATGTACCACGGCGTATGCACGCTGCACAGTGCGCTCGATTCACGATCTGTTATACCGTAGACATCCGCAGGTATATCCGTAAAAATACAGTTCGGCATTGTTTTTATCAGGTCATCCGGGTTGAACCGCCTGTATATCGAGTCAGAGTTAACCAGTATGAATCCTCCGGACTCAACGCCTGCCGCTGAGCAGAACATAGACGCCGGCTGACCCGATACCGAACAAACGCTGATTATCGTATGCATGTCACAGCGTTCAGTGGGTACGTCGTCGGTATAGAACCAGTCCGTTATCGGAATGTGCTCGCAATAATCCTCATAGCACGCATCCGTAGCAAGTTTTCCCGAAATAGAGCATACTGTTGCTCTAACCAAGCCGAGCTCCACGGGCGACTCATCTATTATCGGCTTATCCGCCAGTCCCTCGTGTATCTTTGACATAAATGCCTGCCATAAGGGTGCGGCATACTTTCCACCCGTCGAGCCTGTACGGAGTTTTTGATTGTAGTTGTCGTGTCCTATCCACAATGACGCCGAATAGTACGGAGTCACTCCGGCAAAATAGACAGACGTATAATTCTCGTTTGTTCCCGTCTTTCCCGCTACAGTCATGCCATTGATCTTTGCAGATGTACCTGTACCGGTTTTTACAACATCCTCCATCATATCGACTAGCAAAAATGCTGTCGCGCGTTTAAACACCTGTCTGCGAGCTTGGATATCCTCGGCGCTTAGCACTATCTTGCCGTTTGACGCAACGACTTTAGTAAACGCTACAGGCTGAATGTACTCTCCCTCGTTTGCTACTGTGCCGAATGCGGCAGACATCTCTATCGGTGTTATGCCTGATGTACCGAGTGCAAGTCCGGGTCCGTCCTGGTTTATTCTGTCCTCGTCTACTCCGAGGTTTACGAGGTATTCCTTACTCGTTTGAGTCGATACATAGTCAAAGAGTACCCTTGCCGCTACCACGTTAAGCGATGAAGTTACACCACGTCTTACCGTCACAGGGCCTACCCACTTATCCGAACCTATCGACGGATATCCGTTTCCGCCGTAGCCTTCTATCTCCCCTTCAAAGTTGGGAATTATAGTCGCAGGTGACAAGCCTAAATCGAGCGCAGGTCCGTATACGGCAATGGGCTTAATCGATGAGCCAACCGGCATACTGCTCTGGTATACCCTGTTCCACTGCTTCTTTGATGTCGGTACGTCGCGCGAGCCGACAAGCGCACGAATCTGTCCCGTATGATAGTCGATAATAACCGCGGCCGCCTGAGGCTGAACGACCTCACTTATAGTGCCATCGGCATTTGTCGATGTGACCAACGCAGCAGACGGGTTGGCAAGCTCGGGGTATTCATCCCAGTTTACAATCGTATCCTCAAGGATGTGCTGCATATCGCTGTCAACCGTCGTGTAAATCTTGTATCCGCCGTTTCTCAACTCGCTCTCAAGCGCTGTCCTGTTGGCCTTTGTATCGCTCAGTCCTTCCTCAGACAGCCAGCAGGTGATGACATCGTATATCGCATACTCGACAAAGTGCGGCATATCGTACATATCCGATGTCTGCGAATGCTCAACTATCTTTACGGTATCGTGCAGAGCCGTTTCACGCTGCTCA
>SAMEA3663246__coassemble_31_pt1 | contig 108898 bp, 103 predicted proteins | sample SAMEA3663246__metabat2_low_PE_033 | metagenome-assembled genome bin SAMEA3663246 (sample SAMEA3663246) | pig gut metagenome | biome: pig gut; feature: pig-associated habitat; material: faeces | place: China | collected 2013
CCGAGCGTACAGCCGAGTGCATCGATGTAATTACTGATCACATTCGGGTTTGAATCGAGGCTGAATGTCTTGCGCACGAGTGAGAAGCCGTTTGAGTGTACGCCGGACGACCTGAGTGCGACAATCGCATCGCCAGAAGCGACTGAATCCTTATCGAGAAGCTTTGATTTATCTACGACTCCGACCGTAAAGCCTGCAAGGTCGTATTCGTCCTGCGGATAGAAGCCGGGCATCTCCGCAGTCTCGCCGCCTATGAGCGCACAGCCCGCCTCGACACAGCCGTCTGCAACTCCAGTAACAATCTTCTCAACGCGCTCGGGAACGTTTTTACCCAAAGCCAGATAATCGAGGAAGAAAAGGGGTTTTGCGCCACAGCAAACGACGTCGTTTACGCACATTGCCACGCAATCCACGCCTACTGTGTCGTGCTTGTCCATTGTGAAGGCGAGCTTTAATTTTGTTCCCACGCCGTCTGTTCCGCTGACGAGCACGGGGGAGGACATACCCGTTATGTCGAGCGGGAATGCGCCGCCAAAGCCGCCTATTTCAGTGAGACCTGTGGGCATAGTCCTTGCGGTATGAGGCTTTATGAGCTCTACCGCGCGGTAGCCTGCGTTTATGTCAACTCCTGCTTTTAAGTAGCTGTCGCTGTAGCTTTTCATGTGTTACTCCTTTTCGGTCTGACTTATCTTTTGAAGAAACTTGGATTTCTTGCGAGGAGGAGGGGGAGGACAGGGGTAAATACCGCTGAAACATCCCGTGCAATAGGTTTTCCCCTCACCGTTGAGCTTTGTTACGTTCTCTACGCTGAGAAAGCCTAAGGAATCGACTCCGAGCATGCTTACAAGTTCCTCATCGGTGTATTTGCAGGCTATGAGGGTTTCCTTCGAGTCTACATCCGTGCCAAAATAGCAAGGGTGCAGGAATTTCGGAGCGGATGAACGGACGTGTACTTCCTTTGCACCGGCATCCCTGAGAAGTTTCACTATGCGCGCTATTGTGACGCCTCTCACTATCGAGTCGTCGATGAGCACAACACGCTTGCCCTCTATCGTCGATGCTATGGGGTTGAGCTTAATTCTGACGCCGCGCTCGCGTGAGGCTTGCGTTTCCTCTATAAATGTCCTGCCTATGTACTTGTTTTTAATAAATCCCATTCCGTAAGGGATGCCCGATTGCTTCGAGTAACCCAGCGCCGCATCGATACCCGAATCCGGTACGCCTATTACGACATCGGCATCTACGGGATACTCGAGGGCTAAGAATGCGCCAGCCTTTTGCCTTGCAAGGTGTACAGAGTAGCCGTCGATATAGCTATCGGGTCTGGCGAAGTATATGTACTCAAACACGCATATCGAGGGCGTGCATTTGTTGCAGTGCTCGGTTATGCTCCTAAGCTGACCTTTTTCACATATGACGATCTCGCCCGGTGCTATGTCCCTTATGAATGTCGCGCCGACGCTGTCAAGTGCACAGGTCTCGGATGCAAACATATAACCGCCGTCGGGGAGTTTGCCTATACAAAGCGGACGGAAACCGTAGGGGTCGCGTGCCGCAATGAGTTTCTGCGGTGACATGATAATGAGCGAGTATGCACCGGCGAGTTTGTACATAGCGCAGCATATCGCTTCCTCTATCGATGAGGCTCTCAGACGCTCTTTTGTAATGATGTAGGCTATTACCTCGGTGTCACTCGTCGAGTGGAATATCGAGCCGGAAAACTCGAGGGCTTCACGGAGCTCAGCGTCGTTTGTGAGGTTGCCGTTGTGGGCTAGCGCCATTATGCCCTTTACATGGTTTACAACCATTGGCTGTGCATTGAGACGTCTTTCATGCCCAGTGGTGCTGTAACGCACATGCCCAACAGCCATTGTGCCGCGCCCGAGCTGCGAAAGTAAGCTTTCGTCAAAGACTTCGTTTACAAGGCCGGCATCGCAATGGGCGGTTATGACGCCGTCATCGTTAACGGCAATACCCGCACTTTGCTGTCCGCGGTGTTGCAGCGCATAGAGCGCATAATAGCAGAGGGAAGCCACGTCGGAGTTTTTCTCGCAACAGAAGCCGACTACGCCGCATTCTTCATGCAATTTATCGAAAATCAGCTGACTATCGGACATTTCATTCACCGGTAAGCCTGCGCATTACTTCTTGGTATGCATCTTCAACGCCGCCCATATCCCTGCGGAATCTGTCCTTATCGAGCTTTTCGTGCGTTATGCTGTCCCAAAGCCTGCATGTGTCGGGGGATATCTCGTCTGCGAGAATTATTGTCCCGTCGGGCTTTTTACCGAACTCGATTTTGAAGTCCACGAGCTCTATTCCGAGCTTTGCGAAGAAATCTATCAGTATCTCATCTATCTTGAGAGCGTATGCGGATATAGTATCGAGATCTTCCTTTGTCGCAAGGCCCATCGCTATGGCGTGAGAGTCGTTTATCATGGGATCGTCGAGCGCATCGTTCTTGTAGCAGTATTCCAAAACCACTGAGGGAAGCTTTGTGCCCTCTTCTATGCCAAGGCGCTTTGAGAGTGAACCGGCGGCTATGTTTCTGACTATTACCTCGACGGGTACTATGCTTACTCTAACGACTGCGGTTTCTCTTTCGGAGAGCTCCTCTATCAAGTGGGTGGGGATATCGTGCTTTTCAAGCATCCGCATTATCCAATTGGACATTCTGTTGTTAACGACACCCTTGCCGACAATAGTCCCTTTTTTTGCGCCGTTAAATGCTGTGGCATCGTCCTTATAGTCGACGATACATATGCCGTCGGTGTCAGTTGCGTATACGCGCTTTGCTTTTCCCTCGTACATAAGCTCAGTTTTCTTCATACATATCCTCCGAAGTTGGTTTAATAGCCATCTTAAAAATCAAAGAAGATAGCCTCTTATGGCTATCAGGTTGTAGAACCCGCCTTTGGGGTCGGTGATTCAGTTGTTAAGTCGTCGATCCTTTTCGAGCACCGCCTTTTCCATCTCGATTCTCTGCTCTTTGAGTCTGTTGTAGAGTCGCTCGTCTGAGAGCGCGAGGATTTGTGCGGCGAGTATCGCCGCATTTGCCGCTCCGTCGATAGCCACCGTTGCGACCGGTATTCCCGAGGGCATCTGGACAGACGAAAGCAAGGCGTCCATTCCGCCGAGCGCCTTTGAAGATATCGGTATGGCGATAACGGGCAAAACAGTCTGTGCCGCAATAGCACCGGCGAGATGTGCGGCCTTTCCTGCGGCTGCGATTATGCAGCCAAAACCGTTATCATATGCTTGAGATGCAAACGATGCAACGGCACAGGGTGTCCTGTGTGCGGAAAGGACATGCATCTCGTATTCGATTGAAAGCTCACTGAGTTTATTGGCAGCGGGGCGTACAATTTCCAAGTCGCTGTCGCTGCCCATAATGATGGCAATCTTTCGCATAAATACCTCCGATAGTCTTTGAACCCCAACATGATACTATTAACTGACAATTTTTGCAACATACAATGAAAAATATATGTAAAACATTTTTTGTATCTGACAGAAATTCTTTTATGCTCAATATATATTTTGCTATATTGCTTGAATATTTAAAGAATAGCAGTAAATATATTACATTCTGTTCACAAAAAAGTGCCACTTTTAGATTTACAAGGCCAATAACGTGTGATAACATAGCATGTCATAAGCCGCACTTACTAGGCGGTTCGTGGCGATCCTCTGCGAAGCAGAAACTAGGAGGAGCTATGAATACATGTGCTATAGTCGGAGTCAATTGGGGAGACGAGGGAAAGGGACGCATGGTCGACCTCGTTGCCGAGGATTACGACATAATCGTCAGATACCAGGGCGGAAATAACGCGGGTCACACTATCGTAAACGAGTACGGCAAATTTGCGTTAAACCTCCTGCCATCGGGAATATTCAGAAGATCCAAGCTGAACATTCTCGGAAACGGAGTAGTTGTCGATCTTAAACACCTCTGCGGAGAGATCGAGAGGGTCTCGTCAACCGGTGTACAGATAGACGAGCAGAATCTATTGATAAGCGACAGGGCGATAGTGGTAATGCCATATCACGTAATGCTCGATGAACTCGAAGAGCAAAGGCTGTCGGACAAAAAATACGGTTCTACAAAAAGGGGAATTGCCCCGGTTTACGGCGACAAATACATGAAGAAGTCCATTATGATGGGCGAACTTTTGGACAGAGACTACATTTATAGGCATATTTCGGACATAATAGAATTTAAGAATCTTCAGTTAAAGGGTATTTACGGAGCTAAGTCTATCAATATAGATGACATGATGGACTATCTCATCACATATGGCGATAGGCTAAAGAATCACATACACGACACGGGACGAATTCTTAGGGCAGAGGCGAAAAATGACAAGGGAATACTCTTTGAAGCACAGCTTGGCGCGCTGAGAGACATCGACTTTGGCATTTACCCCTATACGTCGTCATCCACGCCGCTTGCGGGCTATGCACCCATAGGCTCGGGAGCGACAAACGTCAATCTCAGTCGAGTAATAGGTGTTTCAAAGGCGTACTCGACATGCGTAGGCGAAGGGCCGTTTGTTACGGAGTGGTTTGGAGAGGAAGCCGAAAAACTGCGCGAGGCAGGCGGAGAATACGGCGCGGCCACGGGCAGGCCGAGGAGAGTAGGCCCGTTTGACGTTGTAGCATCCGCATACGGCACGACCGTGCAGGGAGCTACGGAGATAGCGCTGACGAAGCTTGACGTGTTGTCCTATATGGAAAAGATTCCCGTTTGTGTGGCATATGAAATTGACGGCAAGACGACTACGGATTTCCCGTTTACGCCTGCACTCGAGAAGGCTAAGCCTGTCTATATGGAGTTTGAGGGTTGGAAATGCGACATCAGCTCGATAAGAAACTACGATGAGCTTCCCAAGGCGACGAGGGATTACATAGAGTACATCGAAAGAGCTCTCGACTGCCCGGTCACATATGTTTCGGTAGGTGCCGAAAGAGACGAGATTATCATAAGGAGTAAATGATGAAGCCCATATACGAATCACCACTTGCATCTCGCTATGCCTCAGCGCATATGCAGCATCTGTTCTCGCCGGATATGCGATATAAGACGTGGAGAAAGCTCTGGGTCGCTTTGGCAAGGGCTGAGCATGCGCTCGGACTGCCGGTAACGCAGGAGCAGGTCGATGAATTGGAGGCACACGCCGATGACCCGATAGATTACGAAGCGGTAGCGGCGAAAGAGGCACTTTTAAGGCATGACGTCATGGCGCACATACATGTCTACGGGGAAAGTTGTACGAATGCACGCGGTATAATCCACCTGGGGGCTACGAGCTGTTACATAACGGATAATGCGGACATAATTATCTATAGAGATGCGCTTAAATACATACGCAGTGAGCTGGTAGCTGTCGTAAGCGAGCTGATGAAGTTTGCACGCACCTACAGGGAACTCCCAACGCTCGGCTATACCCACTATCAGCCGGCTCAGCTCGTTACCGTGGGCAAAAGGGCATGTCTGTGGATACAGGATTTGTTGCTCGATATGGACGAGATTGATTTCTGCATAGAGAAGCTGAAATTCCACGGATGCAGGGGCACTACGGGCACGGAGGCAAGCTTTTTGTATCTCTTTGAGGGTGACTCCGATAAGACGAAGCGATTGAGTCGCATGATAGCTGATGAATTCGGCTTTGATGAGATATTTGACGTTGCGGGGCAGACATACCCAAGAAAATACGACAGCAGAATACTGAATTGCCTCAGCGCCATAGCACAGAGTGCGTATAAATTTGCCGACGATATGAGGCTTTTACAACACGACAGACAGCTGCAGGAGCCTTTCGGGTCGAATCAGGTAGGCTCATCTGCAATGGCATACAAGCGAAACCCCATGCGCTGTGAACGTATCTGCTCACTTGCACGCTATGTAATGGCGGACGCCGCAAACGGACCTATGACCGTGAGCGCACAATGGCTTGAGCGCACTCTCGACGATTCGGCAAACAGGAGAATATCGATTCCCGAGGCATTCCTAGCGACAGACTCTGTGCTTAGGCTTTATAAGAGCGTTGCATCGGGTATATGCGTAAACGAAGGCGTTATCGCAAAGACGGTCAGTGACTATCTGCCCTTCATTGCTACCGAAAATCTGCTCATGTCTGCTGTCAAGCACGGGGGAGACAGGCAAGAGCTCCATGAGATAATAAGAGAGCACTCTATGGAGGCCACACGCCGCGTAAACGAGGGCATGTCGTGCGACTTGCTGACGAGGCTCGCAGAGGACGAGCGTTTCCCGATGACGCTCGAACAGATTATGGAAGTCATTAACCCAGCAGATTTTGTCGGAAGATGCCCACAGCAGGTGGACGAGTTCTTGGATTCTATACATCTTGACGGCGGCGAGACAGCATCGGACGACGATATAAAAGTCTGACGCGAATCTGTCGGAGCATAATTAAAGAGACGGTAAACCCCGTCTCTTTTGCATTAGGTATTGCTATCATTGTTATCCGCGAATCTTTCGTATCATTTCCGCCCTGTCCGCGGCCTTAAATATGCTGTTTCCGGCTACAAGTACGTTTGCGCCCATCTCCCTGCACATTGCGGCTGTATCGGGATTTATTCCGCCGTCGACCTCGATATCGAAGGAAAGCCCGTGTGCCGTTGCAAACGCATCCGCCTGAGCGATTTTATCGAGCACGCCGGGTATAAAGCTCTGTCCGCCTGCGCCGGGGTTTACACTCATGAGAAGAAGCATATCGCAATCCTCAAGCACCCACTTGACGAGCTCTATGGGCGATGCGGGATTGAGCACGACTCCGCACTTTAGACCCTGTGCGCGTATGTGTTGAAGCGTTCTGTGAATATGCTTGTCCGCCTCCGCGTGAATTGTGATAATGTCTGCACCGGCATCGGCAAAGGGTATGATGTACTTAATGGGATTTTCCACCATGAGGTGAACATCAATAGGCAAGCGCGTGTGGCTCCTGAGCGCCTTGCACATCGCAGGTCCGAATGTTATGGTGTCTACGAAGTTTCCGTCCATCACGTCGAAGTGTATGTAGTCTGCTCCGCACGCCTCGAGCGATTCGCATTCTTCGCCCATCCTTGCAAAGTCCGCGGACAGTATCGATGGGGCGACGAGTATCTTGTCAGTCATAACAATGCTTCCTCTTTTCAATAAGTTCTTCAGCAATGGTAATGTATCTCAAATAGCGTTCTTTTGGTATTTCGCCGTCCGCTACGGCGTCTTTTACCGCACAATCGGGCTCACTTTTATGTATGCATCCGGCAAAGCGACAACGATTATCATACGGCTTCATTTCGGGAAAAAGTGAGCTCAATCGCTCCACCTCAATCTGTTCGGTATCAAAAAGGCTGAAACCCGGGGTATCTACGATCATTGTGCCGTTTCCAAGCGGCAAAAGCTCCGCGTGCCTCGTTGTGTGGCGGCCTCTGTCGGTCTTTTTTGAGAGTCCTCCGACCTCGAGTTCCAAATCGGGCACAAGTGCGTTTATTAGCGAGCTTTTACCTACGGCGGATTGACCGCACAGACAACAGACTGAACCGGTCATTGCAAGCCTAAGGTCACCAAGTCCTTTACCTGTGTGCGCCGAGACGGAATACAGCGTATATCCCGAGTGGGCATATTGCTTTGCGATAGCGTCTGTATCGGAGACGTCGTCGCATTTGTTAATCACTATAATCGGCGTTATGTCGTGAAGCTCGCAGTAGATAAGCAGCTTGTCTGCGAGCAAAAGGTCAGCTTTGGGTACAGATGCCGATACGATTATAATGAGCTTATCAACGTTTGCCACCGCGGGACGAATAAGCTTGTTCTTTCGGGGCAATATTCGAAGCAGATAACCCTCGTCGCCGCTGTAGTCAAACTCTACCTTATCTCCCGGGAGAGGCGTGAGCTTTTCTACTCTGAATCTGCCTCGCGGTCTGCACACAAAGCGCTCTCCGCTTGCATCCAGCACCGTATAGAAGCTTCCTACGCCCTTAAGTAATGTTCCCGTCATCAGCTGATCCTCTGTAAGTAAAGTAATAGGTGCTACGCTTAACCTCAGTGCCGTTTATGTACAGTATGCATTCGTACTTTCCGGGAGACCATACGAGTCCGCAGAACGAAATTGCTACCTGCGAGCTCGCGGTGGGGTAAGTGTTCTCATACACTATAAACTCCGACAGGTCCGGGCGGACGACCGTCACCATAATAGAGGCGTTATTCGTGGGAATATCGACGTTAAATGCGATATCTGCGGCATAATGACCGTGTTCCTTCCTAATTATTACAAGTTCAACAGTCTGTTCGAGGTAAGCTACGGTTTCGGCTGCAGGAGACTGCGAATAGACCGAGAAATCATCTCCCTTGTATTCGGGATCGTACTTCTCCCTTATTCGGATAGACGTAAATCCTATATCGCGCAATGCTCCGATTGCGTATATGTAATTCAGATTGCTCAGGTCGGGTATTGTTTCAGAACCTTCGTCCTGTCCGCTTATGTAGAGCGTTACGGTATCTCCCGGGTGAAGTTCGGTACCACCCACCGGGTCTTGGGAAATGACCTCGCCGTAGGGCCTGTCGCTGTAAACAATCTTATACTCGGGCACTAAGTCCTCGGCGCTGAGAGCACTTGCCGCATACATCTGCGTCATGCCTATGCAATTGGGAACGGATGACATTCCCGTACCACTGCTCACGATGACGGATATCTTTTTGCCGGCGGACGATTTTGTGCCTGCTGTGGGGGTCTGCTCAATTATGCAACCCTCTTCAAATTTGTCGCTTATCTCGTTGTCCTCAATAATTACCGTATATCCTCGCAATCGCGCGTATTCCTGAGCTTCCCTGAGCTTTTTTCCGACAAGTGACGGCACCACATCTACGTTTGTGCCGAGAGGTTTGTTGGCTATGCTCGAACCGAGGAAGAACATCGATACGATAAGCACGAGTATGACTATGACGGACGCCGGTATCATCCATACTCTTTTAGGTACGAGCGCTTTTTCCGCATCGTTGTGCGCCTTACTTCTGAGTCGCGCGAATCTGCCGTTTGGCTCGCTCATTGCCCTCACAATGTCATTCTTCATCTCTGTTGCGGAGCTGTAACGCTCTGACGGCTCCTTTGCACATGCTTTGAGTATAACGTCGCTAAGCGCAGTAGAGACCTTTGGGTTGAACTTGCAGGCAGGCGTCATCTGGTCCTGCAGGTGCTTGAGGGCCACCGAAATCGGGGCATCGCTGTCAAACGGAAGCTTGCCCGTAACCATTTCGTATAGCATTATTCCCGTAGAATAGATGTCGGAGGCAGGTGTTACAGCCTCGCCTTTTGCCTGCTCGGGTGAAATGTAGTGTACAGAGCCGAGCACCTTTTTTCCTGCAAACGTCTTTGTCGATGACGTGCTGACTATTTTTGCTATGCCGAAGTCCGTGAGCTTTACGATGCCTCCGGCGGTAACGATAATATTTTGTGGCTTTATATCCCTGTGTATTACGCCCTTTTCGTGCGCATGGGCGAGTGCACTGAGAACCTGAGAGATAATTTTAACTGCAAAGCCTTGGCTGAGGGGACCGTTCTCATCGATTATCTCTTTAAGAGTTTTGCCTGTAGCGAATTCGAGCACGATGAATGGCGCATCGCCGTCAATTCCAACATCGAGCAATCCTATGATATTGGGGTGACTCAGCGACATGACGGCCCTTGCTTCGGACTCAAAACGCCTCACATAATCGGGCTTGCGTCTGTACTCATCGTTTAAAACCTTTACGGCCACGACTTTGTTGTCCGTAATGCGGTGCGCCTTATAGACAACGGCCATTCCGCCTATGCCAACTATGCTCTTGATCTTGTATTTATTAGCCAGAACAGATCCTATCATAAGTCATTCTCCGCATTTACCGCAACAGCGACGGTAATATTGTCGGTAGAGCCTGCCTCAAGTGCGCTGTCTATAAGCGTTTGACAAAGCTCGTCTGTGTTTAGGTATTCATTCATTATTTCTTCGATCGTCAAATCATCGAGCGAACCGGAAAGCCCGTCTGAGCAAAGCAGAAGTGCATCGCCTTTATTCCAATCGAATGACGCAGTGTCCACTTCGACATAGTCAGAAGTGCCTACTGCGCGCGTGATTACGTTTCTATAGGGGTGGTGGAGCGCCTCTTTCTCGGTAATCATTCCCTGTCTGACAAGCTCTGCGACATAGGAGTGATCCTGCGTGAGCCTGGAGAGCTTGCCGTCGACAGCGGTATATAAATAGATCCTGCTATCGCCGACATAGCCTATAGAGAATCTGTCGCTATAGAGCAGGGCGGCAACGATTGTCGTGCCCAGTCCTCTGCTGGCATTGTTGAGCTTTCCGTATTCAAGCACTACGGTATTGGCTGCAAGTATGGCCTCTCTGAGAGCCTTCTCCGGCTTAATTATAATATTGCAGCGCTTTATTTGCGCTATGACTTCCTCTTTGGCGAGATTGCTGGCGATCTCACCTGAAAGATGGCCGCCCATTCCGTCCGCCACTATCACAAGCTCACAGTCCGACCCGTCGGGCGTGTAGTAATTATCCTCGTTATGCTGGCGCATACCCGTTGTCGAAAGCCCCCAATAGCGCAAATTACGTCTCCTCCCGATCCTTTTCCTTTATGGCTCGCCTGCGGAGCTGTCCGCACGCGCCGTCTATATCCGCTCCCATTTCACGCCTTACCGTGGCGGATATATGCAGATCTTCTAATTGCTGTTGAACCTTGTAGGCATCAGCTCTGCTCGTACCGAAAAGCTTGCGTTCCACAACCTTGTTAAGCGGAATGAGATTGACATGGCAATTAATACCGCGAAGTCTATGCGCAAGCTCCCTTATCGATACTATATCGTCATTCTTTCCGCTAATCAAGGCATATTCGAATATTACTCGCCTTTTTGTGGTGTTGGCGTAGTATTTGGCGGCTTCAAGCACCGACGCTATCGGGTACTTTTTGTTGATAGGCATTATGCTTGAACGAAGCTCGTCGTTGGGCGCATGTAACGATATGCTTAGCGTCACATGGGGCGCATCCTCGATAAATGTGTATATCCTGTCTACTAAGCCGCATGTTGAGAGCGAAATGTTCCTGCTTGACATATTAAAGCCGTCGGGACATGTAATGAGATGCAGGAATCTGACAACGTTATCGTAGTTGTCGAGAGGCTCTCCGCTTCCCATGAGCACTATGTTTGTGACGCATCTCTTTCCCTCAGGGGCGGGGTTGTCCGCCTCAACGGTGTTCACCGTCTGAAGCATCTCGCCCGACGTAAGGCTGCGCACACAGCCTTCAAGCGTAGAAGCGCAGAATGCACAGCCCATTCTGCAGCCCACCTGTGTCGACAAGCATAAAGTGTTGCCGTAGCTGTAGCGCATGAGCACGCCCTCGACTATATTGCCGTCGCCGAGCTCAAACAAATACTTTACGGTATCATCTTTCATCGATTTGCGCTTGGCGTATATGCTCACCTTGCCGAAGGGAATAGCATCGAGTTCTTTTCTGAATGCCATCGGCAGGTTTAGCATGTCCATGGGCATTGTTCCCTTGGAGAGCCACGAAAAGAGCTGTTTTGCCCTGTATTTTGGTTGACTGAAAAACTCGGTGAGTTCTGTTATTTCATCGAGCGTCATCGAATTCAATTGGAGGCTCTTAAGCCTTTCTGACAATTCTTGCAATGAAGAAGCCCTCCGTATCGTCAATGTGCGGGAAAAGCTGGAGCATGGAGTTTTTCACTCTGGCTTTTAAGCATTCGGGTACGCATTCGGCGAGCCCCTCCGCACAAAAGTCTTTATGTTCACTTATGAATCTGTCAATCACGCACTCGTTTTCCCTCGAGGACACAGTACAAGTAGCGTAAATTATCGCGCCGCCTACTTTGACGAGCTTACAGCAGTTTGAGAGTATGCTGTACTGCAATATAGAAAGCTCATCGAGCGTTTCGGGCGATTTTGCGTACCTTACGTCAGGTTTGCCCAATACGCCGAGGCCGGAACAGGGTACATCGAGCAGTAACGCGTCGTATATCCCGTCGCCGTCGTCTGTCGATGCAGAAGCGTCCCTGACTTTTACGACAGCGTTCTTTACGCCGAGCCTTAAAAGAGTGTTTTCGGCGAGCTTTGCCCTGTGGGGATGAACCTCCCACGCATCTATGCGTCCGGTGTTTTCCATGAGCATGGACAAATAGGCGGTCTTTCCTCCGGGAGCACAGCACGCATCGAGCAGGTACATATCGCGTTTTGGTTCACACGCCCTGCATACGAGCATGGCGCTCTCGCTCTGTACGGTTAGCTTTCCGCTCGTAAAAAGCTCGTCATTCTGCACGTCAAAGCCTCGTTCGAGCTTAAACGCATCGGGTATGAGATTGCCTCTCATGTAGGGAAGCCCGCGCGTTCTAAGACTTTCTTCGAGCTCTGCGGATGTATACGGGGCCTGCGCCCGTATGGTCATTCCCGTATGTCTGTAGGAAAGCATTTGTTCGGTAAATTCGACTCCGTACTTGTTGTAATACTCCTCTGCAAGCCATCGGGGATAGCTATGCTTAACGCTTAGCCTGTCGATTGGGTCATCGGGGAGCTTTAACGAGTCGAGCCCCGTTCTACAGATATTGCGCATGACCCCGTTGACGAAGCCCTTCAGCGCACCTTTGCCTATCTCGCTTGTGAGCTTTACGGTTTCGTTGCAAGCGGCGCTCTCGGGAGTGTCCATGAACAGCGCTTGACAAACCCCGAGCCTGAGTATGCCGCGAATCTTCGGGTTCATTTTGCCCTTTGCATGGGCGTCGATTATGTAATCTATAAGTATCAGACGGTCAAGCGTCTCGTATACCAATGCGCTGACCCACGCCGCATCCGAGTGCTCTGCCGACTTAAGCGCACTTTTCAACGCGAGGTTTGCGTATTTGCCACCCTGCGTTATCTCAAGCAATACGTCGAGTGCTATGCGTCTGAGGCTCATCTAAAGCTCCCTCCGTCCAGCTTTCTGCCGTTGAGGAAGGCTTTTGCTTCCATCTGCTTTGAGCCAAACGCCTGAAGCTTAGTTATCTCGATTGCTCCGTCACCCGTCTTTACGAAAAGCCCTTTACGGGAATTAGCCAAGAGCACGTCTCCCGGTTGTGTGGAGTCAAAGCCCTCACAGTTGAATTCGGGACACAGACGCGTAGCGTGGATTTTAATTACATCGTCACCGAAAAGTGCCCACGCGATGGGGGCGGGATTCATTCCGCGCACGAGATTGTGTATGCTTGAGGAAGTCCTCGAAAAATCGATTTTGGCGGATTCCTTTGTGATGAGGCCGCATTTTGTCGCCTTTGAGTCATCCTGAGGTGTTCTTTCGAGCGTACCTGATAGCAGAGCGTCTATTGTTTCACCGAGAAGCTCCGCACCGACATCAGCTAGCCTAATATAAAGCTCTCCTGCGGTTTCATTTTCTCCGACCGTAACCTTACGGCTCAAAAGCATGTCGCCCGTGTCGAGCCCTATATCGGTCAGCATTGTGGTCACGCCAGTAATGCTTGCACCGTCTATCACAGCAGACTGTACGGGAGATGCGCCCCTGTATTTGGGCAAAAGGCTTCCATGCACATTGATACAGCCGAGTTTCGGTATAGAGAGGTTTTCCGCCGAGAGAATCTGTCCGAAAGCAGCAGTCACCATCAAATCGGGAGCAAACTCCCTAAGCGCCTGTACGCCTTCGCTCCTGCGTATCTTCTCGAATTGGAAAACGGGTATGCCGTGTTTTTTCGCAAGCTCGCACACGGGAGGAGACTGCATGGCCTTTCCGCGTCCCTTTGGCCTGTCGGGCTGAGTAAAAACGCACAGCTTATAACCCCTGTCTATAAGGAGCTGAAGCGAGGGCAGTGCAAATTCTGGCGTACCGCAAAAGGCAATTCTCATTTATCCTCCTCTTCGGGCTGGACGGCTTCCAAATTCTTGGCAATGTCTATATAGAGCTTGCCGTCGAGATGGTCGAGTTCATGGCATACCGCACGTGCAAAAAGCTCGGACCCCGTCATTTGGCGAGTTTCGCCGTTTCTGTCTTGGAACAGCACTGTCACGCTGTTTGGACGTGTGACTGTTCCCTGAAAACCGGGAACGGAGAGACAACCCTCGGGACCTGTCTGTTCGCCGGAGCAGGCAAGTATTTTTGGGTTTATCATTTCTATAAGTCCGTTACCGTCGAGTATGTCGATTACGACGATTCGCTTGAGAAAACCTATCTGTGGTGCGGCAAGTCCAACGCCGTTAGCTTTATAGAGCGTGTCCGCCATGTCGTCCAGAAGAGAATGAAGCCTGTCATCAAAAAGCAGCACGGGCTTTGAGGTTTTTCTGAGGCACGGGTCGCCGTTTTCAAATATCTTTCGTATTGCCATAGTTAACTCCTAAAGTCTTACTTAACTAAAAATTATACCAAATAACAGACAACTCAACAAGTGCGCAATGTGGCTATGCAGTATAAATGCACATCCTGTCCAATACATACAAAAAAGACGAGAAACTCGTCTTTTCTGCGGTGCAGCGTGGGAACGCTGCTCCAAGTCAGGATGGTTGGGGGTATGTCAACGCCTATGGGGATTGGGCGATAGACCGTGTTGACGTGCGACAGATGCAATCGCCGTCAACCGTATTATGCCCCTCTTGGTTTGTGTATATTCCGATATGGCAAATAAAAAAAGATACGGTGTGTTTCGTATCTTTCTCTTAATAATCAATTAATTGGCCAACTTCTCGAGTGCGGCAAGCTTTACGCATGTGCACAACACTTGTGTAGCCATGCGGAGTTCATCGATGGGCGGATAGCTCGGTGCAATCCTCAGATTGCTGTCTTGGGGATCATTGCCGTACGGGAATGTCGCACCGGCCGTGGTCATGACGACGCCCGCTTCCTTCATAAGGGTGAACACTTTCTTGGCGCATCCCGGCATTACGTTGAGGCTGATGAAGTAGCCGCCGGTGGGCTTCTTGTATTCCGCTATTCCCAGGGGCTTTATATGCTCGTCGAGCAATTCTATTACGGCATTGACCTTCTCGGACATTATCCTTGCATGTTTCCTCATGTGGGCAAGAGCACCCTCACGGTCCTTGAGCAGAAGCACGTGTCTGAGCTGATTTACCTTATCGTAGCTTATTGACTGCGCGGAGATAAGCTTTTTCATGTAGGTCATGTTATCCTCACTGCAGGCAAAGCACGCGACGCCGGCGCCGGGGAATGTAACCTTTGAGGTGGATGTAAATTCAAACACCATGTCGGCGTTTCCGTAGCGCTCGCATTCGGAAAGTATATCGATAAACGGTACGAAATCGCCTTCAAACTCGTGGATACAATAGGCGTTGTCCCACATGAGCAGGAAATCCTTTGCGGCGGGCTTCATTGACGCAATGCTGTGTATCGTCTCATCGGAGTAGGTGATGCCGGTGGGGTTTGAATATTTGGGTACGCACCACATTCCCTTTACGGCAGGGTCGGCTATGTACGACATTACGACATTCATATCGGGGCCTTCATCGGTCATGGGAACAGGTATCATCTCCATGCCGTACGTTTGGCAGATGGCAAAATGCCTGTCATAGCCGGGCGATGGACAGAGGAATTTGACTTTGTCGAGCTTAGACCAGGGGAGATCCGAATGGAGCATACCGTGAGTGTATGCTTTTGTTATCGTGTCGTACATCAGTGTAAGGCTAGAATTGCCTCCGCAGAATATCTGCCCGGGACGAACGCCGAGTATGTCGGCAAACAGCTTCTTGCAAGCGTCAAGTCCGTCGAGCTTGCCGTAGTTTCTGGCTTCTATTCCGTCGCTTATGAATGCCTCGGGCGGTATTACCATGTTTGCAAGCTCCGCCGACAAATCAAGCTGCGCCTTTGAGGGCTTGCCCCTCGACATATCGAGTTTAAGCCCCAACGACTGACATCTCTTATATTCGGCAAGCGTTTGTTCGTAAAGTGCCGAGAGCTCGTCACGCGACATAGCGCACAATTCTTTCATGATTACCTCCGTAAAAGGAAATTACATGATTATTGTGCTCTTATGAGCAAAGCAAGTCAAGACTTCTTACTCATATATTTATTTTGACGTTTGGTGTATAATGGCGGTAAAAAGGAGTGCGCTTATGGATGATTCGATTATCAAGCTTCGCGGTTTGATAGGCAATGCCAAAAGAATAGTATTTTTCGGCGGTGCAGGCGTTTCCACGGAGAGCTCGATACCGGATTTTAGGGGCAAAGATGGGCTTTACAAGGCAAGAAACGAGTTCGGACTTTCACCCGAGACGCTTTTGTCGCATGAATTTTTCGTCAGACATCCCGACGTGTTCTATAAATACTACAGGAGCACGCTTTCAAAGACGGGTTATCTGCCAAACAAGGCGCATTACGCCCTTGCGAAGCTCGAAGCGGAGGGCAAGCTCACGGCAGTGATAACGCAAAACGTCGACAACCTTCATCAGATGGCAGGGAGCAAGCACGTCATAGAGCTTCACGGCTCCGCCTACAGAAATTACTGCACCAAATGCGGAAAAAGCTATTCAATAGATTTTATAAACTCCTATGACGGCGTGCCTAAGTGCGATTGCGGCGCAATAGTGCGCCCCGATGTGGTGCTGTACGGCGAACAACTCGATTACGATGCCATAGACGAGGCTATAGAAGAATTGCGCAGTGCGGATTTGCTGATTGTGGGAGGTACTTCGCTCGTAGTCTATCCTGCGGCGGGACTAATTGATTACTATTCGGGAGACGAGCTTGTGCTGATAAACAAGGGTGAAACATCCTACGACTCAAGGGCTTCACTTGTATTGCACAGGTCTATAGGCGAAGTGCTTTCACAGGCAGTTGACATTTAGGAATATATTTCATAAATTTACCAATTTTAGTCAGTACGCTGTTGACAGGCGTACTTTTTACATGTAAAATTACTTAAAGTGTATCATATGATACATTTAGCGAGGGATTAGTGCAGTGATGCGATTAACAAAACATACGCTCGAAATACTTGCCGCGACATTTCTTTTCAAAGGCTTGACCTCTGAGGAGATACTTCGAGTCGTCGAGAATTACTCGGGGCAGCTGCTGACATTTGCAGCAACGGAGTCTGTGTTTGAAGCGGAGAGCGACTATAGAAGGCTCGGTATTGTAATCCGCGGCCGCACAAGCGTGAGAATGCCCATTGAAGGGACGCAGGTGCTTATGAGTGAGCTTACCGAGGGAAGTATACTTGGAGCTGCAGGTATGTTTTACGATGGTGTAAAGACTGTGACTACTGTTACAGCAATCAAGCAGACGGTCGTGCTGTTCTTCTCCGAGGAGGAGCTCAAGCGGATGCTGCATGAGGATGAGAGACTGATGACCAATTATCTCGCTTACCTTACTCAAAGGATACACTTTCTGACCGACAGAATAGGCAGCATCGCATCGACAAACACGGAGAACAAGCTGATCAGCTACCTGATGACGAATTCCGACAATGAAGGCAGGGTGGTGATAAACAGAGGGCTGAGCGCACTCGCCTCATCGCTTTCTATAAGCCGTGCATCTTTATACAGAGCTATTGCGGCGCTGACGGAACAGGGAAGAATAAAACGCGAAGGAAAAACAATCTATATTTTGGGGGTTAACGAAAAATGAAAAAAATAGTATCATTTGTATTAATACTGGTTATGGCGTTTGCCGTAGTGGCCTGCACACCGGCTGATACGACAAAACCCAACGTGATAACATTAAAGGGACCGACCGGTATGGGCATGGTCTATATGATGGAACTCGACACATATAACTTTACGCTTACGAGCATGCCTGAGGATATCGTAGGTAAGCTCTCAAGCGGAGAAGCGGATATTGCGGCTATGCCTATCAATCTCGCTTCCGTGCTTTACAATAAGCTCAAGGGCGGGCTGGTAATGATAGCGGTCAACACATTGGGCGTATTGAGCGTAGTTGAGAACGGTAATACGATAAACTCGCTTGCGGACCTTGAGGGCAAAAAGGTCTATGCTACCGGTAAGGGTTCGACACCCGAATACATAATAAGTTACCTGCTCGAGCAGGCGGGCGTGAATGTAGACATAGAGTATGTAGCAGAGCACGCCGAGCTTACGGCAATGCTCGCATCTGGCAATGCGGAGATTGGAATAATGCCTGAACCCAATATATCGGTTGCACTTTCAAAGAACAGCGACCTGAGAGTTGCATTGAGCCTTACAGAGCAGTGGGAGAGCGTATGTGATGCGACGCTCGTACAGGGCTGCATCGTAGTAAGACGCGAGTTCCTCGAAGCGCATGAATCCGTTGTAAAGCAGTTTTTGAAGGATTATGCGGCTTCATCCGCCAAGGTCAACAAGAGCCATTCCACATCGGCGAGTATGATTGCCGACAAGGGAATAGTGGCTGACAAGGCGGCGGCAGAGAGAGCAATACCCAACTGCAACATAGTATCGATAATGGGTGAGGAAATGAAGGAGATATCAGTGGCTATGTTTGAGGTACTGATCGCACAAGCGCCCAAGAGCGTAGGCGGAAGCCTGCCGGGCGACGACTTCTACTATATGCCGTAATGACATGAAACGCATAAGGAGTATAATCAAAGGAATAGCAATTGCTGCCGTATGGATTGTCGTATGGCAGCTTTGCTCTGTTTTTGTGGCGGACAATCTTGAGTTCTTATTGCCGTCGCCGCTCGTGACGTTGAGAACGCTTTTCTCGCTCGCATCGGAATCCGACTTTTGGCTTAGCGCGGCTACGACGCTTTTGCATGTGCTTGAGGGCTATGTGCTGGGCGTGCTTGCCGGTATCGTTATGGGTATAGTGACATACAAGGTGGGATTTCTGAGAGATTTGTTTAATCCGATAAGGACGGTCATAAAATCGACGCCTGTAACATCGTTTATACTGTTGGTTTTGCTGTGGCTTGATACTGATATGGTGCCCATGTTTATAACGCTTCTGATGGTACTGCCCATAGTTTGGACGGCAATATACGAGGGGCTGTTTGCCGTGGATGAACGGCTTAAGGAGATGGCGCATGTATTCAATGTACCGTTTGCGAAGAGGCTTATGGGCATATATCTGCCGTCACTCAGACAGCAGCTGCTTGCGGCACTTACGACTGCGCTCGGGTTGGCGTGGAAGGCAGGTGTTACGGCCGAAGTAATTGCAACGCCGGTGCATTCTATCGGAGCGGGGCTGTACAACAGCAAGATATATCTGCAGACGCCGGAGCTTTTTGCATGGACAATCGTTGTAATACTGCTGTCCATCGTTTTCGAGAAGCTCATTGTCATGGGAATACGAATGATACCGTTGGGAGGTAAGCGAAGTGGCAATAAGATTTGACGATGTGACGGTAGATTTTGGTTCTGCCGTGCCGATTAAAAATATGTCAGTGACACTTCCCGAAGAAGGTCTGTGCATAGTCACGGGGGTTTCGGGTGCGGGTAAAAGCACTCTTTTGAAGCTTATTGCAGGGCTTGTTAAGCCTACATCGGGCAATATATCGGGCACGGATGGGCTTAAACTGTCGTATGTTTTTCAGGAGGACAGACTGCTTGAGTGGAATACGGCCAAGGAAAACCTCATGTTTGTGAGGTCTGACGAGGCGAGCGCTGAGTTTTGGCTCAACGCTATGGAGCTGGGTGACAGATTTGACTCATATCCTGCGGAACTTTCGGGCGGAATGTGCAGGAGAGTCGCGATTGCAAGGGCGATGCATTTCGGCGGGGATGTGCTCTTACTCGACGAGCCTTTCAAGGGACTCGATGGGGAGCTGAAAGTCAGGGTAGCAGAGCACACGAGGGGGCGATTCGGACTTATTGTAGCGGCGGTCCACTCCAAAGAAGAAGCCGAGTTGCTGTCGGACGGCTCCGAAACGTTAAATGTACACATACAATAGGAGTATAGTTTTAATAATGACAACAATATATTGGCTGTACTGTTGAAAAATTGACATTTTTAGTTTACCATTGTATATCATAGCCCAAAGAAATTGGGTGAGAAAATAAAGGAGTTAAATATGGTAGAACTCATCAACCACGGTGTGTATCTAAGAAGAGACTATTCAGTATCGGAGTGCAGCTGTTCGCAGGGCGTTACACCCGAGGAAGGACGCAAGCGCACGATAGCATACTCAATTCTTAACGCTCACAATATTTCGGGTGACGAGAAGAAGATGCGAATTAAGTTCGACAGTTTGATTTCACACGACATCACCTACGTCGGTATCATTCAGACCGCAAGGGCGAGTGGGCTCAAAGAGTTCCCGATCCCCTATGCAATGACAAACTGTCATAATAGCCTCTGCGCTGTAGGTGGCACCATAAACGAGGACGACCATGTATTCGGTCTTTCTGCCGCAAAGCGTTACGGCGGAATCTACGTGCCGGTCAACCAGAGCGTCATACACTCCTATGCAAGAGAGATGATGGCGGGCTGTGGACGTATGATACTTGGTTCCGACAGCCATACACGCTACGGCGCTTTGGGCACAATGGGTGTAGGCGAAGGCGGCGGCGAGCTCGTTAAGCAGCTTCTGTCAAACACATGGGACGTAAACGCTCCCGAAGTTGTTCTCGTATATCTGGAGAATGCACCCAAGAAGGGCGTAGGTCCGCACGACGTTGCAATCGCGCTTGTAGGTGCCACATTCAAGAACGGCTTTGTAAAGAATAAGGTTCTTGAGTTCGTAGGACCCGGTGTTGCAAACCTCAGCGTTGAGTTCAGAAACGGCATCGACGTAATGACCACAGAAACCACCTGCCTCACATCAGTATGGGAGACAGACGAGCAGGTTCACAATTACTTTGTTACGCACGGAAGACCCGATGCATATAAACAGCTCAAGCCCGAGGACTGCGCTTATTATGACAGCATGATAAGAATAGACCTCTCGACAATAGAGCCGATGATAGCTCTTCCATTCCACCCCTCCAACGCCTATACTATCAAGGATTTCGTAGCGAATGCCGCGGACATACTCAGGGGAATTGAGCTGGAAGCAACAAAGACATTCGGCGACAAGATAAAGCTCGACCTCGTAAGCAAGGTCGTAAACGGCAAGGTCTATGCCGACCAGGGTGTTATCGCAGGCTGTTCCGGCGGACTTTACGACAACATAGTTGAAGCCGCAAGCATACTCGACGGTCAGTCAACGGGTAACGGCTATTTCGGACTCAATGTATATCCCACGAGTGTCCCTGTAAGCCTCGCTTTGACAAAGATCGGCGCGAGTGCAAAGCTTTTGGCGGCAGGCGCAATAATTAAGCCCTCATTCTGCGGACCGTGCTTCGGCGCAGGAGATGTACCCTCTAACAACGGCTTCTCCATCCGCCACACCACGAGAAACTTCCCCAACCGTGAAGGTTCAAAGCCCGGAGAGGGACAGCTCAGTACAGTTGCGCTTATGGACGCACGTTCCATCGCCGCAACAGCCAGAAACGCCGGCGCTATCACCCCTGCTACGGAAATCGATTACGATGCATCGATACCGAAGTACGAGTTCGACGGCAGTATTTACAGCAAGCGTTGCTATAATGGCTTCGGTCATGCCGACCCCGATGCAGAGCTCAAATTCGGCCCCAACATCACGGACTGGCCTACAATGCACGCACTTTCGGAGAATATGCTCCTGAGGCTTGCCGCAGTTATAAAGGATCCCGTGACGACGACCGATGAACTCATCCCCTCGGGTGAGACGTCATCCTACCGCTCCAACCCCATAAGACTCTCTGAGTTTGCACTTTCACGCAGAGTACCCGAATACGTCGGCAGGAGCAAGGCAACGAGAAAGCTCGATGACGAAAGACGTGAGGGTAATGTTCCCGAGGTCATAACGCAGGCACTCGCCCAGGTAGGCAACGCAGGTGAGCTCACGAAAACCACGGGAGTAGCATCCGTTCTGTTTGCAAACAAGCCCGGCGACGGCTCTGCAAGAGAACAGGCGGCATCTTGCCAGAAGGTGCTCGGTGGCTGTGCAAACATCTGCTACGAGTATGCGACAAAGCGTTATCGCAGTAACTGCATTAACTGGGGTATATTGCCGTTTACAATTGCACAGGATACTTCGTTTGATTACGATGTGGACGACTTCATATTCGTACCCGGAATCAGAGAAGCAATCGAGAAGGGTATTGAAGAGATTCCCGCAAAGGTAATCGCAAAGGACGGCGTACATGACATTACGCTCTACATCAAGGGCTTGACTGCTGAAGAAAAGCAGATTCTGATCGAAGGCTGTCTGATGAACTACTACAGGAGCTTGAACGAGAAGAGATAATAATAAGCATAAGAGCGGGGAGCAATCTCCGCTTTTTTGTTGCATCGTTTACACATACGGCGCATTATAGTAGAATGCTTATAGTTAATCGGAGGTGATAATTTTGAAAAAACCGATTCTTGTCATATTGGCGGCAGGAATGGGCAGTCGTTACGGTGGACTCAAGCAGATGGACCCTATGGATGAATATGGCAATGCATTGCTCGACTTCTCTGTTTACGATGCCATCCGTGCGGGCTTTGAGGACGTGTGCTTTATAATTAAGCATGAGATCGAGCACGATTTCCGCACTATGGTCGGTGACAAACTCTTAAAGCACATCAATGTCAGATACGCGTTCCAAGAGCTAGACAAGCTCCCAGAGGGGATCGAATTGCCCGAAGGAAGGACTAAGCCTTGGGGTACGACCCATGCCGTGCTGTGCGCAAAGGAGCAAATTGACGCACCCTTCGTAGTGCTGAATTCGGACGATTTCTACGGACCGCAGGCGTTTAAGACGGCATTCGAATTCCTTGCACAGCATAAGGACGCAAATGAGCACGCGATTATATGCTATAAGCTGTCCGAGACGCTCACAGATTACGGCAGTGTAAACAGGGGCGTATGCAGTGTAAGCGATGGACGTCTGCGCGACATACATGAATGTATAGGCATCATCAAGCAGGATGACAGCGCGGTATACACAGATGCAGACGGTAAGACGGTCGAATTGCCGCTCGATTCAAGCGTATCTATGAATTTCTGGGCATTCAATATGGGTATATTCGGGGAGCTCGAGAGGACGTTCCCGACATTTATTGCGGAGGCAATAAAAATGAATCCACTCAAGTGTGAGGATTACCTGCCGGAAGCCGTCCGCAGGGGAATGGCCGCAGACAGGCTCATCGTGCACGCATGTACCACTCCCGACAAGTGGATAGGCGTAACACATAAGGACGACAAACTTATGGTAATGCGGGAAATCCAAAAACTTAAGGACGGCGGATTATATCCAGAAGAGCTTTGGAATTGACGAGTAAGAATAAGTTAACATCTAAGGCAAAGCCTCACCAAAAACAAATCCGTGATGCCATGTGCGTCACGGATTTTACTATCGCTGTTATTCGCAAAGTCTCTATTGTGCAAAAGGAGCTGAGCGACTGAGGGATTATACTATTTCACCCCTCGTCAGCGCCTGTTACTCCTCTTTGCCAGAGCGAGAAGCCTGAGCAGTGACACGAGGGTTGCGAGGGTCGACACGACATATGTGGATGCGGCAGCGCGCAGAACTTTTTTTGCACCGCTTGTGTTGTCGCGCATTATATAGCCGCCCTCCGAAAGAAGCTCGATCGCGCGATTCGATGCGTTGAACTCGACAGGTAGTGTGACGAGCTGGAAAAGGAATACAGCCGCAAAGAGATATACCCCAATCATCGCAAGCGTACCTGAATTGAGTATAAGACCTATGATAACGATGTAAGGTGCGGCAAACGAACCCAACTGGGCAACGGGTAGAATGGCATTTCTTATCTTAATGGGTATATAGCTATCGCGGTGTTGCATGACGTGTCCGAGCTCGTGCGCCATTACCGCGTAAGCGGCTACAGAGTCGGAGTTGTACACCGCTTGGGAAAGCCCGACGACCTCAGTTTTGGGGTTATAGTGGTCGGTCAGCGAGCCCGAAACCTGCGTAAGCCCTACGCCGAGACCGTTTCTTTGGATTATATCCTGCGCCACGCGGTATGCGGGAATCGATGTACCGGAGCTCTTGCATGAGTACTTTTTGTATGTTGATTTCACACTCGACTGAGCAATAAGTCCTAGTATAGTTACCGCAAAAATGGCCAATATGTATACGGCATAACTGTCAAATATGTTGGTAAGACCGTTTATGGACGATACAATAAATAGCATTGGTTTACCTCCGTCAGTTTATTATTTGCCCAACTGAACACACTTTATGATAATACAAAAAGTTGGTTGCATCCACAAAAATATGTAAAGAAGTTGTGTCCATCTGTTTTTTTTAAAGCACATATGGTATACTGACCAAAGACTTTTAACGGAGGAAAGTATGAAGGCTAAAAAGGTATTAATCGCGCTAGTATTCATATTGCTGTTTGCTGTCCTCGGCATATATATCGTGAGCACGAGCGGAGGACAGAATACGTCGGGGAGAGTCGATGTGCGGTTAAATGAAATAATGCTATCGAATAAGGGTGCGGCCGCCGATAAAAATGGCGAATTCTACGATTATATTGAGTTATATAACGGTTCCGACAGGGACGCTGATATTTCAGGCTACGGACTGACGGACGAGCTGGTGAGCGGCGCAAAATTTGTGTTCCCAAATGGTACGGTCGTCCCCGCAAACGGCTTTATAGTCGTGTACTGCAGTGGAGAAAAATCAGAGGGACTGTATGCGTCATTTAAACTGTCAGCTACAGACGTTGTTATATTTATGGATTCCACAGGTAGGGTAATTGACAGCATAGACCTTATTTCTGTGACGAGCGGCAAGACACTGTCTATAGACGATAAGGGCAAATGGGTCGAGATGGATCCATCGCCCAATTATCCCAATACGCCCGAGGGAATAGAGGCTGCAAAGAGCAGTAGGTACGAGGGCCAAAAGGTCGAAGGGCTGTACATAAACGAGTTTATGGCGTCAAATGCATCTACTCTCAGGGATAGCTTTGGCGAGTATTCCGATTGGATTGAGTTGTATAACGCTACTGATGCGGAGATAGACCTGTCAGGTTTCTGTCTTTCTGACGATATCAACAGTACACAGAAGTTTGAGTTTCCAGAAGGCGTAAAGATTGACGCAAAGGGTTATCTCATCGTGTTCTGCACAGGAAGGGGAGAGGTGACCGAAAACGGCGAGATCCATGCGAATTTCGGACTTAGAAAGTATAAAGAAGACGTTGTTTTGACTACTCCGAAGGGCGTTATAATCGACGCTTACAGCTATCTCGATATGCAGACCGACGTGTCTATGGCGAGGACTCCCGACGGTACGGGCGATTTTGTTGCGGCAAGCGCACCGACACCGGGTTTCCCGAATAATTCCGAGGGTGAAGAGATGGCAATGCAGAAGTATTCCATGAACATAGGCGATTTATACATATCTGAGATGATGGGCTTGAACAACAGCTACCTCATCTATAATGGCGCCTATCATGACTGGGTAGAACTGCATAACAAGGGCAGCGAGAGCATAAATCTGTCGGGCTACTCGCTGTCTACCGATGCCCGCGACCCCGGAATGTGGCGTTTTGGGGATGTCACGATAGATGCGGGGCAGTATCTCACGATAGTATGCATGGGCGAAGAGTACAATCCCGAAGCCACCGTGTTGCAAACCGATTTTAATATTTCGGCGGAGGGTGAAAGTGTTTTTTTATTTGGTCCCGAGGGTGAGCTTTTAGACAAGCTCTCATGCGGCATGTTCTTTACCGACAAGAGTGTGGGTAAGGAGCCCGACGGGACTTATATGATTTATTCTACGCCGACGCCAAAGGAAGCGAATTCAGGAGGAGTAAAAGGTGGAACCGACATGCCGAGCTTCACGCTTGAGGGGGGTGCCTATACTTCAGCTCAGAGCATTGGTATAAACGTACCGCACGGCGCAACGGTGTACTACACTACGGACGGCTCCATGCCCACAACGCACTCCAAGATGTATACCGGAGCAGAAATAACCATAACCGAGACTACGGTGCTTCGCGCAATCGCCGTCAGGGATGGAAGAATGGAAAGCCTTGCGTGCTCCTCTACGTATTTGATAAACGATTCACACGATTTGCCCGTGGTTAGCATATCGGTCAACCAGGCCGATTTTGACAATATGTATGAGGATTATAACAGCCGCATCGAGCTTCCGATGCACTTTGACTACATAAAGTCAAACGAGCAGGTATTCTCGCACGACGGAAAAATAAGGATATTCGGTGCATATTCAAGGATGCAGGATCAAAAGGGATTTGCACTCTTAGCCAAACCCGAGGCGGGAAAGCAGACATTTGAATACCCGTTCTTTGACAACAGACCGTTTACCGAATACAGCTCCCTGGTCCTGAGGGCTTCCGGTCAGGAGGCAAAGATGACGAGGATGAGAGATGTCGTAATAACCAGTCTTCTCGACGACAATACCGATTTGCTTGTGCAGGCGTATCAGCAGTGCGTCGTGTATGTCAACGGGGAATACAGAGGTGTCTACAACCTCAGAGAGAAGGTGAATGCGAGCTTTATTGCACAGCATTATCCGCAAATCGACAAGTCTACGATAGATCTGCTCGTGGGCAACGGCAACAAGTCCGGCTATGTGCTCGACGGAAGCAATGAGGATTATCTTGCACTCGTGGAGTTTGCAAAGACACACGACCTCTCGATAAAGGAGAACTACGACCATGTTGCCGAACAGGTTGATCTGGAGAACTTTGCAGAGTATACAGCAGGGCAGCTCTATGTAGCCAACACTGATACGGGCAACATAAAATTCTGGCGCGCCGAGGGTACAAAGTGGCAGTGGATAAGCTATGACTACTGCTGGGCGATGAACTCAATGGTGCAGGGACCGGATGGCAATTATATTGAGGGTTACAAGCTCAATGCCGTACACAGATACCTAGTACGCTCGGGACACGGAGTTAACGCGGGCTTTTCAAATGCACTGATAAACGCTCTGTTGGAGAACAAGGACTTCAGGGACATGTTCCTTGAAAAGTGTGCCAAGATGGCAAACGAGGTGTTTGAGACACAGAAGTTGATAGACAGAGTAGACGAGTGCGCAGAGGCAATAAGGTCTGAAATGCCAAGGGACACGGAGCTTTGGAATGGCATGAGCGTTGAGAGCTGGAACAAGCACGTCGAACGCCTAAGAACATTTGCAAGGGAGCGCAAACCGTATTTTGTCTACCACCTGAAACAGCACTTTAACCTCTCAAGCGAGAGATGCATGGAGCTGTTTGGCATTGAAGGCAACAATCCGGATTGAGGAGACCGCTATGGCAAACAAATACAGACATGAGTTAAAGTATTATATCAGTCAGGCGGACTATGTTATGATGTCAAACGTGCTCGGCAGGACGATGGATGCGGATAAAAACGCAAACAGCCGCGGCGAGTATTTCATAAGAAGCCTGTACTTTGACGATGTATTCGATAATTCAATGAGGGAAAAACTCTCCGGCGTCGATGGGAGAGAAAAGATAAGGATTCGGATATACGGCTTGTCCGATGACGTCATAAAGCTCGAAATGAAGCGCAAGGACAACGGCTTTATCTGCAAAAAGTCGATCAACCTTACGCGCGAAGAGTGCGATAGCCTTCTGGAAGGCGACTACACATTCCTTCTGTACAAGAAGCACCCGTTTGCCCGCTATATGTTTTCGCAGTTTGCTACGAGATTGTTAAAGCCCGTTGTTATTGTCGATTACACGCGCGAGGCATACGTGTTCCCTATGGAGGATGTGCGCATTACGTTTGATAAGAACATACGTACCGCCTACAGAAGCACAGACCTATTTAACAAGAACCTGCTGACCTACCCTGCTGTGGATGGTTATGATATGGTGCTTGAGATTAAATATAACCGTTATTTACCGACGTACATACGTACATTGCTCCAATGCGGCCTGTCGATACGAAGCGCGGTTAGCAAGTACGTCATATGTCGTAAATATGAGATGTAGGCAATCACAGGAAGAAAACGGAGGACAGTTTATGTATCTTTTGGCAGCAACGGAAACCGCGGGATTCAGCTTTGCGGATGTATTCACCTCAAATGTAAGCGGACTGCAGGTGCTTGTGACGATGGTCATGGCACTGGTTATCGGTCTGTTCATATTCATAGTCTATAAGAACACCTTTGCCGGTGTTATGTATTCCAGAAACTTCAACATAAGCCTTATAATGCTCACACTTGTAACGAGCGTAATGCTTATGCTCATCAACAACAACCTCACGCTGAGCCTCGGAATGGTGGGTGCGCTTTCAATTATCAGATTCAGAACAGCGGTCAAGGATCCGATCGACACTGTGTTCATGTTCTGGGCAGTAGGAGAGGGCATAGCAATCGGCATAAGGTTTTACGACGTCGCCGTTGTATCGTCAATTGCGATAGGCGCATTTCTGTTCATAATAAACATGCTCAAGATAAAGCAGACAATGCCTTACCTCTTCATAATTCACTACAGGGAGGACGCATCACCTGCAGTTAAGCAGTTCATCACAAAGCAACTCCCAGCGAAATGCAAGCTCAAGAGCAAGACGGTTCAGCAGGGCGGCGTTGAGATGACATTGGAGGTGCGCCTTAAGGATTCCGAAACCTCATTTGTAGATAAAATTATGCGCATCGACGGCGTATACGACGCTACACTTATCAGCCACCAGGGAGATATCGTTGCCTAAGGCAAAATGTAATAAACGAAAAACAGACATGATCGAAATCATGTCTGTTTATTTTGTTGCTTATCAAAGCTTAACGGATGCGCCTTCTAGGGCTCTAACGTTAACCTATATTTGCAAATCGATCGCTACTTGCGGTGTTAGTCCCTCTTCCAACGGGGAGCTGCCGCCTCTTCCATTGCCAAAAGGGTCTTTTGCGGATTCTTGACCTTTGCAAGGAATATCATAGCCGCGATTATGTACGGCTTATAGGATGCCTGCTTGTAGAGCGGGTCACGATAGCGGTCGAATACGCTTGCGGCTACCTCGCCGGCTTCACACGAAACATCGGTTATGTCGGCAGGCAGGCAGTGCAGGTACAGTGCTGAACCGTTCTTTGTGAGACGCATCATGTCCTCAGTACACTCCCAGTCCTTATGCTCTGCATTCTGTGCGAGCAACTGCTTCTCAAGCTCCTTTATGCCGTCGAAATCGCCGTTGCCGTAAAGCTCGGTACGCTTTTCCATAGCGACATAGGGTGCCCAGCTCTTGGGATATACCACGTCAGCATCCCTAAATGCCTCTTCCATTGAGTTGGTAATTGTGAATGTACAGCCCTGCTCCTCTGCATTCTTCTTGGCAACCTCGATAACGTCGTCCATTACCTCGTAGCCCTCGGGATGAGCGAGTGTGACGTTCATGCCAAGGCGGGTCATCAAAGCGATAACGCCCTGAGGTACGGAGAGAGGCTTGCCGTATGACGGGGAATACGCCCATGTCATGGCAATCTTCTTGCCACGCAGATTTTCGATTCCGCCGAACTCGTGTATGAGGTGGAGTGCGTCTGCCATTGTCTGGGTGGGATGGTCTATATCGCACTGTAGGTTTACGAGAGTCGGGCTCTGCTCCAAAACGCCATCGGCATGACCGGTACGGACGCTGCGTGAGACCTCACGCATATATGTATTGCCCTTGCCGATGTACATATCGTCGCGGATACCGATTACGTCCGCCATGAACGATATCATGTTTGCGGTTTCGCGAACCGTCTCACCGTGAGCTATCTGGCTCTTGCCTTCTTCGAGGTCCTGTACTTCAAGACCGAGAAGATTGCAGGCTGAGGCAAATGAGAAACGTGTGCGGGTCGAGTTGTCCCTGAAAAGGCTTATACCGAGACCGCTGTCAAATACACGGGTCGATATGTTGTTCTCTCTAAGGTGGCGAAGCGCATCGGCGACAGCAAATACCGCCTGAAGCTCTTCGGGTGTCTTCTCCCATGTTAGGAAGAAGTCGTTGTCGTACATGTTTTCAAAATGCAGTTTGTCAAGTACTTCTGTATACTGCTTTACGTTGCTCATTTTTCCTCCTTAGCGTTCAAAACATAGAGATTGGGGACTGCCGCATAGATTGCCGCACACTTTACAAGATCGTACTTCCACGTCTTCTCATTGGGTGCATGGGCTTCCTCCTCCTTGCCCGGCCCTAAGCCTATGCAGGGGATACCGAATCTGCCCATTATAGAAACGCCGTTTGTGGAGAATGTCCATTTATCAACCTTGGGTTCACCGTACATGCTGCGATATGACTCAGTCATGGCGACGCATGCCGGATGATCCTCGGGTATTACCCATGTGGGGAAGTAACACTCTGTGGGATATGTAAGTTCAGTCCAGCTCGGTCTGTCATACATATACATTGTGACCTCGGCACCGTACTTTTTGACAGAGGGCAGCGCCTTAATTTCGTCAAGTGCTGAAATGTAGGTTTCACCCCAAGTGAGACGCCTGTCGATAGATATGGCTGCCATATCTGCTACGGCACAGCGGCTGGGGCTGTTGTAGAAGCTCTGTGAAACTGCGAGTGTACCCTTGCCCAGGAATGGGTCGAAATGCAGTCTGTCGTTAAGCTCACGGACTTCCTGTATGATATCTGCCATCATATAAATGGCGTTCTTTCCTCTTTCGGGTGCGGAGCCGTGGCAGGAGACGCCCTTTACCTCGACTCTGATTTCCATACGACCTCTGTGGCCGCGGTAGATATTTCCGTTTGTGGGCTCTGTGATTACAACGAACTCAGGCCTGATGTTATCCTCGTTTATGATGTACTGCCAGCAAAGACCGTCGCAATCCTCTTCCTGTACGGTTCCCGTTACGAGTACTGTGACGTCCTCTGGTATGAGACCCTGTTCCTTCATAATAAGTGCGCCGTATACTGAGCTTACTATTCCGCCGAGCTGGTCGGACGCGCCGCGTCCCGCTATCACTTCATCGGTTTCATAGCCCTCATAGGGATCGAATTCCCAGTTGCAAAGCTCGCCGAGACCTACGGTGTCGATATGTGCATCGTAGGCGATAACGCGCTTGCCGTTTCCCATGTAACCCAATACGTTTCCCATCGGGTCGATCTCAACTTTGTCGAAGCCAACCTTCTCCATCTCTTCTTTTATGCGATGAATAACCCCGCCCTCTGTGCAGCTCTCTCCGGGAATGCGGATCAAGTCCCTCAGAAATTTTGTCATTGCGGGCAGGTAGCTTTTTGCGGCTTCATTGATGCGATTGTAATCCATAATACCCCCTAAGAATCTATATTAGAGGTCTAAATATGCATACAGGGTATATTTGCTAATGCCAAAGTAATTTGCGACCTTATCCCCTGAGCGTGTTATAAGGAATGCGCCGGAATCCTTCAAATACCTTATGGCACGGATCTTGTCGTCCTTTGTCATAAGCGCCACAGGCTTTCCTGCGACCTCCACGGACTTCTCTATGAGTTCATCGAGCAGTTCGTTTACGCTTGTGGGAATCTTTTCAGGCTCATCGCTCTGCTTGGGAGTGCTTGCAATATCGTTCAGAACTGTGCTTGCCAACGATAATGCAGTCATATCGAAATTGATACAGAACAGCCCCTCGATTCTCCCTTCATCGTCGCGTATAAACACGGTGCTTGACTTAAGTATTCTACCGTCATGTGTCTTAGTCAGATATCCGAGCCTGTCCTCGAGTGCACCCGGGTCTGCACTCATTGCCTCAAGGGCTACCACGGATGGGTTGTCTCCAACGTGGCGTGAGGATACATGTCCGTTCTCTATAACTGCGATCGAATGATCGGGTGATGAGAGGTCATGCACTACAACCTCACAGTTCTGACCGAATTGTGCTGATAGCGCTTTTGCCAGCCTTTGCATTAAGTCAATTTGTACCCTTTGCATACATAGCCCTCCACTACTACAAACTCACTATACATCATACATCATTTGGAATCAACAGTAAAAACAAAAAAATTTTTATAGATACAAAAAAATAATTAGTAAAATGCTATTTTGATGTAGTAAAACTATATATAGTTGTGATAGAATAAACAAAAGCTAGCTTAGGAGGCTGTGTCCAAATGTTAATAGTTGCAAATGGTAAGGTAATTACACGTGACGCCGACACGCCATATATAGATAATGGCGCAGTTGCCGTGGAGGGGAATACTATTGCGGCCGTTGGAACGACAAAGGAGTTGACCGATGCGTATCCAGACGCTGAGGTAATAGACGCCGAGGGCAAACTCATAATGCCGGGATTAATAAACGCCCATACACATATCTACAGTGCACTTGCAAGGGGCATGAGCATAAGGGGACATTCACCGAAGAATTTTTATGAGATACTCGACGGCTTATGGTGGAAGCTCGACAGGCATCTAACTCTCGAAGCGACTGCTTGCAGTGCCTATGCCACGCTGATTGACTGCATAAAGCAGGGCGTGACGAGTGTGTTCGACCATCATGCGAGCTTTTGTGAGATCAAGGGTAGCCTCAAGACGATTGCCGATGTCGCAGAGGAGCTCGGAGTACGCTCTTGTCTTTGTTATGAGGTAAGTGAAAGAGACGGAGAAAAGAAATGCCGTGAATCTATCGAAGAGAACTCTGAGTTTATCGACTATTGCGCCAAGAAGAACAGCCCTATGATCAAGGCTATGTTTGGCATGCACGCGGCATTTACGCTTTCAGATAAGACGCTTAGTGAGTGCGTAAGACTTAATGACGGCAGGACGGGCTTCCATATTCATGTTGCTGAGGGTATGGACGATGTAAAGGACTCGCTTGAAAACCATGGTATGCGCACCGTGAACAGACTGTATGAGGCAGGTATTTTGGGAAGGAAGACAATTCTGGGCCACTGCATACACGTTGACGGGGACGAGATGGAGTTAATAAGAGCGACCGACTCGATGGTGGTAAACAACCCCGAATCGAATATGGGCAATGCGGTCGGATGCTCACCCGTGCTCAAGCTTTTTGAAAAGGGAATACTCGTTGGCCTCGGCACAGACGCGTACACAAACGATATGCTTGAAAGCCTGAAGGCCGCGCTTGCAATACAGAGGCACAATGCAAAGCTGCCGAATGTCGGTTGGAATGAAGTCACGACTATGCTGTTTAAGAATAACGCCGCCATCGCGGGACGCTATTTTGACACACCTGTAGGCGTACTTAAAGTCGGAGCGGCGGCAGATATAATTGTGATGGACTATAAGCCCTTTACACCCATAAGCGGCGACAACATAGACGGTCACATGATATTCGGCATGACAGGCAGACAGTGCGAAACCACTATAATAAACGGCAAGGTACTTATGAAGAACAGACAGCTCGTGGGAATCGATGAGCTCTCAATAAACGAAAGGATATGCGATTCGGCGAAAAAGCTTTGGTCGCAGATCTGCTGAGGAGGATAATATGTCTGACAGAATGATACCCATACCCTTTGATAGGCTTATAAAGTGGGCTAAACGCGAATGGGAGCAGAGGGATTCGGTGTTTGGCGTACACAGCGTATTTGCGGTAAACGGAGAGAAGTACATCGGGCTCGCAGGCGAACGCATGGAGATGCCCATAGGCCCTGCGGCAGGCCCCCATACACAGCTCGCACAGAACATAATCGCGGCATATATAGCAGGCTGTCGCTTCTTTGAGTTAAAGACAGTTCAGACGCTCGACGGAGAGGACTTACCTGTTTCAAAGCCCTGCATAAGCGCAAAGGACGAGTGCTACAACGTTGAATGGTCGACAGAGCTCAGAGTAGAGCAGGCAATGAACGAGTACATAAAGGCGTACTTTGCATTGAAATTGCTCAGCGGCTACTTCGGTCTGGGAAAACCTGACGGCTTTGTGTTTAACATGAGCGTGGGTTATGACCTCGAAGGTATAAAGAGCAAAAAGATAGATGATTTCATTGAGGGCTTAAAGGATGCCGGCAATACGGCACAATGGAAGGAATGCGTCGACGTAGCAGGCAGTGTTTTCCCGAATATGAGGGCGTATATAGACTCAATTCCTTCAAAAGTCTGCTCGTCTGTGACGTTGTCTACGCTTCACGGGTGTCCTCCTGCGGAGATAGAACGCATCGCTACATATCTTATAGAGGAAAAGAGTCTTAACACATTCGTCAAGTGCAATCCGACGCTTTTGGGCTACGAATTCGTGCGCAAAACAATGGACGACATGGGTTATGGCTATATGCATTTTGACGACAGTCACTTCAAGGCCGATTTACAGTTTGGAGATGCAATTCCCATGTTAAAGAGGCTCAAGGAGAGGGCAGAGGCGCGGGGGTTGCTTTTCGGAGTCAAACTCACAAACACGATGCCTGTCGATATTACACGCAATGAACTGCCGGGAGACGAAATGTACATGAGCGGAAGGGCGCTCTATCCGCTTACGGCGGAGCTTGCGTACAGAATAGCGAAGGAATTTGACGGAAATTTAAGGATATCGTTCTCGGGCGGTGCAGATGCTTTTAATATCTGCGACATACTGAGCTGCGGCATATACCCCATAACGTTTGCTACAACACTCTTGAAGACAGGCGGCTATAACAGGGCGAGCCAGCTTGCACAGCTCGTCTACGAGAACGACTATCCGAGCGACAAGGTCGATGTTGAGAAGGTTCGCGCACTTGCAGAGGACGCCAGGTGCAATGTTCACCATCTCAAGGGCACAAGGAAGTTCAACGCAGAAAGAAAGATAAAGAAGCGCGTACCGAAGACGGATTGCTTTATTGCACCGTGTCAGCACGGCTGTCCTATAAACCAGCACGTATCCGAGTATATAGAGCTTTGCGGCAAGCGCAGATACAAGGAAGCGCTTGAAACGATAATGAGGGAGAACCCGCTCCCCAGCATAACGGGAACGATATGTCCGCACAGGTGTATGAGCAGTTGTACGAGAAACTTCTACGAAACGCCCGTGCAGATAAGGGATACCAAGCTTATTGCCGCGGTAATGGGTCACGAGGAAGTTGTAAGTGAATTGCACGCCGCCAGACACGACGGTACTGCACCAATAGCTATTATTGGCGGTGGTCCTGCCGGAATCGCTACGGCTTATTTTCTTGCAGTCTCAGGTAAGAAGCCCGTTATATTCGAGAAAGCTTCAAAGCTCGGCGGAACAGTAGCGACCGTAATACCGGATTTTAGAATTTCCGATGAGGCAATAGCGCGTGATGTGGCATACATCGAAAAGCTCGGCGTTGAAGTAAGGCTCAACACGCCTGCACCACCGATAGATGAGCTTAGGCGCGAGGGTTTTGAAACCGTAATGCTTGCTATAGGAGCTATGCGCCCGGTAAGCGTAAACATAGAAGGGGAGACCGATGCGCTCGACTACCTTGCCGCAGTAAAACAGGGTAAACCAACCGGAATTCATGGCGATGTAGTCGTAATAGGAGCAGGCAATACCGCCATGGACACAGCGCGCACGGCTATGCGTGACAAGAATGTAAAATCCGTAACGATCGCATACAGGAGAACCAGGGAGTATATGCCGGCGGATGAAGAGGAACTCAAAATTGCACTTGACGAGGGAGTGTTGCTCCGCGAACAGCTTTCACCTGTTTACCATAAGGACAGAGAACTTATATGCTCTGTCACGGCGCCCGACGGTGTAGACGAATCGGGAAGGGTACGCTTCGTTCCCACAGGTGAAAATGCGACACTGCCTGCCGACTGTGTTATTGCCGCTGCGGGAAGCAAGCTCGACGACACATATCTCGTCGAAAACGGACTCACCTACAACAAAAACGGCGAGCTCGGCGAAGGCATATACATCATCGGAGACGCGAGAAGCGGGGCGGCAACTGTAGTTGAGGCGATAGCCGATGCAAGACGCGTTGCCGATAAGCTTACGGGCGGAGTGCCTGTAAAGCCGATTTCATTCAAGTCGAATGTGCATTACCACGTTGCGCTCATGAAGCACGCTACACTTTGCGAGCCGTGCGTAGAAGAGAGCGATAGATGTCTGAATTGCTCGACGGTCTGCGAATCCTGCGTGGACGTTTGCCCAAACAGGGCGAATGTGACGGTCACAGTCGCGGGAATCCCCATGCGTCAGATTATACATATTGACGATATGTGCAACGAGTGCGGAAACTGCGAGACATTCTGCCCGTACACGTCGAGCCCGTATAAGGATAAGCTGACGTATTTCTCGTCGCTTGAGCACATGGCAGACAGCACAAACGAAGGCTTTGTGATAACCGATGCAAAGGCAAAGAAGGTCCATGTAAGGCTTGACGACGAGGAGTTTGATGCGGTTTTGGGCGACGAGAGCATACCGCAGGACATAAACAAGCTAATAGAGGCGTTTATCAGTACATGTGAGTTTATGTACAGGTGACGGAGAGAGTATGGCACAGTTTTGGGTTAACGAAAAGTCCTACAACGCGGACGGGAACACAAAGCTCATAGATTTCTTAAGAGATGAGCTTAGGCTTACATCTGTCAAAAACGGATGCAAGGAGGGCGCTTGTGGCGCCTGTATGGTGATAATCGAAGGCAAAGCACAGAGGGCGTGCCTCCAAAAACTCAGCAATCTCAACGGCAAGCACATTATTACCGTAGAGGGTCTATCCAAGCGCGAAAAGGATGTTTACTCGTATGCGTTTGCAAGTATGGGGGCGGTGCAGTGCGGCTTCTGCACACCGGGTATGGTGATAAGCGCCAAAGCATTGCTCGACACCAATTTGAATCCGAGCATAAACGATATAAAGCGTGCCATAAAGTCGAATATATGCCGCTGTACGGGCTATAAGAAGATCGAGCAGGCGATACTGCTCGCCTCGAAGATATTCAGAGGCGAGGCGGATATAGAGAAATCCGATGACAGCGGTATGGGCGCGGGTATGCGGAGGGTAGATGCCGTCGATAAGGCGCTCGGTGAGGCGAAGTATGCCGACGACCTGTATCTTAACGGAATGCTCCACGCTTCTGCGGTAAGGAGCAGTTATCCACGCGCAAGGGTGCTTTCTATAGATGCATCAGAGGCGCTTTCGATTCCGGGAGTTGTTGCTGTGCTTACGGCTGACGATATACCCGGAGCCAAGAAAATCGGCCATTTGGTGCAGGATTGGGATGTGCTTATACCTGTAGGCGGCATTACCCATTACCTCGGAGACGCAATCGCACTTGTGGTGGCAGACGATAGGGAGGCGCTCGCTAAGGCAAAGGCCTGCGTAAAGATAGAATACGAGGAGCTCAAGGGAGTGTTCAGTCCGATTGATGCGTTGGCGGAGGATGCGCCAAAGCTCCACGAAAACGGCAACATACTCTCAAGGGAACATCTTGTTCGCGGCGATGCGGACGAAGTGATTAAGCAGAGCGCACATGTCGTTACAGAGCGCTATAGCGTGCCTTTTACTGAGCATGCCTTTCTCGAACCCGAATGTGCTGTAGCAGAACCTTACGGCGAGGGCGTCCGCATATACAGCGGCGACCAAGGAATCTATCAGACGCGCAAGGAATGTGCGGCAATGCTGGGACTGCCCCAGGAGAGTGTGCGCGTAACCGCGATGATGGTAGGCGGAGGCTTTGGCGGCAAGGAGGACATGAGCGTACAGCATCATGCGGCGCTTGCGGCATATGTACTGCGCAGACCCGTAAAGGTACTGCTCTCAAGGCAGGAAAGCATACTCGTACACCCGAAGCGTCACGCCATGGAGATGGAGTTTACGACCGCCTGTGACAGCGAGGGTAAGCTCACGGCCATGAAGGCGAAGATAATTGCGGATACCGGAGCTTATGCAAGTCTCGGCGGACCTGTTTTGCAGAGGGCGTGTACACACGCCGCAGGTCCGTATAACTATCAGGTTATAGATATACTCGGAATGGCGGTATACACGAACAATCCGCCTGCGGGAGCGTTTAGAGGTTTTGGTGTAACGCAGAGTTGTTTCGCAACGGAGAGCAATTTGAATAAGCTCGCAAAGCTCGTGGGCATAACGCCGTATCAGATAAGGTACATAAACGCCATACGTCCCGGCCAGGTATTGCCTAACGGACAGATTGCCGATGAAAGCACGGCGCTTGTGGAGACGCTCGAAGCGGTAAAGCCGATAGTCGACGCAAATCCCGATTGCGGCATAGCTTGTGCCATTAAAAACTCCGGCCTCGGTGTAGGCATACCGGACACAGGCAGATGCAGGCTACATGTATCGGAAGGCGCTGTACATATCTATTCGAGTGCCGCCTGCATAGGCCAAGGTATGGGTACTGTACTGACGCAGATGGTTTGCAGTGAGACGGGAATTGACAGGGGAAAAGTCATATACGAGACTCCGGATACGCTCCTTGCACCGAATTCGGGCAATACTACAGCATCCCGTCAAACGCTGTTTACGGGTGAAGCCTGTTTGAGAGCCTCGAGAAAGCTTTTGGAAGCTATGAAAACCGGCTCGCTTGAACAGCTCGAAGGGCAGAGCTTTGAGGGCGAATACAGCTCGGTGACAGATAAGATGGGGAGCGACAAGGAGAATCCCGTGAGCCATGTGGCATACGGCTATGCTACTCATGTCGTGGTGCTAGATGACGACAACACGGTTAAGACGGTATATGCCGCGCACGACGTCGGAAGGGCTGTAAATCCAACAGCTGTAGAGGGTCAGATAGAGGGCGGAGTCACGATGAGCTTGGGCTATGCGTTTACCGAGGACTACCCGCTGCGCGATGGTAAGCCGATTGCAAAGTTCGGAACATTGGGCCTTTTCAGAAGCGATAAAACGCCGGATATCGTTCCGATTATAATAGAGAAGAGTCATAGCGAGCTTGCAAACGGAGCAAAAGGAATAGGGGAGATAAGCTCTATACCTACGGCGCCTGCGGCGGCGCTCGCATACGAGAACAGGGATGGCATTAAGAGAAACAGCCTCCCGCTTAAAGGAACTCCTTACAAGAAATAACAGACACTGATTCACAATGATACTCGGTTGCTTTTATAGAATATATATTTCTTTGTATTGCAATCGTCAATGTATCATTGTAAATTTATATAAGTGGAAAACTCTAATTCCAATCACCATTATTAAAAATTGGGGGAAAAACAAATGCAGATCGTCACATTGGGCGTCGCAGGCACAATGGAGTCTTCGGACATTATTGTACGTATAGAGCCTAACGACAAGCAGGAGATCAATCTCACTATAGAGAGCACCGTTATGCAACAGTTCGGAAAACAGATCGATCGTGTAATCAGAAAGACACTTGAGGATCTGGGCGTAACATCGGCCACAGTTTCAGTAGTGGATAAGGGTGCACTCGATTGCACTATTGCGGCCAGGGTTTCCTGTGCGGCATACAGGGCAGCACAGCGTAGCGACTATGTCTGGAACGGAGGTACCAGGTAATGTCAAGATTAAGGCGAAGCATGCTCTTTGTTCCGGGTAACAACCCAGGAATGATAAGGGACGCGCATATTTACGGCTCGGATAGTATAATGTTCGACCTTGAAGACAGCGTATCTATTAACGAAAAAGACGCCGCGCGATATCTCGTCTATAAGGCGCTGACAAGCCTCAAGTACGGCAAAAAAGAGCTCGTTGTAAGAATCAACGCACTCGATACGAGACTGGGTATCGACGACCTGGAAGCGATTGTGCGCGCACAGCCACATGTAATCAGACTGCCAAAGACGGAGACGGCACAGGACGTTATCGACTGCGAACGCGAGATTGAAAGGATCGAACGCGAAATCGGTATGCCTGTTGGCACGACCGGCATGATGGCGGCTATCGAGAGTGCAAAGGGCGTGCTCAACGCATACGACATAGCAAGAAGCTCAAAGAGACTTATCGGTATAGCTCTGGGTGCTGAGGACTACGTCACAGACCTTAAGACCACCCGTTCACCCGAGGGTATAGAACTGCTGTTTGCCCGCTCGATGATAGTCAATGCGGCGCGTGCGGCGGGAATAGCTGCTCTCGACACTGTATACTCGGATGTCAATAACGAAGAGGGCTTCCGCGCAGAGGCAGAGCTCATAAAGAAGCTCGGTTTCGATGGCAAGAGCGTAATCAACCCGAGACAGATACAGCCGCTTCACGACGTATTCAATCCCTCGGAAAAGGATATCGCGAAGGCACTCGCCATAATGGAAGCTATTAAAGAAGCCGAGAGCAGAGGCTCCGGTGTAATAAGCTTAAACGGCAAGATGATAGATAAGCCCGTGGTAGAACGAGCAAGGTATATGCTTGAGCGTGCTGAAGCCGCGGCGACCATCCCGATTGAGGAGGTATAACATGAGCTTCAATATCGAAAATATACCGCATTACAATGAGATTCACGCCGCTCACGGCACTTACAACGAGAACGATATACCTGCAAAAAGGACGGCAACGCTCGTTGAAAGACAGCGGAATCAGAACAAGGTGCTTCCTTCACTTGAGGACGCAATTCGCTTCACCGGACTTAAGGACGGCATGACGATTTCGTTCCATCATCACTTCAGAAACGGCGACTATGTAATCAACATGGTCATGGACGTAATCGCGCGCATGGGCTTTAAAAACCTTGTTTTGGCGGCGAGTTCGCTCACGGACATACACGAGCCTTTAATCGAGCATATCAGGAACGGCGTCATAACTCATATCGAGACGAGTGGCCTTAGGGGTAAGCTTGCCGATGAGATTTCCCACGGACTCATGGATTTCCCCGTTGTATTCCGTTCACACGGAGGAAGAGCCGCAGCGATAGAGACAAACGAACTGCACATAGATATCGCATTCCTCGGAGCACCGAGCTGTGACCCCTACGGTAATGCAAACGGCTATAACCGCGACGATGATACAGGTTCATGCTGCGGCAGTCTGGGTTATGCGAAGCTCGATGCAATAAAGGCGGATAAGTGCATTATAATCACAGATCACATCGTACCGTTCCCGAATGCACCGTTCGGAATCCCAGAATCGCAGGTAGACTGCGTCGTAAAGGTCGACAGCGTAGGCGACCCCAAGGGTATTATGAGCGGAGCTACGAGATACACTAAGAACCCCAAGGAACTGTTGATAGCTAAGACTGCGGCGGACGTTATAGAGGCCAGCGGCTATTTCTACGACGGCTTCTCGATGCAGATGGGTTCAGGCGGCGCATCGCTTGCAACAGCGAGATATCTGCGCGACAAGATGATACAGAAGAACATCAAGTGTCGCTTTGCATTGGGCGGAATAACGGGTCAGATAGTTTCCATGCACGAGGAGGGGCTCGTTCAGAAGATACTGGACGTACAGTCATTCGACCTTATTGCTGCAAACTCATTGAAGAACAACCGTTTCCATCAGCAGATAGATGCTTCCTACTATGCAAGCTATGTCAACAGGGGTTCGGCTGTAAACCAACTCGACTTCGTAATACTGAGTGCCCTTGAGATAGATACTGATTTCAACGTCAACGTATTAACAGGTTCTGATGGCATAATCAGGGGCGCAATCGGAGGACACCCCGATACAGCCGCCGGAGCAAGTCTGTCTGTTGTCGTTGCTCCTCTGCTTAGGGGCAGGATTCCATGCGTAGTCGATAAGGTGAACACGATTGTTACACCCGGCAGAACAGTAGACGTAGTTGTAACCGACCAGGGCGTTGCTGTAAACCCCGCAAGACCGGAGATAAAGCAGAGACTTATAGATGCTGGTATTCAGGTATTCACTATTGAGCAGCTCAAAGAGCGTGCAGAGCGCATTGTAGGCGTACCCGAACCCATACAGTATACAGACAAGATCGTAGGCGTTGTAATGTATAGGAACAACACCGTAATCGATGTAATACGTCAGGTAAAGGAAACAACTCTATAGTGCTTAATATGCAGATGGGCGCGCCCCTTAAAGGGGCGCGCCTTCAAAAAGTAAAGGACTTTCTGCTCGAACAGAGTCTGAGAATGGAGGATGACGCACAGTATACGGTGTGTCTTTTCGACGACTGCGATGAACTCGTCGGCACAGGCTCGTTTGCAAACGGCGTACTAAAATACATAGCTGTAGCAGAAAAAGCCCAGGGTGAAGGCGCTTGCGCGACTATAGTATCGGAGCTTGTGAGCTATGCTTACAGAATGGGATATAAGCACTTATTTGTGTTCACAAAGCCTGCAAACGAAAGGCAGTTCACTTCACTGGGTTTCTTCCCCATGGTAAAGACGGATTCCGTACTCATGCTTGAAAACAGGCGAGACGGGTTAGATAGTTTCCTGAGGTCGATAAAAGAAGAATGCTTGGGTACGATAGGCGCGATAGTGGCGAACTGTAATCCCTTTACTCTAGGCCACAGGTATCTGATGGAAACCGCCGCAAAGAGCGTAGATTTACTGCACATTTTCGTGCTGTCGGAGAACAGGTCGCAGTTCGATGCTGATGTGAGATATAGGCTTGTCAAGGAAGGCACTGCCGATATTGCGAACGCGAGGGTGCACAGGAGCGCCGATTACCTAATATCGTCCGCAACATTCCCGACATATTTCCTAAAAGATAATGTGGACGCAAGTGTTGTGAACGCCGACCTTGATATACAGCTTTTTGCTAAGCGCATAGCGCCCGCACTGGGAATAACGAAGCGCTTTGTAGGCACAGAGCCGTTTTGTCCTGTTACCAGGGCGTATAACGAGCGTATGAAACAGGTTTTGCCCGAATACGGAGTTGAAGTTATCGAAATAGAGAGAAAGGACGGAATAAGCGCGAGTAAAGTCAGACAGCTTTTAGCCGAGGGTGAAAAAGATAAGGTAAGAACGCTGGTTCCGGAATGCACATATAAGTATCTGTACGGTGGGGAATAAAATGGAGTTGGGTGTAAGCCTTGGTGAGATGCTCGAGGCTCGTGATAGGCGTGTATCAAGACAAAACGAGCTGATTTGCGGGTATAATCGTCCGCTTATTTGCTTCACAATGAATATTGCCGGGGAAATAAAGCACAACGGCACGATTGATGCCGCTTTTTTTGTTGGGTGCAGAGAGATTGAGAAGCGCGTGGATGTGCTGTATACCGAGTGCTCAATAGAAAAAACGGGCTGTACCGCATATTTTGTGTGCGAGGGCGAAGCAGCTGAAATCAAGAAAAGCATGGTAACGCTTGAAGATGCTCAGAGTGTCGGGCGGCTTTACGACATAGATGTTTTAGATAGGTCAGAGGGCAAACTCTCCCGAAGCATACCGAGAAGATGTCTTATTTGCGGCAACGAGGCGGGCATTTGTGCAAGAAGCAGGGCGCACACCGTAGCCGAGCTTTTTGAGCGCGCAAACGCTTTGTGCCGTGAAAATATCTGCGGTGTGCTCTCCGGTATGGCGGAGGAAGCGCTATTGCGCGAGGTGAAAGCTACGCCGAAGCCCGGACTTGTGGACAGAAGAAACAACGGCTCCCATGATGACATGGATATCGGAATGTTTGAAAAGAGCGCTGAGACGCTTAGACCGTACTTCCACGATATTGTTAAAACGACATTCGAGAATGCGGAGCTTGCGCCAAAAGCGCTCATGGAATTGCTTCAGGAGGTCGGAAAACGGGCGGAGCAGGCAATGCTCGATATCACGGGAGGAGTGAATACGCATAAGGGCGCAATATATACGATAGGACTGTTGTTGGCAGGATGCGCACTTGCGATAGACAGGAGCGAGAAGTCTGAAAAAATCCTCCAATACGCCGGCCAGCTCGCATCGACAGTGTCTGTGCAAGGTCTGAAAGCAGATGGAGCACAGAGGTCAAACGGCCAGATTATCTATGACCAAATGGGCATAAGAGGTGTCAGAGGGGAGGCGGAATCGGGCTTTCCTCATGTGGCAATGACGGCAAAGTGGCTCTATGAATACAAATCGCAGGGGATGAGCGAGAATGATTCCCGGGTAATCAGCCTCGTGCGTATAATGAGCTCACTCGACGACACAAATCTGATTAAAAGGGGCGGCAAAGAGGGTCTGGATTTTGCAAAGCGAGAGGCGGAACGCATACTGAGTTATAGCCCCGAAAAGGCTGTGCGTGAGCTTTACGTTCTTGACGACAGTTTTATAAGCATGAATCTAAGCCCCGGAGGATGTGCGGATATACTCGCGGCAGGTATGCTCTACAACGACGTGCAATGTCTGTTTGCGGAATAAGAATAATTGACCTTGCATAAGCATAACCGATTGCGAGGTGTTTTTATGCGCGTTTTACGCTACGGCGACGTCGGCCCGGATGTCCAGCTCGTGCAGTTGGCATTGCAGAGGGCGGGTTATGCAAATGTAGATACGGATGGGGAATTCGGCCCGGATACACTGAATACCATGAGGCGCTTTCAGGCATCAAAGGGCCTGAGTGCGGACGGCGTGGTAGGTCCAAATACGTGGGATGCGATAAGACCGTATCTTACGGGTTACGTTACGAGAAAGATAGAGAACGGCGATACGCTTTGGAGGCTTGCACAGCTTTACACCACTAGCGTAGATGCCATAAAGGTGGCAAACCCCGGTTTACAGGCGGAAAATCTCAATGTAGGGTACACTATCACAATTCCGCTCGGATTTGACGTGACGCCAACGACCATCGACTATACGAGTGAGCTTATGGCGTATGTGGTGGACGGTCTTAGTGCGAGATATCCGTTTATTTCGTTGGCAACCATAGGAAACTCAGTTATGGGGAAACCCATCTACAGGCTCAAAATGGGCGTAGGAGATACGCAGGTCGGGTATAACGCTTCTCACCATGCGAACGAATGGATAAACACCCCTGTACTGTTGAAATTCTTAGAGCAGTACGCAAAGGCATATGTCAGCGGAGGAACAATATTTGGAAGGCTCGCCTCATCGCTATATACGACGTCAGAGGTGAACATGGTCGCCATGGTAAATCCGGACGGAGTCGACTTGGTAAACGGGGCGCTCACGGAGGGCAGGTATTACGAAAACGCAAAAAGAATCGCGGAAAGGTATCCGAATGTGCCTTTCCCTTCGGGATGGAAAGCCAATATAGAGGGAACAGATCTGAATCTGAATTATCCTGCTATGTGGGAGGAAGCAAAGCGTATAAAGTTCGCACTCGGGTATACATCGCCCGCTCCAAGGGATTATGTTGGCGAGACTCCGCTTTCAGCTCCGGAGTCGAACGCCATGTACAGGCTGACGCTGGGCAACAACTACAGACTGATACTTGCATATCATTCGCAGGGAAAGGTTATTTATTGGAAGTTCCTCGGGTATGAGCCGCCGAATTCATTGGAAATCGCGGAGAAGTTTGGGGAAGTGAGCGGCTATGCCGTTGAGACGACTCCCGAAGAGTCGGGCTATGCGGGCTACAAGGATTGGTTCATTCAGCAGTATAATCTGCCGGGATATACGATTGAAGTAGGTAGGGGCGTAAACCCTCTGCCTCTCAGCCAGTTTGACGAGATATATGAGGATAATTTAGGGATACTCGTGAGCGCATTACAGCTCAGTCAACTCGATTTAACAGAAGAAGATTGATGAGCGCAGCATACTCACGAAGATAGTTGTTGACGGCAAGCGAAGGGGCGTCAAAAGCTGCGGAGCATATGCAGTCAATTCCCACACGCTTTGCAAGCAGGTTGGCCCTTAATGCGTGGGAATGGCTTGTCACAAATACCGTCTGCCCGTCTGTGTCGATTTGGTTAAGCAGTTCTAAGCAATAAACGAAGTTTTCGTATGTGCTCGTGGACTTTTCTTCGAGCACTGTTTTTATTTTGGGATTTTGTTCACTTATAAGCTTTGCGATAAGCTGTGCCTCGCTTATGCCCGAAGCGCCTGTAAATCCACCCGACGCTATAACGATTGCATCGGGGTAACTTTCCCACAGCTCCATGGCACGGTTTACACGGCGCATGAGTGTACGCGATATGCCCTTTCTGGGAGCAGAACAGCCGAGTATTATTATTTTGCCGGGGTTAGTCGCGCGACAGCTCTTCAGATACCTGCATAGTGAAAAAACGTATACTAGAAGGCTGAGTATGAATACGGCGTATATGAAAAGCGCCAGTATGCAGAGTATGAACACAAAGTTGTTACCGGTTGCGGCGTTGATTATTTGACTGTAGAAAATGCCTGCAATAAATAAGGGCGCTCCCAAAACCGCAGGGAGCACGACTCCTATGTTACATCTGACTTGAGTCAGAGCATATACAGTGTCTGCAATAAGCAAGCCACCTATTAAGGCAAGAATACAGCTCATTTCTCGCCGAGATTTGACTTTGGATAGATCAATGTGAGCAGTGCTTCGAGCAGTCTCGAGGGGAGCAAACGCTTGAGGAAAACTAAGCATTTATACGACATACCGACTGTCCTGCGCACGGGAGGATTTGAGGATTCTACTGCCTTCATTATAACTGCTGTCACGGTCTCAGGCCCCTTCCCTGTAGACTCGTCATGCTCCATCTGTGCAATGGATGCTTTGAACTCCCTGCCGTAATTGCTGTGCTTTGCCTTTTCGGCATATACCCTCGACACAGTGAATGACGTCTTTGTGTCGCCGGGCTCTACAAGAGTTGCACGTACGTTAAAGGGCTTCATCTCTATACGGAGGCCCTCTGTGAGAGCTTCGAGCGCATACTTGGAGGAGCTGTAATGAGTCTGGAAAGGTATCGAGAATATGCCTCCGACCGAACCGATATTCACTACAAGGCCGTTTCTCGCTTCTCTCATATGGGGGAGCACTGCATTGAGCATGCGCACTACTCCGAGGTAGTTGGTGTCGATCTGCATTAACGCTTCGTCGCCTGACACCTCTTCGACAGAGCCGCAAATGCCAATACCTGCGGCGTTTATCAGAATATCGATGCGACCCTCGACTTCAAGCACGGTGTTTACAGCCGCTTGAATCGACTCGTCATTGCAAACGTCGAGCTTGAACATCTTTATGAACCCTTCGTCAAAATCGATATCTTCTCCGCCACGCCTTGAACCGCCGTAGACTTTATAGCCCTGCTTAGCCATAAACTCCGCCGTACACTTGCCGATGCCGCTTGACGCACCGGTGATAAGAACTACCTTGCCGTATTTGCTGTTCATATACTCCTCCTAACGAACTTTAACAGCCAGCGGCAAAACCGTATTACCGTCCGTCTGTTGTATAAATCCAAATTCGACCTGACCGTCTATAATAAACAGAGTTATTACACTTTCCTCGTCGATTGCGGCAAGCATTACCACTATGTCGCCACGCTTATCAACATCGGACGGGAAGCCCGACTCCTTAGACGCATCTATGATAGACTGCAAATCCTCGTCCGGAAACATGAGCGCAATTGACGTGTCGCTCTCATGGTCCGCAACGTAGAGGGCACTGGGGGAAATGCTGTAGCCACGCTCGGAGAGCATATCCGCAAGCAAGCCCGTTTCACCCATGTGCCTCGTAAAATAACTCCATGCAAATGCAACGACGAGCAGAATGCCCGCAAATGCGAAAAGTACGATTTTCGTGTTCCTGCTCACAGCCATACCGCCTGTACCGTAACGACCATAGCGATGAGTGCCGACATTATCAATGCCGCGTAGAGGTCTCTTGGCATAAATCCTAGTTTGTGTAGCTTTGTGCGACCTTCGCCCCCGTGGTAACAACGACTCTCCATCGCCATTGCAAGCTCATCCGCACGTCTGAATGCGCTTATAAACAGCGGTATGAGTATCGGCATCATTCCTTTTGCCCTCTGAATTAGGTTGCCTGTATCTATCTTTGCGCCCCTTGCGGATTGCGCTTTCATTATCTTGTCTGCTTCTTCGAGCAAAGTGGGGATAAATCTCAGCGCAATCGTCATTATCATTGCGAGCTCATGGGCCGGGAATTTAATAACCTTGAGCGGTGAGAGGAGACTCTCTATGCCGTCTGTGAGCGAAATAGGCGTCGTCGTGAGCGTGAGCAAAGAGGTTCCGCAAACGAGTATTATAAGTCTTATGACTACAAACGCCGCCTGCCTCAGACCACCCATCGTTATCTTTATAAAGTAAAATTCAACGAGCGCATCACCTGTCGATATAAGGAACAGGTTTATAAAGAACATGAACACGAGTAGCCACTTCATGGGCTTGAGCGCTCTCCAAAGATAGGATAGCGGTATGTTGGCGATTACCAGCGTCACGACTATGAACGCAAACAGCGGTATGTACATGACCATCGAATCAACGAGGAATACCGCCACTATGAATGCTATCATTAGTAGAAGCTTTGTGCGAGGGTCAAGCCTGTGTATGGGCGATTCGGCGGGGTAGTATTGTCCGAGAGTTATGTCTTTAAGCATTCTTATACCTTCCGAGCAGTGTACTTATAAGTTCTTCATCCTCGTATATCCCGTCGTCGAGCTCTAATCCAAGCTGTCTGAGACACTTTGTAAGCTTAGCCGCATGAGGAAGCTCAAGACCTATCGCCTCGAGGTCAAGCGTACCGAATATGGCCTTGGGTGTGTCGAGCATAATGAGTCTCCCGTTGTTTAACACGGCGATTCTGTCTGCAACGCGCGCTATATCGTCCATCGAATGGCTTACCATGACTATTGTCGTGCCGTATTTGGTGCGTATGTCCTCGAGCATCGACAGTATGCTTCTTCTGCCTGAGGGGTCGAGTCCAGCCATAGGTTCATCGAGTATGAGATAGTTGGGTTGCATTGCGAGTATACCTGCAAGTGCGGCGCGGCGTTTTTCTCCGCCGGATAACTCAAATGGCGACTTTTCAAGGAAAAACTCGGGTAAAAGCCCTACCGAAATCATAGCATTGAGCACACGTTCCCTTATTTCGGGCTCGGTAAGCCCCATATTTGTCGGGCCAAACGCGACATCCTTGTACACCGTCTCTTCAAAGAGCTGGTACTCGGGATATTGGAATACCATTCCCACACGCTTTCTGCCCTCGACCATCTGCTTTTTCTGCGACATGTCGAAACCGTCTATAACGACACTGCCGCTGTCGGGCTGGAGTATGCCGTTTATGTGCTGAATCAAAGTGCTCTTTCCGCTTCCTGTGTGTCCCACGATGCAGAGAAACTCGCCCTCGCGGACGGTGAGCGAAACATCGTCGAGAGCCTTTCTCTCAACGGCGCTGTCCTTCATGTATATATGTGTAAGGTTCTTTATCTCTATCATTTCACTTTCCCGTGCCTATGCATTGGACAATTTTTCGGGCGAGCTCTTCCACGGTGAGCGCATCTGAGACGTCCATACCTCCCGCAAAGAGCATATCTCTAATCGCGACTACCGGTGGTACGTCGAGCCTCATGTCGCGGAGCATGTCGCCGTGCTTAAAAATCTCTCTCGGCGTATCAAGCAGTTTTAACTCGCCATTTGAGAGCACCGCAACTCTATCGGCTATAGCGGCCTCCTCCATGTACTGGGTAATCATTATTATAGTTATACCACGCGAATTGAGACGCTTCATTATACCCGTTACTTCGTTTCTGCCGTCGGGGTCAAGCATCGCCGTCGCCTCGTCAAACACGATTATGTTGGGGCGCATGGCAAGCACACCCGCTATTGCGATGCGCTGTTTTTGACCACCCGAAAGCATATGGGGTGCACTCCTGGCGTATTGGAGCATATCTACGGCTTCCAATGCGGTGCGCACACGTTCCGCAATCTCCGACTGAGGTATTCCGAGGTTTTCGGGACCAAAAGCTACGTCTTCCTCGACCACCGTAGTCACAATCTGGTTGTCGGGGTTTTGGAATACCATGCCTACCTGACGTCTTATATCCAGTATGGACTTCTCGTCGGCGGTATGTAACCCATTGACAAAAACCTCTCCGCTTGTGGGCAGGATCAGACCGTTGATAGTCTTTGCCAGCGTGCTTTTTCCGCTTCCGTTGTGGCCGACTATTGCGAGAAACTCTCCGTCACGGATATCCAACGAGATATCCTTTAAGACATCGTTATCCGAGCTATATGAAAAATTTACGTTTCGTATCTGTATCATCGTTTTTCCTCTCAAGATTAACACCATAGTATATAGCAACATGGACTTCTAAGCAAGAGATACGAAAGCATATTGGCGCAAGGGACCGGTTTTTTGAACAAAAAGTAAAATATGCAGGATTTGACATTAAATATTTGCACTCGTTAATAGTTTTGGTATAATAAAACGATACTAATAATATAGCAGGAGGCGATTACATGCTTTGCAGAAAATGCGGCAAGCAGAACGAGGATTATCTGGAGTTTTGCAAGTATTGCGCGGCTGAGCTGACAGGCGATCCTGATGATCTGGGTAATGATTTTGCCGTGGAGGATGCCGATTCGGACGGTACTGCACCGGCATGGGGCTTTGTGCGTTCACCCAAATGGAGTAAGCCTAAGCTTAGGGCGGACGATCTTGACGAAGAGGAAGTAAGGACTTTTGCGCGCAGGCGCTTTGAAGCACCGACACGTAAGGAGCAGGAAGCGACGCATGATGATGTCAAGCTTAGTGAGGCATACACTGAAAGCACCGATGATTATGATGATGACGATGGCGATGACGATGTGAAGATTGCCATTCCTCATATGACCCGTTCGAAAACATCCGACACAAGACCGATGTTCAAGGCGAATGTCATTCAGGAAGATGAAGCGAGCGACGAGAAACCCGAAAAGATAAAATTTGCAGATCCCATAGAGGATGATTATTTCTACGAGGGAGTCGACCCGGAGGATGACGATGACTACTCCGATTATAACAAGGTGAGGTCGTTCTCGAAGAAGTGGATAGTCATTGCAGCAGTTGCGGCGGCTTTGGTGATTGCAATCGTTGCAGGTTGGATAGTTGTCGGCTCAACATACGGTAGTTTTGCGAACTTTGTAGACTATAGCTTCAATGGTAACCCTCTCATGCGCCCAGTCGATATCGCCAAGTCGACTGACACAAACGGCGAGAGCATAGTCATATTTACCGTATATGCCAAGAAAGGAAGTACTGTTCGCTTCACGATAAACGGTCAGATACAGGATAAAGTAATAGAATCCGGCAATAGCTTTGCAGGCTACCTGAAGGAATCAAACTTCCTCCCGACGACGCCCGTTGAAGGCGAAGGACCGTATGTCACAGTAACACCCGAGATTTCAATCATCACCCCGGATGGCAAGGAGACGAAGATAACAAGCTTTGTCACGACGGACGATTCAATAATCGACATACTCTTCCCCGAATCCAGTGCGGCGGAGCGCAGACGCGGAGTTGAGATAGCAGGAATACCCGTAAAGGTCCCCGAATTGACGCTCACGATAACAGCGCCGACGGATGGCGCCGAGGTGATGAGCAAGCTCGTTAATGTGACGGGTACTGTCAGTACCAACACCGCCACGGTATATATAGAGGGTCAGCAGGTCGATGTCGACGATACCGGCGCATTCAGCGGAATAGTCGAGCTGGCCGCAAAGGGCGAGAGCGAGATAGTTGTAGAGGCACATAAGGACGGCTACGTGATAGCAAGGCAGGAGATAACCGTAAACTACAATGTCAACGATATGAGCGTTGTATTTGACGAGGGTACATCACTGCGCACAAAGACTGATACAATTACACTCACGGGAAAACTCGAACCGGGTGCTGTGATAAAGATGAGTTGCGATAAGCAGGGAATCTCATTCGCCGGACCCGTAACTGTAGGCGCCGACGGAAGGTTCTCGATAACCGCTACAATCAGCGAGGTAGGCTTCTACGACGTCACCATGGAGATAACAAGCGGCAGCGACACTTCAACCGCAACAGTACACTTGGAGCGTGCTCCTGAGGATTACAGGGATTACTATGCATCGGCATTTGCGCTCGACTATACGAGGCTCGTAAACGACCCCAATCACGATGCGCATTACGCGATAACCGGCAGGGTAGTAGAAATAATCCAGGCTGAACCTTACATAATCGCCAAGTTTGTAACCTCAGACGGCAAGGAGATGTACTTCCAGTACCACAACAGTTACAGCGGAGCTGCGGAGATTGCCGTAAGCAATACACAGCAATACAAACTGGCCGCGATACCCAACGGTCTGTACGAGGGAACTCAGATTCCGTACCTGTATGTGTGGTTCGTACTGAAGCCCGCATCTTAACGATAAAACCAGAATCGTCGGCGGAGCAATTCCGCCGGCGTTTGCTTTATAAGGAGAAACAGAAACAAATGAGACTTTGGGGTCTGATCAAATTAGACAACAAAACCGTGAGAGACACCGTGATAGATTATCCGGGGCTTATGCCGGGCGAAGTTAAGGACTGGGACGAATTGATAGGCGATATATGCAGAGAACTCGATTTGAGCCGCCCGGTAACTATTATAAAGCATATGACAGACTTGCTTGTGTTTTCACATACATTCTACAAACCCGAGGATTTCTTAGAGCCAGTGGATTTCGATAAGCTTGAGATTCGCATCATTTACGCGAACGGCGAGAAAAAGTAACTGAGGCAGTGCATAAAAAGCTCCAAAATGGACATCCTAACAGCATCATACAAAAGGAGTTTTTATGCATGGATACACTCGCTTTGATTCTAGTCATAATCGGCGCATTAAACTGGGGACTCGTAGGTCTGTTCAGCTTTGACGTAATCGCCGCAATATTCGGAAGTTCGACCGCTGTGGTATCGCGTATAATTTACACGATAATCGGTCTTGCGGGTCTCTGGGGCATCACGATGCTCTTCAGACGTGATGGAAAAAAGCATTGATAAAAGGTTGACGTATAAAGAAGAAAGGCGCCTGATGGCGCTTTTTCATTGTTTCCATGCTGTGTTTTTTATGGCGTTATTTCCCTATCATGACTCCGCTTTTTGTTTATAAATGGGGTTGATCTCGATTGGTGCGACGATATCCGTACCTATCGTGGGAATGGACTTAGTGTAGTCGAACGACGTGCTGTAGAAAGGGTCGCCGTGTATAAGCGTCGTCCTTATTATGTCGTAACAGCGGGCGAGGTCGTCATCGGATGCATTGTAAAATGTCGGCTCGTTTTCGTCCGCCTCATACATGAATCTGGCGTAGGGTGTGTACACGTTCATGTAGCCCTTTCTGTACAGCTCGATACATAGCGCAATGTCATAGCCGATTTGCTGACAGCTCACATCGAATTGGCCTGCGCCTTGAAATCTCTCCGAGGAAATCATCATGGCATTTGCGCTGACAGCAGAAACCGTCCTTACAGAATTGACGAACCTGTTGAAATCCTCATCAGTGGGGTCCTCATGCGTGCCCTTGTAGAGACTTCCTGCCCATCCGTTCAGACCTATAACGAGTCCTGCCTCGTATATCCTGCGAATAGGGTCTATGAGTTTTGCACCTACGGCGCCCGTATGCTTCTGCATGCACAGTTCAAGCATAGAATCGAGCGAGTTGGGCAATATGAGCTTTGTTTTTGGCGACAGGAACAGGTATGCATCAGCACTCGCCAAGTCTGCTGCTGTATTCATAGCCCTTGCCATACTTATTGGTTCGGAGGTCCGTACGATACGTGCCGCTTTGTTTTTTTCGAGTATATCGTAGTACCTGAGCGTCCTTGGGTCGGTGCTCCCCCTATCCGATATCAAAAGCTCATAGTTGTCTGTGAGCGAATTATCGTCTATTGCCTCGAGGCATTTCCTCAACCTGTCCTGTTCGTTGAGGTTCGGTATTACTATTGCGAGCTTCGGTTCTCCTTTTAATATATAGCGCACGCGAAACGAGCCATCGTACAGTCCGTTTTGACAGAAGCCGTTAACGCCGGTTTTCTCGAGTAGTTCGTCTATCGCTGCGCGCATTCCCAAGGTCGATTGGTCAGGTTCGTAGACCGAATAGAGCACCCTGCCGACGTGTGCGACGTAAACCGATGTGATTGCCGCTGCCATCACGAATGAATACATATCTGCAGGGAGCATGCTCTTTGGCCCTCCTACGCGCTTATACAGCGATTTCGAAACGAGCCCCGGCCTGCCTATGTAGTTGTGGCACAGGAGCGTAGCCGATGAGTAGTTAGGCAAAAAGTGGGGGTGAGAGCGTTCTCCGGACTTATCCGTCTCATCGTAGTCGGAATAGACAAATTCACAACCGCCAAACTTGCATAGCTCACTTGTCATAAGCTCGATTGCATTCGGATGAAGAATGTCGCCGGAATTCATAAATGCGATGAGTTCACCGGAACACTGACCGAATGCGGCATCAAGCATATCTCTTGGCTCTGTCACCATGCTCATGTGTACCGTGCCGTAGCCCTCGAGTGAACCTAAACACGGCTTGTCGAGCAGGGTTACAAGACTTGTCTCTATGAGCTTATAGGTCTGATTCTTTATGGATTCAAGTGTCCTTTTGAGCATGGATACGTCGGAATCGTTCATCGTAACGATAATAGATACCATGGGCTCTATACCCTGGGATGGAATATCTTGCGGCTGATCTCCGTCTGTCGTGTTCTTGAGGTAAACTGAATATGCCCCACACCTTGCGTCGGTCTGAGGCTTTTTTGTGCCAAAAAGTTTGTTCAATGCGTTTTGCATAGATGTCTTAATCTGCTTCATGGCAATATTATTCCGATTTGATTTGTGCCTTATACTGAGAACTGCCTTATTTTTCCGAGATAGATTCGTTTTGCTTTCTGAGCTGGCGTTCCCTCGATATGTTCAGCATGCTGTTAAGCAGTGATGCGCAGTCTCCTCTTAAATCGTTGCTGAGCGATTTTGTGTGGCGTGCTATAAGGCTGCTTTCGCGCACACCGTCGTATATGGGCATGCCTTTATTCTTTTTATACGCCGCCACCTCGTCGATTACGAGCATCCTTTGGCAAAAGAGCCGTACTATCTTCTCGTCTATTTCGTCTATGCTGTCTCTGAACTGCTTAAGCTTATCCATGTATATTCTCCAAAAAAGCCCCTCATTGGAGGGGCGTGTGATTACATCTTTTCGGGCGGTGTGATTTCATCCTCGTCTGACACTGTTACGCTCTTCATGCGTACTGCGATTTTTGGTCTGTCTGCGTAGCCCGTGGGGATGCTTGCTATCTCATCGACTACATCCATTCCCTCAATCACTCTGCCGAACGCCGCGTATTGACCGTCAAGGTGAGGAGCATCGGCGTGCATTATGAAGAATTGCGAGCCTGCCGAATTGGGGTTCATAGCCCTTGCCATCGATATGACGCCACGCGTGTGCCTTATGGGGTTTGCTACGCCGTTTGCGGAGAATTCGCCCTTTATCTGATAACCGGGACCACCTGTACCGCGTCCGTCGGGACAACCGCCCTGAATCATGAAGCCGGGTATAATCCTGTGGAACTCGAGCCCGTCATAGAAGCCCGTGCTCGCAAGATACAGAAAGTTCTTTACGGTGTTGGGTGCGGCACTGCGATCGAGTTCAAGCACTATCTGCCCGCCGTTTTCCATCTCTATTGTAACCATTGTTTGCTCTCCTTTTTGTTTGTCACGCGTATGATACACGATTTTCCGCTTTTTTTCAATCGAATAGTCACGAAATCATTGAATTCTCAAGACTTTTGTGCTACAATGCCGTTTGTAATTTGGGAGGAAAACAGACGTAAAATTCTCGTTTTTATGCTTGACATGTATTGTGCGTTCGTGTATAATCCTCCTGTTAAGCAGAAGCCGCCCGCTTCTCACCCTCCGGCATTGCCAGGACGGTTGATGGCTATAGTGTGATTGTTGCATGCAAGGTGGGCGTTCTGCGCTCACTATTTTTGTTGGAGGTGTGTAACCATAGCTAAGGACGACCTTATGATTAACGAAGAAATCCGCGACAGAGAGGTCAGACTCATATCCGATACAGGCGAACAGCTTGGCATAATGTCCTCAAGGGCAGCTCAGGCGATTGCCGATGAGAAAGGACTCGACCTTGTAAAGATCGCGGCCGGCAGTACTCCGCCCGTCTGTAAGATTATGGACTACGGCAAGTACCGCTATGAGCAGACTAAGCGTGAGAAAGAACAAAAGAAGAATCAGAAGATTATCGAAATCAAAGAGGTTAGGCTCTCCGCGACCATTGACACTCACGACATGGAAGTCAAGGCAAAGGCCTGCTCAAAGTTTCTGCAGGACGGAAACAAAGTCAAAGTGTCGATTCGATTCAGAGGAAGACAGATTACACACGGCGATGTCGGCCTCGATGTTATGGAAGCATTTTACCAACTGGTCAATGACGATGCTACGATCGAAAAGCCTGCCAAGCAGGAAGGTCGCAACATGTTCATGATACTAACGCCGAAAAACTAACATTAAATTTTTAAGAGGAGGTACACCCCATGCCGAAAATCAAGACCCACAGGGGTGCTGCAAAGCGTTTCAGCCTTACCAAGAGCGGTAGGATCAAGAGGGCGAAAGCCTTCAAAAGGCACATTTTGACCGATAAGACGACAAAGAGAAAGCGCAGCCTGCGTCAGAACGATTACATCGCTGAGTGCGAAGCACGGAAAGTTCGCGAACTTATTCCGTACAAATAAGGAGGTACAAGATGGCCAGAATCAAGAGGGCAGTTAATGCCGTTAAAAAGCGTCGTAAGATTTTTAAGCTCGCAAAGGGCTATTTCGGAGCAAAGAGCAAGCAGTATCGTGCAGCTTCACAGCAGGTAATGAAGTCGATGGCTTATGCCTACGTCGGCAGAAAGCTCAAGAAGCGTGAATACCGCAAGCTGTGGATTGCCCGTATAAATGCAGGTGCAAGGATTTGCGGAACAAGCTACAGCCGCTTAATCAACGGTCTTAAGGTAGCGGGTGTCGATATTAATCGTAAGGTTCTCGCAGACTTGGCTGTAAACGACATGAACGCATTCAAGCAGCTCGTCGAAGTTGCTATGAAGGCAATCGCGTAAGCATAATATGTTAAGGCCGGCTGTATTTGCAGTCGGCTCTTGTTTTAATCAGAGGTTTTTATGTTGGTTGAAAGCACGAGAAACGATGCGGTAAAGCGTGCCAAGGCGCTTGCAAATAAAAAGGGCAGGACGGAGCAGGGACTGCATTTTATAGAGGGTGAAAAGCTCGTAAGGGAGGCTATCGTCTCCGGAGCTGAGTTCGTCGAGGCGTTCGTTGAGGAAGGGCATGACCTTATGGAAGCGGTGCTTATCGGGAGCGGAGCGCGAGTTTATACCGCAAAGCGTCATGTAATCGAAAGCATGACGAATACCGAATCACCTCAGTGGGTCTGTGCCACGGTAAAGACGCCGCCTACGGATGTGCCCGAGGTGTATCCGTCGGGGCTGATTATTGCGCTTGACAAGGTGCAGGAGCCCGGCAATCTCGGAACGATAATCCGAAGCGCCGACGCAATGGGCGCAAAAGGCGTGCTTTTGGGCGAGGGCTGTGCTGACCCGTATGCACCAAAGCCCGTGCGTGCCTCAATGGGTTCAATCTATCATCTCCCTATTTGGGACGGAGACCTCAAAAAAGAACTCAGCAAGCTCGTTTCTGACGGCTATACGCCGCTCTGCGCCCACCTAAAGGGTAGTGAAACTCTGCCTGATGTAGGCAGCAACTGCGTGCTAGTTATAGGCAACGAGAGCCGCGGAGTTTCCGAGGAGATCGCCGATATGTGCAAGCTGTACCGTTTGCCCATGTACGGCTTTGCCGAGTCGCTGAATGCCTCAGTAGCCGCAAGCATAATCATGTATGAGCTTGCTAAACAGATGCATTCGTAACAAAAGGCTTCACGGCCTTTTTTGTATATACAAAACACAATGAGCAAGCGTTCCTCCTACCGTTGATGACGAGTTGATATTGTTCAATAGCGTTGGGGGTGAGTAGAGTCAGAAAAAAGACCTGCAGTTTACAGGCCTTTTTGCTTTTGTACTCAATCCCGAAGCTTTGAGTTTATCAAAGCTACGTCATCGGGATTCAGTTTCACGACGGCTCTGTCGTATGTGACAAAACCGTTTACCTCGTCTTCGACGTCGGAAAGCTGGGTGTAAATGCTCGCACAGAGCCCCTTAGCCTTGGCGGGGATGATCTGCTCCTCATATAACTTGACGAAGTTGCGCAGGAGCGCTTCATTGTTCTCAAACTCCTTGTAGCCGAATGTCTTTTTACAGAAACAATGCCCGTCAATTCTGAGCGAATAACCTCCGAATTCGGTGAGCATGACCGCCCTGTTGAGCTTATCGCGGCGGAACTTATAAGGTCTGAAGTATACATGCAGGCTCTTTGTATTGCCGATATACTGGTCGTGCCAGCCGCTCGCATGGTCTATCGTGCGCGTCTTGTCGATATCGCGTATATAGCGCACCACACTTTCGGCATCAAATTGCCCCCAGCCCTCGTTGAAGGGAACCCACATGGCTATGCTCACACAATTGATGAGATTTGTGAGAAGTTCGTAGAGCTCTACGTAGTATTGCCTGCGCCCATCGGCATTCTCTCTGCCAAAGAGCGAGTATTTGTGGTCGCCGATACGCAGACCCTCCGCAAAGCACGGCGCTGTCACTGCAAGTGGTTTGTAGCTCTCGCCGCCGTTTATCATATCCTGCCACACGAGCATACCGAGCCTGTCACAGTGGTAGTACCACCTTAGAGGCTCCATTTTGATATGCTTTCTCAATGTGTTAAAACCCATAGACTTCATAAGCAGTATGTCATCCACTATCGCCTTATCGCAGGGAGGTGTCAACATGCCATCGCTGTAATACCCCTGGTCGAGTACGCCTGTATGAAAGTACGGGCGGTTGTTCAAAAACAGCCTGTTTACGCCTGATGAATCGGGACGCACTTCGAACTTTCTCATTCCGAAATAGCTTGTGACGCAGTCCTCGCCGGCTTGCACCGACAGGTCGTAGAGCGTGGGACTTTCGGGAGACCACTCGCCGAAACTGTCGAGCTTCAAAACTGCCGTATCGCTTGAACGCGCTGAAACGGTTTTTCCGCAGGCGGATATCGAAACATCGGATGTCCTGTTGGTATGTACTGTGACCGAAACCGAACCGTCATCCAAATCGGGTATTATCCTCAGCGATGTGACGTATAAACTCGGGACGCATTCGAGCCAAACCGTCTGCCATATGCCACTTTGGGGCGTGTACCAAATGCCGCCACGCTTGAGCCTTTGCTTGCCCCTCGACTGCCAACCTGTATCCGTTATGTCGCGTACCCGCACTACAAGCTCATTTTCACCGCTGATTAAAAACCCGGTGATGTTGCAGGAAAACGGAGTATAGCCACCGACGTGCGTGGTGGCGAGTTTGCCGTTTACATAGACGTCCGCAGTCTGGTCAACCGCACCGAAATGCAACAGTGTGTTACCATTAGCGTAGGGTTGCTCTACGGTAAATTTTCTCCTGTACCAGAGAAGTTCGTTTGGCGCAAGCGACCTGCCGACGCCTGAAAGCTCAGATTCGGGAGAAAACGGCACGAGTATCTTGCGGTCGAATTTGCTCGGTGCGCCTGCAGAGGCGGAGGTAAAGCAGCATTCCCATTCGCCGTTTAAGCATTTATAGTTGTCTCTCCTCAACTGCGGCCTTGGATACTCAGGAAGTGGGCAGTTACGGTCGATAAGCTCTGTGTATTTACTTTTCATTGTTTTCACCTGTGTTCTTTATTAGCATAAGCACGGGTATTACGACGAATACGAGCGCTATTGCCGCGGCGACGAATATCGAGGAGGTGGGGACGATTTTTTCAACGCCCAGCTCGATGTACTTTTCGGGGTTGCTTTTTATTACTGCCGCGCCTATGTACGGTCCTATTATCATGGGCAACAGTACCATGAATATCATCCTTATGCCTTGGAACATTCCGGCTTTTTCAACAGGAGTGTGGTCACGGACGATGGCGGAAATAGTGGCGGTCACAAGCATATAGCCGGACATCATTATCGCTCCTGCTACCATCACAAACACCATATCCTTTGCAAAGAACATGAGCACAAGCCCTATGAGCATAATCGCACAACAGGGGAGCATACACCTGAGTTTACCGATCTTGTCTATGACACCACCACTTGCGACACTCACTACTGAGGCGAATATAAGCGCCACCGCGAGTATAATCGAGTAATCGTCAAAGCCTAAACCGTGCTGTAGATACACGATGAGGTAGGGGAAGAATATCTGCACGGCAATCGATATGATCATGCCTGCGCACAGCGCAATATAGAGCGCTTTCGAGCTCTTCATTACAGAGGGCTTGAAGCCGTAGAGTATGTCGCCCAGCATATTCCATTTTTCCGGTTCAACGGCGGAATCTTTGAGCAGAAAGAGGGATACGATGCCGGTAATTGTCACAATAAGCCCGAAAACGACGAAGAACTTTTGCCATTCGCCCTTTTGCGTCATGTTGTCGAAGCCCCCGAATATAACGAGCATCGATATGAGCGGAAGCGTAGCAAGCACCGACTCGACGCGCGCCCTGTTTGAAGTATCGGTGGTATCGGTTATGTAGGCGTTAAGCGCCGCATCGTTTGCCGTCGAGCCAAAGAATGTCATTACGCAGTCCATTATTATGACGGTCCATGCCGCTAAGGCGGCTGCGTTTGCAGCGGGGAAAAGAACAGAAATGTTTTCAACAGATATGAAGCCGAATGCGAGTGTCGATATTCCCCACAGTATGTAGCCCAGACAAATAAAAGGCTTCCTGCGGCCGACCTTGTCGGATACCGCGCCCATAATGAGCGTAGTCAGCGTTGCAACAATTGCCGAAGCCGCGACCATAGTCGCAATGTAGGATGGGTCGGTGGTAATCGTGTTATAAAGAAACACGTTGAAGTACATATTTTCTATTGTCCACGCAAACTGCCCCGTCAGTCCCAAGAGTATAAAGGATATCCAAAGGCGTGGTGATAGTTTGGTACGCCGCATGATAATGCCATCCTCTCAAATATGATACATAATTATACATTGTTTTGGCACAATAATATATAGAATAAGTGCGAAAAAAGCAAAGAATCACTAAATTGATTATGCATAGACAGTTTCGAGCGGCAATATAGCAAAGCAGTTTTTTGTCAATTATGTTATAATCAGACAAATGCTGAGCTGATGCTTGGACATAATAAGATATCAGGCTATTTGGAGGTAAAAATGGATTACATTTTGAACCAGCTTAAACACTTGTTGGCGATACCGAGCCCGACGGGATATACATCAAATGCCGCCGCTTATATTGAGGATGAATTGCGCAAGCTAGGGTACGAGCCTTCTGTTACCAATAAGGGCGGCATAGTGGTCTGCATTGGTGGAGAGGGGAACCCTCTTATGCTCTCATCGCACGTCGACACGCTCGGCGGAATGGTAGCCGAAATTAAGGGCAACGGCAGGCTGAGAATGGTAAACATCGGCGGTCTAAATCCCAACAATGCCGAAACGGAAAACTGCGTGGTGCATTGCAGAATGTCGGGTAAGAACTATTGCGGCACATTGCAGATGAACAACGCATCCGTACACGTCAATAAGGATTACTCAAAAACGAGCCGTGAATTTAACCAGATGGAGATTGTACTAGACGAAAAGACCTCCTCAGCCGATGAAACAAAGGCGCTCGGCATCATGACGGGCGACTTTATCAGCTTTGATCCCAGAACCACCATTACAGAGAGCGGCTACATTAAGAGCAGATTCCTCGACGATAAGTTGAGCGCCGCAATACTTTTGGGCTATGCAAAGCGCGTAAAGGAAACGGAGAGAAAGCTCGTACGCAAGGTCTACTTGTACTTCACGGTATATGAAGAAGTCGGACACGGCTGTGCAGGCGCGATTCCTTCTGACATTGAGGAGATAATAAGTGTAGATATGGGCTGTGTGGGAGATGGTTTGGCCTGTACTGAATGCGATGTATCTATCTGCGTAAAGGATTCTGCGGGTCCGTACAACTATGAAGTTACAACAAACCTCATTCGCTGTGCAAATGAAAATAACATCGGATTTGCAGCGGATATTTACCCTTATTACGGTTCGGATGCTGATGCGGCACTCCAGGCGGGACACGAGCTTAAGCACGGTCTCATAGGTCCGGGCGTATATGCATCTCACGGTTACGAAAGGTCACACAAAGAGGGCGTAGAGAACACGTTGAGGCTTATCGAAGCGTATACGCTTTTGAAGTAATAAGCGGTCGGCTAACTTCTTCGCGGGGGATTTGGATTGTATATGTGCAATAAAACAAATTTTTCCGTGGCTTGACACGCAATATTTATTTTGTTATATTACATCCTGTAGCTACGCAACATTGCTTTTGCGACAATTGTAAATTATAGTAAATAATTACCAATGTGTCGCATTGTCAATATAATTACAGCTTCAGAGCAACGATGTGATGTTTCGCATCACGACCGTATATTTATATTCGGTCGATACTATATTTGGCAGAACATGCCGATTTGCATGGAGGAAATAACATGAAAAAAATAACCGCGCTATTTCTGGCAATAATCATGCTGTTTGCATTTACAGCTTGCAAAAAGGCTCAGGAACCGCAGCCCACCGAGAGCGCTAACCTGCAAACCAGCCCGACACCGAGCGGCATCCAAGAAGCCCCTGTCGACAGTATACCGACCGATACGATATGTACACTTATAATGGACATGACGGAACTTGATCTTGCGGCCGGTTGCTTCATTGAAGAGGTCACTGCCGATACCGCCGCTTACACCATTGGTTACGAGAACTTTAACGGCAGCTTTGAGTCTGCACATTCCATTTCACCAATGATGATGACGACACCTTTCGTGCTCGTAGTATTCAGACTGGCGGAGGATGCGGACGCAGAAGCATTTGCGACAGATATTAAGACAAATGCCAATCTTGAAAAGTGGGTATGCGTATTTGCTGATCGGGCAGAGGCCAAAGTAGTCGGACGTACAGTTCTCTTCTACATGAGCCCTGAAAGTTATGTTGAACCGATCAATCAGGCATTTGCCGAGATTTGTTCGGAGGGATTTGTCCCCGAAGATCACATCGTCGATCCGCTCAAGGACATCTCTACGATGAACGATCTGTATGCTAAGCTTTACGAGATGTACAACGTGGAAGACTACGGCTTCATGGATAACGCCAATGTACTCACTGTAACAGCAGACAGCGGCTATGGCTTGAATAAGCTCGACAGCGCGCAGTTTACGGACTCTGTCATCGACGACGGCTATGTCGAAGAGAGTGACGAGGATGCAGAAAAGGCCTATGTACTTGCTATGTTCCGCATTGCAGAGGGTGTGGATGCTGTTGAATTTATCGATGCAGTTTTGGAAAACCTGGACACATCCGCTTTGAAGGGAGAGGATGTTGAGCTCGCAGTAAATTACAGCGATGATATCGTAATCGTGTACGCGGGCACGGGTACATACGGCATCATATCGACATCATTGGATATGACGCTTTCGATGGAATTCCGCATGAAGTCTGCTTCAGTAGAGGAATAAACCCGGTTTTATCCCATGCTAGACGAGGGCTTGCGGTAGTTTCCGTGAGCCCCGTTGCGTATTACATCCTTTTAGGAGGTGGAGCTTTGATTTTCTCCAGTGTGCCGTTTCTGTACGGCTTTTTAATAGTCGTTATTGCGTTGTATTTTCTTCTTCCCAAAAAGCTGAAAAACCTCGTTCTGCTTCTCTCAAGCCTTTTCTTCTATTTCTACGGTGAGCCGATTTACAGCATTATCATGGTCACATCGTCCTTTTCGGGCTATCTGTTCGGTTTGCTCATAGAGAATACGAGGGGTAAAAAACCATCGAAGCTCGTATTGTGGATAGCTACCGCAGTGACGCTCGCTCCGCTTATTTTCTTTAAATACAGCGACTTTTTCATAACGAATATAAACGGAGTGTTCAAAAGTGACATAAATCTGCTTAGACTTGCACTGCCCATAGGTATCAGTTTCTATACATTCCAGATACTTTCATATCTCATCGACGTGTATCGCGGAGACGCCCGCGTTCAGAAGAACCCGATAAGCTTTATGGCGTATGTCTCACTCTTTCCTCAGTTGATAGCGGGGCCAATCGTGAGATATCAAACGATTCAAGATGAGCTCGACGGGAGGACCCATTCGCTCTCCGATTTCTCTTACGGTATTACGCGGTTTTGCGTGGGACTGGGCAAAAAAGTTCTTATTGCTGATTCGCTTTCTGCAATGATACTATCCCTGTCCTCGGCGGCGGACCGTTCCGTGTTGTCATTCTGGGTATGCGCCATAGCATTCACACTTCAGATCTATTTTGACTTCTCGGGCTACTCTGACATGGCGATAGGTCTCGGCAGGATATTTGGATTCCACTTTCTCGAGAACTTCAACTATCCTTACATATCAAAAAGCGTTACGGAGTTCTGGCGCAGATGGCACATATCACTCGGCTCGTGGTTTAGAGATTACGTCTATATTCCGATGGGCGGCAATCGGTGCTCAAAGGGTAAGTGGATGTTTAACATACTCGTCGTATGGTTTCTCACGGGCTTCTGGCATGGTGCATCATGGAATTTTATAGTGTGGGGTTTGTATTTTGCAACGTTTCTCTTGTTGGAGAAGCTGTTTCTGGCAAAAAAGCTGGAGAAGCTCCCAATGTGGCTCCAAATACTGTATACGCTTATACTGGTAAACTTCGGATTTGTGATATTTAATGCGAATGACTTAAGCGGAGTTATTGCAAATTTCGGCGGTATGTTTGGCGCAGGCTGCATTCCGCTTACAGACAGCCGCACAGTGTATTATTTACTGGGCAATGCTGTGCTTCTTCTGATAGCGGCCGTCGGGGCGACACCGCTCCCAAAAAAGCTTGCAGACAAGCTGAGAAATACTTCTTTTGGATGGGTGCTCGAACCGCTGTTTGCGGTGGTGACACTGCTTCTGGTGACGGCCTATCTTGTGGACGGCTCGTTTAGTCCGTTCCTGTATTTCCGCTTTTAATGGAGGTGGATTATATGAAACGCAGATATATAGCGGTTATAGCATCGTTCTTGGGCGTTTTACTGTTTTTCAGTGTAACATTCTTTATAAGTCCGGATAAGGACGTGTCGGCCAGTGAACGCCGAAAGCTGATACAGTTCAGCACGTATAGCGAGCAGAAAGCCCTAAAAGGTGAGGATTACGATTTGTCGGACTATTTCTCTTTCTTAGAGAGTTATGCCCTCGATCAGTTTCCTATAAGAGACTCGTTCCGTTCGTTGAAGGCGATGTTCAAGAAATATGTGCTGTTTCAGAAGGACAACAACGGCTATTACCTCGCCGACGGCACACTTTCGCGTATTGACGAAACCCTGAACGAAAAGGCGGTATCCGACAGTGTAAGCCATTTTAATACTCTGTATGAAATGTACTTTAAGGATACCGATGCGGCCGTGTACTACTCGATTATCCCCGATAAGAACTATTTTATAGCAGAGAAGAACGGTTATATGCACTATGACTATGACGAGATGTACGAAATGACAGCGGCTCTGCTCGATAAGAATATAACGGGCATATCCATAAGGAATATGCTTTCGGTAAAAGACTATTACGTCACAGACCCTCATTGGGATCAGGCGAATATCCTGCCGATAGCAGATAAGCTGCTTTCCGCAATGGAGTGCGAAGGGCTTGCTTCGGATCATAATTGGAACACGTCAGAGCTGTCGCCGTTCTATGGAACATATTACGGTCAGGCGGCACTTCCGATCTCTGCTGATACGCTTACCTACCTTACGGGAGAGGCGCTGGAGGGCGTGACGGTTTTCGATCACTCGTCCCAAAAAACAGTGGGCATCTACGATGAGAATGATTTCTCAAATGTCGATCCCTACGATGTTTTTCTCGGCGGTGCGCTTCCACTCTTGACTATAAGCAACCCGAATCAGCAAAACGGTAAGCAGCTCGTACTCTTTAGGGATTCATTCGGTAGCAGCATCGCGCCGCTTCTGGTTTCCGAGTATTCGGAGGTCGTCGTAGTGGACATTCGCTATATCTCACCAAAATTCATAGGCAACATGGTAGAATTCCAAAACGACTGCGATGTGCTGTTCCTGTACTCAACCTCGGTTTTGAATACCTATGGAATATTCGCCGGTTAAAGCGACTATTCCGATTGAGACTGTTAGAACGGTTAAAAGCATTCTAACGCAAGCGATAAAAAACCACACAGCGGGAATTACCGTACGTCGTGTGGCTTTTTTTCGCTCCGCTTATTAGAGTTTTTATCTCGAGATTCGGTTGGCATTTGAGACTGTAATCGAATCCTCATAAGCTCTAATTTGTGTAAAACGAGACAAGTAAAAGCGCATTATATATTTGATTTTGTACAATATATGGTCTATACTTCCAGTAAGTATTGCGAAAGGAGGTCACCCTTATGGTCATAAACAAACTTTTTACCGTCGAAGTCAATGAAGCTGTCCGTATGTCCGTATGCGGTTGGCCTGCCGTCTCTCTGCGCGCACACAAGTAATCTCACAATATAGCGCAACAAGAGAGGGAAGACTACGGACAAATGGGTCGTAGTCTGTTTTTTTAGGTAAATAAGGGGGTGAGGTTAGTGAATGGAAAAAAGAGTGATGGGAAGAAGCGGCACTTCAATCTCAAGCTTCTCAATCATTTCTTGAAGGGCTCGTGGAAGTACCTGCTGTTGGGCGCTCTATTCATGGCGATAGCGGTATTAGCGAGTTACGTAAAGCCCTTTGTAGTCAGCTATACTGTTGACTATGTAATCGGCAACAAAACAGATACTGATATGCCGCAGTTCTTTAGAAACTGGTTGGAAGCTGTCGGCGGCAGAGATTTTATTGTCAAGAATTTTATACTCTGTGCAGTAGCACTCATTGTATGTCAGCTTGTATATGCGCTGTCGGTACATCTCAGGGGCAGATGCATAGGTAATGCCGCCGAGGGGACTGCAAAGAAGATGCGCGATGAGTTGTATATGCATCTTCAGAGAGTACCTTACGACTATCACAAGCACGTTTCCACAGGCGACCTGATACAGCGTTGTACCTCGGACGTAAACACGGTAAGGAACTTCATTGCAAACCAGGTCCTTGAAATACTTAGGACGGTAGCGATGATTATAGTTGCGGCCGTCGTTATGTTCTCGATAAACGTAGAGATGGCACTGGTATCGACTGCGATACTGCCGTTTCTGTGTCTGGCATCATACATCTATTTCAGAAAGGTCAAGTCCCAGTTTACGATTTCCGATGAGACCGAAGGTAAGCTTTCGGCTACCATACAGGAGAACCTGACAGGCGTGCGAGTGGTACGCGCATTCGGTCAGGAGGCTTCTGAGGTCGAGAAGTTTACAAAGGATAACAAGAATTTCCGCGATGAGACACAGAAGCTCATGAAGATGCTCGCGATTTATTGGGGAGTTTCGGACGCCGCAGGTTACATACAGATAGGTATATCTCTCTGTTACGGCTGTTATCTGTGCGCTACTACGGACTTCACGCTGGGCAACCTGCTCATATTCAGCACATATACCGGAATGCTCACATGGCCCGTCAGACAGCTCGGACGTGTTCTTGCTGACATGGGTAAGGCGACGGTATCGTTGGGCAGACTAGATGAAATACTGTCGGCTCCATTGGAGACGGAGCCCGGTAAGGCGCTCAAACCCGCAATAAGCGGTGAGATCGAGTTCAAGGATGTATGTTTTGGATACGACAAGTACGATGACGTGCTTAAAAACATAAGCTTTACCGCAAAGCCCGGTCAGACGATTGCAATACTTGGTTCGACCGGCTCGGGTAAAACGAGTCTCGTACAGCTCTTGCAGAGGCTTTATACCTGCACGGCAGGCAGCATAACAATAGACGGTATAAACATCAACGACATAGAGCATGAGCATCTCAGACGCAACATAGGTATCGTGCTCCAGGAGCCGTTCCTCTATTCGAGGTCGATAATGGATAACATAAGAATCGTCAATCCTAAGGCTACGGATGAGGAAGTGTACGAGGCATCAAAGGTAGCGTCGCTGCACGATGTAGTTTCGACATTTGAGAAGGGTTACGACACGATAGTCGGTGAGCGCGGTGTCACACTCTCAGGCGGACAGAAGCAGAGAGTGGCAATCGCACGTATGCTTATGCAGAAGGCGCCTATTTTGGTATTCGACGACTCCATGAGCGCAGTCGATACGGAGACAGACGCTGCCATAAGGGATGCGCTCAAGGCAAACAAGAGGGACAGCACAATGTTTATCATCTCACACAGGATAACGACTCTGTGCGAGGCGGATAAGATTCTAGTGCTCGATGAGGGTAGACTCGTGCAGCAAGGCACACATGAGGAGCTCATGCAGGTAGATGGCTTGTACAAGAGGATTGCCCACATCCAGAACATGCTTGAGGATGAGCTCAGGCAGGATGAGGGAGGTGAGAATAGATGAGTGATTACAGCTATATTGAGGAGCAGGACTTTGATCAAAAGGTAGACATAAGCATTTGGAAAAAGCTGTATGCTTATGCACTGCGCTACAAAAAACTGGTAATATTGACATCGATAACGATGGTTTTCGTAGCTTTCTGTGACATACTGTATCCTTTGTTTACAAAGTATGCGATAGATAACTTTGTAGAGAAGCAGAGTGCAGAGGGTATAATGTGGTTCGCGATTGCATATGTGGCCGTCGTCGCAGCACAAGGATTCTGCGTTTATACATTTGTTAACTTCTCAGGCAAGCTTGAGATGGGGATGTCGTACGACATAAGACAGGATGCTTTTATAAAGCTTCAGAAGCTGTCTTTCTCATACTACGACAAGACGCCTGTAGGCTACATTATGGCAAGAATGGTAAGCGATATCGCAAGACTTAGTGAGATGATCGCATGGAGTATTGTTGACTTGCTTTGGGCACTTGCGTATGTAATCGGTATAATCATTACACTTTTTATTCTGAATTGGAAGCTTGCGCTTATTACGATGGTAGTTATTCCTCCTCTCGTGGTGCTTTGCGTATACTTTAGGAAGAAGATACTTGTCCATCAGCGCAAGGTCAGAAAGACCAACTCAAGGATAACGGGCGCGTATAACGAGGGCATAATGGGTGCCATGACGACAAAGACCCTGGTTCGCGAGGAGCAGAATGCGGAGGAATTCGTAAAGATTACTGCCGAGATGAAAGTTGAATCGGTTAAATCGATAATTCTGTCGCACACATTCATGCCGCTGGTAATGCTTCTTAGTGCTGTGGGCACAGCCTTGGCACTCTATTTCGGTGGTCATGCAGAGCTCATGGCGAGCATAGGCGTTGGCACAATATTCGGAGCTATAGGTTTCGGTACACTTTCGGCATTTATATCGTACACGAGTAACTTCTTTGAGCCGATACAGTCACTTGCGAGGATTCTTGCGGAATTCCAGAGTGCGCAGGCGAGTGCGGAGCGCGTTATATCGCTTATCAATACGCCTTGTGACATAGAGGATTCTCCTGAGGTGATCGAGAGATACGGTGATAACTTTGAACCAAAGACCGAAAACTGGGAAGACATAAACGGCGAGATAGAGTTCCGCAACGTGAGCTTTACTTATAACGGCGGAGAGAATGTACTTACGGATTTCAATCTGCACGTGCGACCCGGCGAGAATATCGCACTTGTAGGTGAGACCGGTGCAGGCAAGAGTACAATAGTAAACCTAATATGCAGGTTCTATGAACCCACAGAGGGCACCATACTTATAGACGGCAAGGACTACAGGGAGCGCAGTCAGCTCTGGCTGCAGCGCAGACTGGGCTATGTTCTACAGCAACCGCATCTTTTTTCCGGTACTATTCGCGACAACATTGCATACGGCCGCAAGGATGCCACCATTGATGAGATAAGGGGCGCGGCGCAGACTGTACACGCAGAAGATTTCATACTCAAGCAGGAGAAGGGTTATGATACCGAGGTAGGCGAGGGAGGTATACTGCTTTCCACGGGTCAGAAACAGCTGATATCATTTGCGAGAGTTATACTTGCTGACCCGAAGGTTTTCGTTCTTGACGAGGCTACATCGTCCATCGACACCGAGACGGAACAGTTGATACAGAGCGCTACTACGACGGTTCTTAAGAACAGAACGAGCTTCATAGTTGCGCATAGGCTTTCAACGATAAAGAACGCCGACCGCATACTGGTGATACGCGACGGTAAGATCACGGAGAGTGGGACCCACAGGGAGTTGCTCAAGCTCAAGGGATACTACTACAATCTCTACACCACACAGTTTAGGGAAGAGGCATCTCAGGGAATACTGAGCGATACAAACATATAACACGTAATGCAAGAAGCGCTCCGATACATCGTGTCGGGGCGCAGTTTTTTGGTATCACACATGAGCCGCGTGTGAAATATGATGATAAAAAGAGAGTACCGCCCTTTTTTGATCGCTTACAACGCATGTATCTTCTCGTATTTGCAGACTCCGCAGGCGTACCATCTACATGTCGCACAACAATTGTCAAACGCTTCACGGGTGATAGCTCTGAGGCTTTCATTTAAGTGCTCTGTCGTGTACGGAACGCCTTTGCAGAGACCTAGCCCATCGAGTGCGGCGATGTCCTTGTTTTTTACATCGTCATTGCCAAAAAGGCAATCGTCTCCGCTTCTGTTAGGGCAGCGCGAACAAACTGTGTCAGGCTTTCCCACGACGAATATGACCTGACAAGCACCTATGTTATCCAAGAGCGCCTGCATATTTGCGGCAAACTCATCGTCATAGCCCTTGCCCTCAAACAGCGACAGGCAGAGTATATGATGGGCGCGAAGCTCGATTACAGCTTTTTGCATGCGAATCTATCTACTATTGCGGAGGAATCGGCTAAGTATATCAAACGCTCCATCCGCTCCTGCAGGTTAATTATGTCTGTCGGGGGAAGCGCAGAATCGTCAAATACAAGCGCGTGAAATTCGTTACCTACTGCAAACCCCGCCTTTTCTCCGAAAAACTCCTGTCCTGCGCTTGTCGCAAGATACAGCGCTTCCGCAACGGTCAGGAAATCTTCAGCCTTGTCTGATTTAAGATAGCGGAGCTTTGATACTCGTATCGCCTGGCCGACGACCTTAAGCATAGAGATTTCCGCTCCGCCGGCTATATCCGAGCCAAGAGCCACGGATAGGCCTTCTCTGAGCATCTTTCTTACGGGTGCTATACCTGAGCTTAGATTCGAGTTTGAATCGGGACAATGCGCTACCCACACGCCGTGCTTTCTCATGGCTTCGCGTTCAGCAAAGTTGCTATATACACAATGCGCCATTATTGTGCGGGAATTGAACAGTCCGCGTTTTTCATAAGATTCCCAATATTGTGGGCAGTCGGGACACAGTTCGCGTACCCATGCGCACTCGTCAGTGTTTTCGCTAAGATGAGATTGTATGGGTAAATCGTATTCCTGTGAGAACTTACCCAGCGCTTCCATAAGCTCATCGGTGCAGGAGGGCGTGAAACGTGGCGTTATAATGGGAGATATGTGCGTAAAGCGCTTCTTGCTCTCTTCTATCCAACGTCGTGTCTGTTCAATGGATTCCTGTGTGGTCTCTAAGAGGTAATCGGGCGAGTTTCTGTCCATGTTGACTTTTCCGACATAGCCCGAAATCCCGGCATTCTCGAGTTCCTCCATAAGTATCATGGTAGCATCGTAATGGATGCTCGAAAACATGCATACGCGCGTTGTGCCGCATTCCACTAGCTTTTTTGCAAGTGCCGAATATACTTTGCGTGCAAACTCAGAATCTTTGAATTTCTGCTCGGTTACAAATGTGTATGTGTTCAGCCATTCCAGGAGCTGGAGGTCCATGCCCAGACCGAGCATGGGGTATTGGGGCGCATGCAGATGCATATCGCAAAATGCCGGAGTTATTATCTTGCCCGTGTAGTCGTAGAGGGGCAAATCGGTGTACTCAAGGGGCAAAGATGAGAAAAGTCCTGCCGTTCTACCGTTAATTACAACAATATAACTGTCAGGTATACACTCCATGATACCAAACAAGGGTGTATGGACGATGCTTCCACGTAAACAATAGCTCGTGTTCATTTCTGCCTCCTATTAACATGGTCTATTAAATTCTGAAGCTCTTTTGCAGTATCGGTATCCGCAAGCTCAATCGGGTCACTGACATCATACAGCAGTAAGCTCTCCGTGTGCCTCTTTATGACGGCACTTCCGCCACTGTCGCCGGAAAGCGCATAGAGTTCGCTATAGAAGCACCTTGGAAATATGACGGGATTGCCCCTATTTCCGTCATATGCGAGACTGATTATGTTGTCCGGATGCAGTTTGTATAAATCTACCGCACCCTTTATGGACTCACTTGAAAGCAATGGTTGGTCGGCAACGGCAAACATCACGGCATCGCAGTTGCACAGCTCGTTAAGCCCAATTTTAATGCTGCCGCTTATACCGTCCTCCGGCCTGGGATTTCTGACAGTTCTTAGTCCGCATTCACTTAATACCGCATCTACGGCATCGTCCGAGACTACCGCAACTACAACGCAAAACTCGGCCTTTTGTATTGCCTGTGCGGTTCTTACGACGATGGGGTCGCCGACAAAATCCCCAAGCAGTTTGTTTATCGTACCGAAGCGCTGTGATACGCCTGCGGCAAGCAGTACACAGCCTATCTTCATAGGTCGGTGTACTCGTCGCGTGCGATATAATGGCCGCTTCCGCTAACGAGTAGCTCTCCTCCGTGTACGACGTGACGACCGTTAAGTATGACGTCCCTAATAGTGCCTCTTACGGTCAAGCCGGCATACGGCGAGTAATCACAGTTGTGCGCGTGGTTTGTATCTGTAAGCACATGCTCGCTTTCTTTTGACCATATGGTCATGTCGGCGAATGCTCCAACCTTTATCTCGCCCCTGTCCGTCAGTCCGTATAGCTTTGCCGGATTGTACGACATGAGCTTTACAAGCTTCTCTATAGAGCATCTTCCACCCAAGAGACCCTCGCTGAGCATGATTGACGGACGATACATTACCCCTGGTATGCCATTTGGAACATCCGAATAGTCGCACTTGTTCTTCTGTGCAAGTGTGAATGAGCAGTGGTCTGTACCTATAGTGTCTACGTTTCCATCCTCGAGCGCATCCCAAAGGGCTTCGACGTCTTTCTGCTTGCGCAGGGGAGGACTCATTATGTATCTCCTGCCATCATCGTGATATTTATCATCGTTCAGAAGCAGGTATTGCGGGCAGGTTTCGACGTAAATATATGGCTTTTCGAAGCACGCCCTGTGACGCCTTACCTCGAGCATTGCTTCTTCTGTCGATAGGTGCACTATGTTTACGGGAGCATCTGCGAGCCTTGCTATGTATATGAGTTTTGCTACGGCTTCCGCTTCGACCTCGTTCGGTCTCGACAGCGCATGAGAATAGGGATCAACACCTGCACCGTTTTTGTGAAGCTCTGTATTTATCGCTTTAAGCAAGTCGTAGTTCTCGCAGTGCACACCGATAATCGAACCGAGCTCCTTTGCACGCTTGAGTGCCATGTAAACCGCTCCGTCATCGACCTTGAGCGAGTCGTATACCATGTAGAGCTTATAAGAGGTGATTCCAATGTCGTGCATTTTCTGCATCTCTTCGCTGACACTTTCGTCAAAGCGCGCCATAGCCATGTGAAAGCCATAGTTGCAAGAGCTGCCGCGAGCCTTATCCTGCCACTTCTCATATGCCTGCGTGAGAGTTCCGTCTCTGTCCTGAGTTGCAAAATCGAGTATAGTGGTGGTACCGCCGAGAATCGCTGCGCGCGTACCTGTAACGAAATCGTCCGCAGTAACAGCCGAACCTGTATCGAGATCAAAATGAGTGTGCGTATCAATAAAGCCGGGCATTACAAAACAACCCTCTGCATCTATGCACTCGGCATTTGCGCACTCAATAGAGCTTTCGATTTGTGCAATCCTGTCGTTTTCTATCAGAATATCTGCGCGAAAACAACCGTAAGCATTGGCAATAACGCCATTTCTGATAACAATAGCCATAATAGCCTCCTATCCTATATATAATATTATCACTGTACAATGCCAAAATCAATATAAACAGATATATTGTAAAATTATGAATAAAATGTAAAGGATTTGCACTATTATCGACACCGAGGTAATACTTAATGTATAATGATGCAGATCAGAATTAAGGGTGGGACATAATGCGTTACAAGTACTGGTTAGTTATTGGGGTCGTTGTAATGATTTTAACATTTATAGGTTGTAAGGGTGCGTCTGTGCAGGTGGGGGACATAGTGTTCCCGAACAGCTCTCCGAATCAGGCACCTGCATTAATTTCGCCCATGCCGATACAGAACAGTCCGATAATCAGCTCGTACCAACCTATCCCTACTCCCTTGCCGACCGAGCTCGTGGGGAATATACCTGCGGGTATTTCGTTCGAGTGGGAAAGCATGCCGACAAACGACTCTACATATGCATTGGGCCAGATTTTCAGCGTAGAGGGGACAATCAAGTCGAGGTACCCCATAACAGAGGTCAGGGTTGTTGTCTACAACGCCTTAAACGGAACTAAGGAGCTTGATCAGACGGCAAAGTCGGACCATCTTGGGAAGAAAATGTATCAGCTTTCAGGCTATTCAGGCAGTATAAACGAACTTGCGCCTTTTTCAAAGCTCGGCGTGGGCGAAAAGCGCCTTGAGCTGCTCGTGTCTACGACGGAGGAGTCGGACATACCGCTTTGGAAGGCAAGTTTCAGCATACAGGAATGGGTCACGTTGACAAAGGACAGGATACACTTCATATTTACCGACTTTTTGGATGATTACTTCGGAAGCAGTGACTATCTGTTCAAGTACAAGCTAAGGGAGAGGGGTAGCAGGAGGATTTTTATTGACAGCGAATGGACAGACAAATACATTCGTCAGATAACATTCAATGGGCGTGCGTTCTCGGTACACACGACAGCGTATGACACTTTCAAGCGGGCATTTGACCATGTAAAGAACTCCTATGTCTATATCAAGTACAACAATGGTGAATCGGGCGTATTCGCTTTGAGCGATGCTATGGTATACAATCTCTCGGACGGTGCATTTACGGCGCGCTTCCAGGATGCATCCTGTGCAAAAATAAGCCACCACAGCTTCGGCACTTGCATCGACCTTAACAGCACATTGGAGGTAAACAAGATAAGGGTGATCGATGGGCATGATACCAACTGGGAGCAGATAAAGCGTGCGATAGATAAGTTGACCTACGATGGGCTAAACAACGTATACGGCAGGGACAAAGTCTACTGCTTCACCTACGACGGTACTATGCCCGAAAACGGCATGGTACCCAATACACTCCTAAACTACCTCCTGCATGAGATTGCCTTCGCGCGCGAGGGCTTCCATTGGGGCGGATATTTCGGAAATGGCTCAGATGCAATGCATTTCTCGCTGACGGAGCCAAACGACTACGGCGCCGTATACCCCGAGGGGTCGACTGCGACGGCGGATCATCAGCGCATACAGAAGGTGTTCGAGTACGCGGAATAATGCAGAATAAAGCAAATAAAAAAGGGAGCGGTAAGCTCCCTTTTCCATGCTGTTAATCAGCCGACTATGTACTTCTCGATTTTTGCGAATGCATCGTCTGCAAGCTCATAGCAGTGCTTTATCGCTGCTTCGCCCTTTGTACGCAGTTCAGCTGCGAATTCCGCGTCTTCTATACCGCCTATGTTAATAAGTACATTGAGCCATGCGCCCTGTGCGGCACTTCTGAGGTTAGCTGCACCCGAGCCGAGATCCGAATAGCAGTTGGGGTTTATGGTACCTACACCCTCAGAGAGTATCTCAAGCGCGCGTTCACAGTTGAGCAGAAGCTCAAAGGGTATCTGTGCGGCCTGCTTGAGTGCATTCTGCATGGCCTCTTTTCTGATTGCTTTCTGCTCATCGGTCTCCTTCGGAAGCTTGGCGGCTATTCCGAAGCCGTTATAAGCATCGGTATCCTTGTCGATTCCCTGTGTCATATCCGACACAAAGGGATCGGCGCGCTCTATTATGCTGTGCATAAGTTCGTGTACATCGGCGTACTTTTTCTTCGATGCCGTAAGCTTTGCTGTCATAGCGGCAAGACCTATGCCCATTGCGCCTGCTACAGCGGAGACCGATCCGCCGCCGGGTGCAGGCTCACTGCTTGCCACGAGTTCAATAAAATCACTTACTCGCATATCGGCGAGTCTACCTTTTTCGATTACCGTTCCATCCATTGCTACGATTTCTCCCTTCTTGATTACAGTAGAAACTTGGTTTGAGCCGTATCTGTAGAATATCCTGTCGAGGTTAGGTGCGTCCCAAATCAATAAATCCGCCTGCTTACCCGGCTCGACCGTTCCGAGCTTATCTGGAAGCCCTATTGCGGCTGCGGCATTGAGCGTTACAGCTGTCAGGACTTCCTCCGGGGTCATCCTGTACTTGTAGCATGCAATGTTCATTGGGAGCTGGAGGGATAGATTTGGTGTCGAGCCGGGGTTGAAGTCGCTTGCAACGGCCACTGCGACACCGGCGTCGATCATCTTCTTTGCGGGTGCGAATTCTTTATCGAGATAGAATGAAGTGGCAGGGAGGAGTACCGCTACAGTACCGCCGTCTGCAAGCGCACTGATGCCGCTGTCGGTTGCGGCAATGAGATGCTCTGCGCTTATCGCATGGAGCTTTCCCGCTACCTCTGAACCGCCTATGGCATCGATTTCATCCGCGTGTATCTTTGCGCCCAAGCCGTAGCTCTGAGCACATTCGAGTATGGCTTCGGACTCCTTGGAAGTAAATACTGCGGTCTCACAGAACACATCGCAGTACTGGGCGAGACCCAAGCGCGCTACCTCAGGGATAAGACGCTCTGTAAGGAGCGATATGTACGCTTCGCGGTTGTTCGCATACTCCTTTGGAACGGCGTGCGCACCCATGAAAGTGGACACAATCTCTACGGGACCTTCGTCGTTGAGCCTTTCTGCCACGCGGAGTTGCTTGAGTTCGTCATCGTACGAAAGACCGTAGCCGCTCTTTGCCTCGACCGTAGTAGTTCCGAGTACGAGCATATGCATAAGAGCATCCTTTGCCTTTACGTAGAGCTCGTCTTCGGTCGATCCCCTCGTGGCTTTGACGGTGGAATGGATACCGCCGCCGGCATTGAGTATGTCGAGGTAAGCTACGCCATGAAGCTTCTGCGCAAGCTCGTGCTCGCGCCATCCTCCAAATACGAGATGCGTGTGTGAGTCGACAAGTCCCGCAGTAACGAGGCGGCCGCCTGCATCTATGAGCTGTGTGCCTGCGCCTATAAGCTCCTGCGGAGCAGGCCCCGTACCGACAGCGATTATTGACGCGCCGTCCATCGCGACATAAGCATCGTGAAGCTGTTTTATATCGCCTTGCTCCTTGCCGCACTTTTTTTCATTGCCGTAGGCTGTGGCAAGTGTACCTATGTTATAAATAATACCGGTCGCTCTCATAGCGCTTTACATCAAGCGGTTCTCAAGAACCTGATTCTTGCTGAAACCTTCGAGCTGCAGATAGTATTCTGCGCTGTCGATAAGGGCGGCCATAGGTGCAAGACCGATTATCTCGCTACCTATTATGTGTACGCCGTAACGTGCGGCTTCAACGCGGACGAGCTCAAATACCCTGTAGAGAGGGGTCTTTGAGAAGTTGCACATATTGATTGAGACCTGAGCGATGTTTCTGTCCTCGAGCATTACGCCAAGTGCCTTGACGTACTTGAGTCCGCCGCTACGCTCTCTTATTATCTTTGCGATTTTGTCTGCAACCTTTATATCGCTCGTGCTGAGATTGATGTTGTAGGCTACGAGCGGGGGCCTTGCGCCGACTGCGACAACGCCCGCTGTGGGGTGAATCCTGTTGCCGCCGAAGTCGGGATGCCACTTTTCGTCGTTGACCTTTTCTGCCATACCCTCGAACTGACCCTTGCGAATTTCTGCGAGGTTCTTTCTGTGGGGAGCAGTTGCCGAATCCTCGTAAAGGAATACGGGGATTCCGAGCTCATTGGCGATTCTTTCGCCGAGCTTCTTTGAAAGTTCGACGCATTCTGCAACGGTAACGTCCTTAATCGGAACGAACGGTATTACGTCGATCGCGCCCATCCTGGGATGCTCACCCTCGTGCTGGGTAAGGTCTATATTATCGCGTGCTGCCATTGCGAGCTTGAATGCGGCATCCTCAATACCATCGGGATCGCCGACCATCGTTATTACGCTCCTGTTATGGCTTGCATCGGACGAATAGTCCAAAAGCGTAACGCCGGGAACGGTGCGTACGACATTCACCAATGCTTCTACGACCTCTGTACGTCTGCCTTCACTGACATTCGGTATACATTCGATTATCTTTGCCATGCTAACCTCCGCTATTTTTCTAATAAAGCTGAAACTACTCTATCTACAAGCTCATCACAGGCCACACTCGGAAGCGTTATGTGATCTGTGAAGGCATTGTTTCTGTTGTACTCGATAACGGTTGCAATCGAGTTCTCGTTTCTTGCCCAGGCGCGGCGAGCAACTCCGCCCATCGTATCCCAAGGCATAGCCATTGAAAGTATGGTATCTACGCGCTCACTGCCGTCGAGCACCATGCCGAAGCCGCCGTTGATTGCCTTTCCTATGCCTACGCCGCCGCCGTTGTGGAGAGCGATGAGACTCATGCCTCTTGCGGCATTGCCTGCGAAGCACTGCGTAGCCATATCAGCCATAACGTTTGAGCCGTCCTTGATGTTCGATGTCTCGCGGAAGGGTGAATCTGTTCCACCGGTGTCGTGGTGGTCGCGACCGAGCATTACGGGGCCTATCTCTCCCTTGCGCACCATGTCGTTGAACTTTAGGGCTATCTTAGTTCTGCCCATAGCATCCTGATAAAGTATCCTCGCCTGCGTACCGACGACCATTTTGTTCTTGCCGGCATCCCTGACCCAAACGTAGTTGTCTCTGTCCTGATAACGCCTGTTGGGATCTATGCATTCCATAGCCGCGCGGTCTGTTGCGGCGAGATCCTCGGGCTTTCCGCTGAGGCATACCCATCTGAACGGGCCGTAGCCGTAGTCAAAAAGCTGAGGTCCAAGTATATCCTCAACGTATGATGGGAAAATGAAGCCGTCCTTCTCGTCATGTCCGTTCTTGCATATTTCCTTTACGCCGGCGTCATAGACCGCCTTGAGGAAGCTATTGCCGTAATCGAAGAAGTATGTTCCCCTGCGGCTGAGCTCACAAATAAGCTCATAGTGCATAACGAGCGACTTGTTGACGAGCTCTATGAACGTCTCCTTGTCTTCGTCGAGCAGGCGAGTGCGCTCCTCAAATGAAATTCCCTGAGGGCAGTAGCCGCCGTCATAGGGAACGTGGCATGATGTCTGGTCTGAGAGCAGGTCAACATGTATATCCTTGTCAACAAGGTACTGAAGCAGGTCTACTACGTTGCCGTGGTAAGCTATTGCACATGCTTTGCGCTCTGCCATCATTTCTTTTGCCCAAAGGACTGCCTCTTCGAGGCTGTCTGTCCTGCGGCTTACCCAGCCTTGGTCATAACGTGTGGCGATTCTTGAGGCATCGACCTCGGCGATAATCGATACAGCTCCGGCTATCTCCGCGGCCTTGCCCTGAGCGCCGCTCATGCCGCCCAAACCTGCGGATACGAAAAGCCTGCCGGTGAGATCTTCGTTCTGCGGTATTCCGAGCTTAAGCCTTCCTGCGTTGAGGAGAGTATTGAATGTGCCGTGTACTATTCCCTGAGGTCCTATGTACATCCAGCCGCCTGCGGTCATCTGACCGTAGTTAGCGACACCGATTGCCGCCGCTCTGTTGAAGTCGGCCTGGTTGTCGAAGAGTCCGACCATAAGCCCATTTGTTATGATTACGCGGGGAGCGAGCTTGTGTGAACGGAAAAGACCTACGGGGTGTCCCGACTCGATTACGAGCGTCTGCTCGTCTGTGAGTATCTCGAGATAAGCCTTTATGAGGCGATACTGCATCCAGTTTTGGCATACCTGACCGGTTTCGCCGTAAGTTACCAATTCATAGGGGTAGAGGGCTACGGCGAAGTCGAGGTTATTGTCTATCATAACCTGGAATGCGCGACCTTCGATACACGCGCCCTTGTACTCGTCGATGGACTTACCGTGAAGCTCTCCGTGCGGCCTGAAACGATAGCCGTATATCCTGCCGTGCTCCATAAGCTCATTCATAAACTCAGGAGCGAGCTTTTCGTGATACTTCTCAGGTATGTAGCGGAGTGCGTTTTTAAGCGCAAGTTTTATGTCGGATGCGCTCAAATGCGCCTCGCGTCTGGGGGCACGCCTTATACCCGGCTCAAATGTACCCGGCTGAGGAAGTTCACCGCCGAATACGTGCTCTATCATGTTATCGGGAATTCTCTCCATGTGTTTCTCCTTATTTAAAATCGGGAATGGCATCGTAGACGATTTCGAGGAGCTCGCCATTTCTAACAAGCGCATTTGCGTTAAGAATGTCGTCGCGAATCTCCCTGTCATGGTCGTAGAAGCCTATAAACTTTCTTACAGCGTCAAACAAACGCTTATGAACGGGTGATACTTCTCCGCCGCGGAGCTCTATGCCTTGTACAGCCGCCATCAGCTCGAATGCCAGCACGGAGAATGTGTTATCGACTATGGAAGCACACTTCCTTGCTGCGGTCGTACCCATGCTGACGTGATCCTCCTGGTTTGCGGAGCTGGGTATCGAGTCGACGCTCGCAGGATGCGCAAGCACCTTGTTTTCGGATACGAGTGAAGCTGCGCTGTACTGGCAAATCATGTAACCGGAGTTTATTCCGCCGTTAGGCGTCAAAAATGCGGGCAGACCGTTGCTCAGTGTAGGATTGACGAGCCTTTCCATCCTGCGTTCGGAAATGTTTGCAATCTCTGACGCCGCGATTCCGAGGTAGTCAAACGCCAGCGCCATGGGCTCGCCGTGGAAGTTGCCGCCAGAAATGACACTCTCGTCATCAAGAAAGAGCAGAGGGTTGTCCGTTACGGAGTTTATCTCGATCTCGATTTTTTCCCAAACGTGGGAAATGGCATCCCTGCAGGCGCCGTGTACCTGGGGAAGACAGCGTATTGCATATGCGTCTTGTACCCTAAGCTGTTGTGAAGCATCGAGAAGGGGGCTGTTTTCTGTCAGCTTGAGGATATTTGAAGCGACGAGTCCCTGACCCTTATGCGGGCGTACCATATGAACCCGGGGGTCGAAAGCGTTCTTTAAAGCCGTGAGTGCTTCCATGCTCATTGATGCTATTATATCGGCAAGCTGTGCCGCACAATAGCTGTCATAGCAGGCGAGAAGTCCGATGGACGTCATGCACTGGGTGCCGTTGATCAGGGCAAGTCCTTCCTTTGCAAGCAGGTGATACGTCGGTATGCCTGCAAGCTTCATAGCTTCGCCTCCGGATATGACCTTGCCCATGTACTCGGCAAGACCGAGGCCGATAAGCGGCAAAACCATGTGCGAAAGTGGTGCGAGGTCTCCGCTTGCGCCCAATGAACCCTTCTGAGGAATCACGGGGTGTACGTGCTTGTTGAGCATATCTACAAGCGCACATACAAGCTCGGGTCTTATGCCGGAGAAGCCCTTACAGAGCGCGTTTGCCCGGAGCAGAAGCATTCCTCTTACGGCGTCCGAGGGGAGCGGTTCACCGACTGCTACACAGTGGCTCAAAATAAGGTTTTCCTGTAGCTGACCGCTTTTTTCCTTACCTATGCTTATTTTGCTGAATTCGCCGAAGCCCGTGCTGATTCCGTATGCGACACGTTCCTCATCGAGAATCTTTGTGACGAGTTCGCGAGAGCGCTTCATTGCTTCTGTCGCGGATGGAGCTATGCTTACGGTTGCACCAAAGCGGGCAACAGCTACTACCTGCTCAATAGTGAGCGAGTTTCCGTCGATTACTACGGATTTTATGTTTTTGGGAAGGATATGCAAAATAGACCTCCATTATATTAGATTACAAGCGAAATCACCACTTGTTGCGCACTTTTTCCGCAAAACCCAAAAGGTTTTCAAAACTTACCACGGTGCCGTCGTCGAGCACCGCCTTACCTGTGAAGTGACCGAACACCTGGTGCTGGTCGCTTAACACTATGCCGATTGAAGTATAAGCGCTCCTGTCGAGTATGGGGGTGAGGGTAACGTCGAATCTGCCGTCATCGGACACGATGCCATACGGAGCCATGAAATCGATACTTCCGTACTCGTTATGCTTCATGTCAAACGTCAGTCTGCCTATCTTATGAGCTATGCCGTCGTAAAACAGCATGTTTTCGGAAGCTTTTGAGGTGTCCCCGAAGCCGTAGCCTATGTTAAAACCGAATTTGTGCGAATCGATTATCCCCTGCGCGGCACCCCAATACCAAGTGTTGTCGTATGTCCAAACGCCTCTGCCCCAGTCGAGCAGTCCGAATGAATCGTCGGGGGAGAATTCGTATTGCTTGCCCTCGAACATGACCGTACCCGAGGCGCGCATTCCGATTATTTTTTGGTTGTAGTAAAACGCCTTTTTATCCTCGCTGAATGGAGTGGCGATTACCATGCTGTCGCGCGGGAAGTCTGTAAGCTCTATATTCGCTGTAAATTCTTCGTTGCTGAACTTGTCGAAGTGACATTTGAGCACTCTCTTATCGGGAAATACGTCGAATGAGAACTCGGCGCCCTTGCAGGATGCCTTTATATCTCCCGTAACAGATGTGGAAGGGAAATGCGTAGAACCGAATGTAAGCGGCTTAATGGGGCTGACCGTAACTTCTCTGCGCGACTTAAAATCGAGGAATGACGCACTCAAAAGGCCCATATAGCTGTTATCGTCTATCGTCAATGCAACGCCGAAATCATTGTTGTAAACCAAATAGTAATCCCATTCTTTGATACGATGTGCAGCGGCACGAATGTCACGCCTGTCGTACTCCTTGACGAGCGAGGTAGCATAACCCGCTTCGCATAGATGGCCATGTTCATCGAGCAGCTTTCCGGCACTTAACAAATGCTGCATATTTTCCTCCCACCTGTTTGATTTGTTACACAGCAATAATACCACATTTGATACATGGATTGAAGTCCTCGCTAATATATATGTTTATCATTTGCGCACAAAAGTATGTTTCCAAATATGCCAGTGAATGGTATTATTATAGAAAAAAGGATTTATGAATGGATACTGTTGTAATAGTTTTGTTCTCGCTTGTTAGCTGCATTCACCTCGTTAGTTGCTATTTTGGAGTGAAGACAGTTAGGGGGATAACAAAATGTCTGCTTATGCCACTGCTTGCGGCAGTTTACTTGCTTTTGTCCGCTGCCCCAAACTACCTCGTGATTATGGCGCTCGCTTTTAGTTTTGTGGGGGATGTATTGTTGCTGGGACCCAAATCCGCAGATTCGATGAAACCGGGAATTGCGTCTTTTGCTGTAACTCACTTGCTTTATATCGTCGTGACCGTAAATTCGGGGCTTATGCAGGGTATTCCAATATGGGCGATAGTTGTGATTGGCTTGGCATTTCTTATTGCCGGGTCGCTCGTATACATGGAAATCCGGAAATACGCATCAACCAAGCTTAAGCTGTTTGCTGTCCCGTACGTGCTCCTGATATTCGGCATGAGCGCACTGCAAACGATGGTGTTTGTCAACAAGCCCTCTTTTGGGACGGTGCTTTTGGCGGTTGGCTCACTGTTCTTTATAGTGTCGGATACGACACTTTCGATGAGCGTTCTTAAGCCCGCCAAGAAGGTGACACTTACAAACTTCTTTGTTATGATTACCTATATACTTGCCCAACTTCTCATAGTTTGCGGCTACAATATGGTGCTTTGATTATGAAAATACTTGTAACAGGTTTTGAACCGTGGCATGACGAGATAAACCCATCGTGGGAGGTCGTTCGCGGATTACCAGACGAGATATGCGGAGCGAGCGTACATAAGGCATTGCTTCGAGTTGTCGCAAAGGACGCGGAGGAGGTCCTAACACGGCTTATAGACGAGCTTAGGCCCGACGCTATCATATCGCTTGGTCAGAGCGGAAGACGGCAGGCTGTAGAGTTTGAGCGCATAGCCGTGAATGTGGACGACTACAGAATCGAGGATGGCGACGGCAATATAGTGTCCGACAGACCCATAAAGGAGGGTTGGGAGGACGGAATACTTACTACGCTCCCGATACGAGATATGGCAAAAGCATGTGAGCAGGCGGGCGTACCTGCGGCTATTTCATATACTGCCGGCACGCATCTTTGCAATCACGTCATGTACTTCGTTTTGGGCTATTGCAGACGCAACAACATAGATGCGCTGTGCGGATTCATACATGTTCCGCTCGACATATCGCAATGCGTGGGTAGGCAAAACAGGAGCTTTATGGATATAGAACTAGCGCGCAGGGGGGTCGTGGCGGCACTTGAAGTAGTGGCGAATAAATTGAACGATGGAGGCAAATATGGGACTTGCGCTCGATAAGACACTTGTCGTAGGTATTTCTTCGAGGGCACTTTTTGACCTCGAGTACGAGAACTCGATTTTCGAGTCTGAGGGCCTCGATGCCTACAGACAATACCAAATAGAACATGAGAATGACGTATTGAAGCCCGGTGCGGGATTTGCCGTCGTCAAGGCATTGCTTAGGCTGAATACGGACGGGCAAAAGCTCACCGAGATCATAATAATGTCGAGAAACACCGCGGATACGAGCTTGAGGATATTCAATTCAATTGAGCATTATAAGCTTGATATATCCAGAGCGGCGCTTGCAGGCGGAAAGTCGCTTGCACCGTACTTACCGGCATTCAACACTGACTTGTTTCTCTCGGCAGATAACGACGATGTGCAGGCGGCGATAAATGCAAACGTAGCTGCAGGCACTATCATCACTAACCATGCATACATGAATCCTTATGAGGAGATATCACAGCTCCGTATCGCATTTGATGGCGACGCAGTGCTGTTTTCAGATGATTCGGAACGGATATACAAGAGGGACGGTATGCAGGCGTTTCTTGAGCATGAGAGGCAGAACGCGCGTAATCCTCTCGCAAAGGGACCGTTTGCGAAACTGTTAATGACGATATCGAGCATACAGAAACAGTACGGTGATGATGTACCGATAAGGACGGCACTTGTAACGGCGAGAAACGCTCCCGCTCACGAGAGGGTCATAAGGACCCTGCGAGAATGGGATGTGCGAATCGATGAAGCGTTCTTCCTGGGCGGCGTAGACAAGAGTGAAGTTCTGAAGGCGTTCGGAGCGCATATTTTCTTCGACGATCAGCTTTTGCACACTACGCCTGCGTCCCAGTTTGTACCGAGCGCTACCGTACCATATAAGAGCTGAAGCATAGTGTTTTTAGTAAAACCCTACGGGTAATGTGATGAGTTGACTTTGGTTGTGGTCGTATTAGCGACATTTATAATGCTATGCATTAAAAAAAACGGATAATCCAAACTCTTACGGAGAAAATCTATGTACGAAAGAATGCTGAATAAATAAACTGAGCCGACGGTAGAAGATATGGCGGAGTACTGTAGAGAAAATGCAGAACGTTTTTCCGTGATAAATGTGTGGCTGACTGGCACTTTCGGCACAGAACAAAAGTTTGCTATTCCATATGGCAACAAATACGGTTGGGCAATTGCACGTTACAAAAAGAAAAGCTCATATGTAATATCTTAGCCGAAGCTGACGCATTTACGGTTATGGTGAGGCTGACGAATGCTTAATTTGAAAAGGTTCATGCAAAGTTGCAAAAACACGATCGGGACTGCATCGGCAACAAGTATCCCTGTAGCGATGGCGGTTGGATACATTATCGAGTCACTTGCCAGAAGTATTATGACGACATAGTGAAACGGTTAGAAGTAAAATGCTCGTGGTTTAAACTCATGTAAGCTTCCGGATGATAAATAGACATAGACAGTCCTCCGTGTGGTTGGTTCATGTGGGGGATTTATTGTTTACCGCCATTTGACATACAGCGCCAAGTTTTTTGCACGGACGGACTTATATGCATTGTTCTTGAAATACATAGTGTAAGGCACATGAACGACATTTCGGGCAGGTTTGAGGCTGTTTAGCCCGTTATTAGGGCTCTTCCGGGGTAAATTTCGCAAAGTGTAAAAAACCGCGTATAAACCTGACACGCCGCATGTATACATGAATATATGGATACAGGAGGTGTCAAATGGAATACAGACGCAGAAGACGCAGCAGACGCAGTCGAAGCCGCAACAGAGGAGGTGACTCCGCATCGGGAGCAGGCGCACTGTTGCTTGCCGTGCTGCTGTTTGCAGGAGTAGTTTATTTCGTGTCGGCTTCGTCGACGGGCAACTGGTTGGTACAGAATGTCGTAGCTCCGATATTCGGATCGAAAGCATCGCCTACGCCTACCACGGAGAACGGAGGCACGGATAAGACCGGCAGTGTAGCTGTTAAGGATCTCGAGTATTATGCGGTACAGCTGGGCGTATTCTCCTCGGAGGGAAATGCAAAGTCACTGGGGCAGGAAGTGATGGCTAAGGGCGCTGCAGGCTACACGTTCTTTGACGGTACGAAGTACAGGGTTTTTGCCTGCGCATTTCCCAACGAGGCGAGCGCACTGAGCGTAAAGGAAAACCTCAAGTCGAGCGGTTACGAATGTCTCGTTTTTCCGATAAAGCTGAAGGCTTCCACAATAGATGTTACCGCACCCGAGGACCAGATAACAAAGATGAACGAGATAATTCTCGCTATGAGAAGCTGCGTAGATAAGATCGGCGAGATATCGCTTACGTTTGATAAAGATAAGCAGACCGTAGAGCAGGGAAAGGCGGCTGTTACGGCGGCGTTTAACGATATTGCCTCAATAGGAAACATAGTAAGCTTCCACGCTGTACCCGAAGCGCAGCTCGTAGGAGGCGCTTATGACGTCTTTGTTACCGCTATGAAGAAACTATCTGAGCAAAATTACTCAGATACTGTAGCTTTTTCGGCGAATATAAAGTATACTCAATTACAACTGATATACCAATACATGGTTCTGTCGGGGGAATTATCCTCCGCGGGATAAGGAGGACGGATGAAAATAAGTGATGTTGTAGAGGTCCTGGGATGCAGTGTCATTTGCGGTGAACAGTTCCTAGACCTCGAAGTGGACAACGCTTTCGGTTCGGATATGATGAGCGATGTGCTTGCCTATGTTAAGCCGACAACGCTTGTACTGACCGGAATGGTGAATTCCCACGTTATAAGGACCGCCGAAATGCTCGAAATAAGATGTATATTGTTTGTCAGAGGCAAAGTCGTAACTGAGGACCTGATTGAACATGCAAAACAGAATGATTTGGTGTTGCTGTCTACTCCCATGACGCTGTATGAGGCGTGCGGTAAGCTTTATAGCAAGGGCATGCCACCCTGCTCAAAGGAGTAGCATCATGGTAATCTACAGAGAGATCTATAAGGTCAAGAGGGGAGATTTTGCAACAGCGGGAGAGGCTTCGGCCAAGATAAAGAGTACACTCAAAAAGATGGGTATAGGTCCGGCGATAATAAGAGAAGTCGCCATATCGTCATACGAACTGGAGTTAAACCTCGTTATACACTCCATGGGCGGTGAGCTGATACTTGAAATTGAGAATGGCAAAATGTCGCTCATAAGCAAGGATATTGGACCGGGCATTGCGGATAAGGCTCTTGTTATGCAGGAGGGTTATTCCACAGCACCCGAAAGTGTACGGGCTATGGGCTTCGGGGCGGGCATGGGTCTGCCAAACGTCAAAAGACACAGCCACAACTTCAGCCTTGAGTCGGAAGTTGGTAAGGGAACGGTCATAACAGCAGACTATTACTTATGATTTCTAAGAGGTGAGCATGTACAAGCATTCTGTGCGTATTGATACGAGAAGGTGCGTAGGCTGCACGAATTGCATTAAAAGCTGTCCTACTGAGGCGCTTAGGGTTCAGCGAGGCAAAGCGAAGATAACAGACGAGAGGTGTATAGACTGCGGCAAATGTCTTCGAGTGTGCCCCCACGGCGCAATGGTCGCAATGAGTACTTCGTTAAATGAGTTGGGAAAGTTCAAGTACAATATCGTAATTCCGTCCACCACATTGTACTCACAATTCAGAGGGCTATCCAATCTTGAGGATATATACGCCGGGCTCTATGCTATGGGCTTCGATGCGATATACGAGGAGGCAAAGGCAGCAGAGATAATCGCCGAGGCGATGACCCACTACATAAGACAAAGTGACGTAGCATATCCGATAATATCATGTACTTGTCCGGTTATTCCGAGGCTCGTGACAGTGCTTTACCCGAATCTTATTGACAATCTATCGCCGTTTATACCGTCAAACGAACTTGCCGCAAGGATAGCGAAGGAGGAATTCTGCGAATCCGTAGGAGTACCTCGTGAGGAAGTAGGAGCTTACTATATTTCACCGTGTGCGGCGGAGATAACCCACATAAGGGCGCCTCTGGGCATGGATAAGTCCGAGATAGACGGCGTGTTTGCCGTGAGAGATGTATATGCCCAACTGCTCCCATTTATCGGAAGGACAAACGGTAACCCGGATATACCACAGACGATAGAACACAGAGCGGGTGCATTCGGTTTAGGTTCTGCGGTAGTAGGCGGTCTGAGTATGGCTGTCGGCACAGAGCATTACCTCGCCGTAGACGGCGTTGACAATGTAGTAGCTTGTTTCGACGAGATAGAAAACGACCATATGAGCGGACTTGTGCTTGTAGAAGCGATGACGTGCGCCGGTGGATGCGTGGGTGGACCACTTACGTTTGAAAACCAGTTTGTAGCAAAGAACAGAAACAGAAGACTTCAGTACTCACAGCCGCGACTAGACCTCGAGTCCGACCCGCACATACAGAAGTATGTAAACTCGCCTATGCTCCGCTATGACAAGGAGTTTGAGCCAAAGAACATATTGAAGCTCAGCGACGACGTGATAGAGGCAGTGCGTATGATGGACAGACTCGAAACGATAACGAGAACGCTTCCCGGCCTTGACTGCGGCTCGTGTGGGTCACCTACCTGCAGGACGCTTGCAGAGGACATAATCAAGGGTCAGGCCGTGGAGATGGACTGTATATTCAAATTGCGCGACAAGGTAAGACAGATGGCACAGGAGATGGTCGACCTTGCAAGTGCACACAAGAGAGGATGAGGAGAACAATATGAAAGTTTGTGATTTGATATCAAAGATTGAAGGCACATTGCTTACCCGTGAAGGCGGCGGAAACGAAATTAAGTGTGGTTGTGTTTGCGACTTGTTGAGCTGGGTAATGGCAAAGGGCGAAGAGGGATGCGCATGGGTGACGGTGCAGACCCACATGAATGTCATAGCGGTGGCATCGCTGCACGACATGGCTTGCGTTATTTGCCCCGAGGGTATGAAGCCGGACAGCACCACGCTTGCAAAGGCGGACGAAGAGGGGATTGCGGTAATATCCTCGCCCATGACGGCGTACAGAATATGCTCTATTATGCGTGATGCGGGAATAGTGCCGGAAAGGTAACGAGATGAAGCTTGCGGCGGATTTGCATATACATTCGTGTATTTCGCCGTGCGCCGATATGTCCATGACACCGAATAATGTGGTGAACATGGCGTATCTGAAGGGGCTTGATGTGATTGCGGTGGCGGATCATAATTCCGCGCGCAATCTGCCTGCCTGCAAAATCGTGGCGGACACAAGGGGATTACTATTTGTGCCGGCGATAGAGGCCGAAAGCTGTGAGGAGGTTCACGTACTGTGTTACTTCTCCACGGTTGAAGCCGCGCTCGAAATGGGCGACTGGCTGTATCAATATATCCCCGATATCCCCAATGTGCCGGAGATATTCGGCGAGCAGGTGGCACTCGATGAATTTGATGAGCCCATATATACCGAAAGCAAGCTTTTAATTCAGTCGACTACCAAAAGTATAGACGACATTGTAGCGAAGTGCCGTGAGTTATCTGGCGTCCCGGTACCTGCGCACATAAACAGAACGTCTAATTCAATACTTGTTTCCCTTGGATTTATACCTCCCCAGCTGAGATTTAACACCGTCGAGGTATATAGCAGACTTCCGGTAAGCGTTGAAGCCACGGAAAACAGACATGTTATTTACTCGTCTGATGCACATCGGTTGGAGGACATACTTGAATGCGGCAATTATATGACGGCATTTGATAGAAGCGTTCAAGGGATACTCTCGTATTTGGCAAGCGAAATGTAATCATTTTGTAAACGAGTTCATTGTTATCGATTTTAGTGTATAATAGTAATGGCAATATGTGTATAGGTGTCCTACTTGGTGGAATACTTAGTGAAAAGAGCATAGGAGGGGCTATGAACAGAACAAACGAAAAAACTTGGATCTACGCGGCGATTCTTCTGGCAGTTGTGATTGTGGCTACGGGTTTAACTCAGGTTGCCACATTGTCGGGTACTATGAGGGACGAAGCTGTTCCCGGCGGCACGTTTGTGAGTCTCGGTATGTTGTCGGTGTATGTTACGGTATGCGCAATAGGAGGTCCTTTGGGAGCTCTGGTTGGCAGTGTAGGATCATTATTCGGCTGCCTGATTGCGAGCATTTGGGTAAAGGGTGCGACAGCTTACTGTATACCGGCATTCTTGTTTATGGGCGGAATAGCGTTCTTCATGGAGCTGATGCTCAAAAAGGATAACTCATGGAAGGGTCTGTTTAAGCTGGGTATGTACGCATCTGCGATACTTTTGGTTGCATTCTTCTTATACGACCTCATAATCATGGGGGACTACGATGTAGCCGCAAAGTCATTGCCGATCAACATACTGCAGTTTGCGATAAATTCGCTTGTAGCAGTGCCGATACTCAAGATGATGACTGTTATGCAGAATAAATCAAGAGCGGGTAAGGTGAGCGCTTAAGATGGATCTTACCGTTCTCGGAAAGTATGGCCCGTTTCCCGCACCCTTGGGTGCGTGTTCGGGCTATTTGTTTGAGAGTGCAAAAACAGCCATCGTGGTCGACATGGGAAGCGGCGTGTTTAGTAGACTGCTTGCGGTCAGACCAAAATTCGACATATCGGCTATAGTACTTTCGCACCTTCACAGCGACCATATGTCGGACATGCTCGTGTTGCGCTATGCGTTAAATCAACTCAGCAACGCAGGCGACGGCGTTAAACTGCCGTTGACGGTTGTTACACCGGGAGACCCTCAACAGGAGTTTGCAAGACTATCGGCACCGGGGTTGTTGGATCTGGTGACGGCATGGGACGGGATGAGGTTTACCGTAGGCGACTTTACAATTACACTTAGATTGGCGATCCACCCAATAACCACATACGCCATGAAAATTCAAAGCGAAGGCAAGACCGTAGTCTACACGTCGGATTCCGGGTACACACCCGCGCTTTCAGAGTTTGCACAAAATGCGGACCTTCTGCTTTGCAATGCCTGCTATCTCGAGCGCAACAAACGCGGCGATGTCGCATATCACATGACTGCGGGTGAAGCGGGTAGGACGGCAAGGGAAGCAAATGTGAAAAACCTGTTGTGTACACATATTTGGGGAGGCGGATACACCGATGAGCAGGTGCTCAGCGAAGCGTCTGTCGAGTATCCGAGAGCACAGGTAGTGCAGGAGATGAAGACATACAGGCTGTAGAGGGGGATTATGGAACAAAAACAGGAAGCATTCGATTTGACGGATGCATTTGACACCGTGGCAGTAGCACTTTCGGGTGGCTCTGCAAGCGGATGTCTACTCAAACTGGCGGTAGATGCAGTAGGGGCAAAGAACGTGGTGGCGATAACTTTGCAGACCGAGTTGACGTCCAAAGACGAACTTGAGCTTGCCGCAAAGATGTGCGATGTCGCAGAAGTCGAGCACTGTGTCGTCAGCGTGGATTTGCTGTCGGACGAAAAAATCGCCGAAAACGGCAATGACAGGTGCTATTTATGCAAAACGCGCATGATAAACGCCATACGCCACGAGGCGTGGCTTAGGGGCATCGAGTACATACTCGACGGTACAAACTTAGACGACTCGTGCGACTGTAAGGCAGGGGCGCAGGCGCTGAGCGACAACGGCGTAATCTGCCCGTTTCTAATGCACCACATGACAAAGAGCGATATTTCAAGGCTTCTGGGAGCTGATTTGCCTGCGCACGACAAGAAATACAGATGCGCCGCTCTTAACATCGAAAAGGGTACGCGCATAACGTTTGATGCGATACCGGAATAAACTTTAGGATCTCTTGGGCGTCTGTACATGAGTGTCGGCGGCCTGTTTTTTTATGTCCTGCATAGAAAACGCAGGGAGTTTGCGGTCGAGCTTGTCCTGCCAAGTACAGCTTCCATACAGACAGGTGCAAGAAAACATCGAGTACGCATTATCGGTGCCCACTATAATGTGGTCGATTACGGGGATTTCGATTGAAGCGAGTGCCCTTACGAGTGTATCTGTGAGCTCTAAATCATCGTTTGAGGGCATCAAATCTCCGGACGGGTGATTGTGCAGAAGCAAAACCGATGATGCCTTGTGGCGAATTGTGGACGCCAATACCATGCGAGGGTGCATACTCACGCTTGTAACCGAGCCTTCGCCGACGCGCTCGGCATAAATGGGTTTCATCTGCTTGTTGAGCGATATCACATATGCGTACTCGCGGTTCTTGTCGGCTATGAGGTCGAGGCAATATGCCATAGCCGCCTTAGGGCTCGTAATCGGAGCTCCGTCGTGTCTGCGCTGTGACGTCTTTTGTGCCGCCGCACCTATTGCAGAGAGCATGACAGCGGAGTGGAAGCCCAAGCCCTTTTCGCTTGAAAGCGCGTCAACTCCCGCCCCGAATACATTTTCAAGACTGCCGTATTTATTTAGCAACCTGTGTGCAAGCACATTTGTATCCCTTTGAGGTATACAGTAAAAGAGCAACAGCTCCAGCAGTTGATGGTCATTGAGTCCGTCGGCGCCGGATGTATAGAATTGTTGCTTTAACCTTTCCCTGTGACCTCTGTGAAGTCCGGTAGATTCACTCATATGATACGTGACCTTTCAGAAACATTGCTTGAAAGTATATATTACCACAAAGTGCCTTTTTTAACAATGGTTTGGAGTTCTCTTGGGGCGAGCCTACACTATGAGTCCATGGCGATTTATCTATAAGACGGGAACTGCAGAAATACACACCAATAAAAAAGCACCCCCGGGTGGGGGGCGTCTTTGGTGAACCGTCGGCTAAATCAGTCAGCCGAAGTGTTTAAGCGTATTGAACCGTTGTTCGCATGGGCGGTGATTGTGCGCGAGGCATTGTTATTTGCGGTATATACCGAACGCCCGATTGACGAATTGTCGTTGCGAACTCTTTCATCGTTTATACGTATCGAGCCCAATGAACGTGCGCTTATGTTGTACGATGACAGTCTGCGGTTCGTCGTCAAATTGATAGAGCCGTTTACGGTGCTCAAATCGGTATCCCCATCGAATGAACCTGACAGTCTCATGGAGCCGTTTACAGTTGAGCCGGTGGCCTTTCCGCAAGTGATAGGATCGGCAGTTACAGAGCCGTTTACGGTCTTCATGCTAAGCTGTGCGGCTATGGTATCGTGCACGGAAATGCTTCCATTTATGTTGGAGACCGACAGATTGTCGACATTGAGGTCGTATATGGACATACTGCCGTTTACACAGTGGAAGTTTATGGCATCAAAATCCTTTTCGGGAAGTGTAAGCCTGAATGTGTTGCCTTTCACGCTCCCAAAACTGAAATTCCAGAAACGGCCGGTCGAAACCTTTTCTTCCACATAGAGTGTCGAATCTGCAACTTTGACTTTGAGTATGGAGGACGTGCTTCCGCTCGTCCAGGTGAAGGAGTAGTCGCTTCCGCGCTCGATAACGCCCTTACTGTTTAAGAGCTGTATGTTTGCGGAATTGAAAGGCGGAAGCTTTCTTATTATGTCGGACTCGCCCCGGTAAACTTGCTCTCCGTCCTCTCTTGCGGCGGCTTTTGCTTCCTCCGTATCGGCGCTGGATGCATCATCGATGTCGTTTTTTATCTCTTCTGCCAGCTTCTCGGGGGAGCCGAGCTGTGACAGCACATCGGCAAGATTGTCACTGCCGCAATCTGAAAGATAATCGTCATAATATCTGAGTGCTTCGTTTTTTTCATTCTCGGACAGGCCGGACAATGCTTTTTCAAGTCTGAACATAAACTCGTGCTTAGTCATTTTCTTCTCCTCCAAACAAAATGTCTTCGATGTTTTTTCTGTGACTGCGCCACTCGTTTCTGTAATCGTCGAGCAGTGCTTTCCCTTTTTCCGTAATCGCATAGTATCTTCTCAGTCTTCCGGAAAAAGGCTCGTCATACGAGGCCAGATGCCCGTCCTTAAGCAATCTTCTCAGCACAGGATAGAGAGTCGATTCCGACAGCGTTACAATGTTGCGAACCTTTTGAGTAAGCACGTATCCGTATGTCGGTTCTTCGTCAAGTATTGCAAGAACGCATGCATCGAGTAGCGTGGAACCTATTTGAAAAGCCATACAATATCCTCCTTACGCGCATATTATACGATGTATAATAAATGATGTCAACACTATATTACAAAGGTTTTAATATTTTTTGATTGATATTTGATTGATAACGGTATTCCGAGAGGATATAATTAAATAAAAACGGAGAATGACGTGGGGAAAACAAGAATAATAGCTATAGAAGGAATAGACGGGTGCGGCAAGACGGTCCAATTCGACCTGTTAAAGAGCAGGCTCGAGAGCATGGGCTTTACGGTTGCGACGCGTTCGTTTCCGATATATGAGAGTTTTTTTGGGGCACAGGTAGGTAAGTACCTCTCAAACAAGGAGGGAGTGAGCGCCATCGACGTGGACAACAAGAGTATGGCGCTATGGTTTGCGCTCGATAGGTGGGAGAGCTTTGTCGATTATAAGGATGATGAGACCGATTTTCTGCTCATAAACAGATATGTGCTTTCAAACGCCGTTTACCAAAGCATAAGGGCGGGGGATACGGATATTGCAGACTGGGTGCTTGAGCTTGAGTACGAGCACTTCAGGCTTCCTCACCCCGACGTCACGGTTGTGCTGTCCGTCACAACGAGTAGTGCGTCTGAAAACGTCGACAAAAAGGGCTTCAGAGATTATGTGGGCGGAACCGCAAAGGACGTCTACGAGTCTTCGGGAAACATACAGCAGAGAGCCATGGATATGTATGCGCGTTGCGCTCAAAGGTATGACGACATTGCCCTAATAAACTGCATGGCAGAGGACAGAATGCTGAGCATTGATACAATTTCGGACAAGATAATGGCGCAGCTGTCGGAGCGTGGGGTTATATAAATAATAAACCGCTTTTGGCGTTGCATGATGCACAATTACAAAGAAAAACCCGTCGGGAGCTTGTAGCTCTTGGCGGGCGATTTGTTTATTTGGTATTGTGATTATGGTTCGTCGACAATCTCGAGCAATGGGTCGAGATACATGCCCGGCACATATCCCGGCCAGACATAGTAGCGCGTCGGATGCATTCTGTACTCGGTTTGGTCTACATACTCCCTTTTTACGACTTTTCCGTCGAGATAGTAGACCTTGTATGTATCGTAGACATAGCCTACTCGTGCCGCATTGCGAAGCTTCCAGTATCCGGTCGCAAGTGTGTTATCCACGATGTATTCGGGAGCGGTCGGCTCCTTTGTCTCGACAAGCTTCGATTCAAAGTCTATATAGTCGAATGTCGCGGGGAAAGCCTCGCCGTAAATCGAAACCCAGTTACGCTGTTTCCTTGCATCGACCCAACAGAATATGTATATGGGGTTATCTGTGTTGTTTCTAAACTTAAAGTCGATACGTCCACTGTCGATGGTAGCGTCCCTGCCGCCGTCGGCATAGGCGCTCTTTCTCGTGTGACCGCGTCTGTCAACGACCTCGAGGTCCGACATTACAACGGCATTGTATAGTGTGGTCGATACCTGACAGACACCGCCGCCGGGCTGGTCTTCCGTGCCTGCGCCGCCCATGATTATTGCGGTCGCCTCTTTCCAACCGGCCTCAAGCGTGCGATTGCCGAGACACTCGTTGATCGAGAATACCTCACCGGGTTGAACTATAGTGCCGTTGACAAGTCCCGAAGCTTTCTTGATGTTGAACACGCGGTTAGCGCCATTGCTCATGGCGTAGGACGTACTGAATGTTGCTCTAAGCTGTAAAATCTTGGATAATGAGGCTACTGTAACGTCGGGAACAACGGAGAACACGGGCACTGCCAATGACTCGTAGTTGTCGTTTCTGAGCTTATAGTCGATGAAACGGCCAAGAATCTCGACGTTAATCGCTGAACCGTATACCTCGCGCGTGAATTTAAAGAAGTTGTCATAGTCTGTCGGATCGATAGTAAACGAAGCGTTTTCGCACTTTACCTCGACTAAGGGTTTCAATTCATCTGCGATAGCCTGAATCTTCCTATCATCCGCAAACAGCGACACGGTGTATGTGCGGCCGTTTTCCTTAATGTCCGCGAGCTCTGCCTGTATCTCCTCGAGCGTACCCTTCCTCGCAAGACTGTAAGCTTCAAACACAATCTTGTTAATGTTGGATTCTAAACCGACATTTTCCGCATCCACCGTGTAGACGACTTCGCCGTTGCGCATGAGGTTAAACTTGAAGTTGTTCGCCTTTTCGGTGATTGCGGCTTCTACTGCCGCTTTGCCGTCCTCATAAGACATGCCGGAGAGATCTATGTCATTTATGACTACACCGTCCCTAAAATGAGGGTCGGAAACGAGCTGCTCTCTTTCGAGCGCCTTATCGTATCTTTCCTGAAAAGCCGCAGCAAGCTGAGCCTTTTCAGTGATTACACCTGCAAGACTGTAAATTCCTATTGCGAGCACACCTGCGAGTATGATGCTTCCGATTATCAGCATCACCGTCAGTAATGTACGCTTGGGCGCAGGCTGAACGGTACCCGAATCGGTGTTGTTATAGATATCGTGTTTAATTTCTTCTGCCATCTTTTTCTCCGTTTGATGAAGTCGATGTATCCAATAATATAACGTATAAATTTGCTTTAGGTTGCCTGTGTCGTCTATCGTTAGTATTTGCGGACGTGCCGCAACCGGTTTATTTGCGAAACCGATGCTTCTTTAGGCAAAAGCGACAAGCCTTAGCGTTTGATTCTACCATAGCAAGCCGATACTGTAAAGATTTAATTAAGATTATAGAGTATACAAAGCTACGGACTCTTGAAACCATATAATACCAATATAATAAATATTTATACAGTCACAAGAAAATATAGCACAATAAAACAGTAGATTCCCCTTGACCTTGGTGATAACAATATGTACAATATATGCGTATTTCCAAACGTACTTACCACAACATGTGGTGTATGAGCTGTAAAGCATCTATAAGGAAGGGGATTAAAGTTTATGGAACTGTCAAGAAATGCAATTGCCGTATTGGAACGAAGATATCTAAAGAGAGATGAAACGGGCGTACCGGATGAGACTCCCTTTGATATGTTCAGGAGAGTTGCGTATACTATCGCGCAGGCGGATTTGAATTACTCAAAAGACGCCGACGTTAAGGCGGTGGCAGACGAGTTCTATAACCTCATGACGGAGTTGAGGTTCATGCCCAACTCACCTACGCTTATGAATGCGGGAAGGCCTCTGGGTCAGTTGTCCGCGTGCTTTGTGTTGCCCGTAGGCGACTCGATGGTCGAGATATTCGATTCGGTCAAGAATGCGGCGCTTATACATAAGAGCGGTGGCGGCACTGGTTTCTCGTTTTCAAGGCTTCGTCCCTTGGGTTCGACGGTGCTTTCTACGGGAGGCGTTGCATCGGGTCCCGTAAGCTTTATGAAGGTATTCAACACCGCGACTGAGGCGGTTAAACAGGGAGGCACGAGGCGCGGCGCTAATATGGGCATACTGCGCGTAGACCACCCCGATATAATTTCGTTTATTAAGTGCAAGTCCGACAGCTCGGAGATTACCAATTTCAACATAAGCGTTGGTCTCACCGAAAAGTTCATGGAGGCAGTTATCCGCGGTGAGGACTATGACCTCATACACCCTGCGACGCATGAAAAGGTTGGAACGCTCAACGCCAAGGAGGTATTCGATCTCATAGTTGACATGGCGTGGAAAAACGGCGAGCCGGGTATAGTATTTCTGGACAGGATGAATGCTGATAACGTAGTTCCCTGTGTCGGCGAAATAGAATCGACCAATCCCTGCGGCGAACAGCCGCTGCTTCCCTATGAGAGTTGCAATTTAGGTTCTATTAACCTTGCAAAGATGCTCAAACGGGAGGACGGCAACTACGCGATAGATTACGATTTGCTCGGTGAGACGGTCGACACCGCAATACACTTCCTCGATAATGTCATCGATGTGAACAAGTATCCTCTTCCCGAGATAGACGAGATGACGAAGTCGACGAGAAAAGTCGGTTTGGGCGTCATGGGCTTCGCGGACATGCTGTATAGGCTCGGAGTACCTTATAACTCCGAGGAGGGCATCGAGGCGGCAACGAGTATCATGCGGTTCATAAACGACAGAGCGCATGAAGCTTCGTGCAAGTTGGCACAGATAAGGGGTGCATTTCCGTTGTTTGGCGACAGTACACTTGCAAATGATGAGCCTATTAGAAATGCGACTTGTACCACGATAGCACCTACAGGAACGATTTCCATAATTTGCGACGCATCCAGCGGCGTTGAGCCCCTGTTTGCACTCTCGTTTGTAAGAAACGTTATGGACAACGATGAGCTCCCGCAGGTAGACCCGTATTTTGAGCAGGTGGCAAAGGAGAGAGGTTTCTACACTCCCGAGCTTATGAGGCGAATTGCCAAGGAAGGCACGCTCCATAACATCGAGGAAGTACCCGAAGACGTAAAGCGCGTGTTTGTAACGGCGCATGACGTGTCTCCGAAGTACCACATCAGAATGCAGTCGGCATTCCAGCGCTTCACGGATAATGCGGTTTCAAAGACCGTCAACTTCCCGAATAGTGCGACAAGGGATGAGGTAGCCGAAGTCTATATGCTCGCATACAGACTCCGTTGCAAGGGTGTCACGATTTACAGGGACGGCAGCAGGTCGGAGCAGGTACTGTATGTAGGCGACAAAAAGACGCAGGAAGATGAAAAGAAAACGCCCGTAGTCCGGGCGATAACGCCGCGTCCGCGCCCCGAGGTCACAAAGGGGATTACCGAAAAAGTAGTCATAGGCTGCGGCAACCTGTATGTCACAGTCAATTACGACGATGATGGTATTTGCGAGGTGTTTGCAAACCTCGGCAGAGCGGGCGGATGTCCCAGCCAGAGCGAAGCGACGAGCAGACTTATTTCCACGGCATTGCGCTCGGGAATGTCCGTCGAGTCGATAATAGAACAGCTCAGAGGTATCCGTTGTCACTCTACATTGCGCCAGAAGAGCACCAACAAGAATATTAAGGTCCTCTCCTGCCCTGACGCTATAGGCAGGGTGCTTGAGCGCGTCGTGAAGATTAAGGCGGAGGAAGACGCTCGCAGAATGAAGGACGGCGAGGCGAAACCCAAGGAGTATAATCCCATTGAGGTCGAACAGCTCCCGGTGGACTTTGTACATGATGACAATGATGAGCCGCTCGATGCGACCTGCCCCGAATGCGGATGTCACATGGAGCACGAGGGCGGCTGTGTAATCTGCAGAGCGTGTGGCTACAGCAAGTGCAATTGATATACTTATGAAAAGCAGAAAAGCCATGATTCCATGGCTTTTTTAATCTGTTATTAGTTATTTTTGGATTTATCCGATGCACCCAACTTACTGAGCCTCGCATAATGGAATATGTACTGTTGTATTATGCCCGAGTATTTGCCGAGCGCCTCCGCCGCTTTATACACCTGCTGTTTTGTAACGGAAACATCCGAGTCAAAATAGAGGGCCTTCATTGCACGGTCTATCCATACATCAACGGGGAAAGCGTTTGTGTGCCCGAGTGAAAACAGAAGCACGCAGTCTGCGACTTTCGGTCCAACGCCCGGGAATGTGCAGAGCTCTTTCCTCGCCTCGTAGAGAGGCATCGTGCGGAGCGCTTCGAGGTCATAACCGTTTGCTATTATTTCGGCAGAATGCTTTATGTACGGCGCTCTGTAGCCTAAGCCTATGCCATATAGCGATTCAAGCGGTAACTCGGCTATGCTTTTTGCGGCGGGGAAGGCGTAACAGCTCTCGTGACAGGCAAGAGGTTCACCGGCAAGCATGCAAAGCCTGTCTATAATGCCCACTATGCGCTTTATGTTGTTGTTGCTCGACACTATAAACGACATAAGCGCCTCAAACGGGTCCTGATTAAATACGTGTATTCCAAGGGCATACGGCAGACACACGCTCAGCATAGAATCGTTTCTGATAAGCTCTTGTATCTCGTTGTAATTCCTCTCGAGGTCGAAGTATTTTATCCAAAAGGCGGCGTCGTCCTGTCCGCATGGGGTGACAGTGAGCTTACCCGAGTCGAGTGCGACCGTGACAGATTTGTCACCTACGATACCGTGTATCTTGCCGTCGAGCTTTCTCCATCTGAAGGATTGTCCGCACTCGCAGGAGGCCTCGAGATCAAAGTCCTCAACACCGTAAACAGTCAATTGTTTTTCGTTGATTTCGTATTTCATGCTTGCATCCTCCCAATTCGCGGATTATTATAACATAAAGGGCAAAAAGACGCAAAAAACAGAGAATATAGCTTTTTTGTCCATTGACAATGATGTGCTATTATGATAGCATTACTCGGTGAGCCGCTCCGTGACGGTATTTAAGTGTGTAAACCACCGGGCATGGGCGAGTATGGTAACAGGAGGTATGCAAATGTACGCTATCATTCGTACCGGTGGAAAGCAGTACAACGTAGCAGTCGGCGACGAGGTTCTCGTGGAAAAGCTGAATGCTGAGGTTGGTACTGAAGTTGCTTTCGAGGTTCTGATGCTGGTTGGCGACGCGGTTGTTGTTGGTGCACCCGTAGTAGACGGTGTTTCGGCAAAGGCAGAGGTTCTCGAGCACGGCAAGGGCAAGAAGGTTATCGTCTTCAAGTATAAGCCCAAGAAGAATTATCGCAAGAAGCAGGGTCATCGTCAGCCCTACACCAAGGTTAAGATTACAGCCATTGGTTAAGGTATGACTACAGTTACGTTTTTCCGCAAGAACGGGCGTATCGTTGGCTTTGAAGCCAGCGAACACACAGGCTATTCCGAAGAAGGCACAGATATTGTTTGCAGTGCGGTATCGGCACTTACCATAACGACTGTAAACGGACTGCAGGAGTATTTGAAAATCCCGGTGGGTGTGGAGTTCACAGACGGATATATCTATTGTACTTTGCAGGACGATATTTCGGATGAGGATTGGGCCAAGGCGGAAATATTACTTGAGACACTAGTATTAGGACTTAATTCCATAGTTCAAGAGTATGGAAACAACCTCAACACAATCGAAAGGGAGGTGTAGACGATGATGAGAATGAATCTCCAGTTCTTTGCTCATAAGAAGGGCGTGGGTAGCACTCGTAACGGTCGTGACAGTGAATCTAAGCGTTTGGGACCGAAGCGTGCTGACGGTCAGTTCGTTGTAGCAGGTAACATTCTGGTAAGGCAGCGCGGCACTCATTTCCATCCCGGCACAAATGTTGGCATCGGCAAGGACGATACACTGTTTGCAATGGCTGATGGCGTTGTACGTTTTGAGAAGAAGCGCGATCGTAGAACAGTAAGCGTTTATCCCACAGCTGTTAACGAGTAATCTTCAATCGTAGGATTAAGGAGCGAGCATATTGCCCGCTCTTTTTGCTTTCTATTCTATTTGGTGAGCATAATCGTCACTGCGACTATCATGACCACAATGCCAAACAACGTCCAGAATATGCCCTCTTCCGCTTCAAATCTTCTCACGGTCTTTCGTCTGTAGACGACGGGGTCGATATCCATCCTTTCACGCACTGTCAAATGCCAATCCTCCGAGCCACTTTTCTCGTATGAAGTCAAGTGCTGTTCCTTTTCCCGCATATACACCTCCACACCTGTTTTTTAGACTTTATCATAATTAAATAAAAAATGTATGGCTTATCAAATAATGGGAATAATATCGACAAAAGAAGTGTTCAGTCGTCATAAAGAGTGCCCCTTTGCGTAAGCGTGTGGGAATACAATAATGGGCAGGATACTGCATTGGAGGTGTAGCTATGAAGGTTACTGCGTACACGCAGGACGGTGTATTGAATCTCGAACTTATAGGGGAGCTTGACCATCATGTTGCAGAACAGACACGCAAGGAACTCGATAATTGTATTTCATCGAGTTATGAAGGGGATGTGGTCATCAACATGAGTAATGTCTCGTTTATGGACAGCTCGGGACTCGGAGTGCTCTTGGGGAGATATAAGAGGGTCGCCGCAAAGGGGAATCGAATGTATCTTTACGGGGCAAACAAGACGGTGGACAAGCTTCTTAAAATGTCAGGCATTTATTCGCTCATAGAGCGCTTGTAATAGGGGGTTAATATGAATAAAAACGAGATGAAATGCAGCTTCATAAGTCGATCCCAGAACGAAAGTCTCGCCCGTATGCTGGCGGCGGCATATGTGGCTCAGATGAATCCTACGATAGAGGAGCTTGCAGACGTAAGAACGGCGGTAAGCGAAGCGGTAACAAACAGCATAATCCACGGCTATGGCAATGATTCGGGGCTCGTGGAGATGTTCTTCAAAAATGACGGCGATCTGCTCACCATAGTGGTCAAGGATTACGGCATGGGTATAGAGGATGTCGAACTTGCGAAGCAACCGTTCTATACATCAAAAAAGACAATAGATAGGTCGGGCATGGGTTTTTCCGTAATGGAGGCGTTTATGGATACACTCGAAGTAGAGTCTGCCCTCGGGAAAGGCACGACTGTCACGATGACAAAAATCATAGGGGCAGATGATGAGTGAATCTCCGTTGCTTCTACACGAGAATACATTACAGCTACTGCGTCTGGCAAAGGATGGGGATGAGACGGCAAGGGATGCGCTCGTAAGAAGCAATATCGCACTGGTGAAGTCGATTGTAAAGAAGTACATCAACAGAGGTGTAGAGTACGACGACCTCGTACAGATAGGCTCAATGGGGCTTGTGAAGGCGATCAACAACTATAGCTTCGAGTACGATGTGCGCTTTTCTACATACGCCGTGCCTATGATTGCCGGAGAAATTAAGCGTTTTCTCAGGGACGACGGAATGGTAAAGGTGAGCAGAAGTTTAAAGGAACTTTCATCGCTTGCCATGGCGGCACAGGAAAGACTGTCGCTTAAACTTGGCAGGGAAGCGAGAATTGGCGAGATTGCCATAGAGCTTGGCGTCGAGGAAGAATCTATAGTAATGGCGCTTGAAGCCGCACGCCCGCACAGGTCGCTGTATGAGCCTGCATTCGGAGACGAGACGGAGAGCTGTATAATCGACAGAATTGAGGATCTCAACGAGGATGGCGTAAATACGGTAGTCAACAGGTTACTTCTCAAAGAGCTGATAAGTAATCTCGAACCTCGTGAGCGTCAGCTCATAGTTCTGCGTTATTTTAAAAACAAGACTCAGACGGAGACAGCAGCCACGTTGGGTGTATCACAGGTGCAGGTGTCGCGCCTTGAGAGCAAGATACTCAAAAAGATGAAGGATGCCGCAAAATGACTAAATAAGACTTATGAAAAACCCTCTGACGGGATATGCCGCCGGAGGGTTTTTAAGTCTATATTAAAGCTCATTTAGAAGCTATCATAACAACTCCAAATGCTCAATAAGTATCTTGACTCCGATTGCGATAAGAACGAGTCCTGCAATGAGCTTTGAACGCTTCTGGAAAAACTCACCCAGTTTTTTACCGAGGAATGCACCAACAGAGGAGAGTGCAAAGGCAATGATTCCGATTATTGTAAATGCAAACCATATCTTGCCAGTGCTCATCTCAAGGCTAGCAAAGCTTATGCCAACTGCGAGTGCATCGATACTCGTGGCAATCGCCATGACGATAAGTGTCCAGAATGTAAACGGGTCTGATTTTACATCATCTTCCACTTTGGAAAGGGACTCGAATACGAGTTTACCGCCAAGGAAACCAAGTAGGCCGCATGCAATCCAATGGTCGAATGCTTCTATGTATACACTGAAAGTTTGCCCCAGAAGCCATCCGAGAAGCGGCATTATGAACTGAAATGCACCGAATAGGAATGCCATAAGCAGTACCTTGCGCGTCTGAAGCCTTTTGACCGCTATGCCGTTTGTAATACTGACGCACATAGCATCAACAGCAAGCGCAAATGCGGTCAGGACTATAGAAAAACAATCCATATTTACCCCTTTAATCAAAGTGAGAATTATTCTACCATATATGCTTATGCATGGCAATCTACTTTCATTTTATCGTAATCGCTGTAAAATGAGTGTAAAATCACTGCGATTTGCATTGTGTATATCTACAGCTTGTGCTCAAAGTAGCATTGGTCTTGCGAGGGATTTTCGTGTCCGTCATCTGTGTGTGTCAGTACTCCGCCCATACGCTCGTAGAAACGAAGTGCGGGTTTATTGTGAACATTACAGGCATTATAAAAGCCACTTTCGCCCATATCCCTGCACATAGAACGGACATAACCCATGATTTGTCTTCCTATGCCTTTGCCTCGTGCGGTTGGGAGCAGGTAGAGCGCATTGAGACATAGCGAGTAGTCCTTATATGGCGCATAAGACGGCGTGCCAAAACAGAAGTAGCCGACAATTTCACCGTCTTGAACGACAAAAAAGAAACGCTTTCCCTTATCACCCAAATCATGCGTATCCTTAATCAAATGAAGCTCCGTATCGTAGTTGTCAATCATGCTGTCCGGGTATATACCGCGATATGTCGTCTCCCACATCTTTTTCCTTAGCTCAGTAAGTATAGGCGCTTCGAACAATTTTATCGGTCTGAATTCAGCCATGTTTATACCCTCTTAATGGGATGTCTCATTACAGTTTTAAGCCTCTCAGGAGATACCTTGCGAGCATCTGACAGGTATATCTCGTGATGAAGCCGTGTGTCGCTTATGTCGTTATGTAGCCATTCTCTGTAAGGAACCTGTCCATAATCGCTACGATTGCAGGCTCATCATCATAAGACCCAATATGCATAATCTGCACATACAGCCACTCTTTTTTTGTGAGGAACTACGCCGCAGAGCAATCGAGCTTCTTCTTTCTAGTTGCTTGAGAGACAGCCCAGTCAAAATCAGCTTTATTCACGAAATCTGGGAGCCGTATCACGGATATCCAGTTAAATGTGCTCCTGTTGGAGTAATCGACACCACACACGTTGTTCTGCCACCAAAAGCTCTCGAGAGGAGGTACTACGTATTCATAATAACCGTCAGTACTCTTGCCGACACAGGGACTCATCTTTATCGTGAAGGCGATTGAGTAAAGTATGTTCAATGCCTGCGCATATGCGCCGCCCTCCTCGTTTGGGTCTCCGTGCCCCCCCTAACTGCAATATAGTTCATTGTAGGCACATCGACAATTGCAGGTTTGCATGCAGGTAAATAGTACTCCTTATATTCTTTTTTGAAGTCGAACGGCACAGACATCCTCTGTTCTTTATCATTATAACACTAAGTATTCCAATGAGAAAACGAAAAAGCGAGGCAACTCACTCGTGCCTGCGTTGCTAAATCGGCGGACAGATTTCACCGTTTGCGCATCATCAGGGGCACGGCGCATAAGAAAAAGGACGGTCATACGACCGTCCTTTCGGGTTAGTTCGATTACTTTGTGGTGATTGCGAGCAATACGAAGTTCAGAATGAACAGTACTGTCGATACCCACATGATGGGATGGACGCTCTTAGCTTCCTTCTTACAGATCTTGGTGATGCAGTAGAAGATGAAGCCTGCTGCAATACCGTAGGAAATGCTGTAGCAGAGAGCCATGAATATACCGGCAAAGAATGCGGGAACGGCTTCTGTAAGATCTGTCCACTCGATTTCCTTGAAGGATGAGAGCATCATGATACCGACGATTACAAGCGCGGGAGCGGTTGCAGCCGAGGGGATAGCACTTACGAATGATGCGAGGAATGCACTGGCGGCAAAGAGCAGTGCTACGACTACGCTTGTCAGACCTGTGCGTCCGCCTGCACCTATACCTGCTGCGCTTTCAACGTACGTTGTGGTGTTAGATGTACCAAAGATAGCACCGATAGAAGTTGCTGTTGCGTCTGCAAACAGAGCCTTATCCATCTTGGACTTGAAGCCTGCACCGGATTCCATTGCCTTCTCGTCTTCTTCGCTGAATATACCGCTACGACGGCCTGTGCCGATGAATGTACCGATTGTATCGAACGTATCGGAAAGGCTAAATGCAAATATCGTGATAAGAACGAGAGGGAGCTTTGTGAGGTCGGTGAACAGGGAAGGAAGACCTGCTTCGGTAAATATTGCGCCGAATGTTGTGGGCAGTGAAGCGCAAGCCTCTGTGAAGCTTACGGTTTCCTGTGCTGTTGTAACACCCATAGGGATACCGATAAGTGTTGTTACGATGATGCTGATGAGGATAGCACCCTTAACCTTGAGAAGCTGAAGCACTATGATGAGTGCTAAGCCGATGAGGAAGAGCCACAATGAGGGCGTATTCAGAATTGAAAGAGCGGGTACGCCGGCACCAAAGTTGACGAAACCGACATTGAGGATACCGATATAAGCAATGAATATACCGATACCGCCGCCAATGGCGTTCTGGAGACTCTTTGGGATAGCCTTGATGATTGACTTACGAATCTTTGTGACTGTAATCAAAATGTTGATAAGACCACAGATGAATACCATCGAAAGAGCCTGCTGCCATGTGAATCCGAGACCAAAGCAAACCGTGTATACGAAGAATGCATTAAGTCCCATACCGGGAGCCTGAGCATACGGAACGTTTGCAACAAGACCCATGACGAGTGTACCGATAATCGATGCAATAATCGTTGCAAGGAATACCGCGCCCCATTCCATGCCAGACTGACTGAGAATGCTGGGATTGACGGCAATGATGTATGCCATCGCGAAGAACGTCGTGATACCAGCTACTACTTCTGTAGAGAACTTGGTACCGTTAGCTTTTAACTTAAACAGCTTATCCATGATTTCCTCCCAAATTTTTATATAGTAAGCGTTTCCGCACACTATTTTAAAAAAGAACGACGACAGTAAACATCGCCGTTACCAATCCAATAGTCGTCCTTTTACGGTGGACGGTAGAGACCCGTGACCATATTACACGGTTATATTGGCAACTCACATAAGGAGAATTGGCTGAACCGGCCATCCTCAGACTCTATGAACCACACGGTTATTTTACATTTAATTCATATATTTGTCAATATTGACTACGCAATTTATATATAAATATGCAAAAATAACGTTTGACACTGTCTAAACGGCACCTTTCTGGGATATTTTCGGGACATTTTAAAAAACACCGCTCCCGGATGGGTTTCGATATCTACATTATATATATTTAACCAGTGAAAGGTATATGTGTGGTGAAACCGAAGAATAAACGAAAAACGTGTCGCATAGGCGTTGTACGGTACTTGCTACAGTTGGTAGATCTCGCGCTTGTATGATGCGAGTTGTGATTTTATCCTTCAGAATTGTTTCCAATGAAATGTGACGTCACATGCGCAGCATATAGGCTTGGTGTATAATACTTGCGGATTTAGTCCACACATTTAACCTGCTCATGTTTTGTGGGTATGGTTGATTAAAAACCCCGTTGTCATGGGACTCACGGCATGCTTTTGTTTTTCCTTGTATTCAAACCAAGGCGGCAGAACAAACGAGCTATGCCCAATGAGATTTTTAATAGAATACAAGCCAAGGATATTGACGCGATATGAGTTATAAGTTGTACAACATTAATGAAATACCTCAAAGAAAGGAGGACGCCTGCGCCTGGTTTAGCAGTAAGTTTGGCATCCCGTACTCAGCGTATATGAAAAACATGGATGATTGTCTGAGGGGTGAGAAGGCTGTTCCCCAATGGTATGTGGCGATAGAAAACGACAGAATTATCGGCGGCTTGGGTGTGATAGAAAATGACTTTCACATGCGAGTCGATCTGACGCCGAATGTCTGTGCCATTTATGTGGAGGAAGACAGACGTTGTAGAGGAATTGCCAGGGAAATGCTGCAATATGTTTGTGAGGATATGGAAAGACGCGGCATCAAAACGCTGTACCTGGTTACCGACCACACGTCGTTTTATGAACGCTGCGGGTGGAAGTTTTTTTGCATGGTCAAGGAAGAAGGCTTTGAGCATGAAACGCGAATGTACGTGCATACGCAAACGGAAAATGACGTAAGGACCCCATAATCAAGATCGATGCTTTGAACAAATCTTTTGGTGATGTTCATGCGGTAAAGGACATGAGCCTACAGACGCAAAAGGACGAGCAATGAGCCTTTCTTTGGGCCAATGGTGCAGGAAGGCGCATTACAATCAATTATGTGCGGACAACTATCGAAACAGTGGAAGCGTGGGAATCTGCGGACACAGTTTCGACAACCCCATGATTGCCAAGAATGGGTGCCCACATGTATAAGTATTATTTATCGGAATATTTATGAGAATGCTTTTTTAGCGCTTCAAAGGTCTCATCGCTGATGTCGTGTTCGATTTTGCAGGCATCTTCAACGGCAGTTTCTTTGCTGACGCCGAGGCGTACGAGAAAATCTGCAAGTAAGGTATGCTTTTCGTAGATTTTCTCGGCAATCTCTAAACCTGAGTCGGTAAGCGACAAATATCCGTCCTTATCCACGACAACATAGCCGCCGTTTTTAAGAATGCCGACAGCGCGACTTACGCTGGGTTTTGAATAACCCATGTGTTCACACACATCGATTGAACGGATAGAGCTACTCTTTTTTGACAATACGTAGATTGTCTCAAGATACATTTCTCCTGATTCCTGCAGATGCATACCGTACCTCCTTGTCTGAAGTGGTGATTCAGCGAGATAGAAGCTGATAGATCAGCGTTAGAATACCACATTTTTTTTAGTCAAAGCAAGGTTTATTCACTTGGAAAGGCTAGACACAAAACCGAAAATGCCATATGATTCAAAGCTTTATCAGAACTTATCTGACTTGCATGATAAGGAGGTTAACATACTCTGAGAAGATGACTGCTTAATAA